>Ga0179593_1401356_pt1 | contig 20669 bp, 26 predicted proteins | sample CZODoug2_1_08_16_FD_185931 | JGI IMG/M metagenome (GOLD analysis project Ga0179593, IMG submission 185931) | Vadose zone soil fungal communities from Angelo Coast Range Reserve, California, USA - CZODoug2_1_08_16fungal (PacBio error correction) | ecosystem: Environmental > Terrestrial > Soil >... | reverse complement strand
CTTCTTCCTCTGTTCACTTCTGCCCTTACTGGCGGTCACGTTCCCTTGCAAACAAAGTCCTTTTGGACTCCCTTTTTTTTTCGGGATTGTCTTCCACCCCGGCGTACGGGTTGTCTTGCATTTAAGCTGGTCCCCTTTCATCTCGCAAGGACCGCATCGGGCGGACATTTCGTTTTTCTTTTCGTGTGTGTGAACGGTTTTTTGCTCGTGTTGCGAACTTCCCCCCCGTCTCCTTGGCCCAGGCACCGGTAGTGCTCCCTCTTGGTGCGTTTCTGGCCCCTTTGGCTAAAGTTTAAGCGCCCCCGTACTTCCTTCTCGTGTGACCAAACCGTCCATTCGGAACATCCACGCTCATCACCCCAGTTTTTCACCTGCTTTGGTAAAGATACGCCCATAATTAGTTGACGGTGATGTACTTTAATCCCTACTCTTGTGGTTTCCCTGTCTAGTAGACCCCCCCTGTTTCCCTCCTTTTTTGATACCCGTTCACGTTCTGTTTTTGGCTTTGGATTTTTTTTTTCATTTCTACCCAATCCATTTTTCTTCTTTCTTTGCGTCTCCTCCCTTAGCGGCCCGGGCCTTAAAATAAGCCCCCGATGGCTGCTGAATCACCACAGTCTGCCTTCCTTTTCTCTTAGGCAGTATATTCTTAATGATTTTTCCTATTTTTAGTTGTCCAGAGGCCGACACTTGAGTTTTGTTTTAGTAACTGCACCCTGTTTCCCCCGCCTCCAAGTAGTATATTCTTATTCCTTTTCTCTGATTCTACGTCTTTGTCCTAACCATGGGCTTTTCCAGGCTGCCTTTGAGTTGCGTGGCTATTGAAGTTTTCCCCTTGATAAATTGGTTTGGACCCCGTTTTTTTCCTTTCCTAGAAAGTTTCCGATTGGTTTGCCTCTTCGTCCCAAGGACTCGTTTCTTCTCCGGTGGTTCCCTCCAAGTTGTTTCGCGACAACGCGAGTTTTCTATGTGTGGTTTCGCATATTAGTCTGTCCGCCGAGTCTTTTCCCCGCTGGGAGGGCCAGAAACATCCGCCCCCAATTTTACCATCCGGCCGTTCTCGGGAAAAACCTTCTACCGAGGTGTCGGTCAGAGTTTTTGAGTTTCTTCGTCCCCCTAAGGTGTCTTAAGTCTATTTTTTGCTTTTGTGTTTTTTTCCCCCGATTGAACCCATCCCTAAATAGCTTTTTTTCGATTTTTTCCCCTTGTTTTTATTTTTTATTTCTGTGTGACCCAATTTGGTTTTCTTTCCTCTCTTCGGCCCCCTTTGCGATCATGTCTTTTTGTGCTTAACCCTCTTCCCCCCCCCTTTACTTCCCGTCCACGTTGATTTGAAGGCAGGACACCTTAGTCCAAAAATTTAAAAGGTGAGAGACTGGTCTTGTCCCTTCGGGTAGAGAGGTGTTCTTTCGTGTTCACTCCTTTTCCGTTTTTTCCTTTTTTCCTTTTCTCTTTTCGGTGGGTCTGTCTTTCCTTCCTTTTCCTCACCAACAACGATTTCGCGCCCCTGTCTGGTTGATAGGGATAAAAAGGGTTCCCTAAGCCCTCCTCCCTTGTCCCGGTTAAGTGCCCGCTTTTCCTTGCTCCCTCTAGTTGGCTGGCGCAAAGGGAACACCCACAGTGTCCGTCTTTACTCTTACCCACGTGGTTTTTCGTAACATTTTGATGCCCCCCTTTCCCCCCCCCCAAACCCTTTTAAGACCTCTCTTGAGTTTTGACCTCTTATTCTTTTGGACAGCCTTTTCTTTTCCCCCTGGTTGGTTCTTTAGCCCCGTCCCTGTTTCTTCGTCTTTTGAGAACGGAACGTGTCAAACGTTCCTCCTTGTTCCTGGTTTCCTCAGTTTCCCTGCTATAACTTTTCGTGTCTGTGCCCCCTGCGATTTTGGGGAGTTAGGTTTCCTTGCGGTCCCAGACCCCCTCCCCCTTATCCGTTTCTCAGTACTATTCTGATGCTTCCTGACCCATTGAAGTGACTGGCGTTGGGCGTTGGTTTCTTTTATCCGTCTTAGATTTTTTTCTGATAGAACGGGCCCCTTTACTTTTCTAACGTTTATTTTTTCGCACGCTGCCAGTGCTTGTTCATATCCCTCCCCCCCCCACGGATCCTATCATTTGACGCATTTTCTGGCTGCCAGCCTTGAGCTCTACTTACTTTGCCTGCAAATTCCCTCGTCTGCTTTTCCGCCTGATGCTTCCCCCCGTAAGTTTTCCCCCATGAAGGTTGACTTTGTGCCTGGTAAAGGCCCCCCAAGCTGCAGTGGATTGTCCCCCTTCCCCTAGGCAGGTTTTTTTGGTGGACTTCCTATCCTTCATATCCAACTGCGCTGTGGTCGCACTCCGTTTTTTCTCTGGGCACAAGCCTCGGACTCTTCCTTCTCCCCGTTTCTCGACCTGGTTTTCTTCCTTCTGCCTTGTCTCTTTTTGTTTCTTTTGCCCTGCCTTTTCTTACCCCTTCCCCCTCTCTTCACGGTGCCACTGGCACCCCCTGCGATTCCCAACCTCCCCACCCGATTCACTAACCAACTGCGGGGCTGTCTCTCCCCGTACTTTTCATTGTCTTTCTGGTAAGTAGTAATTTGCTGTCCCTCTTTTGCTCTCCTGTTCCCTCCCTCTTTCCGTTCTTTCGATTTGGTGCGTCACCGCTTCTCTTTCCTGTGACGAAGAAGTGTTTTTTTTCAACAACGTCTGCGTGAGGCCCCCGCTTTCCCCGATTCTTTTTTTTCCTCCCCACCCCCTCCGCTTTCTTTTCTGTAGTATTCCGATTTTTTTACCCTTCCTCCCCTTTTTTTTCGGCGTCCGGGACCCCCGCCGTCCGGGCGCGGGGGAATATTTCCCTCGCTCGTGAACTCTCTCGGTTTGTCCCCCCTCATTGCGTAACCCTACATTTGTCCCTCGGACGGCCGTCCTGTCCCTATCCCCTCAATACCGATGGAATCCCCGCATCCTTCCTACTAGTTCCGCTGAGTTCCCGCACGTAGCCACCGGAGTGACTGCGTCTTTCTTCAATTCCCCCCCTGGACTCCCCCCCCCCCCATCATTGCCCCCCCTTGTCTCCCTCCCCGGGACCTCGGTTCGCGTTGTGGACGGGTTCCCCTTCCTGCTAAAAATTGAACCATTTCTGTTTCCTTCCGCGTGCACTTTCACCGAACCACAGTGACCGTTCTTCCGCCCCACTGAAATCTTTTCCTCCGGGTTTTACCATTCATTTCTGTAAAAACCAGTTCCTCCCCTTTCTTATCTTTCCTCCTCCTTTTTTTTTCTTTTGTTCTTTCTCCTTTCATTTCGCAGGTTTTCTTTTTTCTTTCCTCACCAGTCCTTCCCCCTTCCTTCGTTTTCTAGGCACTCTTTACAATTCTTGTCAAAGTCAACGCCTTCCTTTTTTTACTGGCAAATAGGTCATACACGACGAGGTCCCCACCCCCCCCCTTCGTTCCCCCAACCGAGCTGCTCCTACCCAGATTTCTCGGTTACGTTTCGTAGATCGATTGATTTCGCCCCAGGTCGCGACCTATCCCTTCCCGTTTTCCTTACCTGTATCCCGCCGTTGATGCTAATGCCGTTATTTCGGCCGCATCCCATCGGATCTTTGATGTGAGGCGTCGCCTTGACCGTTCCAGTGTTTTTTGTACACCCCTCACTTATTTGTCACGGCGGTGGTTAATCATCTTTACCTCCGTCGCCTTTCTGTCTGTTTTCCCTGACGCCCCCCCCCCAGGGAAGTCGGTTTGGTTTTTACCTTTTTTTAGTAAGCCATGTCCCCGTACCTGTTGTTGTTGAGACTCCGAGCGAATTCTTTCCCTGCTTATCCTTCATTTTTTAAACACGTCTTCTATAGGTTTTCCCTTCTGCACGTTCCACCTCGGGAGGGACTCTCCTTTACGTCATCGTCGAGCCTCCCGTGACGCCTCTTCCAAGGCTTTGGACCTTAGGAGACGCGTTTCCTCTTTTCCCCGGTGTTTCTCCGTTTTTTTTGTCCTGTGGCTGTCCTTTTTCTGCCCCATTATTTTTTTCTTGCTAGTACTTCCATTGGCCTTTGTATTGGCACGTGGCACAAGCGCCCCACCCCCATGTTCTTCTCCCGTACCTCAGGTTTCCCTTTTGGTTCACCGCCTGTGCCAGTCCTGTCTGCGGATGTGTTGTCCCATTTTTTCTCCCCATCGGATGTTTTTTCGACTTGGCTGTTGTGTCGCAATCCTACGAGTTGGGATAACCCCGGGGTTCTCTTCCCTCCTTTTTTACCCCTTTACAAGGCCTCGTTGCTTCTCCGGACCTTGTGCCTACCTTTTTGCGTGGTCCAGCAGCTCGTTCATCTGAGTCCGACCGTTGTTGTTTCCCCCATTCAGGAGCTTTTTCCCCTTCCTTCTTTCCCTTCGCTCGTGCTTTTTCTCTTCTGTCAGACTTCTTAACTCTACGTTCTTTCGCCCTTTTGCAGTTGTTCCCCTCGCTGTGGACAGTGCCACAAGAACAATACAAAGACCTGGTTTTTCTTTTTCCCCTCCACCACCCATTCTGCCATCTTCGGTCTTTCACCTGGAAATGTACCTTCGCACACGGTTTCCGGTTTACAGGAACCCATCAAGTAATGGCTTTTTGTCCCCCTCCCTCCCCCAACGTTCCCTTTTTTTTGCTCGTGAACCACTTTCCTTCCCTCTTGTTTCTTCGTCCCTTTCTTCTGACCAGGTCCCCGCCCCTAACGACTTTGACCCTGGAATTTGCACCATCATAAGTAGAATAGGGCCCATTTTCCCCCCTTTTTTCCACTCCCCCCCCCGTTTTCCCCCCTTATCCCTCTGACTCCAATACTTTCCTAAACCCTTTTTTTTTTTTTCAATTGTTTCATCCCGTACTGAACCTAGCGTTTTTTGAAACTTAACACTGTGGTTTTGTCTTAGTCTCATCCTCCTATCCGTGACAGAACCAATGCTGCTAAGCCCCTTTCTTTTTTCTGAGGGCACCGGTGAATTTCTTTCTTGTCCCCCGACCGCTATCCCAGCGGTGCGCCTAAAATAGTGGTACCTCCTGAAGTTCGAACAACATTGTTTTTCCTGTTCCCCTTTTCCAACGTATATTCACTCTTCAAGACGCTCGCTTCCCCCTGGCCACTCCCTTCCCTTTCGAGTGGAAGTTTTACTTTGCCTTCCAGTGTCCATCCCACCAAAGTCGTTTCTGTCCCGTTCCCTCCCTTCAGCCCCCCTGTTTCAGACTATTGCGTTCCTCATTTTATTACCACCACCATTTGCCAAAGACGACCCTTCTGTGGCCCCCCAGGCGACGTTTTAATTCTTTTTCCCTTAGTGTTTCTTTTCTCCCACCCCCTCCTCACCTCCGCCACCTTCTGTGCTTTTTCTGAATACTTTATCCACCGCTCTCCTTCCAGGAGCCACCCCTTCGGTGTCATTCCCATTTTTTTTCTCCTTTTGTCTTTGAAACCCTTACGCCTTCATCCATCCGTTCCCCTCCCACTAAATAGCGCGTGTCAGGAAGCGAGGTTGTTTTCTCCTGGGATAGGGGCCCCCCCGTTGTTAACCCTCTCTCCCTTTTCTCCCCCCGAGTTTTTTTTTTGTTTTTTTTTCCCACCCCTGTTTCGTAAAGGATGCCGTCCCCCCATATGGATTCTTCCTTTAAAGACGTGCCTAAGCCCCCCCTTCATTCATTGTCGCGCTTAGGTCCCCTTTTTCATTCCTATCTTCAGCTCCTTGCTCTACATCCCGCCTCTTCGCGTTGTACTTGCCTGTTGCTTATAACCCGCAACTTGTGGCCTTTCCCTTTTTAAAGTATCTCCGTTCCCTTGACACTTGTTCTTCCTGTCTTTTGGTTTTTCTCTAATAATTGCAGCTTTCCTTTTTTACGCTTTTCGGCTTCAGTAGACCTTCCCCCTTTTCCTCCCCTTCCCCCCCCCCCGATCTTGTGTTGACTTCACAGCCACAAAAGCTGCTGTTTTTTCCGGATTAAGGAAGGTTATACTTCCCCCCCCCTCTTTTTATTTCTTTCTTTCTTCCCCCTTTCACCCCCCATCTTAATTATTGCGTCTCCCCCCCCCCTTTTTTGCATTTCCACCTGTTTGTCTTTTCCCTCTCGTTATGTTCGCTTCAACCGTATTGTTGCTCGGCAACTGTTTGCCAGGGATTTAGCTCATACGGTTGCCTTTTATTCACATGACGTCCTTTCTCCCGGCGCGTTTCAACTCAATTTCGACGTCGGCAATGATGTTAACCTGAGAGAGGAAGACGCGTTTGTCCGTTCATGGCCACCCTACTTCCTCTTCCAGCAATTCAAAATTGACGGCTTTTACCAAAGTCTTTGTTTCATTGCATCCCCTTAAGTGTCTTCCCTTTTCCCCAACTCGATATTCTTCTTCGATATTTTTACTTCCTCCTCCTTTTGACTTCTATATCCATCTCCGATTTTCCCACCACTTTGAGCCCCCCCAACTTCTTTTTTGCCCCAAAGAACCGCAAATAAGAATTGACGTCGTCTTATTCTTGAGAACCCCCCCCCCCCCCCTTTCCGGGAGGGGCCTGTTGTTCTTTCCGTTGCAACGATTTTGCAAGACGGAAAATTTTCCCCCTTTGTCGGATCCACTGTTCGTACTACCGACTTTCGTGTTTTTTCCCATTGTTCTTGTTTTCTGACACTCCAGATACTGGCCTCACCCCTTTCCCATTTTTTTCATCCCTCCCACCTTCGAGGATTTCAGATCCTTTCTGGCCACCCCTTGCTGGTTCAGTCATGGCCGTTTCGCTTTTCAAGCTAGTTGAGACTCTCTTTTGGCCCTCTCACCCTACTTTTTCCGTCCTAGGATCTTTGGTGTCCGGAGTGACTTGCCCTTCCTCGTTTTTTCTTTTACTTTACTTCCGTCATGTGCGGAAACGCGACATTCCCCTCACCGTTAAACAGGTCTATGCCCCTTTTTCCCAGACTCCCTTAGATGTCTGTTTGTTCCCTTTCAGTTTTGTGGTCTTTTTCTACCTACCCGACTGTAAAGAACCGATTTTTTGGTTGGAGCCCGTAACCTTTTCTCACCCCCCCCTTTTTTTTCCTCGATGTTTGAGCTTTTTTCTTTGTATTTTAATATACCCCCCCCCCCCAACCATTGAGTTTGTCGCTCAGTGATTCCCCTTCACATCGGTTTCCGACCTGGTGTCTTTTCTTTTCATCTCTGTCTCTTGCCTCCCCTGCCTTTTTAGAACGGCCTTCTCAATCACCCGTGTGTCCCCCCTCCTTTCCCTGTAATTTTTGTTTGTGGTTGTCAGTTACTGATCCCCCACGGATCCCATGTCATCCAGTCTGTTTTTTTGCGTTTTTGTAGCTGACTTCCGGCGTTAATCATCCCGATGTGCCACCCCACGTTCTGAGTTCCTATGAACCTACTCTGACTGTCACCGAGTCAGCAAAAGCTACTTCCCTTCTGCTCTCGTTTTAGTTTGCGTATCCTCCTTTCTGCTTTCCCCGACCAGACTATTCCATTCATTGCGTGCATTTCGGCCGTTTGTAAGGAACGACTCTAACGGTCCCGTCTGAGTCATTTAGTCACTGTCAATTTTCAACACTCTACTCTTGGTTTCACGAGCTTTTCTTTTCCTTTTCACCACCAGTACGGGTTCGCCCGCTCCCACCCCTGCTTTTCATGCGTTCTTGAGTCTTCCGTTTGCCTCCCCCGTCCTGGCTTCATTTGGTTTTGTGTTTTATGGGCGTAAAGTCTTCAAACTCCCCAATACCACTACCCCAGAGGGTGATCCTTAACAGAATGGATTTCCCCCCCCCCTACGTTACGTTTTTTTCTGTGCTATCTTCTTGGTGAGGCTCACCCTGTTTGCTTGCTTTTTTTTGGTCTTGACCGGAACACTTCACAGTCCCCCTCGTTTTATTAAGCTTCGTACTCACTCCTGTTGTTTCCCCTCGTCTGTCCTATGTACCCCGTCCTATTTTTGTAGTGTAGGGTTAGTTAACCTGCTTTTTTTTCCTTGCAAGATGCTGCAGGACCTGCCATCTGTCGGAGTTTTTTGATTGTCTGTTCACACACCCCAAAATATTAGACTTTTCAAGTCAACCACGTTATCACCTTATGGGAAGGGGCAGGAAACCAATGTTGCAAACTCGGCTAGGAGAGCGGGTCTGTTTGCTCTTGAGGTTATCATGTCTCGGGATTTTTTTTATGATGCTAATGTAGCTTTCTGATTTTTCCTTTCTTCACGGGTCGTTCTTCAATGTTAATGTCCGTCCGACCTGTTATTTTACAGGCTAGGTCCTCCTTCTTACTCTGACTACCCCCCCCATCCCCCACTAAACTTCTTCGTCGCATTTCCCGCTGGCCTGCCTCTCTCCTTTGCACTAAGACAAGTTGTTGTACCCCTTTTCGTCCCTGCCTGCGTTGCGGCATAAGCCTTTTTCTTTTCTTACGCGATGCCTTCTTGTTTTGGTGAGCCTGTGTCTACCAAATGAAACAAAAGTGTGTTCGCGATCTTTTTCGAACCCGTGGTATACCGTGATAGTTGCCACCCCATTCCCCCCACTTTTCTTCCTGGCGATGTTTCCTGAAGCAATGTTTCTCTTTTTTTTTGCCCCCTTTGATTCCCCCCCTTGTGTTCTGTTCTCCCCCCCTTTTATTGTCTACGTTTTCTGAATGTTTCCCTTTTTTTAGGTTTTTCCCTCCAACTTTTCTTCTTTTATGTTTTGGTTTCGTGCTCTCCTTTATCCTTTTCTGGATGACGTTCGTTCCCTTACGACTTTTTTTGATGTATGGTATTCTGGACCAGTCACCAGAACAATACGTGACGAGGACCTTTTCCGTCTTTCCATTTTTCCTACCTCCGCTTATTATTCTTTTATCCGGTGCTTTCTCTCTTCTTGGTGTTTTTCTTTTCTCCTAGAATTTACGTAAGCTAACGATTTTTCTCAACATTGGATTCCCATTACTCTGTATTTGTCATGTGCGAGATTTTGCCTCGTCCCCCACAACCCATCCTTTTACCGACCTGACTTTTCCTTATGTTGCTATTATTAGACCCACGGGGTCGGATGATGTCCCCTTCCCCAGAGCTTGTTCCCAGCATCTGCTATTTTCCCCCTTCCCTTGCCGCCTCTTGTCTTGACATGTTAATGTCAGGAACTAGTTTGGCTGTTGAATCCCCTTTCCAACGATTCCGGTCTATTTTCCTGGTATACGCCCCTGTTCACCATGTAGCGTGTTTTCCCTGTTTCTCACCTACTGGCCACTATCTTTATTTACTCGGCAGTGCCTTAACGTCTCTACCCGATCTCCTTGGTCCTTTCTTTTTCCTTTTTTTTCGCTTCTGTTCCCGTATTTTTTTTTTATTTTTTCTTGATCCCCCCTGATGACCAATTGCCGCGGAGGGCATCCCCCCTCCTTCAGATTCCTCGTGTCCTCCTCTTCCCTTTTCCTTATAGATTTTTTTTTTTTCTCCACCTGCTCCTTTAGTTCGTCCGATGACGGGTATTCCCCCACCCTATGGGCGTTTTCCCCTGCACACCCCCCTCTTATTCTTCCTAAAGCCTTCCCCAAACTATTCTCTCTCCGGATTCCTCGATTTCGAACCCAACCCAACACGGATTTTGAGTGTACGTCCGCCCTCTTTTCCCGCCCCTCCCTTTTCCTTTTACCCGGAGGGTTGTCAAAACCTCGTTTCCCCCCCTTCCTTGACAATGCCACTTGAAACGGACCCACAGTACAGGTCTAGGTGCGTTCAAAACCCGTTTTGAACCTTTCCCTCCCGTCTTTTTTTCTTGCTTACTAGCCTTCTGTCTTCCCCTGTTATCAACCCTTCTTTTCCATAGTCCCCCTTTTTACTTAAAGCCGGGGCATTTTTGTCGTTGTTGACCTTCATGATGAGACGTTCCTCGTCTTCCTTTTTTCGTTTTCCGCTTTTCGCCTGCATGTGTGGCCAGTCTTTGTGTCTTAGACTTGATGGATTGTGTGTCTTTTCTGGATGAAGAAGTTCGATTGACCAGCGCCATTTCCCCAAAGGATTTTTCTTTCTTCTGCGGGTGGACCCACGCCTCCTTGGAACCCAATGTCCTTTTTCCCTTCCCCCTTTTCCTTTCTCCCTCGTGTTTTGTTTTTTTAGAGATGGAGTCGCGAAGTCAGTTTCTTTTTCCTTGCCCCAGCAAGGAAACCTTGACTTCTTTTTATCTTCCTTCTCTCCACTTTTTTTCTGTTCCAGTCCCGCCTGCAGTTCCGCTCCCAATACAACTTTTTTCCCCCTTTGGTGTTCGCCACACTCTTGCAACTCTTCTGCTGCGACAAGCGCGGCATGTATAAAGGTAATTCGTCATTCACCCGCTTCGCCCTCATTTTTGTCCCTTCCTCCCTTTTGTCTAGCCAATTTCCTTCCCTTGATTTGGTCCCCTCTGAAAATCGGGGAGATGAGTTTTTTTTGAGTCTCCCCTCCTCTTAGTTAGCCGTCTTTTTTTCGTTTTCAAACCTGTCCCCACTTTTGTACAGTTTTATGTGAGTTGACTTTTTTTCTACTGCCCACCGGGGGTCTTACTTCTGGTTTTCATTTTTAGAAGACAGGGCTTACCCGTCTTTTTTGTGTACCTCTTGAAGGACCTTTACCATGCGTCATCGCCTTCTTCTTTTATTTTTCGGATTGTTTTTTCTTTTTTTTGGACTCCTTTTTGACCTGCCTTATTCCTTTGTTTCTTTTGCCCCAACACGTCTCTCGTTTCCCCCTCTGGATGGAAGCCCTTTTATGGTCCTTCTGCTTTCTTCGTGAGAGAACTCGCTGCAATGTTTTCCCCCCCGGTCTTTACACATTTCCTTTATTTCTGCCAGCTTCGTAGCCTTTTGTGCTTATATTTTTCAGTCTTGCCCTCATTCCATTTTTCCTTCTATACTTAATGGGAGTTGTAGGTATTCTTAAACAGCGATTTGTCTGTCCCCCTTATTTTTGTTCGAGGCCTCTTCCCTTGCACGGTCTGGACGGATGTTTGTCCCTCCTCTAGTAGATTGTTGCGAACCAGCCCCTTTTTTCTTCCCTGACCTACCGTCAGCAGTGCCCTCTTTCTATTCTACCTGTGGCACCATTCATCTGGTGGTTCCCCTTTTTTCACATCTTCTTCCTTGGTGTTCATCGGCGCTGGTCTCTTTCTTCCCAAGTTCCAGTAGTTTGTCCTTTCTCCTGTTTCTTCCTCTCAGCTCCCGCCAAAGTCTCCTTTTTCTATCGTCCCTTCTCACTTTGACTTGACCGCCGGCCTGGCCAGATGGGACTTTTCGCACAGTCGATAGCGTATCCTGTCCCTCTTTCTCCCTTCCCGTTTTCGCGATCCCGCCAATGACTGCAGACCACCCCGCCGTCCCCGCTCTACTTCCTGAGTCCGAAAGGACAACGGGACCGCGTGCACCCTTTTTTCACCATGGGCCTGAAGTCAATACGGTGGGGGCCCTGTATTTCCCCCCCTTCCCCCCGGGTTGGTTTTTTCCGCCCCGACACCCGCGAGCCAGGTCACGCTTTCCTTTCCACGCTTAGAACGTACCCGTTCCGTTCCCTTCAAGGACGATCCAATAACCCGCGAACCTGTTTCCCGATCCTTGCCTTCCGCCCTTACGTGTATGATCCACACTTGGCTACAAGTCGTTGGTCCCCTCCTTTTTTACCCCACTACCTCTCCCGAGCGCTTTTTTCACCCCCCCTTTTTTAGGTTGGCTGACCCCGTTTTGAGCCCTTGTGTAAACCACAACGACTTTTTGCTTTATTGATTGGCCAGCCCATGCCACTGTGTCGCGTCCCGAGGCCCCCATTTTTCCCAGTAGTTTACTTATCGGTCCCCTCGCCGAGTCGGTTGTGCAACTTCTTGTCGTCCCCTTGTCTTGTGCTTCGATGATGCGCCCTCTATCTTATCTCCCCTGTTTTTCCTTGTCCTACTAAGGGAGGATCCCCCCCGCCCCCGTAAAGTGTTGGTCACCCGTTCCTTTCGTCACTCTCCCCTTTCCTCCTGTCTGCTCCTCTTTCCTTTTGTACCCAGCCCCCCGTACCGACTTTTTTTTTCTTAGAGGGAACTTTCAGGGGTTGTCCCGTTTTTTATTTCCGTGTTCTGATATAAAAGTCACGCCTTTCTCTCTTTGTTTGTTATGACTCTAGCATGGCTGTCTCTACTTCCGCATTGTTATCGGTCCTCCTTCTGTCGTGTATATAACACAACTCCTGTCCTCGCCCAGTCAGTAACCTTGATGGGCAGTTGTGATAGCGAACTGCTTGTCTCCACTATTTTGTACGGTTCCTTCCCACCCCCCCGCCTCACGACTAGCCCTCCTGTCCTGTCCTATCCCACGAAGCTTTGTTCTTCGCTAGATCCCCACGGCCTTTTTCTTTTATCTTTTTTCAGTTTTCATTTTTTCTGGCCCATACCGTGTCCCCCCCCTTCCCTATTCGGACCCCACACTTACCGTATTCTCTTTGACGTGAATTGAGCGCTTGTTAGCTAACCCTTGACCCGCCCGTGAAAACGGAGATGCCCCCCCCCGTCCCTTATTCCTGATTACTTAGGAGAGTTTCCATGACCCTTACCATCCGTTCATCCCGCCAGGTTCCCCTCTTTTGTGCCCCAAGTTGTCCTGTGGGTGCATATGACCCAATAAGGTAGTTGAATTCTCATCCGCATTATCAGGTGTTCTGGGACTATTATAAATTTCATCAGTCTTTTGTTTTTTGGTTCATGAAGGTTTTTCTTGTTTCCGAAGGGCGTCAAACCTTTCCCCGTTTTTTCCCTTTCATGACGCATTTCAGCCATTTCTCATTTTGACCCAAGTGTTTAGCTATTTAGACCTTTATAGCTTCCCCCTTCCCAGACCCTTTAGCCCCCCCACACACGCGGCTCTCCGAGTCTTTGTCCCAGATTTTCCTTTTTTTTTTATCCCAACCAAGTCCCCCCTATGGTTATGGATAAAATTGATTAGACCGGTTTTTCTGGATAACCAATTTATTCTTCTGCTTTTCCCCCCACTTTTTTTCCAACCCATATCTTATAGGGAGTATTTTAAACATTTTGAACCACCTTTTTTTTTTTTCCTATCGCTGTTCCGGCCTTCCCTGTTCACTCAGGGGATCGGTTGCTTCCCTCCCCTCTTCCACAACGTTTTTTTTTCCCAAAGTCTCACTTTTCCTATTACCCTTCCGGAAGTACCACCCCTCCCTGTTTCGCTATTAGTAAGACACGTTCTCTTCCTGGTGTCTGTACAAAGGCAGCTTTTTCCCTTATTTTCCCTTAGCCCCCCCGCGCTTTTCCTATTGTTCCCCATGAAACCACATTTTTTAAAGGCTTCCATCCGCTCTGTTGCATTGTGTATTTTTTCAGGAGTTGTCCCAATCGTGTCTATTTTCTTCCTTCTCCCTCTCTCTTTGTGTTTATCATTATCGCTCATTTACTCCCCCCCGCCGCACCCCCGCCGTGTCTTCCACCCTGTTCTGAAACCCTTGGCTCTCAACCGCCCCCCCAAGTGTGACACTTTTTGTCACCGCATTCCCCTGCCTTTCCATGATGAAAAACCACTTCTCCTTCTCTATTCTTTTTTTGGGGCAGTCTTCCCCCCTTTTTTATATCCTTATCAGCCCCCCTATGGCCCCCCCTCTTCGGACGTACGATTCGAGGCGTCAACGCCGTCTTTTCGTGAATACGTAACTTCTTGGGTCATGTTGGTTCTTTCCTTAAGGGATTTCCTGGTGTTTGTCCATTGACACCCCGACCACGAGATCTTGTCTGTTGATGTCAGCGTTTGGGGCTGTTCGTGCCTTTTTTCCCGCTCCTTGTGTCCCGGGACCGACTTCAAAAACCCCGTGGGTCATGGGTATACACTGTTAGGGGTTTTAATTAGTCCTGTGTCTCTTGGGTCTCCCTCCCCTCTCCCGCTGTCTTTCCACCTGGTCGCCCCTGGGACCCTTTTCTCACTCTTCCTTCTTAGAGCCGTTTTCGGAGTGCTTTTCCCCCTGTCGGCTCTCATTAATCGAATCTTGTTTCCCCCCATGTGATGATTTTTCACTTCCAACCCCCTGTTTACTTCCGTTTTTTGTTCTTCTTCTAGGTTTAGTACACCCCACACCGCACCCCTTTATTCGCGCGAGCTATATGTGTGTGCGGGACCAGCTTACCGTCGGCCCTTTTCTTTTCCACCTTTGTTTTAGGATTGAGTGCGATCATGTAGTCTCCCATTATGTTCATTGCATCCAGTCCCACGATTCTCCTTTCGGTGGTCCAAGTCTGATGTTCCCGCCCTAAGTTTTTGCAGGGTGCTCACTGCCACTTGCCGCATTCTGCAACCAACTGTATGATTAGAGACACTCTTTTTCTGTCCCCCTTAGCTGACGTTCCGAATTTTCTCCCCTAATGATGGGAATTCTCTCTGATTGGCCCCTCGCTTTCCCACCCCTTCCACTCCTTTTTTTGGACGATCTTCTTGACGAGAACCTTTTTAAATTCCGTAACTTGCGTATAGTAAACGTGATATTTGCCTTTTGGTATTCCTTTTTTCCCCTTATTTTTTTCTTTGTATCAACCTTTCGATGCAGTTTTCTCTGAATTAGTTCAGTTAGCCTTTCCCCTTCTTCCTTTGTTGCTCCAATTCAACTACCCAAACTTCCCCCCCCCCCATTCCTGTTTTTTTTCCCCGTGAACCTTACGGTGGTCCTTTAGTCTATAGTTTCCTCCCATAAGGGAAGTGCCGATGTTATCTAGGTGCTTTGTTTTTTCACCTAGTGGATCCACTTCCGCCCCCGCCGTTCCCCTGCCCGCAACTTTTTGCTCTTTACTAGACTCTCTGGATTCGCGTCTTGCACTCCCTCGTTTGTAGTGTATCTTTTTCCCTTCACCTTGGTGTTTACCTCTTCAAATTATGTCCTAGTCTTTTCCCCGGAACTGTCGTTCGGTTTGATGGACCTTTCACAAATTCTCGTTTCGCATGTAACCATCCTTTAGTCCAAACGTTTTTTGGTCTGTTCCCGTCCAAGACTCCCCCACTGTTTATCCCTTTTGTGTCACCCAAAAACTTAAAACCACGTTCGCGTCACGTTCCTCTTTTCCTTTGGTATTGAGAAGTCGTCGTATGGATTTCTGTCTCCTCTTTTTCTTTTAAGGGTTCTTCTCTCTTATTTTCCACCCCCTCGGTAACCGACACAACCAACACCACACCCAAAAAATGACCCCCTTTTTTAGTTTCGATGCAGCTGTTGTGCCACTTAATCGGCCGTTTCGGGTTCAAGTAGACACTCTTATCAAGATCCTGGCACTCGCCAGCTAACTTTTTTCAGGTGCGCCTCCCCCTTGTCATTTTTTTTTTCATCAACACACACTGTCCCCCCCTTCTCACTAAACCCACCCAGTGTTGGAAAGTTTCTTCACGGATCTGTGATGCCACCGTGATTTCTGGTTTCCCCTATAGTCCGGCCTTCCTCCCTTCTTCTTCGGGGTTGTGTTATCAAATTTTCCAACTCGTGTTGATCCTCCCCCTCCCAGTGAATTTTAATTTTGAGTCACCTGAATGGTCATGTAATTGTCTACTATGAGGAAATACTGTGTCTTTTACCATCATGTTTTTTTCGCCACCCCACCCATTTAGGCGGTTGTGTCTCCGTTGTTTGCTGGTGCGCTCGCACCCCCCTAAAGCCATTTTTTGTCCCTGTTTTTCTTATCCCTCCCTTACATCCCTCCAATGAATACCGGTCACCTTTGATGTACCAGTGGTGTACTCACTCGCTGTTTGCCTTTTGTTTTCTGCCCACAGAAGATTCCTGTTCATCTCAGCAGCCCCCACTGAATTGGTGTCCCATACCTTCAGAAGTCAGTCCTGGGTCTTCTTTTGTGTCCTTGTTATGACCTGACGCCTGTCCTATCGCCCGGGCCATTCGCATGGTGTCCAGCGGACTTTTCCCTTTTGTATGGTTGTCTCTGCGTACTTGCCTCCGATAAGCATTGTGTTTGAGCTTCTTTAGTTTCTTTTCCTTGGGCCGGTCTTCCTTTTTTTGTTCGAGTTTTTTTTTTTTTTCCTTCCAAGCGGGATTTGAGATTAATGGCCCGTGGTGCTGTCCGTCCTTTTGCCGAGTTGTGTTGTTTAGTCATTTATTCCGCCCCACCGATACACGTGTGACCGACCACCGTCTCTCTTGGGTTGTCACTCCACCTCTTGATCCATTTTCCCTTTCCATTCCAAGTTCATGATTGATCTTCCCTGTGGCCTTGTGGTCAATACCCGAGTATTCCTCTCCCCCCAGTTTTTGCTCCCCTCACACGTCTAACTATCGGTGCTTTTTTCTGTGACATATTTCGCCACCCACACCATCCAAAGAGCCCACCTTTCAGTGTTCCCTTCTTTTCTTCCCTTTTTTTTTACGCCCTGCCTCACGCCCTGCCTTACTGCGATCCATTTCGACAGCTTACTCCTTTCTTATTATCTCGTTTTTTTAGATGTTAGTCTTCTCCTCCTTCCTTTTGGGCGGATCCTGTCCCCCTTTTCTCCCTTTGATTGTCTCGCCACCACGTGTACCTATTTTGCCTACAAATTCGGGCCTCCTTTTTGTCCCAGTTTTTTTCCTTCTTTGGACGTTTGAACAGGATGAGATTTGTTCTTTTTTGATTTTTGAGGATTTCACGTACCCCCGCACTTCTTTTGTTTTTCCCGATTTCATCGGCTCCTACGTTTTGACCTATCCCCCCCCCAAGAGTGGACCCCCCACCCGACGGTTTTGATCAGATTGGAAGTAGTGGGCTCTCACACATCCCCCGCCCACATTGACAGTCATTTGTCCCCTTTTTTCCTGTCTATGTCCCCGCACAGACTATTTGTTTCCCTTCCAACCGCCACCAATTCCTGTGCACAGGGCCTGCAAAACCACCCCCTCCCCGACCACAAAAGTTGAGTCCCACCCCGGTTAACTCCTCCCCCATCCCCCCATCCTGCGGCCTGGTTGTCGAAGGCGTCCCCAAGCGAAGTTCCCGACCGGCGTGCATCTTTCGATCCTCTATGTGGCGGGGAAGGCACCCCCTTATCTCTGTCCCTCTTCCCCGCTTCGCGCGCTCTTTTCCTTTGCATGCTCCATCTTCCCCCTCCTCCTCCTCCCCGGGAATTAGAAAGATCGTCTCACGTCTTTTTTCAAGTTGTCGGTTGGTTATCGCCCCCCCTCGAAGGCTGCCCTGTGCGTGGCGCTCCTTTCCCCTCCCCCTTTCTCCCCCTCAATTGAGTTTTTAGCCCAACCTTTCTTTGCGGAGGCCTGTGCATCACCTCCCCCGAAAAACGAGTGGAAGCAAATAACTTCCTCTTTTTTCCTCCTCCCTTCTTTTGTCGTTACCCCCCGATCAGATTCTATCTGTTCTGGGGGTGTTTCCGTCATCCTGGGACCATGAGTTGGCCACCCCACCCCCCTGAGCGCCGATAAATACCATGAACTGTATCCTTTTCCGATTTTTGGGGGCTCCATATTTCTGAAACTTTTTCCCCTTAAGCATCCCGGAACCCCGGGAATTTCACCAATTCTGATTGATAAGAAACACGCCCGCCCCCAAACCCACCTCTTCACCCCATGGCGCCTTAACGAAGGGTTATACCTCTTTCAGAAACCCCCCCCCCGTCACGATCTAAGGTTCTGACCACCTCCACGTCCACAACCTTACGCGGTGCTGCATTATTTAAGAAGTGCATGTGCCTCTGCTTAGGCCCTGAGCTTTCCTTTTTCTTATACCCCTTTGTGTGGGACAGTCAAAAGCTCCTTCGACGTGTCCAGGTCCTGCGCCTTTTTCTAACACAAAGCAATATGTCGAACATGTGTCCTGTTGGGGTGTCTCCTTTTACCCCCCACCGCAGTCCCCCCATGTGGCGTTCTCCTTTGTTCTGGTCTCTCCCCCCCTTTATCTGTATTCGTAGGGTTTGTACCTCACTATTGCCAGGTTTTTAGACCGGACTCCTCAGTGGTGATGATACCAGCCTGATTATCAGAGTGATTTTCTGTGTGTATTCCCAGTGACCTTTCCCCAGTATTCAGTGTCCTACCCCTAGTCGACTTCTGGGTTCTTCCTTTCCCCTATTCTTTCTTAGTAGCCCCCCCCACTATTCTCTGAAGTTGGTTACGTGTCGGATAATGCCTGATTCGGGAACGGTTTTCTTCTTTCCGGTACCCCTTGTGTCCGTTTTCCTCAGAAGGAGGTTTGAGGGTCTGCTGGAATTTTTTTGATTCTTCACTCCTTTCTTCTTAGCCCCCAAAAATGTCCCCCCCCGCTTTTTTTGCCCTGACGTTCTTTTTTCTTGGTAGAGGGCCGTCGCTACTACGGGGTGAGAGGTTTCCCTTACCCTTATCCCCCGCCCTTGGATCTTCACTTTTCGGGACAGATTCTGAAGCCACCTCCCCCCTGAACTCTTTGGGGTCAACCTTTTACATGCGTTTTCCCCACCATTTTTTTCATGCCCACCATTGTCTTCCCCTCTTCCTCTTCCCAGTTTTTGGATAGGCTCAAGCAGTTTGTTCGTGTGATTCTTCCCCCGACTTTGGCGTCTGCCTTTCCCGGAAAAAGACAGATTACAAATAGGTCGTTGTGCCTGGTTCATGTCACAGGAACCCCTTCCCTCATAGTTCCTTTCTTTAAAGCTCGATTTCGTATCCACTCCCCCCCCCCGCTAGCTACCCGTCCCCCCCCCCCCCCCTCACCCAAAATCGCCTGGTTTGGTTACCTTTTTCCCTAAAAGGTCCATGTTGCCCCCAGTCATCTACATAGCCTCTTGGAGATTCACCCTTGACGTCCTTTCCGTTTTTTTTACGAGCCGCGTTCCCCACCCCCCCCTCCTTTTAGCGGACCGGGTCATCGCTCCCTCTTCCCACCTTTTCGTAGGAGTCTTTCTGCGAACAAGGAACCGCCTTCGACCTTTTAGCCCATTTAATTTTTTCCGCCCCCAGCTCCAAGGACGGTTTATTTCACCCCCCCTTTTTTCCCCCAGTTAGTTGACGACCATTGACTGTGGATCTTTCTTTTCGTTCGGAATACCTTTTTTTCGGAAAGTTTCCTTCACTGATGACATTTTTGTCTTTCCCCCCCTGGTTGACCTTGTCTCCCTACGACAAACATGGACTGTTGTCCGCCGACACCACCGGATTCCCCCGTAACCCTCTTTTTTGCGGTCCGGGGGGCCTTTATCTTCCTCTGATCTAGTTTCAGGGGGGAGTCTCCCCCCTTCCTGTGTTTTACCGAGACATTTAATGGATCATCAGCCACTTGGAAGACTTCTCCACCCTTTCACGGCGACGTACCCCCCGCACAGCCCCCACTCCTTCCTAATTACAAGTCATCCCTTTCCCCGAGTTCAAATAGACCTTCGGTTTTAGTTTTTCGCAGTGTATGCACAACAAGTTCCACGTTTTTTTTTCGTTTTCCTTTTTCCTGCCCCCTCCTTTTGACGCCGAACCCGCCTTTGCCGCTCAACGGCCCATATGAGCACACCCGCTTGTTTCTTGAGGAAGGCCGTTGAGGCATCCACACTTCCCTCCCTAAAAAGAGTAATAGGCTTTCTTCAGTTGTGTATCCGGATGATGCAACATGTGTCTACCCCAAGAAACTAACTAGAACCTTGTTTGACTGTCCCCCCACCACCCGTTACACCCCTCCCCCCCCTTAGCCCCGTACTTTTCATCCTTTTAAATTCTTACTTTTTTGTTCCTGGAGTTTTTAGAAATAAACTGCCTCGATGGGTTGCTAACCCTTAGCGCGCAGGTCGCATGAGGGTCTCCGACAACTGACCCAGACCAAACCTTCCCTTCCACCCTTCTTTCTTTTTATTCCAGTGTACCCAACCGGCTTGTTTGTAGAATGTCCCTTCGCCAAAGGATTTGACATTGGTGGTCTTCTGAAACAGTTCCTAGCAAGTTTTGCATCCCTGTTCCTGCTTACTGAACCGTTTCGTAATTCCTCGGAGTACAGACTATTGTCCCCTTCCCTCCCCTTACTTCCGTTTCTTTCTGCTGTTTGTCCGTCCTCCACCTCAAGACTTGGGACTACCTTCCGCCCCCCCCTCTTCCCAATGTTGATTGCGAAGACATCTGTCCCTGCCCTCGCAATCAGCATTCCCTCCTTTTCTTAACCCAGGTTCTCGCTCACCTTGAAGACAATTTAACTTTGACTCCCCGCTCTTTTTTGCTCACCCCCCCAGCACCACACTAAAAATTACAATTGTACTGTTCTTATTATGTAACGGGATCTCTAACTTTGTTTTCCCCCAACCAATCCTTTCTTTCTTTGACACACGACCCCCCCCCAAATGAATACAGATCTAGTTTGTCGGTCCCTTAAAGGTGGTTTTTCCCCCTATCGTTAGTGCGACCCAGTCTTTGCAAACCCCCCCCGCACCCCTGACTTTTGGCCTCTTGAGCTCTCCACGTTTGACCATACAACGCGACTCTCCTCCTTTAGCAATTAAGTTTTGTCTTGGCGCGTTTTTGTCCCCCCTGCTGTTGTGAAACGCCTTGTCATTTCTCTCACCACGATTGTTCGCTCCCTCCCCGTCCACCCCGAGGGCCCCCATGCCTCTCTGCCTGGTGATTTCGACTGACCAGTCTGGTGGTCCATGTTGCACCCCACTTCTTTCCGACCTCGTTTTTGTCCCAGTACACCCCTGTCAGGTGAAGTCTTTGTTCACTTCTGTTCGCCCTTGAGCAGTTGATTGGACCTTGACTCGTCTTTCT
>Ga0179593_1492506_pt1 | contig 20670 bp, 18 predicted proteins | sample CZODoug2_1_08_16_FD_185931 | JGI IMG/M metagenome (GOLD analysis project Ga0179593, IMG submission 185931) | Vadose zone soil fungal communities from Angelo Coast Range Reserve, California, USA - CZODoug2_1_08_16fungal (PacBio error correction) | ecosystem: Environmental > Terrestrial > Soil >... | reverse complement strand
ACTCTCCCCCGATGGCGGAGCACTTTTTTTTTCGACAAAGATCTTGATTGTTCATCCCGTTGAGCCGGCGAGACTCTTTGGGTCCTCCGGTGGGCAGCCTGCTTTAGTTTTTTTTTTTTTTGGGCGGGTTTGGCCTACTCTGCATTACCCGCCATTCTTCTTCTGAGTTTTGCTAGGAAGTAAATCTTTCCCCGGTGTTTGACCTCCTCGGCGTTTGTCTCAGTCTCCTCTGCTTGAACCAGAGTCTGAGCGATAGACCGGTACTCTCCCCCCTTTGCAGGTGGGTTTGTATCCTAGAGGAGTGCCTTTGCCTTTTCTACGTTGTACTTTTGGTAGTCTTTTGTTGGTCAGGGCGCTTGCAGTCCGCCGGTTTGTCTCCTTCCTGTCCCTTACGCGTAATCCCACACTCTTTCTATCTTCTTCTCCCGGGTCAGCCCCTTTCCCCCCCTCCCTCCCCCCCCCCGACGGAGGACGGTCCACCGGATCTATCGAATTGCACGCTTCTTTGATTTGACCTCTTCTCTTGGTTTTTTTGTCGACCAGACGTCGTCCAAAGCCTCGTGTGGCCTTTCCGTGTATCCTAGACGGTAGTGCCACCAACCCGGGCAACCGACCAGCTCGACCGGTCCATCCTCCTGTTTTCCCTCTCCTTTTCTTCTTCGGACTAGCACGTTCTTGTGCACCCGCTTTTTCCTTTAGGATGATTTTCAGTTTACTGTCTTCCCCTTTCTGTTCCTTTTTACCCGGTCGATCTGCAACGTGTAGTAGGCGCTTGAGTCTGTTCACGTCAGGCGGTTCACTCTTTCCGGCTAACGTCCGTACGGAGTGCGCGCCCCGGTGTTACGCTCCCTTCCCCGCACTGCCACCATCTCCTCAACGTTACTCCTAAAGACTCCTATCACCTTACATTTTCCCCGACGTTTTCAACCCCCGGCCAGTGCTTGCCGCCCTCTCCTCCCTGCTGTTTCAGCTTGCGCGGCACCCAGCAAAGCCCCACTGCTTTCCTGGCTCTGGTTTTGCCCCCACGATTTCTGGGGGCGAATGGTGGACCGACCTCGCCGGCCCTCCGGGATCCACCTCCTTTTTCCGGGCTGTTGGGAGGATACACTTTGGGCTTTCGCCCTGTCCCTATCTCTTTCACGATCCATCCCTTTCACCAGTTAGATAGCTACCCCGCCGAGTTCCCAGCCCAAATTGTCCCCCCGGTTTTCATTTTTTTTAGTCGGATCACCTGCGGGTGGTTTTTGGCTTCCCTTTGGGAAGTCAACAGTCATGCCCCCCCCTTTTACACCTCACCGGCGCATCCTTTGCTTCTATCGGTGCTGTCCCGCATCGCTCCGACTCCTACTCCACATGAGTATTTGTGCCATCCTCTCTGTTTCCTTTTGTGACAACCGAGGCCCACAGCTGTGTGGCTCCGGTTTAGGTTCCAAAACATTCCTTCAGCTCGGCCCTCCCCCAAGACATCTTGACCCCTACTCCCCTGTGTGCATTCGCTAATCTTTTGGCGGGGAGACCCCCCTAAGGTTCGCCTTCAAGCGGAAAGGTAATCGCGTTCAAGCCAACTAGATGCCCTCCGGTTTGGAGTTGTAGGATAGCTTTCATGCTTTGCTCCTATTCCACCTCGTTTGGAGATGAGCGGGTGCGCCGATTCCACTCGCCTGATTTTTCCCACTCGGCGAACACACTGGCGTTCCGTCTCTCCTTACCTTGCTTTACTCATGTTCCTCCCACCCGGACAAGAAATTTTTTTAGAGGGACCAGCTTTCAGCCTACATCAGGCTGGGACTCTTGTAACTCTTTGAGTATAGTATAATAGACATGCACTGCCCTGCCTTCCCTTATCATTGTATAAGACCGCCTAACTACCCTGACTGACCCCAGCCATGAGTTTTTGTTATGGCTTGGTAAGACCCCAACCACCCGCTTGGTGGCCGTGTACCCCGGCACTGTTTCTGCTTGTTCTTGCCCCCCATTCGGCAGGTACCAAGTGAATGGCGTGCCTCCTTACTCCGGCAATTCCAGCCCAAGTTTGTTTTCTCTTTTGAACAGGATGCTCGCCCCCTCGGTTGCTGTTCGAGTGTGATTTAGAGTTTTGTTGCTGTTCTCCACCGGCTTTGCGCCATGCCCGCCGGCTTTTTTCCCACAAAGTTTGTGGATCGCCCCTTTATTGTTGACCCACTCCCCTTGTTTGCCCTCCATAGTAATTGTTGACTCCCGTAGTCTCCTCTGACATCTTTCTAAGTTGTTTTTTGCCGCGGTACATTACCCCATCGGAGTCTCCCCGTAGAGAAGAGATAACGCTACTCGTTTTTCCTTATTAGTGGCAAGCCGTCCTAGCGGATTATCCAGTGTCCCTCTTCCTTCCCTGTTGGCATTTTCTGATCATTTATGATGGGCGTTTGCTTGTGTGGTGTTCTGTGCTGTTTTGTTGTGCGTGCCTTTGTTCCGGTAGTCTCCCTTTCCCCCTTCTTGAACTCACAGGCCCTGCGCAAGGTGGGCTAGACGCGCCCGCGATCTTCTTGCCTGCGGCTTTTTGTTTTTGTTCCAGCGGGGTGCGCGGTCGCGCCGCCGCGTCCCCCCTTTCCACGATTCATTTCCCTCACTAAAAGAAGGTACCCCACCATGATTCTTTTTTTTTTTCGTTTTTCGTTTTTTTCTTTTGCGGCCGGTGGCCGATATCCCCCGCTGCCTCCAGCGAGCATTTTGATACGTGAGCATGTCTTCCACCCCCCCCCCCCACACTCCTTGTGCCGCTACTTCACCACCCGATAAATGTCAACAACCCTGCCGTTGCATCTGGTCCTGCCCTTTTTCTTCGCCGAAGGTTTCCCTAAGTGAAATGGACACGGCACCACGTACATGACCCCCTATGTGAGGTTTCTGAGGTTCCAGGCCACTTGCCTGTTGACCCTTTCCACCTGGTCGGTGCGCCAGGGCCTCTCCTTCCTTTTGTTTGTTGAGAATGACCATTCCGTGCCCCCTTTGACCGCTGGTCAGTTTCGCCCCCTCGCCCGGTGTTGCGTGTACACCCGTTCTCCGGATCCCACACCCAAGCACCATTTTTAGTTTTTTTTGTTTGGTACTTTGACCGTTGTGCTTCCTGCTTACCCTGAGGCCGAGGACTCTCCGATATTTGGCGTTGCGCGATGCCTAGGAGGTGTTCTTCGTTGATCCTTTTTTGTTGAATAGTCCCGTCCCCCCTCTTCGGTTTTTGAGCAGAATTAGCGTGTGATCTTAGTCGTAGGCAGCGGTTTTGATCTCCCCCCCTCCAGCGGAGAAAAACCGCCTGACTGGCCCCGCCACCTCTTATGACTCCTTTTTTTTGGCGTTTTTTTGAAATCCTCTGCCTGTGCCTTTGAATTCGGGTGTTTATCGTTTTTTGAGTTCGTGCGGTTATTCCCACCAGTTTGCCCCTACCCTAACCCCTCCCTCCATGCCCCCCGGTCCAGTGGCCGTGTCATCTCCACCGTGTTGCGGTTCCTTCCCTGTTTTGGCTTCAAGTGTAATTTATTTTTGCCGTTTGGCAGAGGTACTCCCCCCTCACCGAAGACAACGAACTTAATCTACTCAAAACTTCTTCTCCCCCGTCCTCCCTCTACACCGAGAAGACAATTTAAAGACTTCCCCAACTCGCGTTTCTTCATTTTCGTCACCGCGTTGGCCGCCCTCGAAACCGCTTTTTTCGAGCCTTTGGGGGTCTTCGTGGGTCTTTGCTCAGTCCGCCCGGGGGCTGGGGCATGTTTCAATCTCGCTCTCCGGTACTAGTCGACTACGTGTTCCACCTGTTTCCCTTTTGGCGTCCATCCGGTCCGGGTCACCTCCCCCCCGCCTTTCTCGCACACGGACAGGCTTGTTTTTCCACCACGTTCGGCTTGGGCATCTGTTTGAAGCCTTGGCTTCTCATTTTTCCCATTGAACGTAGACTTTTTACGACTTGATTGCGAATATTTTTTCCTCCGCTCGTGTCTGCGACACTTTTCCGGCGCTTTTTTTACGCGATCTCTCCTTACCTGTATTGGGTTTTAACCTTCCTTTCCCTCTTTTTTCAAGAACCACGACCAGGGCTTTCAGCCTTTCCCCAAGGGCTTCTATCTAGGTGATCACCAAAGGCATGAACTTTTTTTCCCACCCCCCCTTCCGTGGGGTCAAGGCTTTGGCGTTTGTAGCGTTCGTAGACACGGCTTCTGATGTTTGCTTTTGCTCTTCCCTGTTTCGCGAAGAGCTTTCTCCGGATTGACATTCCCAGTCCCTGCAGGTAGGAGCTGTGTACCCCCTCCTTTTTTTGCAGCTTAATTTTCCAGCTTTTTGGGGTTTTTTCCTCGTCTTCTTGCAATCACGAGTTTGTTCCGGCCTTTTATTGTTTTGACCATGGGGGCTTGTGATATGTTCGCTGTCCCCCTTTCTTTATTTCGTAGTTTGTACCGAATAGGAATTTATCCCTGGCGGTCCGTCGCTCCCTTTTTTGAGAACTCGCTGATAATTTCTAGTGGCGAGGTCGGTGTTTTTTTCCTCCCCCTTTCTTCGCGACGGCTTCCACGGATGGGTTACGGTTTGTTTTTTTTTTACCGCTGCTGCTTGGATTCTTCTACCCCTGCCGCAACCGAGTCTTTGATCCTGCGGGTGGCCCACACTAATGCCTCCGAGTACTCTTTTGAGCCCTGCCCTCCCGGCGGTTTCGCCTTCTATACGGCGATCCCCCCGGTCCTAGTCCCCTTTTCTGAAGGGCTTTTATCTCATATTCGCTTCGTTTACGCCCAGCCCACCCACCCTTTCAGTTTTTTCTTCTCCGCTACATTTACAACCGGAACTAGCCATTCGTATTGCCGTAGCTATCTTTTGATTGTTTGATCTTCCCAATAAGATGGCTTCCAGTTTGTTCTTCTCCTATAGGTGATCCTCAGACCCGGTACGGGTTGGGAAAAAAGCCGGGTGGGTCCTCCGGGCCGGAAGTTTTTTCGTTTCGCCCTTTTCCCCCCCCCCAGGGGCGGCAACCGACAGTGCACTCGCGTGGTTTTCGGCCGGGATCCTTTTCTCCCGTCATTTTCCATTGTTGCGGAGGAGTCGAAAAGCATTCTTTGTGCGACGTGATTCTGGGAACGGTTCCTATTCCTGGTTTTCTGGGAGTGGAGGATCTGTTTTTCTTTTTCTTGTTCTTCCTTTCAGGTGTTCCGCGCAGCTCAAAGGTCTTTGTGTCTTCCTCCGATCTTTCTACCGCATGGACGTGCCCTTCTGGTTCGCCTTCAACCCCTTTGCCGCCATTCCGTTGTCTCAAATAGAAATCCTCGTCTCATGGCCTCTTTTCCGCCCTTAGGTTCATGTGATCGGCGCCTACAGCGCCCAGGCCGGCGGTTGATTTTCTCGGACTATTGTTCCGGGTAGAGGCTTTTTGGTTTTTGTTTGGGTTTGGTGTTTTCCTACTTAGGAGAGATAATATGACCAGCCGCGGTGTCACCGATGCCTCCCCGGGAGCGATCAACCATTTGAGTTCTGCTTTGGGTGCCCTTTCCTCTGGACCTCAATGCGATCGATGCGGGGGACTTCGCTCGGGTTGTTGTGGCGTTTTTTTTTTCGCGGGTTTTTTTGCTGGCTCTATGATCGCCAGCGGGTTTGTTTTTTTATTCATTGCTCCGCGTATTTCAGTGGGATGGGAGGAGATCGCCCTTTTTAATCCGCGCCCCTGTCCCCACCCCCCCTCCCCACCTGGCTGCTTCCTCCTTACACGGACGTTAGCCAGTACTTCGTATCCAACGCTTCGGACGCGTTTCTTGTCCCCGCTTCCCCCCCCTTTTCGATGCCCTACGAATGTTCCTCTTGCTCAACGAGAACCTCAACCGCCCGAGTATCTGCGAAACCGTCTTTTGGTACGGTTTTTTAAGCCCTGACGGCTTCCTCGCGACCGATGGTCGGAAGATCCGGTCCCGGGCCCCCCCCGTTCAAGATACGACAGCAGGGCTTCCGCCTGCAGCTAAGGTTCTTTTCCCTTCCTTTTTCCAACGGTTCATGACAGCGCCAGAGGGCCGTGTCGCCCCGACGTAACCCCCCTCTTGACAGTCGTCCAGAGCGTTCCCCTATCTATCTATTTTCTCTCCGTTGTTGTAAGCTCTCCGCTCGTCGGCGTCCCCAGTTTTTTTCGCCATTAATGCTGGCGTCTGTCATACCGTTCGCCGCGTGACTTGACATGAGCTGGCAGGCGGGTTGCCTGGTTTTTTTGGGTCTCTGTTCGATTTGGGAATTACTTTTTGAAATTAGCCATCGTGATTTCTTTGTTTTTGCTTAACCGTGCTCCTCCCCCCCCTTTGTTCTTCCCTAGGTCGTTGTTGCGGTGAGCAGCTGCGTCACCTGCTTTTTGGCGTTTTCCTCTTACCTGCCTGGGCTCGATTGGGGGATCCTTTTCCGGTTCCGGCGGGGCCCCCTAGGAGATTTTTTTTTCCAGTTTTTCTCTGGGTGGTCAGTGGGCTTTTCGACGCCGGGCGATCTCAAGGACCCGCCCCCGCGCTTTTCCCTTCACCCCGTTTTGTGCCCCTCATCAGGCTCTTTTTTGCCCGCGGCACACAGCGGCAACCCAACCGCCGCGAGCGCCGGGCCCCCCCAGTCGATCGCCTTTACGCGGCGGCAGGTCGCCAACTTCCTAGGGAACGGTTTATCGCCGCCCCCTCGTTTCCAACTCGCGGCTTTTCTTGTCATGTCATAGTCTTCCAGGCGATCCGGCCCCCCCCCCACGTTCAATGCCCACAGCTCCCACTTAACGACTAGTGTCGCCTCTTCCTTTTCTTCTGTGGTTCCTAGAACCTGCGGGGTTTCGCGTCCCAGCGAGTCGATGCCAGTGAGAGAGCCAGGGGCGAGATTGCAGTCGCCGCGTCCTAACTGTTATTCGGCGGGGCAGGTTAAGCCAGCTGCGGTCTAGCTCTTCGTCCGCCCCTTACTTTTTCTGCGTCGTCAGCGTTCGCGATCATTTCACGCTCCCCCCGTTTTTTCCGATCCACCTCCGCGCCTGTCCCAGTTTCCAGTCCCCCCCCCCCGTTCTGAGTGTTCCCCACTGGACATCTTTGGGTCTGATCCCTTAGACAGCGTTCCGTCTTGAAGGGTTCCGGGTGGCGCCCGATTCGGTTCTTCGTTTTGTTCAGACCCGATTTCATTGCCCACACAGACGCTTAGGAAATTCGGGCCTTTTTTATCACCCATTTTTTTCCCCTACTCACAGCCTTTTGCCGATGCCCAAAACAGATCGATCAAGCTCCTAGCTGCTCTTCTTCAGCTTGCTGACCCAGATGTGTAGTTTAGTAACAATGTTTGGTGGATTTTTGGCTTTGTCCCCCCCCCCCAGGAAGGCGGTAGGAACTGGTTCCTACAGTCTTCCCGGTGCTTGCCGATCAACGGAAGATAGGCGGACGTTTTTAGACCATCGTACTCGAGTCTTGTTGTGCCCCCCCAGCATGATTTCACAGATAGTGTGCAGGAGGTGAGACCCCCTGCATCAATCTATGGAGACAACAGCACTGCCGCCCATAGCGTTTCCTGGCTGCCGTAGAGTATCCTATTTTTTGCTTGTCTTCCCCCTTCCTTTTTTCCCTTTTTGCCAGATCAGCGCTTAACTTGCGCGCGGTCGCCAGGGATCTATGCGAGGATAGGTTATCTGTGCCGCAGCTAACGGGGGTGTTTTTCCGGGTCTCCTCCCCCCCACTCAGGATTTTTTGTTCCTCGCGCACAACCCCTTTTTTTGGCTATCTTCCCTTGAGCTGGAAGCTTTATCCCGGCCCCTGCCTTTTTTGCCCCCCCTCAGCATGACCTCCCTTCATGGGTCTTCAATCGGGCATAGCCTTCGAGACCTTCCCCCTTCACGCACCTCACGTCTCTTCAGTTCTCGCAGGGCAGAAAGACCGATCCCCCTCTCCCTCCCATGAGCCCTTGTCAGGGCATTTTCCTCCACCAAGCCGATTCAGATGTACATTCCCTCCTTGTTGGGGGTTCTTGAAAGACCCACCCTATCGAGGCATGTCACCCCCTCCTTCAGATGTCTTATCCCTCGCTTCTACCATGCCATCCCACGTGTTATCACATTCTTACGCCCGGTTGAGCGTATTTTCTTCCTCGTTGCTTTGTCTGTTCTCAACCAGGCTGGCCTGCTCTCTCCCAGGCGGGTTGGTGAAACCCCTTTCAAGCCTGGCTGTGTTCTCTCGCCGTGTTTTTTGACACGCCCGGATTATAGTCGCCATTTTGCTTGGCCGTAGTCGACCCTTTAGCCCTTTAATTCAGCTGGTGGCAGTCCCTTCCCTCCGCCGAGTTTTGCTACAGAGTCAGTCCCCCCCTTCCGCCATTGTTTTTTCGCATCGAACGATTCCCTGGGTTCTCCAGTGGCTTTGCGTTCGGGCATTTCTTTTTCTTTTTTTGCGATAGATTTTTTCTCGGATTGTTTGACGTTTTGGTCGGCCCTGTCTTTTTCGTGATCTCGTGCTGCTTCCTGGCTGACGAGCGCGGCCCTGCGACAGCTTGTTATTCACACTGCGTGCCGCGCCACTGTTTTTCGCGCCGGCCATCCCGAAAGGAGAATTGGGGTTGTATTGTCGGGGCCTCCTTTTGGTTTGAACGGTGATCGCGCAGTCTGTACCCCGGCCCATTCTTCCCCTTGGGCCCCACTGACGTCCTCCCCCATGCTTCACGGTGACGGGCCGTTTTGGGGTTGGGTGGGTGCTCTTTGCTGACCTTTTCAGTTTCTATTCTCTCCTCAACTTATAAGATCAACCCCCCTGGCGACGCCTTCCACCCCTGGACTGACTTGAATACTACAACCTTATTTCAACTTCGTACCACCAACAAGCGCGGCACCTCTGTTTCCCGCTCGGTTATTGCCTGTATCCTAAGGTCGCAGTTCAGCTTTGTGTCCACCCTTACCCGAACAAACCCCTTGTTTTCTGGGGTTTTTCGTTAAGTGTGACCGGCAACTTTTCTATTTAATTCCCCTCGGTCGGTGCGGCAGTGGCAACTCTTTTCTCACTTGTTTTTGTTAGAGGATCTTTCTTGTTGCTTGAAACAAGGACCTAGGGTTGGGCCTTTTTGACCTCGTGGCCGTCACAGCCCCCTTTTCCCCCCATCACACGTATTCTTTGTGTCTTAGTCTTGTACGATGTTGTCCTCCGGCGTCCGCTGCCGCAAAGAATCAAGATCTCACTACGGCTGTTTGTTTGCAGCTCTCTTTCTTGGGGTGTCAGTCAGTCGGCGCGCGTTTTGGTGAAGTCCTATTCGCCTTGATTGGATGCGCGTTCTGTCCTCTGGGGATCGGACACGCACCCCTCCGTGCACTGAACGCCGTCCTGGCCCTACCTGCTGGAGCACCTGTTGTGCTTTTTCCTTTTTTTTTTTCGTTTCCTTTTGCAGATCGGGTATCTTTGGTGCGGCGCCGTCCGCTCTCCCCGGTGTCTAACCCCTTGGCCACTTCCACCCCCCATGCGTCCCTTCCCCCCCTCCTTGGTCCGCTGGCGCGTCCCCGTGCGCTTCTTGGTCCCAGGGTTTGGTCACTCTGTTTTTTTCCCCGCGATCGCCTTTAAAGAAGCCTCGTACCCCTTCCACCAATCATGCCCCGTCCACACCCCCTACGTGCTCAGCCTCATTGCACAGAGAGTTTACCCTTTCCCCTAACTCTGCAATCGTTCAATTTCATTCAGGGATCGGTGCCCTATCTCCGGGCGATCAGGTGTTATTGCTTCTTCGTTCTCGGCCGGAGGGCCTCGGGTCATTCCAAAGTTGCCTGCTCTCAGGGCTCCGCGGTTCGAGTGGCATGCCCTCCGACGACATCCGGGCCGGTTATTCAAAATCCCCCATATTCGGCGGCTGGACTTTTTTGGTCAAACACGCGGAATGTTTCTTCGCAGACGCCGGGAGTTTACCAAGAACGTTCGTCACCTCCTCTGATCTCCAACCTGAGGGTTACTCTTCCGCTGGCGGATCTGATATGTTAGGGACGTTTAGCGCTTATTGTCCCGTGGTTTTGTTGAATCAAATGGACCTGAGCTTTAGAAACCCGGCCTCCTGGTTGCCGGTACTCGGCCACCCGTCTGGTTGGTGAGGTGTTTTTCCCCCAGGTCCGATGAACCCAGTTTCACTAATGGATATGGGAGTCCATTCGGTGGCGTTGAAGGAGTTGGCTCCACTGACGGAGCTGCGGTGCATTGTTCTCGCCCTTTAGAGATTAGATAGTGCACGTCCGGTCCTTCTTTCTTGCTGAAGGACTTTGTCCCCAGCCTGCGCGGCATGAGATCCCTTCTCCCCCCGGCGGGTGACTTGGCTTGCCCACAGACTATGGTGCTGCGGCTAGGGACCCTCTGGGGCGATTGGATCCCGTTTTTAGACCCCCCGAGTTCGATTTGCGGCCCTTTGCATGCACCGAGCTTAACTCTACCATGGAGCCTCTTATTTTTTTGGTAACTACTTTGAAGAGATAAGCGATGGACGGGCTCCTCCACCCTACTATTTCCTGCGACGCCGCCCCACCCCGTCACCCTTTTCCTGATTACGGGGCTGGGGGTTGTGTCTCTCCCCTGATGTTGTGTACGCTACCAGCGACCCCCTCGATGTGACATTCTTTTGCCCACACCTTACCCGTCCTCTTCAGGCGTTGAGACCCCCACCACCGCCTGGCCGGTCTTTCCGGGTGAGCGAGGCGCACCCACGTATTTACGACCGGCTTTCGGCGCCTGTCTTTACTGTTCCCTTTCTTTTTTCTGCGGCGACCCCGAAACCACCTCTCTCTCGACACGTCCCCTGCATCCGTTTCCTGTCATCTGTACGAGAGGCCTTCTTCGAAGTTTATTTTTGCGGTTCCGTGCCACTCTCTCTTTGTATCCGTTTCTCCATTCCGGCCCTCCCCTTTCCCCTTCTGCGCCTTCGGTTTTGGTTCTCAAGATGTAAGGACGGGTTTCTTCTTTCCCCCCTTGTCAGCTCTTTGCACGGGGGCTTTGCCCAACGGTGGCGCTTCCACTAGTGGGGCTCGGCTGTGGACGGGATAGATCCTCTGGCATCTTTGAGGAGGAATTCCAGGCCAAGTGAACTGCTGTGTGTGCCGTTCCTGGCCGGTCTCGGCGTCGGTGGGCGGCTGTGGTTTATCTGGGAGGATGGAGTGTTTTTTTGACGCCCGGGTTTTTTTTGCGCGAGACTCCTTTCTGCGTTCCCTGGGCGCTTCTCCCGCACGCTGGCGTTAACCAGGCCTAAACTTAAGACAGAGTTTCCTCACACGCCAAACTGAGGTCATCCTTGACATCTTCTCCTGATGGTCGGCGGCCGCCTGCTTTCCCTTTTCCTCCCAGCGCCCCCAAGGAAGGCTTGTAGGCTATTTTCAGTTTTAATGTTCTTGTTTTCATCGTGTGCCGGTTGGGTGTGGCCATCCTTCTCGAGCTCGATCCTACAAGACTGCGGACACGAGCGTCGTGTGCCTCCCCCCCACGGCTCGTGGCACACTCTCCTTTTTCCATTTTTTGGAGCGCGGGGTGGTCCCCGTTCGCGGCGGGTTTTGTCCTCTTGGTTGGCAGCGTTGCTGCCGATAGGATGATCCGCCCTTGGTGGTGGAGGCGTATCGAGTCGGTTTTCCGCATGGGTCTCCCCTTTTGTTGCCCCGCCCTTCCCCCTCTACACCAAATGGTGGTTCCCTGCGTGCCGGACTTTTTATCACGCCTCGAGGGCTCCCAGAATGCGATTCTCCGGTCAGTATTCCTCCTCGCCCGCTTGGCCACGCGGGCTCACCGAGACTTCCCGTGGGATGGTCGAGAAACCGGATAACGTCGGTGTAGCCCCTCTGTTCCCCCCTGCTTTTCCACGGATGAGCCTTTGTAGGCCACCCCAAGATCCACGCCCTCATTTTTCACCGGCTTTCCTATAAGTTCGCTTTTTCCTTTTGCCCCTCCGGTGCCTCAACGGGAACCCGCGCCAGGTTTGGCGAACCCAAGCGAATTCATCGATCGGGATATATCTCTATTTAAAGTTGTTGTTGTTGTTTCATATTGCCCTCGTTCGGATGTACAGCTTGGTTTCCGCAAACCAGTGCGTTCATCCGCCTTTCATCTGCCTTGCCGACCCTCGATGAGCTGGACTATTTGTAACTTATGGCGTTGTGATTTTGGCCCTCTTGGTGGCTCCTAGATTATTTCTCCCTTCTTTCCCTCCTCTCGTGCACGGCGTGGCTCATGGGGCGATCCCGGTGTTTATTTCCCCTTCTCTCGTTTTTTGTTCTTTGTCGGGAGAAGGCTGAGATGAACCAGTGTTAGGCTTTTTTTCCTTCCTGCTTGAATCGCGGTCTAGTGGCGTGTGATCCCTCGCTTCGTTCCCTGGCCGGTCCGGGTTAAGGGTCGGGTAGGGTGGTCATTGCTCTTTTTCTCCGGGCGATCACCCAGCGAACGGTACGTCTAGGATGAACGACTAAAACCTCTTCGCTCCAAGTCCATCCCCCCCCTCGTCCACCCCAAGCTGGAGACCACCAGAATCGGCGCAGGACCCCTTTCCCGATTGCAATTGCCGAGAGGCTCTTGAAAGGGGACGTTTTCTTTCGCCCGCCTCCCTCGGTGACCCGCCGCGGTTTTGTTAATGTCGGTATCTGAAAGGGAAGTATCCCACCCCCCCCCGGTCCTTCCCAACCGACCAGAACGAAAGACAGCCCTTCCCCTGATGAGGCTTTTTTAGGGCGAGCCTCGCGTGGTTGCAAGCCGAGGGATTGCCATTCTCTCCGCTGGGCCGAGGTGCTGTAAGGATTCAATGTAGTAGGCTTAGTGTTCACGTCATCTGTGGATGTTCTAGTCTCTCCCTTTACAGCCGATGCGCTATCCCCCGGCGTTCGCGATCACAATAACTCCCTACAACTTCTCACTCAACGTCTTCCCCCACCGCCGCTTCACCAGGTCACTCTTCAAACACTTGCGGCCGAATCCGCCCCCTTTCCTCTTTTCTTTTCCCTCTTCCTCCCGGTACCCCGCTTCCAAGCGCTTGGCCCTTCGCCTGGTGCTTTCCTCCCCGATGCCTGGGGCCGGTGATCCTCCCCCTCCGTCCTTCAAGCCGGGTTTACACCATGACGGCGCCTGTGACCGTTTGTTTCCTTATCACCTTGCTGGCGACGGACTCAGTGCCGAATATCGAGTGGCTCAGCCATCCTCTTGATCAGCTCTGTCCTTAGATGCGGTTTCACTGAGGCAAGAGTTCTAACTTTTGGTGGAGGTTCTTCTCCTGGAGCAAGTGTAATGGAGGCTAGACCGTCCTTTCTACGAGGCGTTGTTTCACCTGGTGCGTCGCAAGGTAGTAGGTTGCCCGGCGGACGTTGTTTTTCGCCACTCGTACCCGGAAGTTGTGGCACCGCATTTGGTCAATCCCCATAGGTGTCGATCCGGTGTCTCTTCTCAGGATCATCTAGATTCTCCAGCCCCTTTCCCCCCGCCGCATGTGACGTGTCCATCAGGAGTAGATTTTGAGCGCCTACGGGCGCCCGCGGGCCCCTCGCGGCCCTTAATCAGCGATTCGAAACGACCCTGCGCTTCTTCAGCAAGTGGAGTAGCTTTTCTGGATCATATGACCAGCACTACTTTTTTCCTAGTCCGTGCGCGATCACACAACCTCCCTTCTGGGTACTAATCCGACCCCCTCCTTGGCGTTCCGGCCCTACGTATACCTTCCTCTTGTTGAGTTACCATCCTTTTTGGCCACGCCTCATCATATTGAAGGGGGATCACTTCTGCGCACTGCCGCGGACCCGCGGGGCACGCGCCATTGTCTCGCCCCCTTTCATACACGCCCCCGAATTGCCCCCTAGAAATTGAGTGCCTGGCTTTTGTAGCCCCCCCCGTGTGGATGTCCAGCCCTTGCTGCGGTTTTTTGCAAGCGACCTGATTCCATGGTTCCACCACGGCTGGCTATGCTAGTCGCGTTACTTGAGTTGTTCCCTCCCGAGAGAACGGAGGATTCTCCCTCAGTTTTTTCTTCGTTTTTGTCCGGTCGTGTCCGTGTTGGTCTGAGCATACTGGAACTTTCCGCCGTATCAAGGGGTTTTTCCACACGTACTCCTTCCTTTTTTCCGTCGCAGGTTTTCCAACGCCAGGATGGCCTCGTCTTCCCCCCTTGTTGCCCTTGCCATTTTTTAGTAGAATTTCCCCTTCTCGTTCCTTTTTGTCTCATTGACTCCTTCCCCTGAGGCGATCTATCCAGCACGCGAATTACCATTTCCCCTTCCTTTTCTTGACTATTTCCTTCCTATCGCGGGAGTTCCTTTCCCTTTCGTTTGCATTTGTCTCCTTTTTTTTTGGTGGGAGAGGCGGAGGCTTTTTTGCTTTGTTTAGCGGTATGGGTGATCTAGTGCTTCTTGCCTGCGCGGCGGCCGCCGCCGTAAAGCTTGTCCACGTGCCAGGCCCCGCCACTTTTTTTTTCCCGTTGCCTCTAAAGCTCGACAATGATGTCTGTTGGGGGTGTGTCCTGTTTCCATCTTGGAAGAGTCCCTCCTCTCCCACTCACCCCCTTCTTCTTTATTTTCCTGGACGACACGAACATCATCGAACCTTTTGATTATACGAAGGTGTTGCGGTCCTTTTTTTTCCTTTTGCCTTTCCACGTATGGCCAACTCCCTTCCTCCCTCCGTTTTAGTCAAGATCAGAGGCGGTTCGGATAAAACACGCGGGTTTCTTCCTTTTCCCCCACAAACCCTGATACAAATATCAACAACACATCCGCAGTACCCGCAGTTTCCTGTTCTCTTCTCGATCTTCCGTGACCGCAGTTAAGGCGAAACGGTCTCACCCGACCCCCCACCCTACTTTTCTTTTTGGGTTTTTATAATGTCCATTTTTGGTGAACCGTCCCCTCGGAGTAAACACACAGCGTTCGGGGAAGTGAGAGGGTTCTTTTTTTTTTTTTCTTTCCCTTTTTTGTTGTTTCGTTTGAGATTCCAGCTGGCATTTTACCGACCGTGTCCAGGGGGCGGCCCCTCTCTGGAAGTGAACAGAATACAGGTCCCCCCACAATCCCCGAGTTGTTGTGTTCCGGTGTTCCTGGCCCAGGCGGACTTCTTCTTTCCGCTCTCTCACTGACTGCTTTCACGCGATGCCGCGTCTGGTTTACGAGTTGATGGTGTTGTACGTATTGGCCTGCCTGCTGGTGTGGTGAGATCTCGAAGCGTCTTTTTTCCTTTCTTTCCTTTTTTTGAACGGTTACCCGCTTGCCCCCTCCCACGGAACTTACGACGGCCGCACTCTTGAGAATCAGGGTTTGGATGTTGTATGTGTGTTCCAGTCTTTACCTTTTATGGGTGCCTGCGAGGCTTCGAAGGGTTTTCCTTCCGATGGCTTATGAAAACCCCACGCCTTCCCCCGTTCCCTTGACGCGTTTTTGACAACCGTTTGGCAGTCCCCGTGTGTCGTCAAGATGTACGTTCGGCGCGCTCGGTCCCATTTCCTTAGGCCTCTCTCCCACACCGACCTGACCAGAACGTAAAAACACTACGAATACCGCACACCCCCCTTCAGCAACCCTCCGCGACAGACGATGCCGTAGAAGTTAATTTCTCCCTTGAGCCTCCCTCTTTCCTCTAGCCCTAGCGGGAGAAGGGTTATGGATTTCTTCTTCCCCGCCGGCCTTCCGTGACTGGTAGTGGTTACCCCCCAGGAGGAGCTGGGCCCCCGTTCGGTTTCCTATAATTTGCCGGCAAAAAATTTTCACGACCTTACGCTTCGTTTCCTCGGGAGGTGGTTCAACAGTCCCCCCGCGCTCGCCACGTTGCCTTTTTTTCTTTTTTTTCCCCCCACTCCTGCTTTTCCTTAGTGCGCCTCCGACGGGAGGCGAGTTTTCCACAAGTAACTTTCCCCCTCAGACGTCCACTCTGAGGGCGTAATAACGTGACTTTGGTCATGTTTTTCCTTCTTTTAGCCGAGCATCGAGGAGGGTTGTACCTTTCCTCGATCCGCTAGGCAAACCCCGCAGCCTGGCGTTGAGCTCCACCTGGGCCCGTTGGGTTGTACCCCCCCTCGCCATGAAACACTGCCAACATACAAGGTTTTGCTCGTTGGTTCCTCTTTGGTTCTCCCGGTTTAGACACATGATGAGATCTTTTCGTGCGCGGGAGGTTGGGATTTTTTTAGGATCTAGTGCCATTGGCTGACTTTCATTAGTTTTCCCCTCATTCTTTTTTGACCCCCAGCCGGCCTTTTTTTAATTTTTTCTTTTCGCCTCCGTGGGTTGGTGAGGGACCTTTGCTGTCTGTACCATTTTTTCTCTTCGTCCCTGACGAGCCCCTTTCGGCCGTCTTCCCGATCTCCGATCTCTATCTCCACCTGCTTACGGCTGCAGGGTCGGGTGGCTGACCCCTAGATGATCCTTTTTCGCGCTGGCGCGATCTTTTTTTTTACGCCCAATTTTTCGCGAGCGTCCCGTTCCCTCTCTTGTTCCTCTTTGCTGTGGTTCCGTTTGTCTTCCTGTTTGATCGCTTCACACCGGATCTTCACCCCCGATGTTTGATCTTGCTTTTTTACAAATCCGTCTTCCGAGGTGGCTCCCCTCCGCTGGCGTTTGGCCTAACGGAGACTTCACCCGGTATCTCCGACTGCCCGGGGGAGATTTTTTGGCTCCTCCACTTTTGTTCGGTCCGACCCTCTTCCCCCCCCCACCTCTGGATCTCCGCCGTCCTCTTGTATTTTCCTTTGAAGATTTTCCCTGTCCGAGAGTTTTCATGTGGTTTCCCACTACTCTTTTGTCTCTTTGTATGCCCTCTTTTTCTTCCGCCCGACCCGGTCCCGGAGAGCGGTGGGTCCCGGCTTCCGGACGGCGGTTTTTGATCATTGCCCGGATTTTTTTGCCCGAAAGGTCGCTTTGTGTCTTTCTGCTTTTTTTTTCTGGATCGATCCCCCGACCATCTGTCCCGTTTTCTTCCCCTCAAGTCACGGCCGTGGTTTGCGCATTGCTCTGGACATTTCGAGGCGCTTTGGCAGTATTCCCTTGAGGAGATGGGTTTCGGCGTTTTCCCGAGAACTTTCTTTTTTTCGGCTCAGTTCCCCTTGCGGGACGCCTCTCTTCGCCGTCCAATTGAGGGAAATTCGCCCCTTTTCCCACCTGGTGCCGATCTGCGGATCCGCACTCTGCCCATCACGTCTGACTCCCTTTTCCCCCCAAATTTTTTCTTCGTCCCGTTCTTTCCCCGTCCCATTTGCTCCAGGTCGAATCAGTAAACGGCCTGCTTGGATCCCCCCTTGTCGATTCGTGGTCTATCTGGTGGGCATCGCTTTGGGGGGGGTGGCCTCCTTCGCGCTACCTCTGCCCTGTTTCTTGTGGACCCCCTTTTCCAACCCGTGCCGAGTCTGGCCCCGCGCCGGGTCCCCATGCCCCTACTTTCTTTTGGGGCCCGGTGCCCCTCTCTCCGGGGGTTTGGCTTTTTGTGGTTTGGTGATTTTCTCTGCTGACGCCAGCGTTGTGGTGTCAGTGAGATGAGCATCCGGGCTACGGGCGATGGACGATTCTCCCTTCTTGTATCCGCTTCCCCCGACAAATCCGATTGCTTTTTTACAGGCGCCTTCTCCGCTAGGATACACCCACCTCCCACTTCGACCGCGATTTACAGGACGCGACGAACGGTTTTTTCCAGCGAATCGGATCCACGGCATTCACGCCTCTTCTTTTGTACGCGGAAACCTTATGTTGACTACAGGCCCCAGTCCCCTCGCACGCTTGCGAAGTTTCGAGTCGGGCACCCGCTGAAGAATCAACAAATGGCTTTGACCACCCATGTCACGCCCTTTATGTCGGCCCCGCTTGTCTCACCTGTGACCGGGCTTTTTGGCTAAACCATTGGACAGCGACAGCGCTGGCCTTCTTTTAATCAATATTTGTTGATAGATCTTTCCCATATGTTCCATGCGTTCATGCTTGGTTTCGACACCGCCTGAGTTTTCCTTTTTCCTTCAGGTCAGATTTTTCGTGCGGTCTCCTTTTTTTTTTGATTGGGCAATGTTTTGCCTAGAGTGAAATTCGACATGTTAGTCGGAGGTGTGAGATTCTTTTCACCTTTCCCCCTGATCCCGGTGTTCTTTCCTTAAATGCTGGGGTTTTTCTTGTGGAAATTTACCTTAGGCCGCCTTCTTTTCCTCTCCCCGGACTCCTCGGTTCTCGCATGGGCGGTGGATTCTAGCGGACCCCGTGGGAAGGCGTCGGCGCTTCATCCCTTTGGGGGGAAGGGCTTCCTGTCTCCTCTTCCCCATTTGTCCCGCGGAGTTACAATGCTCCAAACAGGGTGCTATCCTTGCAGACCCTTTCCACAGCCCCTTGGCTCCACCGCCCGCAGCTCCGGGCCCGGAGTCTTAGTCGGCTTTCTACCCCGGGCTCGGTGCCTTTGATCGCGCCTTCTCTTGAAACACAGCTCCTTTGGTCCTCTTCTACCCCGAGTTTGCGCGTCGGGACAGGCACCCGCACTTCCCCCCACTCTCTACCCGGGAATCGGCCAGTGCCTTCCATTGCCATTTTCTGAGGTATAGCGAGCAGCGGCCTTTGTTTTTCCACCCGATTGTGCCATTGACTTTTCCTTCGCTCTTTCTTTTCCTTGTGGTCTCCCTCCTTATTAGCAATGTAGTAGGCGGCGTAGTTCTTCCGGTCTCATCTCGGGTCACCTGCCCTGTCCGTGATCCCTCTTTTTTAAACAATGGCGTTTTTTCCTCCCCCCCTTCCCCCATTTCCGCACACCGGTGCCTCCAAGCTCGTCCGGTACATTTCAACGCCAAAAACGGTGATCCTTCCCCCCCTCCCCCGGTAGTCTGTTCGGGATAGACCCTGCCAGCGCCCCTCGAGCCGAGTTCGAGGGTGCCGTGGCGCCCCGAGCCAATTTCGGCGACGGTTATCCGCACCCGTCCCAGGCCTGCAGGGGACCCTCCCGGCCCGTTTCCTTTCCCCCTTTAGGGCGGATACCCGTGCTGCTTTCCGCGACCATCTTTTACATGCCCTTTAATTTTTTCCCCCTGATAGTCAACAAGTCCGCTCGCCCCTTCTTCCTCTTGCCCGGCCCGATGACTGGTAGTCGGATCTCAGATTTGGTTGAGCTTGGTAGTCGCCTTCTTTGAGGCAAGCGCGGCCGGTCGGACAGCCTTGCGCTCCGGTTTCCTTCGGTAACCGGGTTTGAGTACTTGATCAGCACTTCTCCCAGAAACTCGTGAGGTGTTTCCCCCCTTCCTAGGTTCATTCAGTTGTGTGGGCCACCGTATACCCCTCGTTCTTCCTTGACCACGTTTTCTGAGGTGCCGAACCACCCTCCCCCCCGCCACGGACACTTGGGCTTCCACTCGCGAATTTAGATGGTAGGTGCGAACCGCGCGGTTAGCGCATGTCCCGCGAGTTAAGCGACGTCCCCCTCCAGGCCGCAGGGATCTGCGTAGGCGGTGTCTCATTCTTTTTGGTATCCCTTTTTTTGTTGGCCTTCTTCCCCAACCTCCGCGGATGGTTCCCTTGCAAACTTTTTTGGCCTCCTTTCCCCGGACGCTGGGATCTCTTTTGCACAACTCGGGGGGGCACCGCTTATTCTAACATCCGGGCCACTTGGATGTATGTCTTTCTCTTCTGCGAGAACCCTGCCTCGCTAACTAACGCAGTTTCCAACATTTGCAGTTTTTTCATACTTTTCTAGATTGTAGTTCCTGTTAATTTCCTGGGTCTCTAGCATTCGTTTCTCCGGCAGCCCTTTCTGTGTTCTTGCCCTCTCGGAGGCCCCCGGAGCTGCCCTTCCTGTTTTAATGTCCTCTCACCCTTTATATGTTCTCACTCTTTTGAATTAGTATCTTCCGTCTTTTCATTTGCTTTTTTCCCGCGGATGGTGGGCGGTTACCCAATTTTCAATCCGGTGCCGTGGTGACGAGTTTTTGACCACGCTTTTGCATCCGTTCTTTTGCAGTAACCGTAGTCTCTGTTCCCCTTCTCCGCATTGGTTGGCGCCTGTGTCCTCCGGTCCCTCTCTTCAGCTAGTAGCATCCACCCCCTGTCCTTTTATGTAGCATAGCCTGATCCCCGGGATTGTGGACTATTTCTCTCTTTCTGGGCTGCTTTTGTTTAGAGGAGCGAGTATAGGTTTCTTCTTTCGCTTCTTTTTCCTCGCTTTCTTTCCTCTGGCTTTTCTAGTGCCTTCGTTGACCCCCCTTCCGCGAACTTTTTTTCGAAGACTGCTTCCTTTTTATGGCTTGGGAGCTTAGAGGTACCATTTGTTTCCTCCACCTTCTCTGCCCCGTCTCTCTTAACATTTTTGTTCCAAAGACCCTTTTTTCCCCCACTCCTGCTTTCTTCCCTCCTTTCTTGTCCCTTTGCGGAACCATGCTTTCTCCCAGCCTGTCCACCTCTCTCCCATCCTCTAATGCTGTTATGGCTGGCCACCGATCATCGCTCTTCCCCCCCCCAGCCGCCCTTTGAACCGAAAGTGACGCCCTTAACCGCATAGGTTCTCCTGGGCCTTCAACTTCCCCCTCCCCCCACCACTTGTTATAGGGAATCTGAGGGGTTGACTCCGTCCACTCTTTATCTGTAACTTCAGGATATTTTTTCTTTTTTTTTTCCTATTTTTGTTGGAGTGCCCGCTTTGCTGTCCAACGAACGATGGAATTTTTGCATCTCCATATTGACGATAATAACCCCCTCCATTTGTGTGGTCTGGTTAATTGTAGTGACCCGGGTGCCAATGAGCGGCCTTC
>Ga0179593_1634554_pt1 | contig 20674 bp, 22 predicted proteins | sample CZODoug2_1_08_16_FD_185931 | JGI IMG/M metagenome (GOLD analysis project Ga0179593, IMG submission 185931) | Vadose zone soil fungal communities from Angelo Coast Range Reserve, California, USA - CZODoug2_1_08_16fungal (PacBio error correction) | ecosystem: Environmental > Terrestrial > Soil >... | reverse complement strand
CCCGGGATCGGTTTTCCCCTGAGATTTACCGCCCTTTTGTAGGAATCTCCCGTGCTTATTCGGCCGTTGACCTACAGTTTAAAACAAGGATACCTGTTTTCCACCCCTCTTAACTCCTTTTTTTTTTTCCCACAACCCCCAGGCGAATGGGCTTTTCTATCCCAGTTCTTTTTGTCCTGTCGTCGTCCGCCTCGTCCATCGACTTTGATTTCCCAGTGACGCTCTCTTGGAAACCCAGAAATTTTCCAGCCCGACTTTCAATGGTGTTCCCTTTTTTTTGTCACGTCTTGTGCTTTCCGTTTTCTCCCTTGGAGTGGGTTTCCCACGTTTGTCCTTCCGTTCCCCCTCTTTTCCACGGGTTATTCTACGCTATTGGAAATCACTTCCCCGTCTTCTATCTGACCCGTGATTTGGACGACCCAGTTTGTTCGATGTGTTCCTTTGGCCTTGCCTTTTTTTACTTTTTTTGCATTTTGGTGGTAGAAATCGGATCTCTCGCGGGGTTGCCACGTTTGGTTTTTTCCGTCTTCCCCATAATTTTTGCACGGAGGTTTTTGGTCCCTTTTCTTTCCCCAACGATGAAAAGTCCCCTTTCCTTTTTCTCCGCTCCTTGCCATTTACACTGGGACACCCCCCCCCAAGTTCCTTCTCGTCGAATCGCCGTTTGCCCCCGTCAGGCCCTTCACAGACAAGGTGTTTGCTTTTAATTCGTCCGCCGGCTCTTCTTTCATACTCAACCTGGGGCGCTCCAGATTTGGGCCCTTTTGCCGCACCCCTATCGCTTGAAAGCTCCTTTCTTTTCTTCTTTTTTTTTCTTGGGCCCCGCGGCCTCATTTGTCTGGGTGCCCCTTGCCTTTTTCTTCCTCAGGGGTGATGGGGGTGTTCCCACCCCCTACTTTTTTAAACCCTCCCATGGATGGAATTTTTTCATTGATCTACTTTACTTTCCCCTGGTTCCCCTAAGGAGGTCCGTTGAGCTTGTTGGGTCCGCCTCTATGGCTCGCAATTTTTCTTCGGGTCTAATTTCCCTCTGGCCCCCCCCCCTGATGACAACTTCTATGGTTTTGTGTATGGACATCACCCGGCCCCCCCCCAGCCACGGAGCAAGTTTTGGCCCCTCCATCCTTCCAAGTTGATCAGAAAACCCTGCCCAATTAGGTCCCCCAAGCGTTTTTTTAAGCCAATGTGGGGAGACTAGACTCCTTTTTTTTTGCTCCGATCGAGGGGGGAGGCCCTTTTTCTAACCTTGGTTGTGGGTTTTTCACACGGCCTTCTTACCCCCTTCCCCCCCAAGATTAATTAGTTAGGGGTTGATCCCCGTGGTACCGGGCCCGTCCCCCCCTCCTGTGCTCCTCGTTTTTCTGGAGCAGGTCATGATTCGCTCCTTTTGATGACGCAGCGATACATTTTTCTCCCCGTGTTTTGGACCCCCTCCTCAACCCCTGGCGAGACTGCTTCTTTTTTTTTTTGAAAGTCCCCGGAGGTTCATTTTGATCCTATCTTAGGTTGGTTTGGTTCGCGCAGAAAACCTGGTTGGACCTCAGCGCACCTATCCATTTGCTCGGGTTGCCTGTACCGGCCCCCGGGGTCCATTTTCTCGTTAGCGTTTTCCCACCCCGTCAAAACCCTCTCCTTTAATTTTTTCTCGGGCCCGGGCTTCTGCTTCTTCACGGGCGGGCATTTCCTTGGGGAGTCAACGCGACACCTCCATTTTTAAGTCCCTAAATAAGTGGCTCGGTTGCCGCCGCCTGATCGAGCTTGCTCCCACTGGACAGTGGCTTTAATTTCGCGCGGGCTAAGAGCATTTCTCCCCACCTTTTTTTTTTCCCCCAAGCCACGACCGATCGAGCTCCCCACCCCCTGATCGCGCCTTTCCCCTCCCAGCCCAGGCCCCTTAGTATTGGAAGAAATCCCCGCACTTCCTTTTTTGTTTTCCCTCAAAGCGGCTCCCCTTCAGGCACCAATTCGGTTTTTTTCGTTCCTTTGAGGCTTCTTTACTTGACATCATCTTTTTTTTCTGGTAGTCCCTATTCCCTTCGGATTTTTTTGAGCACTGTCTCCCAGAGGCCCCCCCAAATGGACCTGGGTTCCTTTTTCCCACCGTGTTTTGCTGTTTCTGTCCCCATTTTCTCCCGAAATTTACCGACGTAGGAGGGCGTCCCCTTCCTTTAGTTACCAAGACCGTTTTTTTTTTTCTGTGGACCCAGGTGCCTTTTTTTTTTCCCCCTCTTTCAGCCCGACCGGGTACGTTTTCCCTTTGAAAGGATAGTTCCTCTTTTTGCTTTGCTGCCCCCCCCCCGCTCCACGGTTTTGAAAATCTCCTCTCCGTAAGAATTTCAATTGATTTTGGCCTTTAGGTTCCCCATATTTGTAGGGCACCGATGGTTGTTCCTTCTTACCTCGGTCGTTTCCCTTTCTGAGGCCCCGGATGAGGGGTCTTTACCCTGATTCACCCCTCTTTCTCGTTTCCAAGGGGCCTTTTCATTCTTTCTCTCATGGTTCGTCGAGGTTCCTTTCCCCCTTCTGCTGGGCAAAACCGGGTTGCTTCGCGAGTTTTTTCTTGGTTTACCTCAACCCTCATTCACCCCCTCCTCACTTCCGCTTTCAGGTGTTCGGTCCTGCCCCCCCCCCGATTTCTCTTGACCACAAAAAAAGCGCCCATTTTGGCGTACGAGTCCACCATTCCGTCGGCGGGGACTTTTCCCCCCACGTCAGGTTCGTCTTTTTTGGGTCTAATGAGCTCTTTTTTTTTCCCTACTCCTCTTTTGTTTGCGATCTCAGTCCTCAAATGTCCCCCGACCCTGTGACTGACGTGGGCATTTTCGGCATTTGATTCCCCCGAATTTTTTAATGTACTCCTCGTTACCGCCCCCTTTTTCTTTTTTTTTTTTGGCGTTTCCCTCGACTTCGTAATTTTTTCTCCCTGTTTCCTCGTGTACGCTTTTCCTCGGTCTGCTTGTAGACTCCTCCACCCTCCTTCTTTGGGTCACTCTTTGGAAAGGACCTGGCCCTTTGCCTTTAGCCTCGGGCAGTCGCCTTTTTTTTTTTCGTCGTGCGAAAACTTTTTCCGGCCCCTTTTTTTTTCCCTTAGCCCCTCCAACCGTTTGTGGGCCTCGTGACTTCGCCTTTCGCCCGGATTTCATTCCTTTTGGAGTTCCCCCGCGACCAGGTTTGGCCTCCTCCAATAGAACAAGTGATTTTTGTGCCCCCCCTTCCCCACCGTTGGCTCGGTTGATGGGGCATCCCACCGACCTTAATTTCACGAGCTTACTTTTCCCTTGATACCCCCAGGGTTTTCGTTGGCTGGGGTACATTCTCGGCGGTCCTCTTCGGGCGTGGGGAACCAGAATGACGTGGTACACCTGCCTCTCCCCCGTCAATTGGTATTATTTTTTATAACAGGGCACCCGTGTCCCCGCCGTAGGACTTCCATGTGTGGGCTTTCTGCCCTCTTTTTTTCCCCCATGATCGACGATTCCTTCTTTTTTTTGTCATTTACGCCCGCCTCACTATTTTTTTTCTGCGATTCGTTGATTCTCTTCCGGGTCTTGAAGTTGCTCTTCTGATTCACTTTCCATCGGAACCCTGTTCTCCTTGTGCGGACAACTGGCTTATCTTGGACTCCGCTGATCCGTCGCGCTGAGGGCTTCCCCCCAGCACTCTCTGGGGCCCTCGGCTTCAACTCCCGCGCTGCCACCCTCCCTAATTTCTGGGTCCGGCCTGGAGGGGTGTCGTTCCGTTTCTCTCTTTAGTAAGTCCCCTTCAGTGCACGTTGATTTTTCCCCTTTTTTTAGTTTTTTTGTGGCGCTGCGGTGCGCGTTTTTGACAACGAATCCCCCTTGGCCCCCCGTTTATTCCCCTGGGCCGTTCGTATTCCCTTTTTTCCCCCCCTTGCGGCTGCTTTGCTTCCCCTTTATGTAGATAACCTTTCATTCCGATTGATCCTCCTCCCCCGTTGCTGACAGTTCGGCCCGTTTTTTTTTAGTTTGGTCCACACCCCCGGGACGGCTTTCCAATGGTCTCTTTTCCCTTTCCTGAGCGTCTCTTCCTTTTTCTCGTCCTTGCCTGACAAACTCGTTTGGTTTTCCCTGGGCCCCCTTTCACCCTTCCCTCACGCTTTTAGGCACGCCGTTTTTTGCAACCCCAACTCCCAAGGTCTCTGTGCACTCGCCCCCTCGTCCTTTTCCCGCCTTCTTTTCGCGCGCCTGGAGGATCAATGGCCACGCTGGTCCGGCCCCAAAACCCCCCCACCGGTTGAGAACGTCCATCAGATTTTTTGTCCTTCTCCTTTTCCGCCTTGGCTTCCTTTGATTCCTTCCCCTCGCTGATGTCCATCCCTCGTTTCTTCATCCCCCTTTTTATCTAGACGATTCCCCGTACGTTTCTTTTATCCCCAGGAGTCGTGCCTTTTTGAACCCCCCTTCTTGTCCCTCGTTCGGTCCCCGTCAAGTCCATTTCTTAACGTGTTCTCGGTTACAGTTGAGGGTTGATCGTTGTCTACAACTCCCTCCGAAATGCCTTTTTCCCCAGGGTTCCGCTTTACTGGTGGCCGCTTGGCAATCCCGAGATTTCTCTTTTTTTCGTTTTTTTTTCTTTTTTTTTTTGTTTTATTCCGAGCCGATCTTTTCCGGCCAACCCAAGTTACTGAGGGGTTTATCGTGGACGGGTTTGAATCCTCCCACCCCCCTTTTCTTTTTTTTAGGTGGATAGTATTCTTTCTTTCCTTCGATTCCTTGGGGTTGCTGTGGTTTTCGTGGCCGTTTGCGCCCCCCCCCAGTTCACGCTTTTCATTTTTTCTTTCCAACGGGGAGCCCCCCCTCCGTGCCCTACCCCCCTTTTGCCCAGGCTGTGAACCGTTGGCGTCCATTCTCCCGGTGCCCTCACCCCTCCAGGTGCAAGAAGACACCCAAACTGTTTCCGGCTCATTGTAGGTTTCATAGCACGACCAGATACGCATTTTACTTTTTTTTATATCGTTTTTTTCAAGATTCGCGGGTCGCCCCTTTTTCTTCTTTTTCCTTTAAAGGCGACCTCCCCCTTTTTCTCCCCTTCCCAAATTTTTCCCCAGTGACATCCTTGATTTCTGATTTTTTTCTTGGTGTTTACTGAGCTAGTCTCAACCTCCCCTCTGATCTTTCGCAGGAATTCCTTCCAGAGTCGGGATCACCCATCTGTTTTTCTTTCCATTTGGGAGAGTTTTGCAGTTTTAAGTTTTTCCTTTTTCCCCCCTGGTCCTATGGCAAGGACATTTTTGTCCCCCTCCCGTGAAGTTCCCCCCCCCACGGAACTTCTTGTTCATCGCTTCCCCTCCTCCTTTTTTTTTTTCCTCTCGATGAAACCCTTGATGGCGCCGGGTGCCCCTTCTGTTGTTCCCGCCTATTCACTTTTCGTTGCCGGTGAACCCCTCCCCACCGGGGATCCCCTCCCCCCCCGTCTATATGTTTCCCCCTCAAACTCCGGGTGATCCGGAAACAAGACTCCTTTTCTTCCTGCCCACGCTTGTCCTGACCCCCCTTTTTTTCAAGACCGATTCTCAACACCCGAATCCCAAGTCGCCATCCCTTTTCATTTTCTGCGCCGGTTGGTGCTCGTACCCTGGCCGCGCGCGACCATGGTTGTGTTTTTCCCCCCCCTGTCGATTTTTTTCCCCAGATACCTCTAACAGTAGATTCAAAATTTTTTATAACTGTGTGAAATTTCTTTCCCCTTCCCAAATTTCATGGACGCCACCAGTTTTTGCTGAGGTTCTTGCCTGATTTTTCTTTTTTTGGATTTAGAACCCTTTCTTTGCCCTCTCAGTTTGGGCCACTACTGTGTCGGACCAAATACACAGTTGTTGGATCTATTACTGTCTTTAGAGAGGACATCAAAAAAACCGGGGGCAACGCGCCCCCCCCCTTGTTCCCCTCGATTCAGCTGATTTTTTTTTGTATTTAGCTTACGCCCCTGGCCATTCAGGAAACCCCAAGTCCCTCTCTTTTTCCTGACTTTTCGTTTTGTCACCCAGATTTTGCTTCCCTACAACCCTTAGTTGTTAGGAGGATTCCTTTTTCCAGCCTAATCGATTGTCCTCTTTCCCAAGTTAAAATTTGGTCTTCTTCCCCGGGATCGCCGTTCCCCCTACGCTTCTTGGCCCCCTCTTGGGGATGTACCAGCGTCCCCAAGTAAGGGGCGATTACCTTTTCTTCTTTTATGTGGTAGGGGCGAGGTTTTCTCCCCCACCCGAACCTCCCATGGACGGAGTTGACACAACCCTTTCGTTCCTCTCCTCTTGACTGACGGGGTCCCTCCGTGACTTGCAAGGACGTTTGAGTCGGGGTATTTTAGCCTGCTTTGGACTATAGCGTCGCGTGGTTCCCGTGTGTTGTGGTTGACCCTCTATCGATGCTTGAACTTTCACCGGCAAAGCCCCGATTCCCGGTTCTCCCCTTGGGAATTCTGTCCACCCCGATTAGTCGTTCCCCCGGTGCCCCCACCCCAGCTTTTTTGCCCCTATAGACCAAATTTTTTTGCTTTTTTCGCCCCCCGCCTCTTTCCTGTATTTTGCGGCGGCCTTTCGGACCACTTGTTTCAAACACCCCCCCCCCCCCCCCCCCCCCCCCACACCCCAAACCCCAACCCCCCCCCCCCCCCCCCCCCCACCTGGTTTTGCGTTTTACCTCAAGCGCTTTGACTGGTTTTTCCAGTTGTGTCCCCCCGGACCGACCAAACCCTTTTTTTGAGGCCAGCCGTGAGCAGTTTTTAAATCCTCCCGAGCTCCCGGACGCAAGCGCTCCATGTTTTTCCACCCCGTTTCTTTTTTTTGGACGACGCGCTCACTTTACACTCAAGGAGGCAGGATTTCATACTTTGGCATGGGAGGTATAGATGCCCTCCCCCGCGTTCCGGCAGATCAGGTTCCTCCATTTCACCTTTTAGCATTTCTCTTGCCCCCCCCCCTTTTTCCACCTCTGGGTTCCCCGTTATTGCGTTTTCCCCCCCCCCCTACGTTTTTTGAAAAAAACCTTTCTCCCTCCGCCTCTAGCCGGCGTTCTTGACAAATGGTTTCTTTCCCTTCGGGTCTTCCTGGTCGATGGAGGCCCCCCTTTTTCCCGTGACCGGAAAGCCGATTTCTTCTTTGATTACCAGTTTTTTTTCCTTGTATCGCTAGGGAATTCGCGAGTTTTGGCTGGAACTTTTTTCCACCTTTTGTCCTCAGCGCCTCCTCTTAGCTGATCGTCAGCTCATCCTCCATTTAGCAAAGTCTTTTTTCCAAATGTTTTCCGAGGCATTTTTTAAGCCTTCTCCACTTTCCCGGTGGCCCCCGGAAGAGGATCCTGACCATCACCGACACCTGATGGGGTTTTTTTTTTTTGATGGAATCGTCCATCACTTTCCTCGATTCCTCGGGTCATTATGTGATTGTAATGTGGGCCGTTTTTTCCCCCTCCCCCCCCCTTTTCCTGGAAATTCTTGGCCTGACCCCCCGGTCGTCTTTTTTCCCGATGCAATGTAGACCAACCGTTTTTAATTCGTTTGGCCCCCTTTCAACAGAATCGGTGGTTTCCCCGTGTCCCGGCCTTGATTACGCCGCAACGACGCCCCGTTCGGACCCACCCGGGCTACAAGAGATGACTTCGTAGGGGAAGGGCAGTGCCTCTTTCCAAGAGCGACCCTTTTCCACTTTTCACTAGGTCTTAAGTTAAGTCCCCTTTTTGTGGACGACTCGAGGACCCCCCCCCCCCCCGCTGTTTGAGGTTCTTTCTCACCTTCTTGTGGCCGCACCGCGGAATTTTTTTCCCCATGTGTGCGAGGGGTTATCTTCTCACCAGTTTTTTTCGGGCCGTTTTTTCCCCCTTTGGGATATGCACTTGATTTACTTCCCCACCAACCCAATGGTCAGTCGTGCTCCTTTTTCCCCAGTTCAAAAGAAAAAGGTGCTCGCGAAAATTTTTGGCTTGGTGAGTACCTCTACTCAGGTCCCCCACCCGTAATCGTCTCGATGACACTTGCTTCTTGTTACCTCTTTCGGAACCAACCGTTTTCATTTTTTTTTTTTGCGACTCCCGTGCTTTTTCCCGATCTGCTCCGGTCCCCTTCCCACTTTAGAGGTTGATTTTTTTTTCAACATTGATCCCCTGCTTTTTATTTATGCCTCCTCCTCCGTTGTTGCGAGATGCCCCAAATTTCAGCCTCGTCCGCCTCTGGGACGTGGATCGGAGCCTTTTTTTGAATTTCCTCCCTTTTTGTCCCCTGTACCCCGAGTTTTTTCAGTTTTTTCCCAAGTAACTCGTAAAGGTGTGCCCACCGACCTTGGTCCCTACTTCTTTTCCTCCCGGGTCCTGGCGTCGAGTTCCCTCCTGCGATTTTTTCCCCCCCTTTTGTCAACTGGGAAGGCGGCTCCGACGACCGGTTTTTTCTTTAGTGTCGCAATCGGGCAGAGGCTTTTGCACTGGCTGAACCCCCCCCCTGGGTTTTCCAGAGATGTCAGCCCCGCACTTTTCGGTTTGGCGCTCGGTAATAACTCCACCTTAATGACACGCGACCCCATTTTTCAATTTCTCGAAATCGTGTCACTTTTTTATTCAGGGCTTTTAAGATTGGGGGCATCTCCTTTCTTTCTCTTTTGCTTTTTCATAGGCTCAGGAAACGACTTCCTTTTCCCCAGCCTTCCCCTTTTTCACAACGGGGGTCGGGCCCTTGGACTCTCGGCAGGTCCTCCAAGGGCTGACTTTTTTTTCCCCATGGTCCGTTGGCCCATGTCCCCCCCCTACTGTCGGTACCTTTTTTCTATTTTGTAACCTTACAGCCCGTGTCCTCTACGCCCCCCGGGTTTGAGCATTTGCTTTACATCAACCCAGTCTCGACCTTTTTTTTCCCTTCCTTGTATTCGACTCTTCCGACCCCACAGCGTTCGGCGACTCCATTTTTTTCTCCTTCTTCCCCCTTTTTACCCTTGGGAAGGTACCTTTTTGTCCCCCCCCCGGAAACCCCCCGGACGTTTTTGTCTCAAACTGGCGTGGCGTTTTTTTTTTTTTCCTGCTTCCCCTGTCCAATAGTTCTTGGTCTGAAGGGTTTTTCACCGCCCCGATGGCCAGTTTTTCGTGATTCCCCTCGCTTCCCCCTTTCCCACCGCCCTGCCCCACCCAGGGTTGTCCCCATTCCGCCTTGCGGTTCTTTTCGGTTTTTTCTCTGGCCCATACCCTTGCGAGTCGTCAATGTGAACTTTTCCACCGACTGCGATTGATGAGCCGTTCCCTTTCTTTTGTCCCTTTCCCTTGTGGTCTGAAAACGCCTAATGTTGACCCACGGAGTTTGCCCACTCATTTTTATGTTGGAATTGGACATGGCTTTTCTGCTGTCTCGGCCCCCTCCCCCGTTTCTGGCTCCCTTTTTTCCCCATCCCAGAGGCTGGTCTTCTCATTTTCGGGGAGGATGGTGGCAATTTTTTTTCTCGTACGGCTTGTAGCTGGTCCAACACGTTTTTCGCTTCCCTTTCACATTGTTTTGTTTTTTTTTTTTTGGATTACCGAGGTCGTTCGGCTACCAGACGGCGTCGCATTTTCTTTTTCTTGACCCACAGCCACCCTTACCCCCCTCCCCGCCTGTTTTTTTTGAGTAAAAGCCGTGTCCCCCCCACTAACCCAAGGTTCAAGATGGGCCAACCTTTTTTTCCCCTAGTTTTTCCCTCCCTCCAATCCAGGGGACCTTAGGCGCCCCTCCTTTTGTCTCTAGTCGGGCCCCTCTTCCTCTTCCACTGTTCGAGCAAGTCGACTTTTCAAATTTCTCCTTAAGTGTCTTCAGAAGGCTTGTTCCTTCCCATTCCCCTCCCGCCTAGGAGGGTCCATTCCTCGTGAAGATTCCCCGATTGCCGGCGACCAATTCTCGTTTACCCCTTTTTTTATTGCAGGCCCCTTTCCCAGTCTGGGCCCCCCTACTGCTCGACCACGTTCTCCCTGAGTTTTTTTTCCTCCTTGGTGGACCCAAAACCTCCCTCCGAAGCTTCCCCCCACTGTCAGCTTCCCCCTTCGGCCGCTTATTCCTTTTTTATTTCCCACAGTCTTTCTAGGGGTTTCGTGCCGGAAGCCGCTTCTCTCCCCCCCCCTCTCCAATGTTAATGAAGTTTTCATTTCGATTGGTTTTTTTTTGATTGTCCATCCCTCTCACCCCCCCAAAACCCCCTTCTTTTTTTGTACTCTCCGCCTCGTCCGGCGACTCGTTTTTTTCTCCCGTAGAGTTGCAATTGTTTTTCGCTGACATTTGATGCCCCGAGTACCCCAACGCACTTTTTTTTTCATCTCGGAACCCTTTTCCCCTTCCCTTCCCCCTGGTATTTTGCCCCTTTTTCACATTCCTTCCGAGGCCCCTTTGGACTCCCCCCCAACCCCACTCCTCATTTCGCCCCCCCCACCAAAGTTTTCTGGGTTTTTTTTTTATGTGGTTTCATATGAACACCCTCCTTTCCTTCCCTACTTGAAGCCATGTAGATATATCTCTTGGATTTTTTTCGACAACATCCCCCCCTTTGCCAACTTCTTCCCCGGCTTTACCGCACCCTTTTTTTCTTTTTCCCCCCCCTTGATTCCATTCTGATTTCTCTCTTCGGTGTTAAACTTTTTTCTCTTTAAACCCTTTCCCCTGACGGGCGACGACCAGCCTTTTCTCCATTTTTGTTTTTAAGTTTATCAAGTCGCCCTTTATGTCTTCCGGTCCTTTTTTTCCATTTATCTGTTCCCACACCGGCAGATTTTTCCCTGTTCTGGCCCCGGCGACCCCTTTGGTACCCTTGCCACAGACACCCCCAGGGTCTCTTTCTCCCTCCTTTCAAGACTAAGTTTTTGTTGTTTTTGATAGTCATGAACCCCCGTCACGTCTCTTTGTCTTTCCCGAGTGCGACACCCCCGTTTGTCCCTTGTTCCCGTTTTCCCCTGTGCGTTTGACCATCCCCCTGCCCCCACCTGTGAAATGTGCCCCACGCTAGAAAGTCCTCTCCCTCGCTTGGAATGTCCCCCCTTCTTTTTTTTGAGTTCGTCGAACCTCTCATCCTTACCACCCCCTTTTTTTTTCTTTGATGACGAGGTTCTTAACCTCGTGTTGGAAATTCCCCTTCTCTTTCCTTTCTTTGGTCCTGCCAATTCTGCTCTGGTTTGCGGGCGTTTTCACCTGGGCGCGACCATGTTTCCCATCTCATCTCCCCCCAAACGACTATTATATCTTACCCGATGTCCGGATCATTGCTTTTGACACTCTTAAACATGATTTCCCCCCTTTCCCCCCCCCCCCTTGGGTTTTCCGAGGTCTTTCTGATTGTATTTTGTCTTGTTTTCCCCTCTTCCTTGCCTTCCGGGTCTTTGCCCCCTTTTTGTGTTCCTTCCAATCAGGTTGTTGTCTCCCGTTTTTTCTCCCTTTGCTGCGCCGCCTTCCTTGCCATTTTCCATAAACCCCCCCCTTGAATCAGCTCTCGGTGCCCCAAAGAGGTTTCCTCCTCAATTAAGGTGTTTGGGAGGGGAGGTTCTTTTTCCCCTTTCCCCAAGATTTATATTGATTGCCCAGTACCCGGGGATCGTCTTCCCACTCGTGCCGACCCTTTTTGGTGCTTTGAAGACGAACTTTGTGATGTTCCCCCCCTTTTGGACTAAGGGGCCCTTGTGCGATTCTGTTGCTTTCCCGTTTTTTGCCCCCCCCTCCCCCCATACTTGGACTGCACGTTTTTCATCGATTTCCCCCTTTGTGGAAGTTTCCCTTGTCCCTGCCTGTTTTTTTTTTGTCCCCTTCTGATTTCCTTGGCTTTGTTTTGCCGACTCCCGATGTTTTGATCTCCCCTACCTCGTTATTTTTTTTTTTTGGGTTTTTTTTTGTTTTTTTTTTTATCCCTGTTCCTATGTGTCCCCCCCCCCCCCACCCACCACGACACATGCGCCACCCTTCCCTCGAGGTCTTTTCATTTGTGCACATTTCGAGGAGAGTGTTGACCTAAACCCCTTCTTTTCCTTGCTATTCGTAGAGCATACACACCCCCGTTTTTTTTCTGTGTACCTTGGTTTTGGGTCCCCGAAACGATATTTCTGCCACATGGGTTGCCCGTTTCATTCGTCCCCCCCCGTTTTACCGTAAGTTGATGTACCCCCTGATCTGCGATTTTGCCCCACCTTTCTTCCCCCTTTTTGTCATGTTGTTTTTGTTCTGCTTCCCTTTGCCTCAACTGCGACTCTTGGTTAGCAGTGGGTTGTGCTTTCCAAATGTTTCCCGCCTCGATCTTGAGTGTTTTGTGTTCAGACTGCTCTGTAGAGGGTGGACCCTTACTCCTCTAGCATTTGCCTTTTTTTTTTTTTGTGTTATCGGAAAGCAGATAACATATGTTGCACTCAATTCTTGTGCTTTTTTTTAGTTAACCACCCCTATCTTAGGTGCATTGGACTTTTCTTTTTACCAGTTTTTTTTTGCGGCAAGTGTCCCTAATATGTTACTCTCCATGACGAGCTGGTGCTGTATTGGTATTGAGAGACTTGTTAGAAGGAACTTTATCGTGGTGAGCTCGGTTTTTCCTTTGATATTCTTGCAGAAATTTATGAAATTGCCCGCATTTTTCATCTTTCCTGATCGGGATCGTTCAATGGACTCCCCCCCATTTGGTTCCCCCCAAGTCATTTATGAATGTATTTTCGACAACCTGACCCTTTTTCAAACCTCTGACATAGATCGAGAAGAAGTACCCGCGGGATTTTCTCGTGTGATCGACGTTTGACCTGGTTCTAGTTTCATTCTTTTTTCCCCAGATGTACCTTCTACGTCAGTGTTTTGTTTTTTCCCTGTCAGTTTCCCAGATGAGCCGCTTCGTTATGTCCCCCCCCTGTCGGTACTAATACTTGTCCCTTAGTAGCAAACCTTTTTCTTGTCTTTGCATTCGTTAAGTATCCCCCTCAGCGTGTGATATTGCTTTTTTCTTCTCACTGTTCCACGACATTTCCTAGTCCCTTTTCGTCATTCTTTTTAATATGCCATGCCGTGTTTCTCGCTGCTATAATGTCCATTTTAGTCCCTTCCGTACACGTCCCGGCTGCGACCCCCTCTTCCCTCCTCGAAGTCCTACGATTGGTCCATAGGTATCGCCCGACGTTCGACAGCTTGTTGGATGTGTGTACTCCCCTTCGACTCTTTTTGTTTCTTTTTTTCCCTCGTATTATTTTTAGGTTCGTCTTTAGAATTGAGTTTCTTTTTTTTCTTCCTTCCCAGGCGTGCGCATCCCCTGCTCCTCCGATCCATTTCCATTTCATGTTTAATTTTTAGTCGGCGTGTTTCTCCCCGGTAGTGTCGTGTCCCCTGAGGTTCACAAAGGATTAGCCCACACTTCCCGGTTTTTGTAGTTCTTTTCCCTCTTTACCCGGGTTCAGTAGTTCTTCATCCTATCGTTCGCCTTTTCCCGTCACTTTAAGTTATAGTTCGCCTGCGCACCCGGTGTAAAGCTCCTTATATACGTTCGCTGCTAGGCTTTTTTTAATTAAACCTTTTTTCTTTTCCCCCTTCGGGTTGAGTTATGAGCACTGTCCCAATGCGCTCCCCCGTTTGAAATATGACAATTAGGGAATACCTCACCCTTGGTACCTGCGCAGTCGATTTCTTTTTCAATGTTTAGTTCAAACTGATATTATATCGAAGTTTGGTGAGTCAGTATCCCCTTCTTAGTTTGATTTTTCCCAACCGGATGTAGCGTGAGGAATTCGACACGTCGGCTCTTTTTCCTGACTCCTGTGTGTTTAACTCAAGTTCTTCCGTTTTAAATGTTTTCCCTATTTCCCCCCTCTCATAAACTATGCCTCAACCCGCCCCCCCCCCCCCCCTTGTACTTGGTTTGTTCTTTCCCCTACTTCATCCGTCTGCTTCGCAAGAGTGTCCGAAGATTAACATTGTTCGATCTACCGTGACTTTACTTTTCCTCTGCACCTACTCTTTTAATAGTGTTTGACTGTTGTCGTTTCGCTAGTTTTAGGCTTATTTTCGTGACTTATCTCCCTTCAGTTTTTTTTTGAATCTGGCTAACTAATAGTTCCTATCAACGATCCCCTCGCACAGCGTCCTTCCCCCCCCCACCTTCTTTCCCCGTTCATTTACCACCTGCCTGTTTCTGGTCTCGTGCATTTGATATCGATTGTTTGGATGTCGAGTCTTCGCCTTTGCTTATTGCGCGCTTACTTGTCTTGGCTTTTCCAGCTTCCTTTATACCATTCCGTTCCTGCTTCGTGTCCTCCCCTCGACGGATTTTCTTCCGGATGTTGAGTAATTTTTTTGTACTAGTCATATTTCCTCCTGACATACTTTGTTTTTTTTCTGCCCTTATTTCTCCCACATTTTTTTTCACTGTCTTTGATTGACCTCTGACTTTTTTTTTTTTTTTGGAAAGCTCTCCCCCTGATTTTCGATGATTTTCGATTCAGTCGTCCCGTGTTCCCTTGTTTTTGTCCCATCGAGATAAAGCGTTCTTCCCCTTTTTTTGATTTTGCTTTTTTTTCTCGATCTTTCGGTCCGAGTTGTCATTTTTCCGAGTTCCTGTCCCCCCCTTGTTTGAAGTGCACTCTCCCCCCCCCCCAGCGAAATCACGTGGGCGAGTACTATCCTTTCACAATATCAGTTTGCAGGTAGGAGTTCTTTTCTTGCCCCCCCCCTCTTTGCAACTTATTTTTTTGGGCATCTTGCCCCCTTGGGAAGAGGTGAAACTTTGCACTGATGCTTTTTTTGCACTTTCGCTTTTCGCCTTTCGACGCGATAAAACATCGTCTCAAACGTCCGTCATTACTTGAGGATTATGGAGCGTCCAAGCGTAGCTTTTTCCCTTCTCCCCGCCACATTATTCGGCCGTGGTACTTTTTCTGTCATGAGATTCGCTTGTGTTGTGGTTGCTTAGGTGCGCTCATTTCACCTGGCTTTTCTCCCGCGACAACCTGATTCTCTACGGATTCTTCTTTTTTTCCTTTTTTGATCAATGATCGTTTTGTTTGTACCGAAATTCTGGTCCGTCAGTGGTCTTCAGTATTGTGACAAGTTGATGACCACCCCCTCTTGGGTAGAAATTTGTTCATGTCATGCTTAACCTTTTTTTTTTTTCGTCCTACTTCCCCAGTGTGGTGTTCCTTTTATGCTGCTGCTATCAATCCTCGGACCTCCCTTCCTTACAGTGTTCGTTTGTCTGGGCTGTTTCATGCCGTCAGCCCCTTTTTTGCATGATATAGGTCATTACCCCGGTTCACCGGCTAGTGTATGGACCACTTCCTTTTCTTTTCAACCCCTGAGGACCTTTGGTACTTCTTTCATTGCGTAGGGGAGTTGATTTGAGTTATCCCCCTTAGTGCGTCAGTTATGTATCCAGTGACTCTCTTTTTTTAGTGAGTTCCCTGCGAAGGGTTGCCCCCCGTTTCGCGAGGAATGAGCCCGTCTGATCCCTCTCTCGCGCAGCACCCACATTCGTTTTTCTGTTTTGCGGCCCCGTGACCCCAATATTTTCGCGCCGCGAGTCCTCGTTCTTTCAGAGTTTTTCCATGTCACAGTAACGTTCAGGCACGCTTTTTTCTTTCTTCCCGGCCGGTGTTTGTGTTGAGACTTCTATTGGTGTGAGTTTTGAAAGACCCCCCGGGACCCTTTTTTAAGTTCTTTTTTTTTTTTTTTGCCTGACGACCGAGGAAGTTTTTTCGTCCTTGCAGTTAGGTTGGAGGTGGTTTGGACGGTGGGGTTTTATGGGTCCAGATCCCTGGTTAAGCCTGGCTTTTTGGTCCCCACTTTTTTTTTTTTTTTTTTAGTGATGATCCTTAATGCGTGTCGTTGGCATGTCTTTAGTCAGTAGGTTTCCCCTCCTGTTGGTCCAAACAGTTTGAGTGCTCTTGTGAGTAGGTCAGAGGGGCCGTCGATGCTTCTCCGTCCCCCCCCTCCCCAGGAAGTGTCTTTTCAACTCGTTTGGTCGGATCCCTGTTTTCCCCACCTTTTCCCCCCATCCCTTACATGATTGCCATTTTGATGGTTGCCCAAGTCTCCTTCGTTTGAACCCCCCAGACAAAACCCACAGTTGTTTCTCTGACTGCCCGACTTGTCGTCTCGTCAAAGGCCTGGTCTCCTTGCGCTTTTTCCCCCCGTATTATCCACCTTTTTCTGATCATGCTGACTTCCTGATGGCTTAGTTTAATTCTCCTCATATTCTTTTTACGTGTTTTTGTCTGAACTTTGCTTTGATTCCCTGCGGTGACCCTCTGCCCCTCCGAAGACCTCTTTGTTTGCCCCATCCCTGGTAACGGACTACAAGAGTTTTTTTTTCCTGACTTCCCGCTTTTTTTTTTATTTTCATTGCCCCGTGCGTCGTTCATCGAGTTATGGACCTCTCCACTTTAAGTTGACCGAGTGGCGTCCCCCTTACCTGATCCCTACAGCCTTACTAAACCTCCACGCTCTTATGCCCTGTCCCCCCTTTTTTTAACCTCGTCCGAGCGAACATTCGTTTCCTTCCCTTTTTCTTGCGGTGTTCGATTCCCTGGTGGGTTTCCATCGAACAACCCCCCCCCCTCCCTGTTTTTTCTATTTTCCCCCCTTGTCCTTCAATGACGTTTTTTGTTTTTGGCCCCATGGTCCTGTCGCTTAGTTTCGGCCCGTCCCTTGATCTTCATTTTTCACACATGACAGGGGGGCTTATGGTGTGTGGTGAGCCCGTCTCTTGTACGGGCGAGACCAATTTGTGTTTAAGTTTTTGCGATCATCGTCCTTTTTCATAAGGTGTTCACAAGGTCATCTCCCCCTCCCCCCAGATCCCCCCCTCTAGGAGTGGAAGGGTAATAACGGTGAGCCTTCTGGTAGTGATTTCCTGTCCTCCTTGAGAAGTGGAGCTGGCCCTGTCTTTGCTCGGGTGGTCGATAGATCGAATTTTCACGGTTCCACGTGGCGGTTGTCTGGTGTTTCGTGATCCTTTGCCGGGCCATCCCCCTCATCGTTGGGTTTTGCCCTTTTTGTTTCTTGTTTTTTTTTACACCCTGTGAGCTCTTAGTGGGTGCGCCCCTTGGTCTTTTATTTCTCTTGACCCCCCCACACGTGGGTCGCCCCCCCGTGCCCTTGAGGCCTCCTCCGTGTTTGCTATACACCCGTAGCTCCTATTGTTAAACTTCTCGCTCCATAAGCGGTCTTTGTGGTTTTCTTTTCATAGAATTTTCAGTTTTTTTCATCTTACCCGCCAATGTTTTGTTAGCCGTTGTTGTAGTATCTCTCGTTGTAGAATTTCTTTCCGTATTTGTATCACCACATTGGGTCGTGTTTTTTGAGTTTCAATGTTTTTTCCCCCCCCCCCTGCGGATCGGCGGTGACGCCCGTTTGAAATCCTGTTCATATTGCCCCAATTCTGTGTCCGGAATCCCCTGATTTCGTTGATGGTGGATCTCCTTTTTCGTTCTTCCCACCAGAGTCCCTTCTTCACTCATCACTTTTCGATGACTTTTTCCGTACGTAAGCTTGTTTTTTGACCAATAGCCCCCTTCTCAGCCCGCGTTCTCCTTAGTCCTTAGCTTGTCGTTTTTTCTTTGAACGTTTCTTTTCTTCCCGTTGTTCACCCGTCCCTCTAGACCCCCAGCTGGAGGATCGCCAACCCCCTCTCTCGCCTGTCCCCTGCTCGTAGCGCTCTCCGCGATTACCAGGTGTGGGTTTGGGGTGCGCCCGGTGTGTGTGTTAAGGTCCCCCTTCGGGTGGTCGGCCTTCTGTGGACCTTTCTGTGTCACCCGGTTTCAAGTAGGATACCTTCACTCCGATCATCCCATTTTTGTTGCTTTTGAATGGTGATTTGCTGGATGTTGGGCGCAGATAGCCAAGTCTTTCCCTCACATCACTTTTTTTTTATCGTCCCGGTTTTTGAACGATCCCAACCGGTGAACCTATCACTGGCCCACAACGTTCCTGACTTTAACGTCCCTCGGGATTCTTTTGAACCCTTCTTTCGGGTGTTGTGAGCGCCGCGTTCCCCCTTTTATTTGCATTAACGTGGCATCATCATCTCCCCCTGCAATTCCCACTTAGTTCCCAGGTTCGGGTCCCCTTTAGATATTGGTGATATGTCATTGGTTCTCTTTGTGTTGCGGTTGTGCGCAGTTTAACTGGTTGACCTCCCCTGTCCCCCCCTTTTGTTGTTTTCGTTTCCTCCAATTGACCACGCAGTTTTCCAGAGTCTTTTTTTTTTTGTCTCCCCCTAATGAGGATTTTTGGTCCCATTATTCTTAAACCGATGAATCGATTCTCCATACAATTTTTTTGGCGAGGCCTTCTCCCTTTTTTGACTTGGTTTTTTTTATGGAGGTTGCAGGAGGTCTTTTAGAACCCCCTTCCCCTCCCTCTAGGGTAAGTGTACCCTGTGCTCGTTAGACACCAGTTTTTTTTTTGGTTTTTTGCCATTTCCTGCCAACGTTTCTTCCCCCCCAATTTTTCTTTTTGATCTGCTTGAGGGTCTGCCCGACTTTCCCCTTTTCATCAAGTCCCTCAACCCCCAACTTTGGAAATATATTTTGCCTTTCCACCCGAGGCCGGGCTCCCCCAACCTCCTTTGTTGATCTTTTTTTTTTTTCTTTCCCCGTATCAGTTATCTTTTCTTCGCAACCCTTAACCCTCGCCCAGATCGATAGGCCACCCCTCTTCCTCTGGGTAAGAATATTGCCATGCCCACCGCCCCCACTAAGTTCCCCTCTGTATTTTTAAAGGTGCATTTCGGGGTTTGTTCACCACCGTGAATAAAAAACCTCCCTCTGACGAGGACCCCACATCTTCCCCCATAGAAGACCTTCCCTGACGGGGCACACGCGTAAGTGCCCCCGCTTCCTTCGGTAGGATTCTTTTTTGATAGCCTTTTCTTCTTGGCCGCCTCTTTAGTCGCGATGGTTACATAGCTACCCCCCATTCGTGATTGATTCTCATCGTGCAAGGCCAATCACGTTCCGTCCACGGCTTCCATTTCGTGGGGTCCCCACGTCCCACCTTTTGATCCTGAAGTGGCCTCTACTTTCCATCTTCCCGCGTGGCCGCCCACCCCTCCCATGTTTCGTCCTACATAGCCGTCCAGCGATCCGAGTGACCCATTTTGGGACCATGTTTGTGGGTCTGGTGGCCCAAACGTTTCCACCCTCACCAGTTCGTTTTTAGTGCGGTTCAGGTCCCTTTTTCCCCTGAACCCCGACTTTTCCTGTACGTCTTGGGTTCCCCTGACCCTTTTTGTACTCCAGAGTCTCGTCCGCCCTTCCCTGCCTCATTTCCCTGGTTGGTCCCACCGGCGGTCGGTCGACGATCCTCTTCTGATTTGCTTTTTTTTTTCCCATTTTTCGCTGCAGCTGGAGGTGATCCCCTGCCTTTTTTTTCTAACTTTTTACACCCCCCTGCAGTCGAATGCTCCCCGCAACCGCCCTGTGTCCCCTTTTTAGGGAGTTGTCAAAACACCGCCGCCCAAACCCCTAACCCGCATCAAATTTTTTCCTTTTTCTGCCTTTTTTTTTTTTCTACTGCGGGTGCCTGGTAGAGGTGTGTCCGTTACCCGCTTTTACCCCCGATTTTTCCGCTGTGCGGACCACTACGAAAGTTTTCCCTGGTCCTTCCCGCCGGACCTTCTGCCCACTTGAGCTTTTTCTTAACGTGCAAACCCATTCCCCTTGCGAATGGATCTGAGCATCCCCTTGTTTTTCCCCCAGCCCTACCCATGGAGACAAGCCAGTTCCCCTGGTCCGATTATTGGTTTTTCTTCCAACGCCATCCTCGACTCCCCGTGGCCCCGTCAAGAGGATCGGCACGTTTTCGCCCGAAACAGGCTGGAGCGGAGCGCTCCAGAAGTCTTCTTCCCGTTTGCTTTTTTCGTGGACCCTTTTTGCCGCCCACCCCCAAATGGGAACCAGTTTTCGCCACCCTTTTTTCTTCCTTTTTTAAAATTGAGCAATTCTCCCTCACAACACGGAGTTATGGGGTGGTTTTCACCGTACCCCCCTCATAGGTGTGACCCCCGACCCCCTTTCGAACCTCCCCCGAAGTATTCTCCACAGCGTTAAACCATGGGTACCCCGTTTTTTTTATGACCTTCCCTTGTAAAGGATCGTTGGATGATTTTCATGCCCAAAGCATCCTACAATTTTCAATAGTTCTCAACACGATTCCCTTGAATTTCCTTCACTTTTGAGTTCTGTAAGAGTGAGGGCAAGGGCGGACCCTGGTTTTTTTTGTGGTTTTTTATGGGTTTGTCTGTGCAGGTTATTTTTCCTTCGGGTTCCTGTTAATCCCCTCTTTCGTTTTTCCTTGTGAGTTGTATGTTTTTTCTTGACCCTCAGCTTTTTTTTGCCGCGTTTCCAGGCGCACTTTTTTTTTTCTTGCTAATTTATCCACACACCCATCTTGTTCTCCCGTTTTCTTTTCCCCCTTCTTTTTTGACCTTCTGTGCAAAACATGTTGATTCTTTTTCGTTTTGGGTGAGTCCTTCCTGACCCCCTTCGTCAATATTCCCCTAGGATGGTGCGCCCCCCCCGTCGGCTTTTGGCGAGCACCCTTTTTTACCGAGTCGTTTTGGAAAACGGCGTCCCGTTTGTCTTTTGACCCCGAACGTGTAAAACCTACCCGGATGCGGTTCTGCTTTTTTCCTGTCCAACGTCCCCAGAGTTTTTTTTTTTCGCGCCCCGATTCTTCTTTGGGTCTTTCAGATTTTTTCTACTTTTTG
>Ga0179593_1578335_pt1 | contig 20674 bp, 28 predicted proteins | sample CZODoug2_1_08_16_FD_185931 | JGI IMG/M metagenome (GOLD analysis project Ga0179593, IMG submission 185931) | Vadose zone soil fungal communities from Angelo Coast Range Reserve, California, USA - CZODoug2_1_08_16fungal (PacBio error correction) | ecosystem: Environmental > Terrestrial > Soil >... | reverse complement strand
TTTTTCTCCTGCTCCCGAAAGGAATCTTCCTTCTGTGCTTCCTACGAAGGGAGAACGTTTTCTGGCCTACGGAGTGTCGGCTTTTTTCCCCATGTGGCGGCGCCCTGGGATGCCCTGTTGTTTCGAACTTTTCTTTCCCTTCTTCCCCTTCTGCCGAAGTTTTTCAGGCTGCCACTCCTTTTTTAGCCGTCTAAACACGGAGGCTGGTGGTTCAACGCCCTCCTTTTTTTTTTCTGGAAGTTTTGTGAGCTGCGGTCTTGAGATTTTCCCCTCTTTCTTACAACTCAGATCAGTGTTGTCCCCCTTTCGGGAAATCCACATGCCCCCCGGTCCCCTTCAGCTGGGCTGGTCAAGGGTTCTCGTAGATAAGACACCTTCCTTCTCTTTTGTCTCCGTGATGCATTTTTTTTCTCGTGAAGAGGATGAAGGTGGGTCTATTTATTCCTGAAGAAGTGGACGAGGAGCACTCAGTGACCTTCCTTTCCCTTTTCCCTTCCCTTTTTTTTATCCTTCTGCCCCTTTTATTAGTTTAAAGATAGGAGTTTCTTTGCCGTTGACGGATTTTAGGTGCCGGCGACATTGTTGATTTGTGTGGGTCGAAATTTTTTGATTGCAAGGATTTTTTTGTTTTCTCGTCTTCTTTAGTCTCTTTTTTCTCCTGTCCAGTCGATTGGGTATCGGCTTCATCTGTTCTAAAGTGAAGTAGTTTGCACCCAGAAGATCATATGTTTCTTTTAATGTATTGGTTCCAGGTTTGTTCTATTCGAGACGGTTCAATTGAAAGATAGTGATACTAGGTTATTATTTTTTTTTTCATTTTCATTGTGTGACGATGGTCTTCCCCGGTTGTCCTGGCGGAGCGTTTTGGAGATCGTGCCGGTTTTTTTTTTCCCTCCCTTTCTTCCTCTTTCTTTGTTTCTTTTTCCCGTGCTTTCCCGCTTTGGCTTACTTCGTTTCCTGTTCCCTTTTTTCGGCCCTTTTGCTGATCGTGGGTGTTAAGTATCTTTTTTTTTTTTTTTTTTTTTCCTTTTTTTTACCTTCGAGTTTTTTTTTCCCCCTGCCCGCTTGCAGAGAGTGATTTAGTGCTGCATTCAAAGATACGCCTTTTTTCGCTTGCATGGTTCGTAGAGGAGAAGAAGGGTCTTTGTTTTTGCTTTTTCTTTCTTTTCCCTGCACGTTTGTAGTGGCATTGTCGGTTTCTGATGTTTGATTGTGCGGGGTTGGTTTTTTTGCCCCTGTTTTCCTCTGGTTGCTTTTTATGGCACGGTTTAAACATTTACTAGCTTCCCTTCCCTTTGTGTTCTCGGTTTCCTTGGGTAATTTGTTCGGGCGTAGTGACGTACGGCGACGGTCTAGCTTTTGAGGGGATCCGTCCTATGGATCGGTTTCTAGTTCCTTGTTATTTCCTCCTCTTTCCCCCCCTTTGTTGTTGGTTTCCGTGCCAGTTTTCTCTGCGGATTCGGGTGTCCTGGAGGAGTGAGTTTGTTTACACCTTAGGAAGGTTCAGACGCAACTCAAAGTCCCCTTTTTCGATAAGTCTAAGTTTCGGACGTCTTTACCCGGCAGATACAGCCCAGTCTCCCCTGGCAAACAGTTTCCCCCAACTCAGGTGCAGTTTCCTTCCTCTCCCCCGGCCCGAATCGAACGGGGTCTCGGCTTTGTCCCCGCGTCTGGTCGCGGGGAAGAAGCCTCAATTCCCAATCTTTTTTCTGCATATCGCCCAGTCCAAAGGGGGGCAGCCCCCCGTGTAAAACAGCTGCCCTGACCCTTTTCTTTTCTTCCCCTATTCTTTTTTTTTCATGGTTTTTTCCACTCGGTTGCAAGCCAGTAATCGTCATGCCTTTTCTTTGGCCAGTCACGTTCTGCAGCCCCCCACCGCCTGACGAAAACAAGCTCAGTCTTTTCCTTTCTTCCCCCTCTCCTCGGATGAGTCGGCGTAGTCTTTGGTTTTTCCGTGATGACCGTGCCTTCGTTTCCCCCTACCTCTCTCTTCTCTCCACTTAAGTTGTTGTTGTTGATTTGTTCCCGAAGAAAAGGGAACCCTTATTAAAGTTCTCCCCCCCATTTTGCTAGCAGAACGCACGATGGACGCTTGCCCCCTCTTTCATTATCCCGAGATTTCTCCCTCCCGTCGGATGGGAGACGGTTCGGATCTTAAACTGCTTTTTTCCGGCGGACGGAATGACCGATGGCATGGTTTTTTCATGCTCCCTGTTATTCTCCCCCTTCCTTTCTTCACAAGGGCCCCCAAATAACTCTCAAGCGGTTTCTCCCCGCTGCCCGCCCGGTTTTGGTTTTGCGAAGAGAGGTTTAGGGTGTGCCTTTCGTTTTTTTTAAGTCCCGTCCCTTCTCCCCCCCTTCTATAAGACAGTGGGTCCAAGGACGTGATCGTTGACCTTGGGCTTCTGTGTACAGTGTCTTTTTTTTTCGCTGGCGCGGGCTGCGCGCGGAGGGCGGAGTCGATGAGTATATATCGTGAGTCCTTTTTTTTCCCTCTTTTTGAAGTTTCTTCCCGGAAGTCAGGGTGTGGCCTAATCAGTAGTTTTATCAATACTCCACGGCCTGTCGATCACCCTACAGCAAGTAGAAACCACAACAAGTGACACTTTGGCTTCCCCGTCCCTTCCCGCGTCATTCGCTCCCGGAACACCTACCGACCTTTTCTAAGATAGAAGTAGGAACGTCCTCTGCTTACCCCCCTCGACATCGATTCTGCCGCCCCAGTTCCGATCGTCCCTGCCCCCTTACCCCTTTCCCTTTCCATACAGCCCAAGCCGAAGCACGCCTGCCCGCAGAAACCAAAATGCTCCCGTCTCCCCTTCTGGACCGAAGCCGGCGCCACCCCCCAGCGATGCCGTCCTTTCTTTCCTTTCCTAACCCCCCCCCAAGGACCCCCTCTTCGCTCCGTTGGTAAAACCAGATGGAAGGCATACCGTCTTTTTCTGATCACGCCAACTCGCCGACGTTTGAACATTATAGAATGATCAATTGTTGGCCGCCCCAACTTTTCCGGTCTGAATTTGTCCCCTCACCTCGGAAGCCGTCACCACTCTTCCCCCCCACCCACTCTCGCTGTTAATGACTACGAAACGGATCCACACGTCGTCAATTTCCCCCCTTCTCTTCTGTCCAAAGCAAACCGGAAAACTCTGTAAAGTCGAGACACCCCTCCCCTATCAGACCACCCCTATTCTCAAAACACCGAGAGAATAACTAGTCCGGTTGGACCCACTATATCCCCTACTCCCTCGACACTCGAATCTACGAGACCCCTTCAGATGTTTTCACGAGTCCGACGGCGAAAAGAACTCGTCCGTCCACCCTCCCCCTTTTCACAACGGCATCCCCATAAGTCACCGGAGGCTTTTATCAAAGATTTCCGTTTCTCCCCTCTTTTCCCTTGAGCCTTCGCTGGCGGTTCTCTTTGCTAACATTCCTTCGAACGTCTCCATAGAAAGGCTTTCGGTTTCCCGAACCGCGTTCCACCAACATGTCAGCGGCCCCTCAGTCACTCCTTCCTTGACACTTCTTTTCCCCCCTTTACCTCCCTTCCCTGGGTTTTGGATACACACGAAAGGCCCGAGCAAGGCCTGGAACGGCCGCGTCATGATCCCACTGTCAAAGGCGGGGATCAGTGTTTCCCCCTTCCTCCCCCCCCCCTCCTTCACCGTTTTTCAGTCCAGAATCAATCTTTTTGACACCCAAGTCTACTTTTTCTGTGATAGTTAGACGACAGTTAAACGCTCCAGCTTCCCCCTCATCGCTTCCACAGGGTCCGCATGGACATAACTGAGCTAGGGTAAAGATCGGTACCCCTCCCTTCTCCTCCCCAGCCCTTAATAAGTCTAAGCGCGGTGCAATTCGCATATTAGATTCCGCCTCGTGTGTGTCACCTTCCTCAAAAAGGCCAAGAACCAACTCTCTTCCTTTTTCTAATTTCAGGATTTTGCCCCAGGACCCGGCCAGCACGAGCCGCCCCTAGCGGCGCCCCTTATGGACGGATTTCCCTCCTTTCTTTCGGGAAGGACCACCCGTCAGTTGTTAGGAGAGCTGGCACCTCTATTATATACCCATCTTTTTTGTTTTTTCTCGACTCATCGGAGACCCACTCCGAGCCCAGAGGGTGTCAGAGCCTCTCCCCCGGTCTTCGTGCGAGTGTAGGCACGTTATTTCTCCTCCATGGTTTTTTGTAGAGCCCCAGTGCTTGCGCCGGGGGACGTATGTTGCGAAGAAAGGTTTGTGAATTTTTTCCTCCCCCCTTATTTATTTTCTTGGGCTACCTTTCTCCCCAATCTCTATCTTTTTCGTGGTCTCTTTTGGCCTACGGTCGCAGTCCCCCGTGAGTGACCCTGATATTCCCTTTTTGTGTTTTTTTTTTTTTTTTTTTTTTTTCTGTTTTCCATTTCGTTCCCCTGGGCATTCCTGCTTTAATGTCTGGATTGCAGGGTCGTCGTCAAGATCACGAAAAAGTATCTAGGGTTTATGATCTTCCTTCTTCTTCTTTTCCCTTTCAGGCTTGGATTCGTGTTTTTGTGGTTCTTTGCTTTTTCGCCCTTATAATTTATCGGGCTCCCAGTGCCCTCCTTCTCCTTCCCCTCCCCTTTTCGAGGCTTATCTTTTCGAAAGTTTTTTTCCCCTTGCCGATATACAGTAGGGTCTTCGGGCCCGTCCTTTCAGGTGTTGTTTGAAGGTGAGTGACCGCGTTGTTTTTTCTTTGACCCTCCCTTTATTGTGGTATGTGGTCGTGTATTCTCCGTTCGAGTAGGAAGGTTACCACTTCTTTTGCTCGGTATATATGATTTTGGGATGGAAGCGAGTTTTATTCCCTGCATAGTGATGTTCAGGTGTTCATTTTTTTCGTCTTGAGTTAGTTTTCGCGCCGGGGTCATCATTCTGCATAGGCCCACGTAGGAATCTTTATCTCTTTCTCGGTTATTAAAAGACGACCTTTTTTTAAGTTTTTGATGGGAGAGGTGCCGTTTTTTTTTTATGTAATTCTAGGTAGGTCTAAGTTTTTTCTGTTGGACATTATTTAACCCCGGTGGTTCACTCAATGGATCGTCGTCGGACCATGAGAGATTGGGGGTAGAGGATCACTCCCCACGGTGTTTTTTCTTTTCTTTTTTTTGTTGTGGAAAATTTACGACGTCTACCCTTACAGTGCTCTTCCCCTAGGATGTTGCTTGACTAGGCTGATTGAAGAATAGGTTTATAAGTAGATTATGCATTTCTTTACTTTAGGTGAAGGTCGTTCGGGAAGGAGGGGACCGCTGCATGCTCTTTTTCCCTCATCGGTCGTTTCGCAGCTTCGAGTTAATTCTATATTGGTAGCGGGTTGTTTTCTCTTTTCCTTCCTTGTGGATGGATCGTTTGTTTCCTTTTGTGCTGTTGTTATTCGTCGCTTTGATTCGTTGCGTTGCCGCTAGCGTTTCAGGTTGATTTCCCTTTCCCTTTTTCCTTTTCCTCTGAAAATTGGACTTTTCTTTTGAGAGGATTTCGGAGTTTCTTCGCTTTTACGGCCTGTCTCTGCCTCTCTTTCACCGAGTTTGTGTTAGATACCTAAAAGGTTTTACGTTTTTCTTCTCTTCGCCAATACAATTGAAGGATGTTTTGGAAGGTTTTTCCACCCTGGCCATGAGGTGACTAACTTGTCGACAGTTGCTTGAGGTCGTCTTTCCCCGGCTAAGCACCCGGTGCCCCTTCCTTCCTCCTCCTCCTCCCCCCCCCCCCAAAGAGACCTCTTTTTGGATTACTTCTCGGCCCATGCAGGTCACTCACCTCTTTCCGGGACCGGGATGGGGAGAGGGGTCCAAGAGCTTTGCCTTCGTTCCCCTTCTCTCCCTTTCCGACCCTCATATAGAAGCCAACAGGTCGGGTCTCCGTCGTAAACCCGCGCAGGGCTTAGGGCAATCATCCCTGGCGGTAAGGAAGGTACTTTGTTATCTTTTTCTCCCCTTTCCTTTCCAGCGATAGTCTAGGATGAGTTATTGCAGCCCTTTCTTGACGTCCTGCTGCCTGAGTGGCTAGGTTTATCGTCCTCGGCCAGCGGCGTCGTTATTGTCCAGTGGTGGAATCATACCAGGGCCACTTTTTTTCCCGTTTTCCCCTCTCCTTCCTCCTTTTTCCTTCCTTTTTTCTTTTAGAGACGTCAACTACGAAAACGCCACTTTCATTCCAAGGCAGCCACCACTGCAAAGCCCAGACTGACTTTTGATTCCCTCCCTCTCCCTGACAGGAGATCTAGGCTCCGGCATGTGCTGGGCTTATATGGTTTTCGTCCCCTCCCTTTTTTTTTTCGATGGGACTTTTTCTTTTCGCCTTTACCACTGTTTGATTGCCGAGGAGGATAGTAACGGCGTCCCATGGAATTCCGTACTTTCACTATACCGAAGGGTACGTGATGTTGAAGGAACCCCCCGCCTTTTTCTTTTCTTTCCCCTTTCTGAAGCTTGTCTTTTTTACAGTTCTACACGGAAGAGACAGCCCCCCTCTCCAGTTCCCCCCTTTCCGATATAAACTCTGGCATTCTTATGTTCCCCTTTCCTCCGCCGAGTTTTTTCAACTTGCTTGCGTAGGAGATCTTGTCTTCGGTGCGTCTACGTCCAACTAGTCTAAGGGATCCTTCCGTATCGGTGCAGGTAGTGGTTCAACGGACGAGTCCACTCAGGGTTATGGGCCCCTTCCTCCCCCCCTCTTCCCACGGCGTCCATTACGCGCACCCTTGGGGCACGAGTACGGCGATTCCGCCGGACGCGTAGCAACCGACCCACAAACCTTCCGAAATTCTCCTATTCTCTTTCGTCGTAACGTCACCTCATGCGTGACGAGAACTTCCATTCAAGGCCTTTCTCCTCTTCATTTATCACCAGGCCCCTTTTTAGATTCCCCTTGCCCCAATTTTCCTACCCACGCGGAAACAACTCCCCTCAGCCGTGCTCACTTAGATCGAAGCTCTGAAGAATTCCCTCTCCCCCCTCCAACCTTACAGTGCTTCCCCCTCCGGTTTTAACAATTAGTGCGACGGCTATATTCCTCTTCCAATCGTTCCGACGAACATTTTAATATCGCACGTCTTCCCCCCCATTACCCCTCCTTCAGGTTCCCCCTCCCAAAACGAGGACTTCCCACCCCGGCGTGATCGGCCCCATCAACGTTCCGAGCACGTAAAGTCTCAACGCCGTCACGAAGTTTTCCAAGGAGGCAGACCTCCCCCTCCCCCCCCCCTTCCAGCCCTTTCAGTCAGCCAACTGACCTTCTCCGAACAACGCTTAGCAACCAGAGATTCCAGGCGTGGAAACCACCCCCCCCTGCCTCAGGACCTGCGAACACGAGACACGTTCGAACTTTTCCCTATCGGGTCTTGATGCCCCTTCAGAGCCCCGCAAGACACATTTCACACCTATTCGAAAGAAACCAGTCACCGGTGGCCCCCCCCTATTGGTCCCCGAACGTCAGAGATTGAGACGGCGGTCATCTTTTGAAATTCACGTACTCATAGAAAAGAAATCCCGGACCCCCACCGCCTTGTCCTCCCTTTTCCACCTCAAATCACTGGCTTTTTTTTTAAAAACTCTTTACCCGACGGCCGACGTGGCCAACGCCCCTAATACGGGTCGATCTCCCCCCGACACGGACGGCTTTCCTGGATACAAGCCGAAGAAAGATCTTCCTCACGCTCCCCTCCCTTCGTCGAAGGCTAAGAGTAAGACTACACTTCCGCATCCTAAGAGGCAAGGGATCCGGCCCTGGTCATCACAATAGCGGACCCCGCCATTGGCGTGATCGGACCGATTCCCCCCCTTCCCAGCTCTGACCGGTCTTTGTCCCCACCATTTCCTACCAAAATTTCACATGCGTCTACCAAGGAAAGAAAATTCGAATCCAACACCTGCCCCTTTTCCCCTTGCGGTGATTGAGAAATCACATTGATTCTCCCTCACTCTCGTGTGTCCGTCAACTGATGACAAACCTCGTCCTGAAATGGAAGTAAACCCGGACCGTTTGTCCGCCTCTTTTTGCCAACTCCCGCCGGGAGAGTCCCCACTAACTGCAGGTGAGCCCAGGGACACAGCCTGCTCTCCCCGCTAGTGGGACCCTTCCTCGATCCCTTTTGTCATACGAGGCTCACTCTTTTTCTCTCTTTTACCTTTTTTTGGTTCGATATCGCGGTGGTAGCAGAGGCCAATTGGAAGGACAACTCGACGTACTGTTTTCTTTAACTTTTTTTTCTTCGATTTGGGCGCTGCGTCGATGTTCATTTTCCTGCCCCTGGCTGGAGGCTGGTCTCCGAGGTTTGATGTCTTCCAACCTTCTCTTTCGTCCCCCAATCCACGGGTATTTTTTATCCCAACTTATTCTTTAGATATTCTGGTGATGTTTTGGGTCCCCTAGTCCCCCCCTCTTTATCCCGTTGGTGGTTGACGAGAAAGGTTTTTCCTCCCCCGCCGCGGTCGCGTGAACACGTTCTCTTTTCAGTGTGCTGACCCCTTGGGTGCTGCAGGTATTTTCTTCTGTTGGCGGTGTCCTTTCACGATCACGCCATATAGGTGTCGATTTCTTATTCTTTCCAGATCTACAGCAGTGGTGCTGCTGTTTCCCTTCCTTGTGTTAGTATTACGTACTCGTCCGCTGGGCGAAGGATGGACCTCTTGAGTTTACGTCTTTCTTTCCTTTCTCCATAGCGCTTTACTGTATTTTTTTCTAGACGGCGTCTCCTGACTTCTTTTTCGTTTAGTTTTTGGGGTTAGTTATCATTGTGAAAGGAAAGTTGTGAGGTTTATTGTCGAAGTTTGCCTTTCCCCTTACTTTTTAGCTTGAAGGTTCGTTATGCTGTTTTTTTAGCATTTCGCTGGGGGTTGGTGGTTGGACTGCGGTACGATAAAGTGACCCCAGGTGTTTTATTCCTGGCCGCCGTTTCCCTCCCTTTGCTGTTAATGGTTGTCAGCCCCTATTTGGCGTTCAGGATGTCTGAAAGGGTAAGAATCTTACCTCTCGTGCCCCATTTTCTTTAGTCGGATTATTTGTGTTTCCACCCCTCGGCTTCTTTTTATATTGTCTACGGTGTTTCGGATTTTCGTGCTGGGTTGGGGTTACCGAATCGTTTCTTTCCTTTCTTAGTGTTGACGGGTTGGTTTGAAAAGTTTTTTTGACCCGTGGGTGTTCGTCGGATTCTTCGCGATCGTGGGTGGGTCCCCTTTGATCACTCTTGGGTTTTTTCGGCCTCTTTTTCTGTGGAACCTTATTTTACGGAAAACTTCATCTTTCTTTCTTTGCGTTCTTCCGCCCCTTTTCTGATCTGAATCGCACGTTAGCGTGAATTGTCCTCCTTTTCTCGTTTCGGAAGAGGGGGGCTGGTGCTATTGACCACTTTATTCGATAGGTGGCGAAGGTACTTTTCCCCTTCAGGCGTGCTCTGGGCCGCGTTTTCGCGGGTCCGTCTCTGGCCGATCTTTTTTTCTGCCGATTCTATCAAGGCGCGGCCTTTGGCCTTCGTTCTCCTGAGGTTCGATGAGGTGCCCGTCGGGCCGACGACTCTAGCGAGGATGGGGTGGGGTCCCTTTTCCTTTCCTCCTTTTCTTGGGTGGACTGCCGTACTCTTTCCCCATTTTTTTTTTGTTTTTCTTTGATCTGTGAGTCTTTTCTTATTTTTTGATCTGGCCATGACGAGCTTCTCCGGCCGGTCCACCTGCCTTTTCTCCTCCCCGACCCTCTTGTTCTTGCCTTTTGCCCGCCCTCCCCTCCGCCGCTTCCCTGCGTCTGCCCCGTCCTTTTCTTCCGTTCCGTCTCCTCTGCCCCCCCTCGTTCGCCTCTTTTTTTTTTTTTCGGTGTCCTGGCGTGCCGGGGCCCAGTGCTGGCCCTCCTGCCTCTCCGCTGTCGTTCCGCCCCGGTCGTCCCCCTCATTTCGTGCCCGCGGACACATTTTTTCTTGAGACCACCGCCGACAGCTGCGCCGCACAGAGCAACGACCGCACCACACCACGATACACCCACCCTCTAATCGTCAGCCTCCCCCTCACCCGCCCGTGATGCACTCGACCACGTACGATAACACTTCGGCCTCCTCCCCACGCACCCTACGGACCCCAGTCCGCCGCGACACAGACGCACGCGACGCAGACGCAAGCATTCCTTAATCTTTCTTTTCCTTTTTTCCATGCCTTTGTTTGAGGACTTTGAACGATCTCTCTATTTGCCCGTTATAGATAGCCCCTCCTCCCCCCTTCGGTCCATGGTCATGCACGGAATCCCCAATGTAGAATCCAGACCCTTCGAGGACTCATTTTCTCCGATATTGCTCAACGGTTCCCTATGATTTGCTTTGGAGTTAAACGTTTTTGATCCCTCCACGTGAACGTTCCAGCGTTTTTTTTCTGAGCTGGGCACAATGCTCCTTCTAGAACCTGGCCCGTCAAAGGGCCTGTATGGAATATAACTTTTTTCGGGATTACCTGCGTTCTACCCCTTGCCGTGGCTGGCGTCTAGTACAGTGATTTTCATGCTTAAGTTTCGCGGCCAGGGCCACCCCCCCTTGACACTGACGCTCCGTTTTTCCCGCGTCCTACAGGCTGGGAGGACGATTGTCTTTATGCTTCTTGCCTCTCCCCTTTTTTGTTTAAGATTTATGCGTTGTGCGGAGGCAGGTTGGCTAGTCCCATCATTGAGTTCCTTGTATTTAAGTTTTCCCGTCCTTCATGGTTGTTTCCGGAACTAACACCACGGTTTGGGCCCGTCTTCCAACTTCATTCGATCCCGGAGCTCAACCACACTTTTTTTCCGAGTCTGCATCTGGAAGAAAGAGAGTTCTACAGTCCCTCTTCCCCTCCCCCCACCTCCCCCAGTCGCCTCCTAGTCCGTCGGTCCCGACTTTCAAATGCGCAACAATCTTGATCGTTTGCAACGTCCTTTTTCTCTTCTAGCTCAGTTGACATTAAGTCCCCTCCAGCCGGACCCCCAACGGCAGGCAACCTCTCACCACCATCTGAAACGAAGCCTGGACCCACCGACGAGAGGAGACTCCGATTCTCCCCCTCCCACCAACTGATACCTTCTGCTCAGCGTTTTTTCCCCCCGGGGAGTACCCCCCTCTGCGTCCGCGACGGATACAAGTTCAGAGCACCCAAGCGCTCCCCATCCGAATAGTTCTGTACAAAAAGTGACCCTCCTCGAAGGTTCACCCAACCTCACACCCTCCCCCCCACCGTTTGCGTGATCCCGGTAAAAATCACGCCAGTCTTTCCTTTCTTCCCCGTCTCAGTACTCAAACCTTTTTTTGTTCCTTCCTAAAGCACCCCCGAAAGACAACTCTCCTTCTTAAACCACCCACCCACACAGTCCCTAAAAACAGATACGCTCAACATTTTTGATCGCCCTCGTTCTAAAAAAGAAGAAACAGTCCCCCCCCAACCAACCCCCCCCCCACCTTACACCACCCCCCACCAACCTCCCTCCAAACCCACCACCCCCCCCCCAACCCCCCCCCCACCACCCCTCCTTCTCCCCCCCCCCCCCCCCCCCCCCCCCCCCCCACCAACCCCCCCCCCCCAACACCCACACCCCCCTCCCTAGGACAAGTTGCCGGTTGTTTTGACAGCTCTATCCAGGAAGGGGAAGTCTTATTTCCACCTCCCCCCTCTACCTGAAACAACCAGAACTTCCGCCACAGGTTTCAGACCCCCAGACGGTCACCTGGTCCTCCTCGACCGAGTTTTTACGGCGAGTCCATTCCCCCCCTATACTTGCTCCCGATCTTTCCCCCTCCCCCGCTGTCTACCAGAAAAACAACCCCCCACACGTCCGCGGCCAAACACCCCGACATGTTTTCCCCCCTTCCCCTCACGAGCGACGTGCCGCCGAGAAACCACCGACCTTTGCACGCCCGAACTTACTCTCCTCGTCCTTATCCACAGTCGACCAAGCGAGGAGAAGTTATCACGATCCCCAAATCGAGGGCCGAACTTCCTTTCCGCCCGTACCATCACGAAACCCCCTCTAACGTGGGTTTTCGTGACGCCACCCCCGCATTCGGGTGACCCTCATCCATGTCCGCCAACTGATCTCGTCATAGCCCCTCCCCTTCTCCTCCGAGACAAACATCACCCGGACCTCTTATTTTCTCTTTGCACGACCCCTTTTGATAATAACCTCTTCCCCCCTCGTGTGTCTTTCCTTTTGCTGAATAGTACTCCGCCGTCCACCCTGCACTGGAGGTGTGTGACATCACTTTAGAAACCAAGAAAGAATGTTTAAAAGACACTCTCCCCCCTCCCGGGGTCGACGGCTCCCCTCTTTCCGTTGCTTTGACCAGGAAAAACGTAGTTTCGAGGACGGCCCGCGATTCACTTCCCCTTTATTTCATCTCAAGGTGTTTTTTCGAGAAGCACTTGAGTTTCGGAGAACTTACTGGTCCGTAACCGCAAAGAGCTTCTATCCTGTCCTGGAAGTGTCTCGATTTGAGCTCGCAACTGTTGGAGTTGGTAGCGCCATTCTATGTTTCCCTTCGCAGGTTTGAAGGCTGGAGCGAACTTTTTTTTCCCTTTCCAGTTGGAGGAGCTTTTTTTCTGGATCTCCAGGTCGAGAGATTATAAGGTAGGTGTTCCTTTTTTCCCGGTTCGGGTTAGCCTCCTTTTCCTTGAGGTTTTATGTACATTGTTACCTGGAATTCGGGTAAGTCAAGATGGTTCGTGTTATTCACCTATAGCAACGCTCTATTTGATAGGAGGCTTGATTAGGGGCCTAATGTAGGTTCTTTGATGTCAGGTTGTGAGACGTGTTAGATATTTCAATATCCTTACTCCTGCGAAGAGCGTAAGGACTCCCGATTAATGAGACAGGCGGCTCTTTGATAGGTTTTTTTCTAGCTTCCGTATCTTGAGTGAGTTCCTTCTAACTGGCTTTTCCCGGTTTTTTTTTTTTTCCAGTCCCCCTTTTTCGTTGACCGCCGGTTGTCAGAAACGCTTGAAACGTTTTAGTCCTGTCGGTTTTCACTTTCGATTCCATGTGAAATTGCTGACCCAGCCCCTTTCCTCCCCTCATATCTTGGAGGCGGTCCCCTTTTTCCCGTTGAATTCTGTTGGTACGGCCCCCGGCCGTATGTTTATTGGCGTGGTAGGTGGCTTTAGTTTCTCCTTTTTAGTCCTCTTGAATCTTGCCTCTTCGAAAGTCCCCCCCCTCCCCCGTTGTCGTTCGCCCTTCTTCTTAGTTGTTAAGCAGGCCTATGTTTTCTTCGGTTTCGTATGTGGGTGTGTCCCTTTTATTCTTCTCGTTTTCTTTAGGTGTTCTTTTTTTGACTTGCTGCCGCCGGGAATTGTTTACTTTGATCCGTTTGGCGCCCGATAGGGGTTGTGTACTTGATCTGCCTTGGGGTAGTGGTTTTCTGCCGCGTTTTGTGGACCCGGTCACTGTGTGTAGGAACGTGCTCGTGACGCTTTTTCGGGCCCGATGCTGAAGTCAGTTCGCTCACTGTTGTAATCTTTTCCCCTGTTTTTTTTCCCACCTTTTTTTTCGTTTGTGCGGGGGTGGGAATGCACCCCGGTTATTTATATCGCGTCGTTGCGCCGCTCTTGTCTTTGTCTATCGTTTTTGCATTCCGCCCGGTTGGTCGCGGGGAACGCTGGTCTGATATTCTTTCTGCTTCGTGATTTTCCAGGAATAGACTAGATCTTTCGTTGCGGATTCCTTTCCCCCAGGTCGATTTTGTCTGATTTTTCTTTTTTACGCTGCCTTCTACGTGCTTTTCGGTTTCTGGACGCGTTGGTCCTGCCGTACGCTGAGTGTTCGTCCGTGTTTTAACGGTGATCGATTCTTTTTCTGTATGGACCTTCCTCCCCCAGGAACGTCCCCCCTTTTCTGTAGATCCCTTTCCCTTCCCTGTCCCGAGCTTGACTGTACCGGCGACTAAGACGCGCTGAGTTACCCCGAGCCGAGACCCGCATTGCACAGAGCCACAGACTCTGCTTGCGTTATTTCAAACATCCCCCTTTTTCCCTTATAAAGTTGTTCCCTTTAACGGGCTGCTCGTGGATTTCACCTGCGGACGGCCTTCTTCCCACCAAGACATTCCAGCTTCCTAACAGAACACGGTCTTGCCTCTTTTTTCACCCCTTTCCAGCTTCCCTAGGAGTTTGGACAATCCGTCTTAAACATGGGGCCGTATTTATCCCCTTGTTTTTACCCGCCTGCGGTTCCGGCTGGTCCTTGTTTTGTTTTACCTTGACGAAACCGTGGTCTCCGCGAACGCAGATCATTCCGTCTTTTGATATTTTCGGGGAGAGCTATCGGCCAGCGGCGTTTTTTTAGTGCCCCGTGGTGTCGCGGAAACCCTTTTCTCCATTTTTTAGGCCTTCCCGTCTTCCCCTTTTTGTGAGATTCGATCGCACGACGACAAACGTTTGCGTCATTTAACCGTCCTCCACCCCTTTACTCCTCCGCCTCCTTTTTCTGGGACCCTTCCCTCCTTCCGAGCAGCCCGGCTGATATGGCTGTCGGCTTTACTTTTTGAGGCAAAACTGAAGTCCCCATCCTCGCTCTTAAACTGATCCCAGAAACAGTTACTCCGTCCAGGGAATCCTTACTTTGACCTATCCCTCTCTTCGAGACTGTTTTTCCCTCCTTACCGCAGTGTTTTTCGGGGTAGAGTAAGGACGGATGTGGCGCTGACGGCGGAATGCCTGCCCTTGAACCTTTCCACAGCCCCGGCTAGATGGAAGGAGTATGTCCTTTTCCCTTCTTCGTCAGTGTCCTTTTTCCTTTTGGTGACGTGCTCCCCCCGGCGGGCGTGGACCCGCGGTTACGCCTCAAAGGCCGTAGTCCCAGACGTGACATTGTCGGTCGTCTGGGCAGGTAGTGTTTATGGAACCTCAATCCGTTTTCAGGCCCATCGTTCTCCATACTCACTTGATAAAAAGAGTTTCCCCTTCCCTCCCAACCCCGTGTTAAAGAGTACAGGAAATCCTTCCAGCGAGACGTCCTGCTGCTCCCGAACCCTCCCCCTTCGCCGATCGTCTTGGCCCGACCTTTCAACCTAATGCGCACAATCGACTGGCAGGCGCAACGCCTTCCTATCGTCCTCCGAATGGTCCCTAGACGTGCACCTCCCTTTCCTCCCCAGACGCCGGAAATCACCTGTCCCCCGAACCCTCCGGCCCTCCCCCCCCTCTTAACCTCAATCCCGGTCTGACTTTTCAGTCCCGTGCCTATTTCCCCTGATCCCCCCCTCCTCAGAACACTGCTCCCTTTTCGGTGGTTTTGGAAAAACCTCAAACAGATTCATAACTGAAGGATACCGATTTCAGCTCCTCCTGTGTCCATCAAGGAGCACGGTTTCCCGTTTCAAACCCCCGGAAGTTTCCGCCCCATCCTTCAGCCACCCGAAACACAATCTTGACCACATCTCCTCCCCGCCTGTGACTCCGCTTTATCCCCAACGAAGTCCCCGCCCTCACCCCGGTGGCAATTTCAAAAACTTCCCCCCCTAAGAAACACCCGACAGAGATAAGTCGCCTACCGCCCCCCCTATCCACGTCTAGAATCCCACTCGACGGAGTGGAACACACGAATAACCTACTACCTCAGACCCCTCCCCCGGGCCTCGAGGTCCTGCTTCACAGGCGCTACGTTTTTGAACCCGAAGCCACTCGCCGCCCTACCCACTCACCACCTCAACCAAGTTCGGGGTTTTTTTTTCTGTTTTCACCCCCGACGTCCAAAGCACCTTTCCAGTCAGGTAATTTTGGTTTTTCCTTTTTTACCCCTGATCATCTTTTTTCCCGTCCCCTGAAACACCTGCACTCTGGTCGACAACGACCTCCTCCCCCCAACCTACCCGTCAGAGAACCCCCCCTCGTGACCCGACGTCCCCTCCCCTTTCCGTCAAGGCACAACGTTCCCCCCTGCAGCCGCCCAAGACCGACAGGCGGCGCGCCCATACAGAAGATTGGACAGTCGTCACTGTCTTGCCCCCTCCCCTTAGTAACCCCTTCTTCTCCGAGCTACTAACTCTCGTCAGAAACACACCTTATACAACGTGCGGCCTTATCGGCCGAAATTCTGTTTTCCCGTACCCTTTTGGAGTGATAGTGACTCCTTCCAAGGCCCAGCTCCCGCTGACCGTCCGCGGTCCCCCCCAAAGGAATTTTTCCTGACCGCCCCTGAATCGGTTTCACTTCCGCTCTTTCCTAAAAGTTCCCCCTTCACCTAGAGATGGAACTGTGATCTCAGACAGATAGATTCCTTCTCCTTTTTCTTCACTTGCTCCCCCCCAATCCCCGTCGTTCCCTCCGTCCAATGCAGGGGGTTCCCCCTCAGTCCCGCGACAAAGCTTTGGCGCGTCGCAACTCCGATCTCCCCCCGCACCCTTCGAAAGACTTTCCGCAACCTCTTGATTGACCGGACACACTCGTAAGTCGGGCTGCCCCTCGTCTGCGACTCCCTTTTGGAATCACTCCTCTTTTCCTCCTCTCTTGTGTTTTTTTTTCTCACGCCTTTCATACCTTGATGACGGACATTGCCCTTTTCGGAAGGTGTTCAGGTTCAGGTGCTTCTAGAAGGTTCTTGGACCTTTTTTTTCGTAAGTTCTCGTTCTTTTTGCATTTCTGGCGGTTTTTTTGTATGCAAACCCTTCTCGGCCTTTTCGAGGTTTTCCGGTTCCCCCTGTAATAAACACTTAGGCGGTTATCCATTTGATGAGATCCATCCCCACTTTTACTTTATGTTGGGTTTTTTTTTGAATTGCGACGTAGTGTGCCTCGTTTTAAGAGGAGTGAACCGTGATCTGGGTGTACTTGTGAATTCATCTTTCTCTTCAGTGGTGCGGGCGTCCGTACCACTTCACTTTTCCTTCCCCTCTGTCGTGATTAGGTCATAAGGGACCCTTTGTCTTCAGTGTTGTGACTTTTCTCTAGTGACTTTTCTCCTCGTTCCACACGGATATGGTCTGGGGAATTTTTTTTTTCCAGCTCGGCTGCTGTTTTATAGCGACGCATACGTGGTGTTTCTCGCGGCCCGATCTTCTTCTTCCTTTGCCCCCATGTACCACTTTGGGTGCCGGGGTGGATTCTCCCTCCTTTTTGTTTCTCACTGACACGGGTTGTGAGTATTGTCGGTCGTGTCGTTTTTTTTTCCTAGTTTTTTTCCTACTTATTTTACTTGCAAACGCGTAGAGACCCTTTTCCCGTTGTAGATGAGGTTCCCTTGCTTAGTTGCAGGAGGTGAGAATCGGCATTGGTTTGACTCTTTATTTTTTTTTGAGGTCCGAGGTTCTTCGGGTTCTTATCAGAGAACTGTCCCGTTTTTCCCCCCCCCGTAGTCCGGTGGCGGTTCGCGGTTTATGTGTTTTTCAAGAACTACTATAGGATATCGTTTTGCTTTTTGTCGGATCGTGCATGGTTTTTTCGATGATCTGGTCGTCTTTCCGTGTTTCCGTGTTGGAATGTCTCGGTGGGTCTTCGTGAACTTCGTTGTTTACTTTCCCTTTTCTTTTAGGAATTACTGCTCTGTGGGTGGGTGGATCCCTCCCGGTGTGTAGTTTAGTGGCTTTTTACCTCTAGTCTGGCCTGTTGTACCCCCACCGTTGCTCTTTTTTTGCCTCTCCTTTCTCGTACTGTTTATGTATCGAGTTTATTTCTGCTGTTCTTTTTAGGTTTTAAGCGCCCGCCTTTTTTTTCCTGTTTTTTGTGTGGATGAGACTGTGCAGCTTCTTTAATCGCTTTCTTTTTTACTGAGGCCAAGTTGTTTCTCTGTGGGCCCATGCACTTTGTCTGGTTAGCGGGCCACTGATTTTCTGAATGGATCTTTGGTTTGACGGTTCTATGATCCTTTTTGACGAGCGGCTTTTTCGGCCTGCCACTCGGGTGCGCATGGATGGACAGTCGGGCTGGAAGGCCTCTTCGACCTTTGCTCTGTGGTAGGGGCTGATTGATTCTGAGTCCGTTTTTCTCGCTGTCCTGCAGGATCTGAACGAGTTGCACCACGGGTTGTGTTCTACGTGAATTTAAGGGTTATCCGGACGGTTGGCACAATGTTCCTTACCCTGAGTCTTCTTTTTAAATCCTTGGCCTCACCGCCCAAACTTTCCCTTCTCCTTCCTTACGCGCCTTTCTTTTGACCACCGTCTACACTACCACCGCCACCTCCCCGCCTACGACCTGAATTGGTGCCCCCTGGACACCTTCCTCCTTCCGTGAGTGTTCCGTCTCTACCTGGTCCGAAGTCCTTTCCTTTCCCTGGGAGGGAGTTGTCAAGCGGCCTTGGACCGAAGTTTGCCAACACACCATCTTCTGCCTCCTCGTCCCCCCTCCCCCCTTTCGTGCAAGGTGAGTAACCGCTCTTTTATTGCAAGTACCCTTCTCCCTTTTTCGGCCATTTTTTCACAACATGTTGCAAGTGCCCTTCCCCCCCTCGCGATCTTTCTGTCCTATTTTCAACGCTGCGTAACGCCTCCCTCAGCTTTTCTTCCCTTAGCCGGGATTCCTTCCGATACCCGGCCAGAGGCTTTCCTTTTTTCTTTTCCAGTGTGCTGCGGAATGACCGAGTGTAGGAGGTGAAGATCTCTCCCGCCCCTCCTCGTGGTTTTGTTTTAGAGTGGATCCTGTGCGTTCACCTGCAGTCCCCCCACCCTTTTACTCCTCCCCTCCCCCTCCGCGTTCCGAGGAAGCGAACGACGATTGGCCTTCTTTCTTGGCCTTCTCTGGCTGTTGCTTGAGTGCTACACGTTTGTGCCAAGCAAGCCACGTGACGTTCAGAGACACCTTCATGACGATCGCGGGACCGTTAAAATTTCGGCCAGGTCAACCTGCCTTTGAATCCTTCTTGCCCTTCCCTACTGCGGGAGTAGCCCGCGAACTCCCTTTTGGTCTTGCTCTCTCTCCCAGGATGTGCTGATCGGATGGAAGAAACGCCCCCAAGGACCTTTTACGCCGATTCGGCACAGTGGAACGAGTTTCCCTTGATTCTTCTCGAAGGACGCAAGCTTTGTTGGAGTTTTCTCTTTCCTCTTGCTTCCCTTTTTCCCCTGCGTTCCGAGGTTATACGTATCAGGCCGCTTCGACCGGACCTTGTGTTGACGGGCGAGGCAGTTCAGTGTACCCTTCCGAGTCTCTCCCTTTTCCTTTCCGTTCGCCGGCAGGTTTCTATCCCCTGGCCCCTTTCCTTCGAACACCACCCCTTTTTGCCACCGAGCCGGTTCAGATCAGGCCGACATGCGACTGCGGAAGAATCCGCTAGCCCCGCGGCTCGTCAGGCTCCCCGTCGTTCACCTAATGAGTATATTTTCCGGACAGTCCGCACCCTCATGCCGTCTCGTCAGATTCATGGCAACTCGACGTGTCCAAAGCGAAGCACCACTTTTTAAAGACCCGTGTCCCCCCCGCGCCCCCCCCCCCCCCAGTGACCGTGCCCCAATTGCCTTCCTGAAACTACTCCCGGCTCATCCTCCTCTTCTAAGGATCCCGATCCGAGACAACCCCCAGGCATGACCGCTTTTTTGGGTCCACGCCCTCTCCTGCCTCCCGCCTTTCCCTACAGCTCAGCCATTCTGAACTCAATCGTTTAATTCCCCTGCTCCCCTTTTTCTTTCCCAACCACGTGGAACCGAATCGAGGCAACTAACGCAGCCAACAACGCGGTTTTCTTCCACCCCCCCCTCCCTCTTCTGCAAGACTGCACAGGATCCCTATCCCAGACGTTCCACCCGGGGAAAACTTTTTCCTTCCCGCCCTCCCAGGTCCTCTTTTTTCACCCAACCCAGGCCCTCTCCGAAAAGATTTCGCAAACACTATTCCGCCCCCTTTCTTCAGGGTTGTAACACAACGATACCGACGAATGACACCGTCGACGCCGCGTTGTCCTCTTGTGACCCGTCGTTTTCAACATCCCTGCCCCATCGACCTTTTTTTTTCCCCCTACACGTCACAAACCCCGAGCCATGACAGTAAACGGGCGATATCACTACTCCCTATGACAGAGACCTTAGGCGAACTCGTTATTCAGTGAATTCCCCCCCTCCTTATCCCCGACTTTTTTTTCCCGCCCGACCCCCCACTCCCCTTCACGCGCCCGAAAAAGACAAACTCCACAGTCCGCATGGTTCACCACAGACTACGTTAGCCAACAGGCACAGCTTTTTCGATTAGGCCCGAGTCGACAAAACGAACTCCCTGAGGATCCCAGCCTCCGACTTGATGATCCTCCTTAACTGAGATCCTCGGAAAAGGAGGAGAAGACTTCAAGATCTAAAAGTACTCACAACCCCCAGCTCGGGTCTCTTATCTTCCGCATAAAGATCTTCACGCATACGTGTTTCCCGTGATCTGGAGAACTCCTGACACTTTCTGAACCGCGACTTGATTTGGTAACCAGGACATCCCCATCTTCTGGTCACCCCCGCAGTCACTCTGCCGCACCACGTTCAACAAAGGACCCCAGGATAAGCCCCTCTTTTCAACGACCTGGATGCCCTAAAAGCTGCCCCTCCTAGTGTTTGTCCCTTGAGCCACCGGTAGGGTTTCCCCCAGCTTCCACCTGCAGTTTTTATTCATCAAAGACCCCAAAGACAGCCCCCAGTCGACTGAGAAAATGACCGCCCTTCACACGTCTTGTTCATGACCGGATTCCCCCCTGGCTCCTTTCGTTTCCAGTTCAAACCAGTCTCGTCAGTCCTATTTTTACTCCCCCCCCAGTT
>Ga0179593_1552549_pt1 | contig 20675 bp, 20 predicted proteins | sample CZODoug2_1_08_16_FD_185931 | JGI IMG/M metagenome (GOLD analysis project Ga0179593, IMG submission 185931) | Vadose zone soil fungal communities from Angelo Coast Range Reserve, California, USA - CZODoug2_1_08_16fungal (PacBio error correction) | ecosystem: Environmental > Terrestrial > Soil >... | reverse complement strand
ATCGAAGCGCTTCCCCCGGTCTTTTTTCGAAGATCCCCCCCTTTTTTGTGCTCTGCCCTTCGCCTATGAATTGGCAAATAAAACAAGCTTTTGACGACCGATTTCTCATCCGACTAGTCTCGACAAGACTTCTCCTTCCCTTTTTTTTTTCGTTCTGAGGTATCGACCAATTTCCCCGCTCCGCGTTCTTAGGACGGATTCCTCCTTTGGGCAGCCACATCCTTTTTTCTGGACGTCCCTTTTCCACATTTGACCGGCCCATACACCCCCCCCCCCGAGAAGGCGTAGCCGATCTAAGCCTTCAAACCCCCAAACTTCGTCGTTCGTTTTGTTCTACTTTCCCCTTCATTGCTGCCCGTAAATCATGAGAAAAGTGATGTTTGCCTTAGTCCCATGCGACTTCTTTAAGTTGGATCTGATTCCTACTTGACTTGGGTTTTTCTCTTACACTCGACTAACGACTTGTGAGGGCCTTCTTGACCCCTTGTGAGGATAATACTTTTTACACAGGTTCATCTATGCTGTGGCTCACTTTTCTTTTTTTTTTTTAATTTGGGGTTTTTCTTATAGTCTGCCAGAATTCCTTTTCTATGTAATGCGCGAGGCTGGGCTCACGATTTTGGGATGTTCTGACAGACCGGATCAACCCCCCCGTCGTCGCGTTTTGAGCGGAGAGTCCGTATCATTTTTGCGAATCACCTTTCCGGTTTTTCCACGATGGATCGTCACTTAAAACCTAGTGAGACCTGCTTTTTTTTTTTATTAAGGTGTTTTCCTTTTCTCCATCAGCCCTGAAGACGCCGATGAACCAGGCTCCACAGAATTCTGGGGGGCTCCTCAGACCTTCCAGCGGTTTTACGGCTCCTTCTTTATTTTCAGTCGGTGTATGCAGAGTCAGTCCGTCTTTAAGTCAGCCCCACACGCGACCAGCCGCGGGATTAATGGATGGGTTATTTTTTTCTCCCTGACTTTCCCTTCTCGACGTTTCCGCCTTGGATCTTGGTTTGTGCCCATCGGTCGATCCCACCAGCGCCTCATTAATATCTTCCTTTCCTTTTCAAAATTTTCCCACGGAATTTCGTTCTCGACCTCAACCCCCCGACCTCCCGCTTCGCTGGGGAATCGATCTCAGATCTTTTTCTTTTTCGCAACAACTCTTTCTATGGGCTCCGAGATGGTGCGAAATGCAATTCGTGAGTTTCCCTCTTGCGCGGATCAAACACTCCCAAACTTTTCGGCCCATCACCTTTTTCCCCCCCAGACGTGATAGCTCGTTTCGGAACGCAGGATTATTCGTTCGGTTCCGGTTCAAAGCTCTGAGTTCTTCCGTCCTTCGAACCCCACCCCCTGGTGCAAACGCCGATAGAACCCAAGAAAGTCCGCAACTCTTCGTCTTTTCAGCCTTTGCCCACTGTTCCCTTCTATTCCATCCATCCAGAGCTGATTTCAGGAGAAATTTTCCCCTCTACTACTATTCCCGGGACAGGCTTGTCGCTTTACAGTGTTAATCCGATAAATCATGAAAGTTTCTATGAATTGGGCCGCTATCAATGATCCTTGTCTCTCTTGCCCTTCAGAATTCGGTTTAACTGACCTTCAGATCTTTCCTTTTTTCTTCCTGTTAAGACCTCTCCACAGATCCGCAGGTTCAAAAATTCTAACAACGGTGGTTTTTTGGTCCTTTTTTCACCAACCCCCCCTCTTTTAGTGTTTCTGAGTCCTTTTCGCTGTCCCTTCGCCGGAGAATCTTTTCTAGTCCAGACAGATTCGCCCATCAGGGCATTCCAGTTTGTCCTCGAGGTCTACCTATATTCCGTCGCGGCGATCTTTCTTTGCTTTTTTTTCAAGAATTCTACACGTTCTCCTTTGCGAGACCACAGATCTTAAGTTATATCTGTTCTGTTGCGGAAATATGCTTGTTTTTTTTTTTTTTTTTGGTGACGTTAGGTTTTTTGTTACTTGCGAGCCCCCCAACTCCCCTTCCAGGAAACTCCGAAGTTCAAAAGGCTCTAAGCCTTTGAGCGCTTTGTTTTTCTTTTCGTCTGATCGCGATCGTGAAAGCTCTTCCCCTAAGCTTTTCTTCCCCCTGAGCCCCCGCTCCCGAGAGATCGTGGCGATTGATTCTTGAAGAGAGAGGTTTTCCGCGTCCTTCTTATCATGTTCTTTTTCATCTTTTCCCAAGCCTCCTCTAAACCCAAAGAAGTCCGCTTTCCCGCATCCGAAGCTCTCAGACCGTCGTGCGCGCCGCCTGGCGATGATGACGGAGATCGAATTCTGGCCACGGAGGAGTGCTCTTCCTTTCTTTTTTGCCGTTCTTTTTTCCTTTTTTTTTCAACTGTCCCCGAACAACAGCTTGGGAGGCAATTCCGCCGTAGCTCCCTCGGAGAGAAGGTGATTTTTGATCGACCCGCATCCCTCCCGTACAATAGCCCTTCATCCCTCCCTGAACTTCTCCTCCAAAGATTTTCAACCTTTACAAGATATTCTTTTAATACTAATAAGTTTTTTTGTTGAGAGAGATGTTTTCCATGGTCGCGTCGCATTTTTCAAGTATCAGTTTTTTCATTTCCGAAGTCGGAAATCTTTTTTCCTGTTTGCGCCCTTTTTTCTTTTTCTTCGCGACGGATTTTTCCCTTCCCGCTACTCGGTCAGTTTCGGATTTTCCCTAAGGAAGGATAGACGAAATCGAAATTGGCTCCATTCCCTGGCGTTCCCTATAATATGACCTCATGCTTGCCTCTCGTCGGTCGCGGATTTTTCTTTCAGTCTTTTTTGTTGGATAGTATTTTTCTGCCCCAGGCCCTATCCATGACCTTGCCTGCGCAGTAAGCTGCGAACTCCGACTCGTATCGGCCCGCCAACGGCAGATTCTGGCATGTCTATATCCGGTAAATCTGCCTACTCGGTCCCCCTTACTCTTCCTCAGTCGACCACGCGTTTTAGCCGGCTGGAGAGCCCTTTGCGCTTGAATTCGGCCGATGGCGTTTTTTGCCATTAGCGATTTAGCTGGTAAAACATTGACAACCCCCAGCAAATACCCCCTTTTTTTCCCCCCCCCATTTGCAACTCATAGATTTGACACCCTCCCCCGTGCGCGCATCCCGTTCAGCCCCGCGCGACACCTCCGTTCACTCGCGACCTTTGCGAATTCTCCCTTTTCTCTCCAGTTCTGAATTCCGCGTCCGGTGCCCCCGATCAAGAGGCGCCGTAGGGCCGCGACAGTCTAGGGTTTGCCCAGCTTTCTATCGGTGGTGGGTATTTTTCCAAGATCACAGTGTTAGCTCCCCGTTTCTTTTCTTTTTATAGGAACCTTTAATAGCGGCTCTCTTTTTTTTTTTGGAAACAGAGTTTCCAACCGATGCCTGATCACCCATTAATACCCCTCCCCCCCCCCCTCTCTTGTGTCCCCCATTATCTACCTATTAAATTATTTTGGCTCACTTTTTTTTTTTTTTCCTCCCTTTCCCCTGGGTGGTAACGGTAGTATGAGGGTGAAGTTTTTCGGAGATCTTTTGGGCGGGTGGGGACCCTTTGCGCGATCGAACTAGTTTCAGCGGATTTAAGTGTCTTCGATTTTTCTCATTTTTTTTTTTTTTTTTTTTTTTTTTTTTTTTTTTTTTTTTTTTTTTTTTTTTTTTTTTTTTTTTTTTTTTTTTTTTTTTTTTTTTTTTTTTTTTTTTTTTTTTTTTTTTTTCTTCTTTTTTTTTTTTCTATCCTTCGTTGGACAAAAGGGTGTCCACGCCGTGCCACGACTCGTGTTGAAGAGCGTACCCCTCCGCACCTTTCCTTTCCTGCAGGTCTCTATCCCGAGTACGGTGATGAACCGCTCCAGCAGAATGACAGGTGTGGTTTAAGTTCCCCTATTTTCCACTCCCTGGCATTTCAGGAAGACTCTATGGTCCTTTCCTCCTTTACTTCTTGTTGTGGCGAAACCATCCGACGATCCTGCTGATAGATCCCCCGCGCGAGCCGCTAGTGGTTGGACTTATTTTCCTTTCAGTGTCCTAAACCCTCCAGTTGAACTCCCCTGCCGATCTTATAGTTCCGCTGTCCTCTGTGATATTTCCCTCCTGACACCAACTTTGCCCCCAGGCGACCCATGTACCTTTAATTTTTCTGTATTTCACACTCTTTCCTGCGCTCTTGAGGAGTTTGTGCGTTACACGTCATACAGTTTCCGCACCGATGGCACTGATTATACTTTCCCGCGTGCCTTTACTCCATTGGCAAGATGGCCTCCCCATCTTGCTGACGAGTAATACGTCTTAGGAGATGACCTGTTGTTTCGGCCCATCATGTGGCGGCCCCCACCTCCTCAAGCCTTACCCCTCGTTTTTTCCCCATCCCCCCCCCCCCCTGAGCTTCGGAAAGTCTCGTTCTCAACCATTTCTTCTTCCGCCACCATGCGACGATCTTTTTGTAGCCTCAACCACTCCTGCGTCCGAGTTCCGGCGCCAGCCCCGCAGCAGGACAGACGGCATCTCTGATTACAAGCGCCCCATTCTCGCACCCTCCCCGTTTCGCAGAACTCTCTAGATACTGAACAGGTCCCAACTTTCTTCGCCCCATTCTACGGAGGTTTCTCGCGGGGCCCCCAATAGCGAGGATCAAAAAAGTTCTTTTCGCCCCCCCAGACAAGCACTTGTAGCCCGTTCTTTTCAAGTCCTCTCATGCTTTAACTCAGGAAGTCTAAAGAAGTTACCTTCCTTGACACACCGATGCATCCCCGCCCCTCTTTTATTTCGGGCGCCTCCATTGCTATTTTGCGGTGTTACCCCCGTCTCTTGTGGCTAGCCCTATCCTTCCTTGCTTTTGTTCACCTTTCTCGCGTTAAATACGCCTCCCTGCCACTGGATCTTTTCCAGATTTCGCAGCCCCGACGAAGACATTTGTATTCGTTTTTTGGCCCTTTTAGTCTTTCCAATGATCCGTCGGGAGTAGTCCCCCTCGTGTGGTATTTGGACCACCCTCCTGGCCCCAGAACCATCTTCCGTCTTGATCTTAGACCGCGCCTTCCGTTGGACGAGGGCGAGATTCTGTTCCTCCCTTTGTTGTGTGCTATCCGTTTGCCTCCCCCCCTTTCGAGGTTGGCACGCCGCTGCAACCCAAAACCCCAGATTGTGGTTGCTGTCCTTGTACACCCCCCCCGATGATGTGAAGCCGACGTGCATTTCCCACTGAGAATAGACCTAATTCCGTTGCCCCCTTAGTCCTCACTTTTCATGTATTATGCTAGACAACTTCGCCCGTCGGTTTTCTGGCGGTTTTCGCTTTGACCCCCGGTTCGGACCATCCCTGTAAGTATAGGGCGATCGCCCAACAATATCTGCATACCACCACCTTCTGGCTCGCCCGCCCCCTACTTATAAAATAAATATATAACGCATTCTGGTCGTCCTCGTTGTAGTTTAGTACCCTGCCGTCGTCAGAGACTGCATTAAATCTTTTCTTCAAAATTTCCTGCTCGGCTCGGCCTTGATCTGGTCGGGATCAGAATGGACGGTTTCGATCCTCTCTCTGAAATCACACTTCTCTCGGTGCCGGCCCGCCCTTTTCCTTTTTTTTAAATATTCTTTCCCCTGGCTGTTGGAGTCCTGAAACGTGGGGTTGTTCGACTTTTTCGAGTTTTTTGTTCCTTTCTGTTGCCCGAACCTGTCTCGCGGCGGCCTCCGGTAAGGAGAAGACGTTGAGGGATTGTCCCCACGCTATCCAAGTTTTTCATTTATTTGCCGAGGCGAGCCCCGATGAATGGTCCCGAAACGCTCTTGTGTATCTTTTATCATCTATTCTGGATCCCACCTTTGATCCTTTTGTTCTTTCAGACCCCGGCCCGAGCCCCCCAGGCTTCATTCGCAGACGACCCCCCCCCCTACTATAAGTTGCGCAATTTTTTTTTTTTGCCCCCCCCTTTTTCCCCTGAAAAGTCAAGCTTTAGTTGTCTTTTCTCGGTGAGACCTTGATAAGATCTGAAAGTAGGTTTTGTGTCTTTATTTTTTACGTATTTGCCAACCCCCCTATCGAATCCGTCGGCATGTTTTTTCCGAGCCCCGGCTTCGACCAGACCTTTTCCCCCCTGTTCTCTGGATTTTTGTTTCCCTCTTGTTCGATAACATCGAAACAGATCCGCCGATTAAAGGATCTTCCTCTTACGGGATTAAACCGCTGTTGGTTGAATTCTTATCCCTCCCCTCCCCCTCCGGCTCCTCTTTTGATCGATTCTATCGTCGAGATTTTCCCCAGCAAACCACTTTCTTCTTCCCCTCGCGCTTGGCGCTTGATCTCCCTTCGTTCTTTCTTGCCATTTCTTTATGCGAGGCCAGAACAACCGGCAGCGGCAACTTGGTTCACGTTTTCTCCCCGTGCCCCTCGATTTTTTTCGAAGTTTTTTCTTTCTTAGGTTTCCCTTATTCTTTCACCCCTCTCTGCGCGTCGCCGACACAGTCTCAGACAAACCCTTTAACGCCGCTTTCCCCTATAACGCTTACTAAAGTCGTCCTATTCCCCTTCAGCCTCCTCTGCCCTAGCCCCCCCCTGTCCCAACAAGCCGACGTGATAGAAGGGCTGGTCCCCCCCCCCCTTCATATATTACCATTGTCAGCGGTTTTTTTTCGCAAGTCATGCTCCCCTCCCTGCCTGCTGATTCCGGCAGCCCTTCTTTTCCTCTACGCTCTTGTAGTTTCTCAATTTTAAATTCGTTCAGCAATCGGTTTTCACTTACGCCCCCCCTCATCGCCTCTATTATTTTTGATGCCACCCTTCCTCCACCCCCGGCCCCCCTTAAACACCCCTTTGAGGGCAACGATACCCACACGATCGCTCTCCGGAGTGGCACCAGCACTAGTGTATGCCCTCATTTCCTTCTCCCTTTTCCCAGGACCGATGCGCCCTGGAATTCCAGTGGTTAATTCTGGCAATTTCCTTGTAGACGGGCCCCTTTGCTGGTCGCATGCTCCTGTGCTCGTTGCGCGCGTTTTTTCCCCTCTCCCTTTCGCGACCAGATCCGTTCTAGCTGTAGGGTTTTGGTGAAATATGCGGGTCTTTCTTTATGTTTTTTCCCTTTTTACCAATATGATAAATTTTCCTTTCCAAAACGCCCTTAGCACTTTCTCCCTTCTCGGCACGTGGTCGCCCGATGATCGAGCGATCTTCTGAAATGATATTTGCATCCTTCGCCCCTCTACCCTACTTTTTCCCAGCGCCCGCGAGATCGTTTCCTCCCCCTGGTCTTTTTTGTTCGTTCGAATCTTCTGCGCCTTATGTATGGTCGGGAGGAGCAAAAACGAGTTTCCCCACGCCGATACAGCCCCTCCTGCCTACCGAGCTGACCGACGATTTTTTTGCAGTGCGTCCTCTTTTATGAGCCCTTTCTTTTCCCCCTGAGGAGGTTCTTTCGAGCCTGCAGTTGCTGAAAGCCGAACTGCCCCGCCCCCCCACCGGGCGTCCCTCGCCCGCGAACATGACGGCGAGCTTTTCTCTCTCTCGCCCGCTACGTATTCTTTTTTCCACGACTCCCTTTTCTGAAGTGAACACGCGAAAGCGACAGCATACACTGGAAAAAAGATCTAGATCTTTCCTACGTTGTTGTTTTTGTTGCTACGTTTTCCCCAATTTGTAGTTTCAGATTTCGCTTTGTTGCACGTCTCTTGAAGTTCTCTTTTCCAATGGACTTTCTCGCGAGAACCGCTCCGCCTTCATGGTCAGCCCGGAGGATGGCCATACCGCTTATTTTGTGAGGAAGTTTCTGTTCATAACGGCAGTTCCTCTTCAAACCCAACCCAAAACCCCCCCCCCCACTCCCCCCCAAACCCCCCCCCCCACAAAACCCAACCAAACCAACAAAAAAAAAAAAAAAAAACCCCTTTTTTTTTTTTTTCCACTCCAACCCCCCCCCCCCAACACACCCCAACCCCCCCCCCCCAACCCCCCCTTTTTCTTCCTCCGCCTACATCCTTGGCCTTTCATTTGCCTGCGCGTGATTAATCATCATGAAATACTGAATTCGAAGAATAGTAGGTTTTCTTCCTTAGGCTCCTCCTTTCCCCTTTCTTTATCCTCTTTGCTTCAGATATGTTGGGAGAACAAATTTTCCTTCCACCCTTTTCCCCCTGAGCCTGTCCTACTATCGCCAACAGGATCTCGCGGGCGATTCATCTGAGCATTACGTCTTCCATCTGCGTCTTTTCCATACTTCACGCTCCCTTTTCGCGATTTTCTGCCGCGGAGTCCCTGCTTGAATTTCCTGACCGCTGTGTGTCCCCATAGCGATTTAGAATCTTTTTAAACAGTGGACCACCCTCCAGCCACTCCCATTTCAGTCCAACCCGACAGGTAGATTCCCCTCTTTTCGTTAGTGGTTCTTTTCCAGCCCGCGCGCCCCAACGCACTCGGATAATTTCTCCTCGACAGAACAATTCTTGCCCGTCTGACGCAGTCTTAACCTGGAATGCATGATGTCCTTTTCCCGGGGTTCCCCTTCGGACTTTTCCTTTCTTGAAAGTCTATTTCCCCTCCTGGGCAGCTCCGATATAGGGGTTGTGGTATTTTTCCAAAAGCTCGCCAAGTTCTCTTGTTGACCCTGTAGCTTTCCTTGATTCCCTCACATGCCTTTAGTTTGCGGTTCATTTGTCACCTTTTTCCTCATTAATAATTCACTACCTCCTCTTATAGTGATAGTGCCCAATTAAGAGCTAACTTCCAATTCCTTCTCATGACCCGCTCAGTCTTCATTTGTCAATTAGGGTGTTTTCCCTCCTGTAGGCGGTTGTTTCTAGGGAGTTTTTCCTCTCTTCACGAGTTTTCATCGAGCGTTACGGACGTTCCCGAGTTGTCCCCCTCCCTCGTTCCTTGGCTTTTCCGGGGTGTTCTTCAAGCATGTTCTTTTTCCGCGCACTCCTCTTTGGCCCTCATGCCTTGTCTCCAACATCTAACGGCTGGCAAGTGTTGATGCACCGCTAAATTGCTTCCTTTTTTTTTTTCCGCTCCCTCCCCCACTAATTTTGGCATGTCGGTTTTGCTGGCCCCCTCGGTCGTACCTTGTTGTGGAGCAGCGACCCGACGACGTCTGATCGATCAAGCGTCGCTCTTTTATCGTTTTGGTGTCTAAGACGCCAAATTTTTCAGGTTCCTCCCCCCACCTTTCGATTCCCCCCCCTGCCCTCCCCTTTAATGATTCCGTATCGCTTTGAGCTGTCTATGGGATAGAAAGCGGCCACCCTCCTTCTCTTTACACTCCGACTAACTGGATACTCTTTTGTTTTATCTCCCTCCCCCCTCATTTCGATAGAGGGCGTTTGTGCTGCAATTCCCGACCGGACGACTCTCAACGACGGGACATCCCTTATACCGGGGCTCCCCCCTACCTGCCACTCCCTGCGGAGTACCCCCCAGGAATATTTTCTGACCTCGTGCTCTTTTTTTCCTTTCCTTCTCGTTTATTTCTGATGAAAGCGTTGGGGGCTATCGACACCCCTTTTTGCCCTCCCCGCCTGCCGACTTATTTCTAAAAGCGTTCCTCCCCCCCCTTCGTTTTAACCCCATTCTGAGGATAGACCCTTCACCCTTTTCCCGCTCCTTGGACCTTCGGAGGTTACCATCCCCGCAAAGGTTTTTTTTCCCTCCAGTCCGGCTCTGGTTTTCCATCGCCAGCGGCAGACCGCCGAAATAAAGCAAACTTCTCACCCCCTCCCTCTACCCACCTATTCTTATCTTTTTCAATTTTCACACTTGCCTCACCTTTTTCAAGACGTCCTCCTAGAGGACTCCGATTTAAACATCTAGTTAGACCACACCCAGTCTCCCTTTCTCCTATCATTGTCCTTACTCGTCCGTCCCCCAACCCCACTTTCATTTCCCCTCCTTATTAACGCCGGTAACTTGTCCCCCCTCCCAAACCCTTTTTTTAATTCCGCCTCTGATTCATCTTGTTCGGTCGACGCCCTTTCTTTGGGTTTATGCCCTTTTTATTTTTTGTATAGAACCCCCCCCTTTCCTGCTGGACCAAACCAATGTTCCCCCGAGGAGCCCTCAAGAAGCGGAGCGGTCAGATTGTCGATCACCCCTTTTCTACGACCCCCCCCTTATGATTTTGGATGCGTTTCTTTTTCTCTCTATTCTTTCACTTAAATTTTTCTCTTTCCTTTCTTTGGGGCCTATTCTCCAGACGAACAACCTCTGCCCGAGGTGTTGAAATCTCTGACCACCCCTCCCTAACAGTTGGCCTCTTCTGAGATCTATTCACTCACTCGTTGTTTTTTTTCTCGAGCTTTTTCCCCCCCTCCATTTTTTCTTCCGGTTTTTTTCTGATATTTTTTCCCACACTCGTCATATTTTTTCCATAATACTGATTTTCCGCTGATTTTCCTTCGTTTGTCATTGAAACCCGAAAGATCCCCTCTAAGAGAAGCAGTCATTAAAATTCCCCCCAACTTTTTCCTGTCGTTTTCTTCGACCCTCTTTCCCGTCTTGCGTTTGTGAGGATTTTTTTTGACCCTTTTTGTTTTTTTTTCCCACTTTTCCCTTCCTTTAGGGCGATAGTCAACCCCATGTGACTGGCTACACCCCCCGCCTCTTCTCCCCCCTCTCTCCTGTCCTTCCCATACCTTCTCCAGCTGTTTCGATTTGCTTTCGTCAATCTGCTTTACCGGATGTACCCCTTGAGGTTTAGCTCCCCCACCTTCGCATTAGCTCCGTCCCTCTGGAGGGCTTCCTACGTTTTTTTTCCGATAATTTTAAGTTTCCTCTCTCCCTTTGCCCTTTTTTTTCTCTTCATCCTTTTTTCCAATTCGGGTGGCGGTTGGACGTCCGAAAAACGGGTTTTTGTCTGGGTGTCCCTTTGGTCTTGTTTCCCGGCATGTTTTCCGCCTTGGCCCTTTCTCCTAGTGCTGGCGCCGGTACTGTTGCAAGACTGTGCCGGGGCTTCTCCTCTTATTTAACCTTCTTTCGGTTCATGGGATTCGGTACTCCTTTTTCCCTTCGCTGACGTTTTTTTCCCCTTTCCCTTGTTCTCCAAACTCGTTTTGAGATAGTTTCGTGGCTTGAGGAGAAGCCCCTGATAGGTGCCCTAGCACGTGTTAGCAAGACGCCGCCCGTTCGCCTTTTTTCAATTTCCGACCGTCCGCGTGTCTGGTAGGTCGGAGCCAGGTTAAGATAGTGCCAGGATTTTCCAGCCTCTTCCCTTTCCATTTCCCTTTTTCCTCCCCAACAACGATCGAATTTCTTAGTGTTTTGCTTCTGTTTCTCCCGACGAGCTTCCAGGTTTTCGCCGTTTAGCCTGGACTTTTTGTGCAATCGTCGGATCAACTCGAACCCTGCCAGCCCTCCCTGTTCTTTTCTTTCCTTTCTCTCCCCCTGTTGTTCCGGACAAGGACTTATTCTGATTTTTCCACCTCCCCCCCCCCCCCCCCTCGCGCTTTTTTTTTCTCGCTTCTTCTTGCGACTTTTGAACACCACTGACAGTCTGCCCTGATGCCGAGCTGTTCCTCTCCTGAATTTCAGTTCTTTCCTGTGCTTCCCCCTCTTAATTGGTTGCATCACAGTGCCTCGATCTCTTTTTTCCGACCCCTCCTGTCCTTCTCGGGGTGCTCTTTTCCCTCGCTTCGCCGTCCCCTTTCCCAACATTTTTTTTTCCAACAACTTCCCCCCCCCGGCCGTACTCCCAAGAACGATGCGTCTCGTCTAGTAAGGAACTTCTAGTTTTATGACCCTCGAATCTTTTTTCTCCCCCTTTCTCCACTGCCCACCAGCTTTTTTTGTACCTGGCGCACTGTCCCCCAATCCCCCCCCATTGAAAACCCTGGGACCGGGTATGATCGTCGCATTGTAATGAAGATTAAACTCAAATTGCTGCTTCTATCTTCATTGTTTCCCCCTTATCTCTTTAATCTAAATTTGTTTGCCCTTCTCGTTTTTTCCCTTGTTAAAAAGCATCCTTTTTTTGTGCTTGAGCCCCCGTTTCCGATCCGCCCCAGTATCAGATTCCCTTCCAACGTTGAGGATTTTATATCCCCCCCCTTCTTCCCCGGAGTGTCCCCCCTCCCAACTATGTCAGAGGCACACTGCGCTGGCAGACTTGTGCTTATTCCAAGGACAGGCAGTAACTTCCTTTCAAGTGGAATGCTTTTCCCTTCGAGTCTCTTTTCCCATCTCTGCGTTCCCCGGCGTTCGCTTTTTGGATGGCCGTACCTGCGCGAACTTCTCGTGAGCCTCCCCCGATTCTCCTTTCCTCTTGGTTTTTCTTTTAATCTGAGGTTTTCTGTTATCTTTTTGGCCACTGGTCCCCCCCGATTCTAAATCTTATGGCCGGAAAAGAAAGAGTCAGGTACATTCCCTCAACGGCTCTCCGCCCTTTTCCTCCTTTTTTGGCGCTTTATGATCGCCAGCTCCCTTTTTTAAAGTTCTTTCCTTTCCGGCAGATTCCCGGTGATTCGCCCTGCTGACAAGCGAGGATCTGCGGTGGCGATTGAGGATGCGAGTGGCTACCTCTTCTCCCGGCCCCATTCTCCTTTTTTTTTCAAATCCCCCCTCTTCCCCCCTTTTTTCACCCAGCCCCGCCCTCTATCCGAAGACTACACGACCGACGATCGACGACGCAGAGGTCATGAGATGATAGCCCCTTTCCAGGGAATAGTCCCTTTTTCCGAGTCTTTCCTTCTCCCTGGCCCAACTGACTACCCTGACCTCCCCCTTCTCCGGTTCCCTCCGTCCTCTCTCAATTTCCCTTCGAGGCCCGGTGCCGAGATAGCAAGCCTCTTCCCCTAGTTTTAAAAGCACGTATCACTTTTTTCCTCAAAGCGTCCCCCTTCCCGTTTTAACAAAAGTTCGGAAAGAGAAGCCGTCCCCCCTTTCAAACCATCTCTCTCTTTCTCTTGTTGTTTTCCCAACCTGGTTTTTCTCTTTTCTTTTTTGTTGCAATAATCGCTGTTCATTGGAAGAAGTCGTGAATCTGTGACTGACTTTGTAGCTGCTCTATCGCGACACCGGTTGTCCTTTCCGACTTTTTCCAAATTTTAGTAAGTTCGGTCTTTCCCCTTGGCCTTCCCTACCTCTAGCCCTCTCCTTTCCCTATTTTTTCCGAACTTTCTTTCTCCTTCGGTGTTAGAGCTCGGACGAAGGGAGGGGCATTGGTGTATCGGCGTTGGGATTTTTTGGGCGCAACATGCACCTCCCTGAACCCCTTTCTCTCAAGAGCTTCTCCTCCCCTCCTCGGTCCTCCCTCTCCCCCGGCTTTCAGCTCTTTTTCATTATCCCATCTGCCCCGGACTTCGGCAAATCTACCGATCGCTCTCCGCCGGGCCCGTTTCCCGCTTCGGAGAGTCCCCTTTTGAACTTCTTCATTCTCTTGCTTTTTTCTCGTGGCCCCCCGTTTGACACACAACTAAAACAGAAAAAGCATTATCTCCCCCCCTCCGTAGATCTGTCGAGTCCCCTCTCCTTTGCAGGTACGGTCCCCCCCCCGATTTCCTCTTTCCTAATAGACTCCGACAATCTCTGCCCGTCGACCTCGGGGGGGGGGGGAAACATTTGGCCCCCCCCCGCATCAAGGTCCTTCTCTTTTTCGACTCCCTTTTCGATCCTTCTTTTTTTTTTCATCTTTCTTTTTTCCCCTTTTTCTCTTTTATCGGGTTGCCGTTGCCAAGCCCCCGTTTAGAGGTGAACTTTTCTTGTTCTTCTAGCGAAGGGGTTCACCCCCCCCTAATTCTCTTTCTCTGCCTTTTTACCCCCTTTTCCCCCCGATTCTTATCCCTATTTTTCATAAATTAAACTACAGAGCTATCGTAGCGGAAAATTAAGCCCAGGATTAATTGTCCTCGGTCCTTCAATTTCAGGCTCACTCCCCTCTTCCCTTTTTTCCCCTATTTCTGGTCGTGCGCCGGCCCTTCCTTTCTTTCAGGTTGACTGGGTTGGACTAGGCGCGACGAACGAGTTTACTAACTTGGCCTCTACGATTTTCTGTTTCCCTTCTCTTTTGACGGAGGAGTTGTATCCCCCTTTTTTTTTGCCTTCTCTCTTTAAGCGGTCTCCACTACCTTGCACTGCGTTCGAAAACCAAAGCTTCTGGCCCTTTGACTGACTTTTCCCCCTTTACCTTTTTTGATTTAAGGTGTTGGTCTTTGCGCTCCTGGTCCCCCCCCCAGAACTCCTTAAAGGGCCCCAGATAGGCATCTGACAAGACCATGCCCGTGCTCCCAGAATTCCTCCTGCTCCCCCCTCTTCTCTCCCCTCCCCTTCCTGCTTTTGGCTGGAGGCTCCCCATTACCAAAACACCTTCCCACCTCAGCCCAGAAAGTCCTTTAAGTTTCCCTTTTTCTTTCGATCTTCCCCACTGGAATCCTTCGCTTGGCGCTGTCGAGGCTCGAACGCGGCAAAACCCCCTCCAGGACAATTCCACTCTTTTCAGCTCTTCAAGATTTTTTTTTTCTTCCCGTTTTTCGCCGCCCTTTCCTTCACCCTCTTCGATAGAGCTTTTGTTCGTCCCAAAGTACAGACCTGGGACGGAATTCTAAAAGAAGCAGGTCCGGATAGATCCTTCTCCCCCTCCGACACGAACCTCCTAAGTGTTCTGATGGTCCTTCCCCCCCCTTCTCTTTCCCTTATACTCCCTCTGATTCGCGTTGGTGGAGAGGCCATCTAATGGGATGAGAAGCAACATCGACACTTATACACTCTTTTCCTTCCCAAATGTTTTTTCCCCTGCTCTTTTATCCCCCCGCTCTTTTTTTTACACCATCCCTCCATGATTACTGGGATATCGTTCTGAGAGAAAAACGCACGTTGGTTGAAGCACAGGCCCCCCCTCGGCGTTCAGGAAAGCCCCTTTTTGGGAGACCCTCCTCCCCCCTTCCCCCCCAAGCTTACTAACCGCCAGCCCCCTAGAATTGATACAGGGGACCCCGGTGAGCCTAACCCTCCCATCCTCCTCTATTCGTAATTTTTCCCCCCTCTCCGTCTTCTTCTTTTTACCCCCCCTTTCGTCCCTGCACTCTCCCCCCCCCCTTTAGCTACTTTTTTTTTCTCTACCTTCACTTTTACATCTCATTTACGGCAGGCATTCTTTACCCTCCTCATTGTACTCCCCCCTATGGAAGACCAGAAGCGTAGATTTCATTCTTAGATTGCTTCTTTTTGGTTTTCTCCCTTTTCACATATTTTTCCCCGACGCGCTATCTCCCATGGGATGTTCGCCCAAAAAGTTGATGTCGGAAAATACCCGTCCCCCTAATCTGATGTCCAGCTTCGCCTTAAGTCACTCCCCTCTGCTCCCGTTGGTCGCGATCATTCGTCAATGATCAACGTCTTAGTCGTCATCGTGTGCTTTTCCACCTCTGTCCACACTAACACCCCACCTCTCAGGTTTTTGTTGGCCATCCCCACCGTAACCGTGGAAGCGCCGAGATTCTTTTCCTCATCCTCCGTTGTGTTGCTCTCTAGCATGTCTTTACAACGGTAGGCCTTTTTTTTTTGATCTTCCACACCTCGGTTCTTTTTGTCTTTGAATCATTTCTTCTTTTGTCAAATCCCCCAGATGAAGACGAACTACTCGCATGGCTCTCGTCCCCCCAAGCCCAGTTCTTCCCACTTCACAACTTGTCGTTCTTTATGGCATCCCCCCCTTTTTATGAACCCCCCTTTTAGGCTTTTCTTTTCCTCCTGCCCCTTGGTGGTCCGGCGAACTCAACAGGGAAGGCTCGGCGCTCGACCCCTGTTCCTCGGAATCCACCCTTCGCCTTTTTATACCTTCCCAAATTCTTTTTTTTTTCTTTCCCATGTCTTGTGTAGGGAAGGACCCCTGGAACGGCGGGAAAGAATGCCCTTTTTTACCCCATGAGACTGCCCGTTTGTTTGTTTGAGATCCCATGCGCCTTCTTCTAATTGTCTTTTCCCGAATTTTTTCCTCTCCATAGATTATTGGAAAGCGATAACGACTATATGAGTTGCCTGCCCGCCCCCATTTTCTTCCCCGTTTCCATTATAATATTAGTTCTGTTTTGGTGTGTCTTTCCCGACTCCTTTTTCGTGTCTGATCGGTCTTCCGCATGAATTTCGTCCTTCGAGGTCTTTTTGGAATTCTTCAAAGAATTCTTTTCTTTACTCCCTCATATATCCCAGTTTACTCGTCGGTTCAGCAGTTAGGTGTCTCCTATATGTTCTCCACTTCCTTTTTTTTCCCTATTGTATCTCCCCCCCAACTCGTTGTTTACGTGTTGTCGATGTGATGGCCCCTCTTGTAAGCCCTTTTGCCTATCCCCCCCCGTAATCCCCCCTCCTGATTTTCCTTCCTGATTCTTCCTTCTATGGGTCCTTTTCCTACGGTCTGGGTCGTGTCGGTAATTTGAGACAGGTATACGATTTCCCGTCTTTTATCACACTTTTGGCCCCTCGATCGCTCTTCTTTTTCCGGGGCGGCGGACGGCGACAAGACGAGTCTCTTCGATCTTTTTTCTGTCTTGGGTTTAATTTCCCCAACCTCCCGAACCCCTTAGGACCTTTACTCTACAAGATGTTGCCTTCCGGAAAGGAATTTAGGTCTGCCCCTACCCCCCTCCACTCCCCTGCCTCTCTTTTGAGATAATCGACCCTTTCTTTTTTCTTCTCCCAGCCCCCCCTTTATTTCCTTCCTATTTTCAATACCGATGGGAATGCCTACCTTTCATTATCCTCTGACTGTGGAGAGGCCCCCACCCCCCCTCCTTTCACCTTCCGGCATCATTTCAAGCCGTTTTTGATCGATTGTGGGAGCCATCAGCCTATTAGTCGTTTATTCTCCCCCATCTTTTATTCACCCCTCCTCTTTTTGACCGTCCTTCCCCCCCGGCAGCAACCCGGTTAACAAGCCCGCTCGAAACGATCTGACGCAACGTCCCGGTCCTTCTTGTGACACTCTTTTCCCCCCAGAGACTCACCCCTCCCATCCCACCCCGCTTCCTCTTCTCGACTGCGCCGGCACCCTACTACATATGACCCCACACCCCCGGGGACCAGCTGTCTCTGCTTTTTGCGATAAAACCTTTTTGAATCCTTCTCTCTCCCTCCTTTTTTCACCCGATTTTTCAGATTTGATCGTTGATCAGCATCGTTGAAAAGATGTCCTGCAAAACGTGCTTTATTTCTATTCCCTGGGAGACCCCTTTGCTATCGTCTCCTCCGTTCCCCCTACCACGTGGCGTGCACTTGGAACGATAAAAACCCCTTTCGCGAGCTCTTCAGTTTCCCCCCCCGCCCGGACCTGTCCTCACATTTCTCCGGCGCTTCTTTCCCCTCTCCATTCCCCCCCCCCCCAGTTGCTGCGGGGCAATTCGATTTTCTACGGGATAGATTTTCCCTCTTTTATGATCCGGGCGTTTCCCCTAACCCCCATTCCTAGCTCCTACCACCACGCTCTCAGGGTGCCAGGGATGGAACGTACGTCCGATCATTCTTATCCACGATAGGTGCCGCGTACCCAGATCGCTACGGGCTTTCCGTCTGGTGTCTGAGACGCCGACCCGATGCCTCACCTTTTCCTTTTTCTCTTCTTATTATTCTTACGAACCTCCCCTACCTCCCTCTCTCATTCCTTCTCTCTGCGCACCCCTCACATCTTCTTCCTTCTCCTCCATCCGTTCCTTCCTTACCCTACTCGCCTCCTTCTACCTACTCCTTACTCCCTTCCCCCGCCCTCCTACCCTCTTTTCCTCCCCCATTCCTATCCGCCCTTCTTTCTTTTCTTCCATTCCACCGTCTTTCTTGGATTTTCTTTTTTTGTCCAATTTTACCAAAGATGCAAATAGATATGGCCGACCCCATCTTCACTCCCTTCAAGCCGTCAACTTCTCGCGGCGTCCGTCTCCCTTCTTTTTTTTCTTGTCGCTAGGATCTTCTTTTTCCGGATTCCGGCAGTCCAAAGGAAGATAGAATGCCCAGACTCCCCGTGTTGTGCTCTGGCAGAGGACCTGTTCGAGTTTCTGAGTCCCCCTTCCAAGGAATGGTCATGGATTGTGCGCCCACCTGTCGATCCCCCCCCGTAGACACCCCCCAAGGAAGAACCTCCCCTTCCCCCGGATCGACAGCTCTTGACTCCCCTCCTCTTGGATTCCTTGAAGAGCTTCCTTTCTTCCCCGGAGGTTTCGAGCGGTCGAGCCTGCCGTGAGTTCCTTCGAAAAATGACTGAAGAACACGAAGCTTACATCCTCCTTCTCTCCTACGGCTAGTCCGTTGCCCCTTCCTCTCAGTCCCCCTCCCTTCCTTTCCCCAGCACCCTCCTGAACTTATCCGTGCAACAAACCTTGAAAGCGAACGCATGGTGGAAAACGCTACCAATCTGTTGTTGATCGATAAGTTTACAACCATTTCTCTTCCTTTTACACGTTGCCAGTCGTGAAATAGTTCTTTCTGGAGGGACGTCCCCTCTCCCCCTTACCTAGCAGCTTTTGGTAGCGAAGGAGGATGGCCCCTTTGGGTTAGAGTCAGTTTCGTCGGCGACTGACTGGCCTAATCCGGGGTCCTGGCGCTCGGCCCAGGACCTCTGAAGTCTCTTTCTAGTCTTCTTTTCTTCTTTTTGTGTCTATTTCTGGATAGTCTTCTTTGGGCGCCCAGGCCCGATCCATTAACTCTTGCGCTTTTTTCCGCTAGTCCTCCCCTACTCAAGCAACGGCTCTCGCGGGCGCTTGAGCCATTTGCAGTCTTCCTTTTCGTTTCACCCTCTCTCTCTAATCCGGCCTCCAAGAGTTGAGCGTGGAGGAGAGCTTGAACTGAGCTAGTTGTGTCACATAGCGATTTTTCTTGTAATGGACCACCCACACCATCCCCTACCCGCAATACCCAGGCAACAAGACAGACTCTCAAAGTAGATATTTACGCCCCTGCGCGGCAGGTACGTGCCAGGCTCTCACCCCCTCGCCTTCCCTCCAAATCTTTTGTCCCGGTAGAACCTACTTGCCCGGCAGACAACTTATACCCCCTTTCCTTGACGATAACGAGGCTTTCATGTGCTAAGTCTCTGGGTTCCGTTTTCAGTCGTGCTCTCTTTTTGGGGGATCTTTGCCAAGCTCGCCACCGTTCGTTGAACTTTAGCTTGTGAACCGGGGCTCCTCATAATAGCGGCTTTCTATCGTTTTTCGGACCTTGAACCTCAACTCCTTCCCCTACTAACTACATCTCTCTCGTGATAGCGGCCCATTCATTTCATCAGGATTGTATTGATTAACAAGGCGAAGGTTTTTCCGATGTCCCCTTAATATTTATTTCTGTGCTTTTTGTCGTTTCCTTGTGGTCATGGGTTGATAGGCGCGATCGCTTCCCTTCCTAGATCTTCCGGCCCCGACGGGTCCGCTTTGTCGAGCTTTGCCACCTGTTTGTCTGCCCGCCTGTGGCGGCTACGCGAATTTGCTTCTCGTGCGCACACTCTGGCCTTGATTTTCCAACATCGTTGTCCTTGATTCCCCAATTTCCTTCCCGGTGTGGTATGTTACGCGCACACATTTTCCCAAAGAAAGCGAATGGCATGCGCAGAGGCCAGCTCGGCACGTACAAGATGGTTTTGCCGCCAAGTCCGTTCCCGATTCACGATCCCCCCGAGCGAGACTCTTGTTTTGGGAGGTCGATCAGTCAAATTCTTTTGCCTACGATTCCCGTACCCTTTCCCCGGAAGATCCTTTCGCTGGCTCCTCCTTTTTTCCGATTTTTCCACCCCCCCCCCCCCCACGGCCACTCGCCGAGGAAATATGATACTCTTTCTAGTTGCCGTGAACCCCCCTATTATTAATAGAGGTTCCAACGTAAATCACAGGTTTCTTGACTCTGTCACAGACGACTCATCCAGGTCTCCCCTATCAATGTAAAAGAAGTCACCGCAGGCAAGATGGCAGTCTATCTTGGATGTCCCCCCTGTTTAGAGCTTTATCGTTTTTTTATCGGAACCTGCTTTCTAGCAAGCACGACTTTCTACCTTTGGTACAGATTCTTCTCCCGGCACGTTCTTCTTCGAACCCTCTAGGGCATCCCCTCCTTCCCATGAAACCGCTTTGGGGGTCCCAGCATTTTTTTTTTTTCGTGCAAGACCGCCGGCCATCCAGCTCTTGACACGACCCCCGGCCTTTGGCAGAGCTCCCCTCACGAAAACCCCCTCCTCCACCCTTCCCTATTGCTAACCTGGGACCTTTATGAGCCCCAAAATGCTTCACCCCTAGGGTATTTTCCACTCTCGAGGTCCCCACAGTCTTCTGGTATCCCGATCAATTGCCCTTTGATAACCTCACTTCTCCCTCTTTACGGCAGCCGTTGAAAGCAGGTCCCCTTCAAACACGAATATGGAACTTAGAGTTAGATTTCTTTATTATTACTTCCTTGATCTTTGGCTCCGGTCCCTTTTTTTTTTCTAGACTCCTTCCCAGGGTGTTCGATGCGACACACCCTTGAGGTGCCTCCCCTCAAGGCAGTCATTTTCTCGGTATGGGTCCTCGACCAAACCCTTTGTTATTGTTGTTTTTCTTTTTTTTTTGTTGTTTTTTTTTTTTTTTTTTTTTTTTTTTTTTTTTTTTTTTTTTTTTTCTTTTGTTTTTTTTTTTCTTGTAAGTAAGTTTCTTATGTGTTCCGATTCTATTTCACCATAGTTCGTCTTTCCAAAACTCTTTTGTGTGACATCCCCTCCCTCGCGTGCTTCTTATGAAAACCCGGCACTCACGTTGGAAGCTGCTTCCCCC
>Ga0179593_1458913_pt1 | contig 20678 bp, 27 predicted proteins | sample CZODoug2_1_08_16_FD_185931 | JGI IMG/M metagenome (GOLD analysis project Ga0179593, IMG submission 185931) | Vadose zone soil fungal communities from Angelo Coast Range Reserve, California, USA - CZODoug2_1_08_16fungal (PacBio error correction) | ecosystem: Environmental > Terrestrial > Soil >... | reverse complement strand
CCCCCCTTCCCCCCGTGAGGGTGTCCCTGCGGGGAAATACTTCGGTGGGATTGGACAGTACTTTTTTCAAATGCCTTCTCCTTTCGCCAAGGGGGGTCCTGATGTTTGTTTGGCCATGGTCTGGTGGGTTGCCGCATTGGGTCGGTGGCGGTGACCCAACGTTTCTACTCCTCCCCCCGGTCCTATCCTCATTGCTTTGGTGGTCCTGTGTGGGCAGCTGAACAAATCGGGAAACTTCTTTATCCCGCCTTGGCGAACAACCAGACTTCCCTTTATTCCCAATCAGCCATTTGGTGGGGGGGGGGTGTTTAACACCATCAGCACGTTGGTCCAGTTTAAAGAATCTCGCCGGTGTGCCAACAAACACTATTTAAGCCGTTTTTGAAACGGCACCTTTCTCGGGAATTTTTTTTTCGAGCCGGGCGAAAGACCCACCCGGTGGGGAAAATTTTGCCTTTTCTATAGGGGGGTCCGGAAATACCACTTTCCTTTTCCGCTTCGGAACTTTTCCAGCCCCACAACCCCCGTTTTACGGTCTTTTTAGGTAGTTGTCAACCCAAGGGTTCCTCTTTGGTACTCCCTCTTTTTGTTTAAAGGGCCCTTCCCCAGCTTTGCCTTCGTGTAAGTTCCCGATTTTACCTCTACCCCCCGGGTCGAATTTGGTTACCCTTCCCCCCATGTCCTTGCCGCTTTATGGACATCTTTTTTTCTAACGGGCTTGTCCTTCCGTTAGGGATGTTAGCTTTTGCTCCGCGTTCTTTCCCTGTTTTTTTTTCCTTGGAAACATAATCATATATTTTTTTGAACAGTTCGTATTTACGTTTTTTTCCCGCCCAACGCACCCGCCCCTCCTCCCCATGGGCGGTCTTGACCCCCCTCAAAAATCCCGTATTGCACGTTGAGGGGGGGGGGTGACCCATTTACTATTGCTTTTTCTTCCAGTCCCTTGGACACTTGACCCTTAGTTGGCCAACTCCTCTTCTTCCGGAACCCTGTCTTGTCTTTGATGTTTTCTTTTGTGGAAAAGGTGATGCCCCGGCATCCTTGTAGAGACACCCTCTGGTCTTTGGTGTTACTCGGACCAATCTTGTGTGGGGAACCACCGCTTGCTTGGTCCCAAAGTAGGTGTGGTGGCCAAATGCGGTCGACCCTTGTTTTCCCCCCGTCGGGGTGCAAACTTTAGGTGTGGAGGTGAAAATCGGGATCGGGTACCATCCCATAACCATTTTTCCCAGGGCCAAAATAATGTAAAAATTTGGTTTTTGGCCCGGTTCAAAGGGCTATGTGGCGTGGTCTGATTTTTTCTTCTTTCCCCTTGAAAACTTTTCATTCCCGTTGACTAATCCGTTCCTTTCCAAGAAATCCTAGCCCAGCTTTTTCTCTAATAACAGTTGGGGGAATCCCCTTTTTTCCCCAAATTACTCCCCAATGTTCCCCTCGAACTGTTTTACGGGGCCCCCCGCCTCTTTACAATCCCCCCCCGTACACAGAGTACTTTTTCTTGGGACACATGTCCCAATTTTTTTTTCTCCCACGCTATCGGCCGTAAAAAAAACACAAAAAACCCCGGTGGGTAGGATGTGTCTTTCTCCCCCCATCCAACCCTGTTTGAATGGGACAGTGCCCCCTGGAGTTCTTTGGTGCCCACCTCAGTCCCCCCCCCACACCCCAATCGGGTCTGTTCCCACGTTGGGGCTGAACGGAGTTCCCGCCGAAAGTTTTCCCTTTCACCAGTTTTCGACACCTTACGGAAGGTTGTGGGGTCTTTTCAGCCCCTTGATCACAAAAACCCCTGTGTCGATCTCCGGATTTCTCTCACGGGTAACTTTTTTCCCCCTACGCTAACCCCCCCCATTCAATTGATTTGCAGGTATTTGCGGGTTTGTTTTGGTTTTTCGGTCTGCCCCCCTTCTTACTCTAAAGCCCCGGTGTTGTCTTGGGGTTGGATGCCCCCATTGGATTTTGGGCCAACTGGCCCAGCAGCGCTCTCTTTTCCAACCCCATCTTTTGCCGCAATTGTCACTCCCTCTTTTCTTTTTTTCCTGACACAATCCGTCTAACACTTTTTTCTCCCCGCCCTCCATTGATTCCGTCCAAGTGTTTTCCCTTTTTAACGGGTGCACCACCCCAGTGGTTCTTTTTTTTCAGGTTATCTTGGGCCTTGGGTTACATTAACATGTCCTCCTTGGGCCCTTCCCCAGGGTTTCCCCCCCCTCTGAAGACACCACCCTTTTCCCAGAAATCCCTTTCAAATTATTATCGGGGAACCCTCCCCCGTTTGTCTTTCCCAGGTGCGTTTTGTTGTTCACCCCGTTTTGAGGACTGTCCCGGTCTGTAGACCTTTTTTCCTCTTTTATGCGTCGGGAGACAAGACCCAGGGTGTTTTCCTCGTTTCGGTGCTTGTCACACAATCATGGATCACGTGGTGGAATGTGAACCCAAAAGTTACCCGGCGCGCTTGAACTGGTTTGCCGTGCATCCATATCTGTCCCCCATTGCTTGATGTGGGCAAATGGGTTCTTTTGAGACATCAAGGAGCTTTCGTAAGGCCCTCTGGCCAGGTTAGTAGGCCGGAACCCAGCCCTGCTTCCCCCCCCAACCCACTCCAAGGTGTGTCTTGGAATCTCCAGTTTTAAACTGTCCTATTTCTTGGAAGGGGGCTTCTGTCTTGTTTCTTTTCACCACTTTAATGGTTTGGTCTTCCCCTTCTTTTCCGTGTTTCAAAAGCATACACTTCCCCCTCTCCCAATGGGGCTCTTCCCGTGCATTGAACCCAGCATTTCTTGTGTGACGTAGGGTTGTTCTGTTTTTACCCCCCCCTCCGTTTTTCCGATCCCACCCCGTCCAAACAATAGGGTTTGACCCTACAAGTGGGGAGTTGACCTTGTCACCCTCTCCAATTTTTCATTGGAGTTTTTCCCTCCGGGGGGCCCCAATGACAATTAACCTGAGCCCACGCGCACAACGTGGGACCCCTGGCGAAGGTTGGGGGGGATGGCGTGTTTCCTGGAGACCTTTTTTTTGGGTTAAGCCCCCAGGTCCGTCCTTTTATTGGGCTTCCAAAATTCCTTTTCCACTGTGGTCTTTGAAATAGGATCTTTCCTTCCCAATAAACAGGCTTTAGTCTGTTTGCAAAATGGAACAAGGGAATGACCGAAATTTTGTTTCTCGGCACATTCCCCCCCGTATCTTTGTTCCCCCTTTTTTTTACACCAGGACCCCGATGACTTTTTACCCAATGATAAGCTCTTAATGTTTTGTCGTTAGGGTCTTTTACTGTTACCGGGTTTTTGAGACTCCCTTGCTTGGGGGCCATTTCTTTTCCATGTTACCCGGGTTCAAACTGTTCCCTGTTCCAGATGTTTACATCCCCATTCTTCCCTTGGACAAACACTTTTTGGTCTGCCACACCCCCCCCCCTCGGGGACCATCTTTTTCCACAATCCCCCCCCAGCTGTGGTCCAATTTCGATTAAACCCCCCTGTTTTTCACTTTTTGCCAGGGCCGACCCTTAACCACCACAAGGGGCTCCCCCAAGCTTTTTTCTTGTCTTTTTTCGGTCCCCCGGGCACCCACTTCTTCTTTTCTTCTCTGAGGGCACTTTTTTTCTTCCCCCCTGACGTTCCAGGGGTCCGGCTGTCAATTTTGGTTTCGGTTTCGGTTTTGTGGCCCTCTCCCCCCCCTCCGTTAAACCTTTGACCCCAGTTGTGCATGTGGGGGCAAAACTTTCTTTATCCCGTCGGGCAGGGGCCCCCCCCGCATTCTCTTCTTTACAGGTCAATTCCCCCATTGAAAAAAAGGGACTTCTTGCCCCCCTGATGGGTGGCCAGTTTTCCTAAGGTGGTAAACAGGCCCCAATTCTGTGTCGCACTTTGCCTTTGTCGAGGATTTCTTCCCCCTTGCTTTTTTCCAATTACCACGTTTTGTTTTTTTTTTGAGAGAGATACATTTTTTCCCCCTGAAAAACCCCCCTTTGATTCTTTTGGTATTCCCACGTACATGTCTACGGACTACCCCCCGGCTTCAGGAATACCACTCTTTGGGTCCCCCCCTGGAACGGGTTACACTTAAATCGCCTTCGTTGTTCTTTGGCTTGGGCCGTGACCCCTCCAGGGAAACACCTTTGTGTTTTCCTTTTTGCGGTCCAGGGTTTGTCCCTTGAAATGTGGAAATGGCCCCGGCCCCACCTGCCAAGCCCCCCGGCCCCCCCTTTTTCCCTACACTGACTCTTCTTCGAAAAAAACAACCCCAGTGATCGGTTCTTGTTTGCTTCCCCTCGGGGGACCACTTCTGGGGGTTGGTTAAACCTTCAGTTTGCGGGTGCTTTTTTCCTCCTCCACGTTTTTCACGAAACAGGATCTGTAGGAACCCCCCTTGCTTTTACCCCTACGAGTCCATCCGTTCAACACAATGTTTTCCCACAACCAACCCTGTTAATTTTTGTCCCCCTCTGCTTTTGGGAACCTACCACGTTCACCCTTCTTTAAACACTACCTAGTGGGGGCCTTTAGTTAAACAAGTATTAGGCCAAAAAACAGACAAAAAAATAACTGTGGCTACAAGCTTCCACTTTTATTTAGGGCAATTAAACGGACACGAGTACACAGGAATTTACTTTTTTCCTGCAATTTCCCAACCCATCCCCCATGCTTCAAGGTGAAAAACATACGTTTCTACCTGTGTTGAAAGTTACCCTTGCCCCACAGGAAACGTGACTACCTGTATCCCCAACATTTTTTTATCTTTTTCACCCGAATTTAGCGACGTCGATCTCCTCCAGTGCGTTCCGGGCACCCTTTCCGCCTACTGTGACCATCTTGAAGTTCCAACATTTCTCCCGTTTCCTTTGGATGGGGGTTGTCAAGCCCCCTTCCTTGGGGTGGGTATGTGGTTTTGTTTTTAAATACACTGACACATTTCTCCCCTTCCGTTGTTGCACCTCCCCTTCTTCAATTCCCTGTGCAATTTAGGCGCTTATGCAGTTTAAAAATGGAAAACCACATTCAGTAGTTGTACCCTTTTTTTTTTTGTAAAGTAATACAAACGTTTTTATCCATATGACCCCCCCCGGACTCCCCTGTGGACGGTTGTGATCATTGTATGTTCTTGTCCTGCGCTCAAATAAATTGGATTTGTTGCTGCTGTCCTTAAATTCAGATTTTTGGGTTTTCTCCCCCTGATCATCACTAAACGTACCCCCTTTTTTCTGTGTGATTGACTTTTCCATCCCCTCGGTCCGTAAGTTTTTTTACGTGAATGTCCAACGTGGCTGTGTCCGCACCTTTCCACCCCCCCTCCCTTTTCCAACGTGGCTCCCTGTTTGGTCAGGTTTTCGCCGGGCAAAAGCCATCAACCCCTCCTCCTCCGTGCATAGGGTTTAACGTTTTCGGCCCCCCCCGGGACACACAAACACAATGGCCACCCCCTGTCCCCATGGTTCCTACCCCGTTGTTTTCCCATGTGTCATTTTATTGAGGCTACTCGTGACGAAAAAGGTTATTTGCGGCCTGTATGGTTGACGACAGGGCCAACTCTCTTAATTTTACCTGCTACCACACCTCCATACACCCTTGTCCAAAAAAAGCACCTTGTTTCTTCGCCTTTGTTCCCCAACTTGGTTTTCTTCTTCCCGTCAATGGATTGTGCCTGTCGTTGCTTTTCGTTTTTTCTTTTTTTCCCCACAACAAAAGTTTGTGAGGGGACCCCGTGGGGTGGGGTGTAACACCTTCCTCGTAGTAAAAGGGAAAATTCTTTTGTCCCCCTAACCAATTTTTGCTGCCTCCTCTTGGTACGCCGAAACCTGCTGTGAGTCCGAGACAAACAACCTTTTTTTTCTTGAGTCAGCTGCACTGTAACCCACTTGGAATTGGTCGTGCTTGTGCATTCGACTGCGCTGATGGAAGTGGGGCAACCCCTTAATGTTTCTCTTTTCCCACCCCCCCATCCTGAATGTTTTGGTTTGGTACAAGGGGAGGGCCTTCGAACCGTGTTGAAACCCACACCCGCATTCCCCGTCATTTCCTACATTCCCTTCTTCTTACACACTGCGGGGGGAGGTGGAACAAAAGTTCCCGAAAGGTGTTGAAGGAACCTAAACCTGTTTTTTTGTGGACCCCCAGGGGTTTTACGTGTCTTTTATACAATTCAGGATTTTTCTCTTTTTAATGCCCACTTACAGCCGTCCTACCCCTGGTGCACGTACCCCTGGTCACGTTTTCCCGTATGGGGCTTGGTTTGTTAAGTGACCCATCCTCATCATCGGAGAACATTTTTGCCAAAAAATCCCCTGACCACCTTGATGGATTTTTATCATTTTTTTCGGGGGGGAACTCACTTTCTCCACAAAGGTTTTTGTTCTCGTCTTACGGACTAAAATCAGTATTTGTACGTATTTCCCCCCTTTGTGAAAGTTCGTCTGCTCGGTGGATGTCGAGGGTTTGTTGATTAGGGGGTTCTGTTTTGACGGCCCCGTCCGTTTTCGTACCTCCCCCTTTTTTTTTCCCCTTTCTTTTCACAGGGTTTTCTTTGTTTAGTTCTTCGCCCAACCCCAAACGATTTTCCCCTTTGACCCCTGAACTTTCGTCATGCCCCTTTTTTCGTCAGGTAACAACCTGTTCTTTAGGGAGGCACAAGTTAATTGGCACTTTTTTTGGACCCAACGCACAGATTCAACAAGCAAAATTTGAAGCCCGTTCAAGACAGTGACCTTGTGACACACCCTTTGTCACAGGTTCAAATCCCTTTTTTTCTGTGCTTTTCATTTTCATCACTCCTGGCGGATCAACGGATATTTTTTTTATGACTTTTCACAGGTTGGTATTGGGTTTTTTTACGTCTTCCCACAAAGTGGTGTTGTTGTCCGATCCCCCTGGTTTATCCCCCGCTTTTTTCTCTTCTTTGCCGTTTTATTTATTGAACGGGGGGGCACATCTGCTGCCTTGTTACCGCCGCTGGCGTTTCCCCTTTCCTTTTTGAAATTTCACTCCCTTGTGCACTCGACCAATCGTTTTCGGCCCAAGCACCTGCGTTGCTTGGATTCTCTTTCTGATTTTGTGCTTTTCGTTTGTTTACCACTTTTAAAGCCGGTTCCTCTATTCCGTTTGTTTGGGCTTAACCCCCCCCCCTGACGGTGTAAACCCCCCTCGGATTTTGCTCCAGAATTTGAATTCAAAGCAACTCCGCCATCTCCTTCTCTCTCCGTTTAAACCATAGCCCAGGTTTGAATTTACGCTTCTTTCTCGCGTCCTTGTTTCACCCACACCATTATGGCGTCTGCCGCCCTTGATTCCTTCTCTCTGAAGGAACACGTTCTTCTGCTCTCCCGGCCTCCCCCCCGTCCCTCTCTGCCCCTCTTTCCCTTTTTTGCCCTCCCCCCACCCCCCCGCCCTCTTGTGGTTTTAACCGGCGTTTATTCCACGGTTCCGCTTGGTGTTTGGGCCCTGCCCCCTCTTTTAAGTTTTTTTACCCTTCCCTGGTGCCCCCTTCCCGAGGGCCCTAGACGCCCCATTCGCTCCCCTGGCCGGGATTTGCTTTTGTACCCCTTTGGAAACACCCCCAATTTCTCTTTTTGATGGGACTGCCTGATTCGTATGTTTTGTCAGTGGGGGTCAGTGTCCCTTTATTGGTGAGTTCCCCCGTTTGTTTTTACTTCCCCCCCCTTTGAATTCGTGGTCTGACCGGGATTTCTTTTTTTTTTCCTGGTTGGTGGCCACTCCCCTCCCATGGGGTTAAGAAATGACGGAAAAATCCCTTTTTACCTAACGCGGTCTTCTTCCTTCTCCTTCCTTGAGGGCCCTTTTACTTTTTCACCTGACACAGGATCCATCCTGCCCGCCCTTGTCCCCTTATAGGGGCCTTTGTGTTTTCCACCCCCCCCAACAGACTGTCTACTTGAATTTTCCCATATATGGTCTCCCCCACAAAAAAAAAACACTTGGTTTTCAACTCTTTTTTCTTTTTTTGTTTTGCCCCAATTCATTGCCCCCCTATGTCTGAGGGGGGGGTACTTTGTTTTTGGGAATTTGGGGTCCGGACCCCCAATCCCCATTTCACCTTCCCAAAATGATTGACCTTGCCGGTTCCCATTGCTTTGGGCTTGGCTTCTTTTTTTTTTCTTCCAAACCCCCCCGCGAACAAAATCATGTAACACTTTGAAACGCATATTCTCCAACTTTAATTCGTGGTTCCCTACACCTCCCTTCCCCCCCGGTCCCCCTGACCGGCTGTCCCTGCGTACACCGTTTGCCCGTCAACAAAAAAGCGCATGCACCTTTGGTTTGGAGTTAGGTTTACTTGTCTTTTCATTTCCGCTACCCCCCCCCCCCCGTGTGGTAGAATTTTTATGTTTTTTTTCCAATTTCCCCAACTTTTCCTTCCCACCCCCGCTACCCATTTTTCCTTTCTTTTGCCCTCCCCGTCAAACACACACCCCCAATTGTTTGTTTGGGCTTTGCCGCAGTCGTGCTCCATTCTCCCGCCCCCCTGGACCCGCACTCCTTTGCCTGAAACCGTGGGACTCGGTGGATGGGCCCCCCCCACAGTTCACCTTGCACAAATTTTGCCACCTCTTGACCCGACCCTTTTCAAATCCAAAAGGGTCCCTTTCCTTGACGGTCGTTCCCCAGTCAACTCCAAATTTAATGGAAAAATTTTTATCGTTGTGGCCTTCGGTTTTGTGGGTTTTTTCTTGTGCCCCCCTTTCAGCTTAATTTTGCAAGTTTGTTCCCCCCTTCCCTCTGGGACAGCTCCCCCCCCAATCCCACGGACAATCTGTTAATAATTCAACAAATGCCATCGGGACCCCCCGTCCCTTGTAATTGACGATGCCTCCTTACACAGCGATTCGGGGTGGGAAACCCAACTTGTTTTCCCCCTCCACATCACCTCCCCCCGTCACACCATTTGGGACTTTTGTTTCCATGAACACACACCAATTTTTTTTTCTTTACCTTTATTCTTGGTTGCGTTGGGGTTGGGCGTGGGTACCAGGTAAATCCCTCCTTTTTCTCCCACATGCCTTCCCCCCTGGGTTCCATGCTTGTACCTGTTTCGCCTTTCTGGGAAAAATAATGTTTTTTTTGCTTTTGAATTAAAAAGTGTGGACCCTATGGTTTTTTTTTTTGGTTTTTTCCCTTTTTTTCTCCGACTGTCGGTCGTAGGAGTTCCCTGTCTTTTTGAAAGTTAGACCTTCAAAACATTTTGCCAGGGCTTCTATGGGTTTCCGGGTGGGGCGTCCCACGGCCTTTATTTTCAAAAAAACTTTTAAGCTCTTATTGTTTGCAAAACACAACACCAAAAAACAACAACTTTCCCCCTTCCCCTTTCCCAATCATTGTTAAATGATTTTGCTTGACAGGGAAATTCCCGCCCACTCCTCTCTTCTTGTGAAACCCTCCAGCGTTTTTTTATTCCCCCTGTGGGCCCCCAGTGCACGTGGCCAAAATTTCTCCAAACAGTTCAGTCTTGGCAGCACCTATTTCCTGTTTCCGTTGCTGTTCTCTTCAAATATTCACTGAGCCCAGGCACCATTCTTTCCAGTTTTAACCTATCCCAGTCCTCCCCTTGGCCGACAATGTCGTGAGTTTGACTTAACTTTTTGTCCCCTTTTCTTCCTCTTTCCCCAGTTTCCCTTCCCTTTTTTAGTCTGCCAACTCCCACACCGGCGCTCCGCAGTTTTTTTGTTCGTTCTCGCCTCGCTCATGCAACATTTCACCGGGGATTGTTTCCTGATGGCCCTTTTTTGGCCCCTCCTCAAAACGGTTTTTTGGTTGTTTTTAGCCTGTCCGTTATTTTTTGGGGGGCTCTCCTTTTTCATTTGCTGGTTTTTTCTCCTCGATTTGCCCCTTTGACCCCCCCTTTTGATTTTTTTTGTGTTTCAATGTCACGAAGGAATTCTTCGTTTCCAGGAGTTTTGGCTTGATTGTACACGAAAAGTGGGACCAGCACGAGTTTCTCATTTTGAGTTTCAGCCCCTCCCCGACATCTCAGGATTGTTTCCTCTGGGATCTTCCGTTTTGCCAGCGTGGGGGCCCCTGACTTTTGACTGTGTTTGACGATTTTTCTAGGTTTCGACATGTTCACCTTTTTGTTACCCTTCTTGGGGTTTTTACCTTCTTGTTCACCACTCCTGTTTCTCGGTTTTCAATAGCCCACCCGTGAGGGTTGCCGCGGTTGAAAAAAACAACAAACACCCTCCCAAAGCCTGGTATTTTTTTCTTTTCCGGTCTTCTCAACACAGTCTCTTGCCCATTGGATATTTTTTTTTGCGACCCGTGCAATTTTCTCTCTTATTGGCCTTTGTTTGGTGGGAATGGTGGTGGCTGTGGCATTTACTTCCCCTGGTGCATTTGCCCCCCCCCTTATCTTTGCCACGTAGGTTAGTTTTTTGTTTGTAGGACCGGACACGCTTGCACACATCCCCCGATTCTCTTCCCCCTCTGTTCATTGTGTTAACCCAATTGATGGCTGTTTGGTTTTCCCAACTTCCCACGGGACCCCCGACCGTGAAGGGGGAGCTCTTTTCCGTTGGGCGATTTTTTACTCAATTTCATTTACCCATTACCCTTTCCTTTTTTTTTTTTGACTCATACTGATTTTCCTCTTTACGCTTTTCCCCTTTTTTTTCACGTCGTCGGCCTCTCTGTGAAATTTTTTTGTCCCACTGAAATTGTATTTACCACGACCCGTCTGACCTATTTTCCCTGGTATTTTCCAATTTTCCCTTCTTAATGTCCTGGTCCAAATGTGTCTTCGTCGCTTTGCCCTTTGGGAACGGGAGACCACTGTTACCTCCTTTTCTCCATGTCGGAAGTTCAAATTTTTTTCTTTCAGTCAAACCAACGACGGTTTCGGCGGGGTCGACCAGGGTGGACCCACCCGGCCTTGTTGTGCCCTTTTTTTTTCCTAGCCTTTTCCCTTCCCCCCCCCCCCCTTGATCGAGTGTGGGTTTGCCAACACGTTTCTTACCGGAGTTTCACGCTCCCCCCCCAACAGTTTAGGTTTTCCCCCACGAACTTTTTGTCCCCTATCGGTGGCCCCCCTTACTTTTGTCCCCCTGCTGCCCGCTGGTCTTAAAAGCCCCCCCACGTCAACACTAAGGCTCTTGGGTCTTCTGTTCTTTTTTTTTTTCCGCCCCTCCTTTTTTCTGCAGAATTTTCCCTCTCTGGCCCCACCCCTCCCTTGTCTTTTGCCCAGAAAATACGAGTTCACCACCTTGCCCCACTTTTCAGTTTTTTTTGAAAGCCCCCCTGTTGAAACTCCCGCCCATCTTTTTTCAGACACTTATGTTCTTCTGAAGTCCCACCTGGATTTTCCCCTAATGAACTCGTCCATTTTTCCACACGGTCGGCCAAGTTCTTTTATTTGTGGCCGCCTCCTGCACGGGTTTTTTAATTAACTCCCCCCTAGTCGCTTGGGCAAGGTTTTACCTTTTGTACTTCAAGGTTGCTTTGATGTTGACGGTTGTTCAAAACGGTTTGGTCTTTCCGATCCTCGACCCGCACAAACAGTTTTGCTCTGTTATCCCTGGCCATGAGGATGTTGTTGGTTTTCATGGGGTCTGCTGGGGGTCGGGCCCCCTTAAACCCTTGGTGGGCTGGTGACGGCCCCCCCGTTTGTGGCGTTGTCCCCGTGCCCCGTGTCTACTCATCCAGAAGTCCTGAGCTCTTCCACCGGTTCACCATACCCTGTGAACTTTTCCGTTTTTTTGCGACCCCCTTTGATGGTGCCGGACCGACCCAATCCCGCCTTTGGTTCTCTTCTTTTCCCTTCTAATGGACCCCACGGACACCCTCTTGACCGCCTGGTCCCTTTTCTTTTCTCCACCCCTTCCCCCCAAACCTTTCGCCCCCCCCTGCACCGGTTCCTGGGGATTTTTTCCCTATTCTCACTCCCAAGGTTACTTGGCGCTCACTAAAGCCGGGCGGGGGTTTGGGACCATGTTCCCCCTCCTTCCCCATTAAAACCCGGGCACTTTTTTTTTCCTTTTCCTTGACTCCCCAAAAATTCCCAATGTGTTCCTTGGCCATTCTCTTTAGTCGCTAGGTGTCAACCCAATGTTTTATGAGATTGTTTTCTCAACGGGCTCCGACCCCTTTTCTTCCGTGCCTGTGGGGCCTGGATCTCCTACAATTTCTTACTGGGACTTTCTTTATCTGTGTCAACCCCTACTTCGATTTTCAAAGGTTTGTTCATGGGGGTGGACCCCTTTCCCAAACCGGGGTTTTCCTCCCCAGCAGCAATTTCCCTTTTCGGGGTTGTTTTTCCAAGGCAGCTTTGTGAAGAAAATTTGTGTTCTAACCCGTTCGGTGCACCTTCGTAGGTTGGGTCCTTTTCTTTATCCTCCTTTTCGTTACTCTGCATGCGCTGGGCCGGTGGTTGAAGGAGTTTGGAACAAGCCCTTCTTTGCCCTTTTTGTTTGTGTGGTCTTATGGTCTTCTGTTGAATGGTTCCACATATAACACCACCGTTTGGTAACGCCGGGAATAACGTACATTGACGCTCTCCTCCGTCTGCCGGGTGTTTCCTGGGGCTTTGGGAACGTCGCTTTCTCCCACCCGGTGCGGGTTTTGGTGGAAAAAAAAACTTGTCCCCTTTTCTTGGGATTCCGCTTTGTTTTCCGTTGTCCGTGTTTTAAAACTTTGTCTTTCCGTTCGTTCTAAGGATGACTTTTTCAAGCCCGACGTTCAAACGGACCCTTTGTAAAACTCTTTTTTGTCCCTTCCCATGGTCCTTTCTTAATTGCCCCCATATCATCGTTGGTATGACTTTCCTCCCGTTTTGGCCCTTCTCCCTGTCCCCCCCAAAAAAGAATTTGTTTGTTTTTCCTCTCATTCCCCTTGGGCCTCTCTTCCTGGGGGCCCCTTTCCCTATTTGACAAAATCCCCTACTTGGTCTCAAAAACCCAGGCTTGCTCGGACTCCTTTTTCTTCTGTTAGTTTCCCCCCCTCTTTTTAACACTTTTTCTGGCAAAACCTGGAGTTTTCGGGGCCGGGTTTTGCTGGATGTTCGGGCTTTGGCTTTTTCACGGTGACTTTTTTGGTCACACCGCTCCTCTTTTTGGACACGGAACCCCCCTGGGGAGGTCGCCCAATCCCTTCTTTAATTTGTTGGTGAACCTTCATAGTCGCCTCCCCCCCCTTTCTGCCCTTAGTACCATCCCTCCGTGGAATCGTTTGCGATCTTGCCAGGGGTCGGGTTCACCACGATAGGTTTTCCTTTTTCGGCCCGTTGCGCTTTAAAACTTCGTCGGTTCAAGTCTGCATTTTCAAATTATTGGATTTGTCTTAATTTTTTTCCTCCCCCCCAACCCCATGGCCTTTTTTTTTTTATACCTGGTTTTACGGCCCTCCCACCTTGGGGGAGTTTTTCTTGTTTGAAACCCTAATTTTCCCCTGGTGTAACTCGTTATTTAATTCACTTCAAGTCTGGCCCCGACAGGTTGAGGGTGTTTTTTGGTTTTTTTCACTAATTCTCCTGATCCCTTTCCTCTGGTAGGTTTCACCCAAATTGGGCATTTTTTTCTTTTGGGTTTTTTGTTTCCGATCTTTGTCCCGGCCCTTGTAGGAGTTTAACTGGTTCGTGTGACCAAAGCCTACGGGATCCTCCTGTGAAACCCGGCTCATTTTCCCGTGGTGAAAAGCAATCCCCCCCATCTCCCGCTAATTTCATTTTGGAAAACTTTTTTTTTTTTCTGTGACTGACAACTCCTGTAGGGGTTTTTAACCAGTTTGTTTTAAAGCGTGGACTTCCAGTTAGTTTCCGGGCCCGTTCCCTTTGTTCCCCTCGGGTCGTGGCCAAGTTTCCCTGGGGCATTCTGATTTTGTGACTTCCAAAATTTGGTGTTTGAGGGGACAAAATTCTTTTTTTTGTTTTTGAATTTCTTTCCATTTTCGGGACTGTTCAAACTCCCATTCTGGTCACCTTTTAAATCGGTTTTGTACAAACCCCTTTCCCGTGCCCCCCATTATTACCCGTTTTAATTTGATTGATTATTTGGCCCAACTCTCATTACAATACCCCCCCCCCCTGAGTTCAAGAAAGGAAATTACGTTTCCACCCAGCTTTCCTGATGCACTCCCCTTTTTAACACCCCCCACCACTGTACGGGACTTTTCTCTGACCAAAGACTTCTTTCACATAACAAGAACCTGATGCTGTCTTTTCCGATCCCACGAATTCGGGGATCATTTGTAACCACCTTTTTTAGTAAACATCCAACTCGCCGCAAAGGGGTGTTATTCCCGTAGGGGCCCCCCCCCAAACAAAAAACGCACCCCTTTAACGAGTTGTTTTTTTCCCCACCCCGTAAACCAGTAGTTCTGGTTACTTTCCCTGCTAGTTTTTACGTGTGCTGCGTTGAATTTCTTTTCGAACCCACCCAAATTTTTTTTTCCCACTGATTCTTAAATTTTTTCCCCCAAACGGTTTTCTGGGTAGTATTCTCCTTGCCCTTTTCCCCTTTGTTGCTCCCCATACTTACAGTTTTATGAGTGTCCGGGGTTCGACCATTATCCGGTGGATCCCATTTCTTGTTGTGGGGTGTGGAAACTCTCCGATTGCCCACCTGCCCACCCCACCGTTTTCCCCATTTCACCACCTGTGTTCCGTTGGGGCTCGTTTTCCCTCTTTTTTTTTTCCCCCACCTTCGTCTACCCACCTTCCCCCCTGAACCCCTCCCAATCTGCTCCTTCACAGGGACGGGATAACCAGTTTCCCCCCCCCCCAACAGTTTTTCTCTTTGATGTACCGTGATGGGTCTTTTTTGTTCCCCCAGCCCCTTGGGAAGTATTCCGACGATTTTCTGTTTCTCCTTGTCAAAAGTTTTTTTGAATATTCCATTGGGTTAACTTGGGTAGGCTGTTCCCCAACGGGGTGGTGTTGTCTGTTGGGTTCTGGGGACGTCCCTTTTTTCTGGTGTCGCGTGGGAGTTTGGAATTTTTCGAGATCAAAAAAATTTGGCAGACCCCCCCTTCTTGTGGTGCGTGAGGGGCTTTTCTGCTGTTTGGCTTTTCCCCGTGCACGCTCGGTAAACCTTGTCAGTAGGTTAACCCCGTTAGCGGTACTGTGCTGATGACCCCATTCCCGTAAAGGCACCTGGCCCTGTGGTCCGATTCACACTCCCCGTTTAGTATGGGTGAACCCTTTTTCGGGAGCGACACCAACCACCCCCCCCCGGCAATACTCTGTTGCCCCCTCCTATACGTTTAATGCATTCTTTCCCGGTTTGATTACCCCTTAGCGTTAAAACTCTGATTATGTTGTTCACCTTCATTAGTGTTGCAATCCCCCTTTCAGGTTTAAGGTGCTTGCTTTTGTTTCCCCCAAAGGGGTCCCCCCTGTTTTTGTGTGGATTATTTTCAACCGCGTTTGATTTCACAATGGAGAGTTCTATGCCTGTCCAGGCCATGTTGTGTCTTTCTCTCCCTCCCCCCCTTTGGCCGTGGTTGGAACTTTGCAGGAGCTCCCCTTTACCTTTTGACCCTTCGGGCGCTTCAAAACAGCTTCCGAAGGGGTTGGCTGGCCTGGTTTTGTTTTCCTGGTTTCCAACCTACAACTTTGTGCTGCATTGATTTGACTGGGTTTGGGGGGATTGGGGCTGTTTTCCCCTTTTAAATAACTTCTAGCATGAATTTGACCCCTTTCCTCTGGGGTGCCCTTCAAATACCATATAGCATTGCTAATATTTGTCTGTTTCCTCTTTACCGGGACGGTGAAGAGTTCTCCCCCCTTTTTTCCCCAAGCTGGTTTTTCGGTGGGTAATGGTCCCCCCCGCCCAGTCGGCACCCTTTCCCGGCCTTGGGCTGTTGTTCCCAATCGTGGCCTTTCCCGGTTTGTTGTCCCCCCTCTTACGGTTGGGGCCGGTCGTTTCTGGAAAACATGCCTCCCCTTTTTGAGGTTTTTTTTCGTCCCCCCCGGTTCATTTTCCCTTTTTTCGCACTATTCCACCCCCCGAATTTGGGGGGTCGGGTCGTGGTTGCATTTTTTTGTCCCCCCCCCTCGTGCTTCCCCATTCTCCCGCCTCTCTTTGTTGGGTATTTGCCGGGTCGATGGAACTTTTAGGTTTAGGTTTCGCTAGTTTGTCCCCAACGGTCCCCTTTTTGGACTCCCAGGCCTTTCCCCTTTTGTTTTTTGTTTTTTTTGCGGTTTCTGCGAGACGGAAACACGGCAACCAAATGCGCTTTGATGTACGGATCCTTCCCTCCCTCCTCTGGGCAAGAGCTCCCCCCCGAGGGTAGACCCCTTTTTCTTTGGGATCCACGTTTTTGGTAGGGTTCTTCGGACCATTCCTGTTTTTCCCATGCAATTTGGTGTTTGATTTTTTGGGTTGTTACATGTCCCGCTCCATAGTTCATTTTTTTTTTGGTCAAGGGGTTTGGAAATGGGCCCCTGCGCCACTTCCCCAACGCATGGGCCGGGCTGTCAAGAAGTTTTGGTTTTTCAAAACCCCACCATTTCCGCTGTATTGGGGCGACCAAGTTTGCCCACAACCCCCGGTGTTTGTTCTTACCCGGGATTGCAAAGTGAAGCGATTATTGGCGAGTCCCCAAATCAGTTTCCCCCCCCGGGCGTGCAAGAAATTTTTTGGCAACCTCTCCCCAGAGGGAGTGAGGTCTTTTCCCCAACCTTTGATGAACGCTCTTCTTTTTCGTTCACAAAAAATTTTTCGCACCACTTGTTCAACCCCTCCGCGGTTATCCATCCCTCTTTTACAATGCACGTCGGAGGGGAAAGCCCTCGCTTGTCCATTTAACCCCATTTTCAAGTGCACTTTTGGTTTGCCAGAATTTGAGCCCTTTTCTTAAGATACCCCCCCCCAAGGTTTGGACCTCCCATTTTGGCCAGCACATTGCATTGAGTCCTGAAACTGTATTTTCCCTGACTTCATGGTTGGTAGTTCTCCCCCCTTGGTTTCCACACATTGCTGAGCACCTTGTGCCTTTGCCCCCAAGCTGTTCCAAATACTGGCCCAGGGACGTTTTTTTTTTTTTGCCCACTGGCCAGATTCGGGTTTAGGGGGGCTTATTTCGCTTTTTCCCCGTTTCTCATTTACGTGGGTGCCGGTGCCCCCTGACAAAAGGTCTCCGTGTGCGGCCGAAACTTCTTTTTGGTTGTTTATCGTTCTGGTCGGGGGCACTTTTTACTGGCTGGTGCTCCTTTTTTGGTCCCGATCCTTTGTGGTTAAAACCCACCAATTCCTGTGCACTCACCGTCCCCTGGGTTCTGGCCCTTCCCCCGACGGCGTTACGTTTTTTCCGTTTTTTTTCCCCAATTTGCGGGGATTCCCTACGAAGGCTTGGTTTTTTTCGCCGTCCTCCCCCCTCTCCCTAGACGGGACCTTTCACGTTCCCTTCCCACAACCTTCCAAAACACTCCTTGCACCCCCATTGATTAACCCGTTTCCAAGTCTATGTGGAAACGCTTCTACCCCTTATTGTCCCGTTTATGGATTTCGCCCAATGGCTGGGTGGGAACTTTCACCCCCTACTTGGGGACAACCAACATTGGGGGGAAAAACGGTTTTTTTTTCTCAAAGGTCCCATACAATGGTGGTTTCAGGATTTTGTTCGTTTTTGGGTGCGTGCAATTTCCTGTCTCCCCTTTCTTTGCGTAGTGCAGTTTTTTTTATGCTTCCATGGGGCCGCTTTTGTTGTTCAACCTTTCACTCTCTTGTGGAAGTTTGGAATTTTTTCCACAGTGACTGACCCTGGGTTTATTGTTTTTGCCCTTGGAAGTTGGTTGGCCCAACGATTTTTCCAAGTTTTGTGCGAATTCACTTTGGGGCGTCCTGGTGGGGTTTGGGACTTTTTGGCACTGTCCTGTTTTTTCTTTTTTTTTCAGGATTTCCTGAAAGTTTGTGGATCACCTTGTTTCTAGTGACCAGCTTTTTGGTTCCTTCCTTCCTTGAGTTTGGGCGCTCCTACCGGGAGTTCCCGTTCAGTCCAGGTTCGTCGTGAGAGTGCAGATGGCTAGGTTTTGGGTGACCACACCCACGGCATACAGGACACAAAAAGGGGGCAACCGGGTTCCGACTTTTATGTGTGGCTTTCCCTTTTTCGGCTCACCTTTCCTGTTAAACTCTGGAACCCTTTGCGGTGCCTTCTTCCCCCCTGGTTCCTTGCCCGGTAGACTGGCTTCGGTTAAATTTTTAAGAATGTCGTTTTGGTTTTCCTTTCGTTTTGTTTTTGGAAAGTTACTTGGTGTCTTACCATTTCATGGTTCTTTTGGTGAACGTTTTAGGGATTCGGTACCCAAAAATGGAGTAGTTGGGACTTCCTTGGTTTTCACTTCTCTCCCCTCAAGTTTTTCCGGTCCAAATTGTTTTCCCCTTTTCGCCTTTAAATTTGGCCCCCTTTTGTCCCACCCGACCGGCTCAGCCTTCCTGGTGGGGCAACCGGGTAAGGGGACACCACCTTTTGTTTTTCCGGTTTTTTTTCCTTGTAATTGACCATCTTGTTGTCTTTCCTTACCAATTTGGGGCCTCCCCCAGACTTTCCCCCCCATCCTTGTGTCGATCCCAGTTTTCTTTCTCTTCTTTGATCATGAGGTTTTTTCTTGATTCCCAAATGCCCCGCATTTCTGACCTTTGATTTTTTCCCTCGGTGAATCTTCCTTTCATTGACTCGAACTTGCGGCAAGTCGGGATTTCTTGATTTCTGGAGGATGTCAACTGACCGTCTTTCCCCTCTCCTTTTTTTAACCCCTTTTTCACTTATGTCAGGCACTGTGATCAACAGCTCGTCAAGCTTGGGTAGTAGAATTGATAATCTTATAGGGAAACCTAGCTTGTAAGCTGTCGCTCCTTTCTCTGCAGACCACGACTTTTCTACTCCTTCATCACCCTCTTTCTCGAAATGTTTCCACTCCTTTTGTTTAACAGTTCCGCATAGATTCTCTTTTGAGGATCCTCCTCGATCATGGCTATTTTCATACCCCCAACCATGGATTTTATGACGATCTTCTTTTTTCTCCAGTTCTGCGTCTTTTCCATAGTGTTTGAAATTTGATTGATAATTGGCCGGCCGAGACCCCATCGAAAGTCTCTCCAGTTGACGAGATTCCCCCTCCGGTCCCAGTACTGTTCCTCTTTCACTTGTGAGAAACGTCGTGCTGCCTTTGTTTGAACTCTCATTGATCTGATTCAACAACTGTGGTGGAAATTTTTCCCGTGCTGGAAAGCCGTATCACCAATCGGTATCGGCTTCCACCCCCTCCCCCGTCGCCCCTTTTCTGCCCCCTTGGCACGCCGTCTTTTCTGCGTTTTTTCTTGCAACTTCTTTCGAATCCATGTATAATTTACATTTCTAGATTAAATCGTTTATAACTACTCCCTCCTGACCTTTCCCCTCGCGCTTTCCTACCCCTTCACCTATCCCTCCTTTCTGTTACGATTTTCCGTAACCCCACTGGTTCTTTGTCCCCATAACTTCCCGCCGTGTGTGAATCAGCAGTATAGATTCTTCCTATCGCCGCCTCTTCTCCTGAAAAAAAGCAGGAAGGGTTTTGGTGGGTTTCGGATCTTTCTAACCAAACGGGTACTATATAAGGCATTCCTGTTCGTCGTCCGTCACTCTTCTCTTCCTTCTTCGTTTTTCCCCTTTCTTTCCGTAAGAGATTGTTGACCATCCGATCAAGCCACTAATCGCATGAATGTTGTGAGGAACATTAAGACTCGTTTCCTCCCTTCTTTCCCCCGCCCTCAATCTCCCCCTTTGATGACCCTTTAACACACCCCGTGCCTTTTTTCCTGATTTCGTGTTACAGAGATGGATAGGAATAGGACTAACTGTTTTCCGCATATTGAGGTAACCCTTTTCCTTCCCTTTTGTTGTCGGTTTCCTTTTAGTTCGAGTTCGCTTTGAGTCCTTCGTTACGTTCCATTCTCTGAGGTTTCCGTGCGAAGCTTACTCTTCACCCCCCTCGTTTGAAACTGTCCCCGTCCTTAATAAGGTATATTCTGCCCGCTTTGATCCCGCACCGTCCCTTTTTTTTCCCGCCATGGAGCTTTTTACGACCTACTCCCCCCCCAAGACGGGCTGCATCGTTACTCCGTTTTTTCCTCTTCTCCCAGTTCGTTAGTAAACACGCGTTTTCACCGCATACTCCCCCACCATGTTTCTTGAGTGAACCGTTCTTTCTTCTTATTTTACCCCTCCTTCTGTTTTTCCCGCCACACTCTTTCTCAGTTTTCTTCGATGACTCTCCTCAGTTTGCTATTTAAATCAGCTCTAACTTCCTTTTTCTCTGGGTGTTTTATGCTTTTCGTTTCATTTTCCCTCTTCACGGGTTTCCTCGCTTTTTCTTGATCCCTTGATGGTGAACATCAAGCCTGTTATTTTTTGTTGTTGAAAAGAGCCCTTTTATCTTCTAAGCTTATGAGTTCCCTATTCCAGCGCGATCTCGCGAATCCTGGGACTTTTTTCCTTGCCGCGCTCTTGTTTACTCTCTGTTCCTGGTAACTAGCGGACTATTTGTCTTCAGTTGCTCCTCCCTTCCTTCTGTTTTTTTTCTTTTTTTCGCCACCTTTCCTCCGGTGTTGCGCACAGAATTTAGATTTCACCGGGTTGGACCGTGCAGGGCGAGGTCAATTCCTACTTCCCTTGCCTTCATGACCTTATTAGTCCCTGTGGTTCGGAGTAGGGATAACTTTTTTAAAAGATGCAGTAAGTACCGTGTTCTTC
>Ga0179593_1722855_pt1 | contig 20680 bp, 14 predicted proteins | sample CZODoug2_1_08_16_FD_185931 | JGI IMG/M metagenome (GOLD analysis project Ga0179593, IMG submission 185931) | Vadose zone soil fungal communities from Angelo Coast Range Reserve, California, USA - CZODoug2_1_08_16fungal (PacBio error correction) | ecosystem: Environmental > Terrestrial > Soil >... | reverse complement strand
GACGTTTTCGATTGGAACCGTCCCCTCCCAACTGGAAAAACAGAACGGTCCCCTAACATCGCCAGTTTCGAGGCTTTGTATACCCCCGCCTGAGTGACCTAGTTTCACGAATCAGCTGGTGAAGGGGGCGTTTAGACTCTCGCGCAGGCTCTAGCCGTCTTCCCTGCTTGGGATTTTTGTGAACTTTGCTTCCGAGTAATCCATGGCCTCCGATTCGCGACCTCTCGAGTCAGATTGCGTCGGTGGACGAAGAGTGGAGAGCCTTCAATGTATTCTTTCTATATGGCGAGTAAGCACCTACCGCTCCGTGGCCCCGGGCCAGACTTCCCCCGTCGCATATTGCGTCAATATGAGATGGAGTAGTCTCCTCTCTGACAGCTGACTGCCACCATGAACGCAAATGGAAAGACTTCCCCGCTCCGATGAGTTGCCGAGAGACAAAATTCAAGAACGTAACAGGTCGCTTACCTCAAAGTAGTGTCAGAGCTCAGGGGCGGGTACGGGTAAGGGAAACTCGAACCCTTAGGTGGGCCGAAGTTTCTTCTCCCCGGTGTACGTCATCCTCATTTTTAGAAAGCTTGAGAATGCTGGTGGCCATGTGTGCATTCTTTTTTATTACCACCCTTTATTGTTCGATGTTCTGAGTCACCCCCAAGTGGTATTCCCGGACCGGACCGTCACCTTTTAGGGGGCCTTTTGATTCAACTGCACCCCCCCCGGTACCGGCTTTTCAGCCCCGATCGGGCGACATTGGACCTTGAGAGGTTCGGTCCATCCGACCTAGTACCGGACTTTGATGGTCTCTAGCCGAAATTCGCGACGTTAAATTTCCAATTGCTGCCCCTTTTTTTTTCTTGTGGCTTTCCTCGATAGGAAAAATGGTAGAAGTAATGCACTCTTTTTTCGTGATCTCTGGGTTTTGAATCTTCCATGTCACTTAACTTCGTCTGGCTGATTTTCGTATCCTTACAGGTCCTCTGTAAGGTAACACCGAGCTCTCCGCCCTACCACTCAAATGGAAGTTCATGGAGCCTCGGTGGATATCCAGTATTTTTTGACCTTTTCCTTCCTTAACTTGATTTCGGTATCTTGTGACTCCAAGCCTTCCCCCCCCCTCCTGCCGGCAATGGCCCTGTGGCACTTGAGCTTTTGCTAAACCCCTTGCTGGATATTGTCTGCTGTGTTACGTCCCTGGGTGCTGGACGATGACCACAGTGCCGTTTTTCCCTTCTACGTTCAAGACGAACTGTTGGGTAAGTTTTATTTTGCCTCCCCTGGCGACCTTTTCCTTTCCACCGTTTCCCGTAAAGTAATCGCTCCTGTTCCTCGGCTATAACGACCACGGGCTTGCAAGCCAGTTTGCGTCTCGATGCATTTTCTTTTCTCAGGGCTCGCCCCTTCTTCTCGAAGTACGATACTGTTATCGGTTGAATACGGCTGGTCCCATGTATCATTCTCCTTTGGCGTTACTTCTATTTTCCTATCCTCCGTTTGGTGTCTGAGACCTTATTTGATCCGCACGATACTTGACTCCTTATTCAAACCAACCCCTCCCTTTCCTTTCACGGGTCCCCGTCTTCCCACCATCGCCGCGAAGATTCCCTAAACGACCCCCTCTCGCTCGTTTGTCTGGCCCGGAACAGTTGACACACAGGTCCTGATGCCCCGGTTCCTTCTAGAATCAGAAGGGCTTCACTCCGTACAAAAATTTTTTGAACCGCCCACCAGTGGGGAACAGTCAGCACGGGAACCCGCGTGTCCTTGAAAAACCCGCATTCCTTTTTACTCCCTGCCCAGCGATCGACCCGAGGAAGATTTCCAGATGCCCCCCAAACGTGAACGACGGAGGTTAAGGACGTCACACCCGCCCCCCCCCCGAACCATAAAATTTCTGGGTTCCCCCCCCCCTCTAACGGAAAGTAAGAGGACCTTTCGAATCAACGTCCACTAAGAGAGCCCAGACAGAGCCCAAGGCAAGGAAGGATTGGTCTGTTCCCTGGTCGCTCGAGGGTTTTTTTTCTTCACGCATCCAGATGAGGCCCCCCTGGGAGAGCGTTAACTCCACAGCTCTGCCCTTCTCAATTAGTGACCCTCCGTCTGCGCCCCAGGATCTCCGAACTCAACCTATTATAACCAGGATGTTGTACGTATTTATGCACCATGACGTGATTCCGACCGGCCCAGTCTAACGGGATTAGTCTTACCAGGTCCCAGGGCATCGGGCAGAGTTTCATTTCCCCTCCCACTCTTTACTCCCCTTTCCTTCACCCCCCATGCCCAACTTGTTCTCCCTATCGGGCTTGGCTGTTCTTTCAACTCGTGGTTTTACGGTTAGGGAACCCCGTTCTACCACTTACGGATCCTTCCTTCCAGCAACCGTGACACTCGAATTCCACCCCCCAACCAACAAAGTCTTCCTATCATGTATCCCCCGCCCACCCCAACGTAGCACTAATCTTCCAGTTCCCCCCAACTGATCCTGTGTTCCTTTGGGGGGAGCCCCAATTTTTCTTTTCCTTTTCCTTGCCCCACGATGGCCTCTTGATGGTTTTCTGCATAAATCCCCTCCCACCGATCCGTTCACACTGTGACGGACATCGTCATAGCTTGATGTGATCGGCGCAAGCAACTACCTTTGTATCTTCTTCTTTCCCCCCACGTGCCAGGTGCAAAACTCAGGTTCTCCTCCACTTCTTCACTTCCCGACAATAGAATCGGCCTGACAATCCTTGTTCTTATTGATTGAAGCCCAGTGTTCGGCTCTGCTAGCCTAGACTCTCCATAGCAACCGCCGTCATAATCTCTTCCACCTTTGCCGCCACTCGAATGGTCCTATATCCCTTTCTCCTTTTCGAATCGCTGCCCCTTCGTATTTCTGGAGGCACCCTTATACAACCTGATATCTTTCCTACCCGCCCTTGCTCCTGCGCTTCGTCCCTTCTTATTTCTCGCCCCTCCCAAACGCGCTGGCAGTGCGTTTCCCCAAGCTTCCTCCTCGAGAATACAAAGTACGCCCACCCTCACCAATGAGAACTGTATTGCGTCCCTCCTGGATGTGGTGCATTCCACCGTGTTCTTACTATATTCTCTAAGCGATTAAACGATCCTGTGTCGTCACCCCGGTGTTTGGGTGTAAAAATGGATTCGTTCCCCCTGCCCCCTTGTCAAACAAGGGATGTAGAGGAGACCGCTTGTTACAACGACGTCCGAGCAAATGACCTCCTCAACCGGTGACCGGGACTGCCTTCTCCCTTTTTCTTGGTCTGGCACGGCAGTATTTTCAGTTATTCATCCTGTACATTTTCGACACTGCAACGAGCAAGGGTTCCCCCCCCCCCCCACCCCCAGACCGGCCAATCGGCTTTCCCTGCCCATTGAAACTTCGCCAACGGCTTTTTTCGTCGGGTGGTACGGCCACCTCCTTACCTATCCACGGTGTTGGCGGCCGTGGTAGCGCATTATTCCTTCAGTCGCCCTGGGGGCCAGTAGACCTTCGCCGCACCCAATTGTCTAGAGTGTGGCTTTTATTCCTTTTTTCTTGCAGCTTTAAGAGCCCCTGCATTGTGAGTAAGTTTTTTTGACGTTCGGTCTCCTTTTTGTTTTTGTAGACTATGTGCCTATGTTATCTCTACCTAATCATAATAAGGTTGTTGAGAGACTATACAAGTGGCGCCATACCCCACCCCTTGCAAACAACCAGAAACGACCTCAGCTATAAACCCCATTTCTTCTATCTAGAGTGCTCGGATACCCCCAACCCCTCCTTCCCCTTTGATTTTGCTTTCGCTTCCTGTACTGGGAACGAAAGGCGATCCTTTCCTGCAATTTTTCAATAACACCGAGGCTTGCCAGTACTTCACCCTGTATTCCAAGGAAGGTTCACGTGTTACACCGCGGCCCTCATCTGGCATGTTCATCGTTACCTTTCCCTGCAAAGCGTACTTGCTCTTTTTTCTTCCAGATTACCCGTGTCCTGAGATCGTTCTATTTTATGAAGGTTACTGAAGAACCGATCTACACCCCATGCGGACGTATCTAGATTCTGTAGTCAACAAGCGTTAAAATTTCTAGTGAGTGAAATAAGACAGCCCAGTACCGTGGAGCCCCGTGGATCAGCTTCTCCACTCTTTGATAGGATCTTGTTTGCCTGTCACCTCCTAACGGGTTTATGATCCACCAAACCTTTGCTTGACCCACCCCCCCCGTCCAACCCGACCGTTCCCTAGTTGGAAACCGCCCAGGAACCTGGGCTTTCCCGCACAGGGGATTTCGTCGGCTTTTTAGTCCTCGTTTTCAAGTTTTTTTCCCGCCGCTCTCTGGGTCCTCTCTCCTCGACTGAGGGTAGTCGCCTTTCTGGACCAGCTCTCCGACAGGATCTTTTGAATCTGTGATCCGAGCACCGGTGGCAGGGCCGATTACTATTAAGGATCAGAGCCGAGGGACAGTGTCTGTTCGGTGACAGCCCGATGATTATCCTCTCAAGGCGTCATTTTGCTCGATTCGAGTAAGACCCCTCCGAACACGTGCTGACAACCTGCCCAGAGTACTTTTTCCGGATGTCCGATTTCTCGCCTAGCGTACAGGGACAGGCGAATGTGTTTCCACATGCACCTTCTCCAATACTACCGAAGTGACGATGCTTAAGAGATTTCCCCCCCCCGTCCGTACCCAGGACCCCCTGTCGAGCACCTTGTTGGCCTCTTCAGGCGGTCTGCGACAAACTCCCCCAGGCGCAATCTGAGGTTTTAATGTTTTTTGGCGGTTCTCCCCCGTCACCAATACAGGGTTTGTCACTTCAGCTCCGTCCCCTTGGTGGTGCTAATGAGAGCCCCCCTGTTTTTGTGAATTCTTTCTTCTATAGCCACACGGTGTCTGACCATGTATCCGTCACGGGCCGTGTTCCAGTTTATTCTCCAAGCCCCCAAGAGTCATTCTTGTTTTTTCATGACAACCCTTTTTTTTTTTTGCTCACATCTTGGGCAAGGGGCCGAGTGGGTTTTTCCTGAGACCCCCCCGAGTCGCTTCAGGCTTATGAGTTCGGCTACTAGAACGAACATTTCCCTTTTCTAGGACTCCCCTCTTGCGGGGGCCGTCCTGTTACCCTTATGAGGATATCGCCTCTTCAACGTTTTTGAAGCGAGACTTTTTCTTTCGTGGAGGATCTGGGTCCTTGATTAATATTGCTTTACGGACCATTTATCTTTGATGGTCCTTCACGTTCATCAGGTGACTTCCAGCTTCCTTCCTCGCGCCACCGCGCGCTTCCACAGACCACGACCAAACCTGCATTTTTACTTTTCAGTTGGTCGTCGTTCGTGGACTTTTTCCCCCCCTTCCAGCTTGCCGGTGATTCTCGATAAAGCAAGATGTACCCCCCAGAATATTTTCCTTTCTGGGGCTAACTTCTTCTTGCAGTATCTCTTTTCCATAGGGCTTACTTCTTTTCTGCTGACAGTCCCTGAAAGTTTGCACGATTCCACCGCTTACCGGTTTAAAAGGCAACCTGTATTTTCCAGGAAGGTTGGCTGTAGGCTTTCCAGATTTCTGCTTCTGCACACCTCAGTCACCGCCCCATTGCTCTTTGTATAATTCCGGGAACAGTGGACTTGAGCTACATCCGTGTGTCTTCTCATTTCGCTAGATGGTCAAGTTCCCCCTTCCGACCCTCTAAGTTCCTCCCTTGTTCGTTGGCTTTTTTCCTTCATTTGTCTGGATTTTAATCTTCTCTTTTCTTAACGTGCGAGAGTATAGTAAGCCTTTCAGGCCCACCCTTCCTTTCCCCCCCCATGTCTCGGTTCCCCGAAACTGTTCCCCTCGTAAGCCTTGGCCCCCATCCAATTTGAGCCCACAAGGCAAAATTTTCGCCCCTTTTGCCTTTTTTACCGGACACTAGACCGGTCCCTTATCCCGGTTTGTTGGGGGGACACCTCCTCTTTCGGCAGCCAACACTCCGAAAAACAGCCAAAAGTTTTTGGCCTCAAACCTCTCGGGGCTCCCAGGGTCAACCCCCTGTACATCTCCAGCAAACGACGGTTCTCCCTCCGCACCTGCACTCAGACCCCAACTGCTCTATGCAATGAACCGTTGACCCATTAAGGCCCTGAGCTGGAAGGTGGGACAGCGGATGGACTAGACCCCTTCCCAATTTCGAAGAGTGACGGCCAAACAAAGAAGCTAGAAAGAAGCTTTCAATGAACCCCCGGTGCGGCGGCTTTTTGTCCAATTTTACTCATGAGCGTGGACCGCAATCACTCACCTCAAAGCATGGGATTCTTTCCAAATGTCCAGGATGACCAGCCGGAACACGCAAAGCCATCCCGTGCACAGTTAAACCAGCCATTTGGATAGTCAAGACCCCTGCGACCTTGGCACGGAAACTCAAACGAGCCGCAAGGCTGGCCTCGCTTGATAACCTACTTTCATGTCCATTGCAATTGATAAGGGATTTCGTATGCACCTGGTCCAGTTTTTTTGTTCGAGCGCCCTGCCTCCAGCACTACTCCGTCGTACTCAACAACCGGTCTACCTTTTCCCCCAAAGGTTTCACCGATGCTTTGACGTTTCACTCTCTCCAGTACATTGGTATCTGGCCGGGAATCGGTAGGACACAACAGGACCATGTCTGTCTAGGTACAGCACTTAAGGGGCCCTAACCAAAGGGCGGATATGCCAGTGCAGTATAAACGACTGATGCATAGCATTTTTACCGCAAACCAAAACGGAAAAATTTTCCCTCGAGTCATACCCACCAACCGATCTCTGCGAGAAAGGGCTAACTTACCCTCATCACCGAGGAACACCCCGGACTGCTACTGACCCCCCCGCGGGTGTACGGGAAGCGACCGAAAGGGTTCAAGACTTCGACCTCAATAACACATAGAATAGTCCCGTTACCTTCGTGTTAGGTCATTGAGGAATCTTCGTCAGTATTCGATCTGCTTCTATTAGCCCCCGTCAGAGTTGTCCACCGCTACTACTTCAACATTTTTCTTTCTTTCCCTTCTCGGGAAGCCACCCCCCCAAGTATTATTTCTTGGGCAGGTTGAGTTTTTCTTTTCTTTATAGAGCGGTCCTCTTCCTAAACTCATTTCCTCCCGGAAATCGGCTCAGCCTCATTACTACTTTAGATGCAAAGAAACATGTTAATATTTAGACTCCCCTTAAGAGACCTGCTGCAAATTTGGGTAGGAGATCCACTTCAGACAGAGCCCTTCTAATGAAGCAATCTCTTGCCACCCTTCAGTTCTTCTCACTCGAGGACTTCGTACCTTACCCCTACCGAGGCGTGGCTAAAACGATTCCCACGCGGAATACCTTGCATTTTACGCCCCCTTCCCACTGGATCCGTTTGTAATTTTCGTTTTTGATGTTTTACTTCACGAGGCCTATTTTTTTTTTTTTAAACTTCTCCCCCTGGTGGGAGGCCCGGTCGCGTTCCCCCCCATGGTCAACGCGTCCTCGGGATGGTGTCACTTATCCGTTTTTTTTTTTCCTCTGTCCCCCCCCGTACCGTTTACGGGCACATACCGCTACCTTTTCCCGCGGTCTCACTTCTACCTCACGCTTTAATGCGTGTAGCCTGTAATCTTCCTTCGCAGACCCCTTAAGATACGGCTCCTCACCGGCGGAGTTTCCCTCTGAACTTAACGGAGTCTCCCGTGTCCCGATAATCCGGATCATAGGAACCGGTTTGTCTTTTAAGGACTGTTTTTATTTTCTGCCTTTTTTTCCCATTGCTCGATTATGGGGCACGGACTCTATAATTAGCCCCACTGGATATGGTGGGGTTGCCAATGAAGGAGACTCCCTGATTTCGCAATCACTCATTTTTGTCGTAACCGGACGGTCTGGCTTTGGTCTTTTCTGGCTCCGGGAGCTCGGGCCTTCCTGATTTTCATCTCCTCTTGTCCTTCCCATACGTTGTGTTGTTTTTTCTCGATTACCACATTTTTTTTTTCTTGGCAGCGACGTCCTGGATCCCCACCCTCGCACCCCAGCATTTCCCCCCCCGTTTCCGGATACCTCACAATGCTTGTCTGTCTCCGTGCTTTTTCTCTCTTCTATGTCAAATCCCCCCATCCCTTTTTTTTATTCTTCACTTCCTCCTCCACGTCCCCACGCAGGGCCTCTAATTTCATTCCCCTCTTACTAACCCTCCCGGCCAAAAGCCTTTTCCCTTTTCTATCTCTTGAGGTGCGGGACACCGCCCGTACTCCCGTTGGCGTTCATTCAATTTGTGATTTTTCCCCTTTTTTAGTTGAGCCTCCCTTCCTTACTTTTAAGTGAGCTTTTGATTTCTCTAACGTTAATTCTCCCCCTCTACGGCGTCCTACTCCTCCCGAAGTTAGTTAACCTTTTTCCTCCGTTCGGACCCCTAGATTCGCTTAGTTTGGGAGCTCGGGATCCTTTTCTGACCCTACCGTTGATGACGCCGTGGAAATGGCCCTGGGTTAAGCCCACCCACCGGGTTCCCAAATCTGTCTACCGAAAGCCGGACCTTAGCCCCTTCACGAACCATGACCCTCGCCCTTGGAAGCCGGGGTTACTTGTGTTCGTAGTCTTTTTAGTAATCTCTCTTTTTGACCGTGTTTCGGCCCTTCCTTCCCTTTCCCTCTTGTTCTTCAGGCCTGAGATACTCCTAAGATCCCCTGTTTGTCCCTCTGTTCTTTATACCAATCACTGCTGTGCTCCGAGCACTTTTCCGTTTTTTGCCCCGCTCCCCTTTTCTTAAGGAGATCTCATCTTACGGGCCGGTCATTGTTGGTTCCTCCTGAATGATGCCTTACGCTGTTTGTTTATTTCCCCGAGGTCCGTTCACTTCCCCCGCATAAGCCTCAAATCCTACACCTCCTGTCTGAAAGTTTGTGCTTGGAAGTCTCTAGACATAGGCCCGTGATGCGTCCTGTTTTGCCCATGCACATCCTCCCTTTTTTTAGTCATTGCTCTATCTCTTTCCTCCCCCCTTTTTCGACAACAAGACCTCCCTTCAAGGAACTATCCTCATCACTGCACGGCCTGGCGTTTACTTGACCTAAACCCCGTCAGAGAACTTGAGTGTCAGTTGATGAGCCGGTAGAGCGAGAACTTTTGGATGCCAAGTTCTTCGTGATTCGTTTTGGTGGCCTGATTGATCGCCCCCACTTGGGTTCTTCATGATTAGTTACTCCCCCCACGGTTTGCTGTCCATGACGGATCAGTCTTCACGTACGGTTTTTATACCGGATTCAAGCACCAAAACTGTAATTATTTTTCCCGTTATTCATAATCCGATTTTTTGCTTCACCACTTTTTTTGCAGGGAGTTTTTTTGTTTCCTAAACCGGTCTTTACGCAGTAGGAGGTCCTTCTGATCTTGCGATGACTTTTCATTTTTTAGTCCGAACCCCCCCCAGTTACCCACTTTTTCGTTTTCTTCTTCATCCTCAAAGTCATGTTATCCTCTCCATCCCCTCATGGTTGGACAGGTTGTCGTTGATTCGTGCTGTCTTTCCTGATGTCCAGACTGGTATTCACTTGGTTTCCTTTATGGTCGCCCACTCCCAGGTGACCCCCACGTACTTTAGAGGATTTTCAGGCCACACGGCTATTCCCCGCCCAGTACACTTTCCCCCTCCTTTGTGCTTTCCTAGGCTTGCGTAGCCCTTTAGGATCACCGTAAATTTTTCCTTGGATCCCCCTTCCAAGCCGTCTCACCGTCCGCTTTAATTTGGTCATGCAAGTGTGGCTGATCTAGGCATAGGTCTCTTCTTGAGCTGGCTTTGACTTGTTCTGTCGATGACACCTGCTTTACCCTGCTTTCCCGTGGGATGAAATGGTGGTTCTTTGGTCTTTTTTTTCTTCTCTTCTGCCGTAATTCTGATTAACCTGAGGACCAAAATTCATCCGGTCAAATTTGTACGGCCCCCTTTTTCGGTCCAAGAACCGGTCTCTGCAGATATTGCTGTGGCTGTTTCTTTTTTCGCTGTACGTTTTGTAAACGGTTCTTACTCCCCCTCCCCCCGGGTTACAATGACTTTAACCTTTTTCTCCCGGTTGATCGGCTATCTCTATATTTTACCATAACTTTTTTTTTTTTCTTTGTTTTTTTTCGTTTGAGAGACTTAAGTTTTTTCTCCACCCGCGGGCAGTGGGGGGGGGTTTCCACCTTCCCCAACCACGCTTTACGGCCCCCCCCGAACCCCGTTACAATCTCCCCCCTCTCCCCTCTATCCTCCCCCAGCAACACTTGCTTGCAGCTCCGGGTTCTTGGCCTTTTCCGCTCTCACAACCGTTACCCTACCTGTTTTCTTTTCATGCCAGGGGTTCCCTCTCAGCGGCCGCCTCAAACCCGAACTTCCCCACGCCACCCCCATTTAGGCACCAAGGTTCTTTCCCCCAATATCCCCCTCCCCCCACCTTTCCCCGTATGACACAACTCTAAGAACTATGCGTATGGATAACCCCCTCCTCTTCCATGACCACCGCCTTCAGTAACTTTCTACATCTTAGTTTAACGATCCCTGCAACGCTCCGACGAAAAGCACCTTGCCCACGACCGCTCATCAATTTCCTTGAAGTGGTTCCGGTTTGTACCAGCGCGCTTGTTTTTCCTCATCGACATTAGTTAGTCACGGAGTCCCTCCAACGTTGGACGACCTCCTAGACTTTCCCCCCTTACCTTGCTTAGCCTTGATCCACGGTAGCCCATCGTCTCAAGTCCCCGCAACGCTAAGTCACCCGAGGGGTCCGATTCCTATACCATGAGGGAAATTTTCAGATTACAACTTTTTTGTCTCCCCGTCCGCGAACCTTCGTGGGCTCAATTATAGCGTTTGAATCATAGGATAATAGGTTTTCGTACAACCCTTTTTTAAAATGTCACTTCTCCCGATAGGGCTTATGTAAGGAACCGCGCGTGGTGTACGGCCCTGGGGGAATACCCGGCTACACCCGCCTTTCCTGACGTCCTGGCATCCCCAAAATTTTTTCTTCTAGAATAATCTAAAACACCATTAGGGGGATACTGCTCCAAAGACAAATTCCTTCCCTACGCTAATGTTTCCTCTTCTTCCCAATAACCTTACGTCCCGATGGAAGAAATCCGTTGATTTTTGTCTTTCCCCCCTCCCTTTTGAAGATGCCCTTCCCGTCTTCTAAAGCCCTCCCTCTCGTGCTGGTTGATTCTCCATACCAATAGCTCTTTCTTCGGTTCACCCTGAATGTTCAAAAGTAGCTGTCCCAGACTTCAATTCTTTTTCCGCCCCATCCTTTCCCCGTAGTAACTTGGGCTTTTTTCTGTTCCGCGTATTGCGCAGTTTTTTCTCTGTCTTTACTCAGAATAAGAACTCCGAATCTTTACATTACGAATTTTAACAGCCCCCCTCCAATATTAATCTGGCTACCCTTCCTCGCGCCTAGAATGCAACTTGCCCGTTCCTTCTAGAAAACTCCTAACTCCCCCTTCTCGTCATGCTCCCCCGTGGAAAAATACTCCCTTCTCCTAGAATTTCTTCTTTTTAGTCCTCCCACCTCCGACAACGAGTCCGCTTTTGCATTCGGTTACCTCCCACGCGTTCCTTCATCGAGCGGAACCGTCCCTAATCCCAACTTCGTCCCCCCTCTCTGCCCAGTCTTTTTTCGGGGGTTTTCCCAGATGACGTCTAGTTTATCTGGCAAACCGGTTCTGCTTTTTCAACCGTTGGGGAGCCCCCCTTTCCGCGTTCACCCTGGGTGGTCCGATCCATTCAGTTTCAAATCCTTTTCATAGTTGACAACTTCCACTCCTCCCAAGGTGCCTCAGTCCTCCCTTTCTCCTAGTCGGTAAGCAGTCGCGTTAGAATTAAGATCGCAGCAATATCTCCTCAGGATCGTATACCCCCTTCCCTGATGTCATGAATTCTCTTTACTGACCCCTTTCTTTTCGTAACTTGTACCGACCCAATTACCATGCGCATAGAACCCCCCCTTTTCTTGTTTCCGGAGGGTGTTATATTGCTTCCTTCCACTTGAAACTTTGGCCCCCATCCTTTGGTTTCCCTGCACAGCATCCAACCTCTAGGGGGCGTTACTGTCCTAGGTCCCAAAAGTCCCCATGTGAGTATCCCAGTCTGGTTTTTTCTGTTTTTTATCTCCTTCCTTGCGCTCCGAATTCCTTCCCTATTTTCCATCGTTGTTGTTTCCGCTGAAGATCTATTTTCTCTCCTTAAGGCATACACGTGCAAAACACCACATCAAGTCAGTAGTATCAAAATTTCTGATCGTGTCTTTTTTGCTCATGTCAATTTCCACTACCCCCCCCCCCTTTCTTGCCTTTAATCGATCGACTGTCCAACCCTCCAGGCGGCCCTTGGTAAGGAAGTCGTACATAAACCAGAGCTTAACTCCACTGAAATTGCTTCCTTTGTATAGTCACCGCACGACTCAAGTTTTGGTTCCCCCCTTTACCCTGCCGACTCCGTATTTGCGTTTTCTGGAGTTCTCTCTCGGTGAACCCCTTCTCTCTATGATTCCCCGACTGCGACAAGTCTGCGTTGTCTCATATAGGTCTGTCCCCCCCCAGTAAACTGCTTTACCCCTTTTTCTTCCCCTATTAGTATTTTAGTGAGGAGGGCACGGTTATCAGTTTGCATATTTTTTATTTTTCCGCTGAAATGGCCCCCCTCCAAGGTTGCATGCCCCCAAACCAGTTCTTTTCCAAAGCCACCCTAAAGAATTCTTCCTAGGGACGTCCCCAACTGAAAAGTGACCCCAGCCACTTGACCCTAGAAAGGGTGACTTTTCTTCGGCCGTTCCTCTCCTCGTTTTTAACGAGTGTCTCAGTTGCCCCTTGCAGCGGGTCGGCCGGGTCGGCTGAACTAGAGCATGGTCTCCCCTTTTCGTGGCTCGCCCGAGCCGTTTGGCCAGCTGGCCCTGACATTGCCCCGTTTTATGCATCTTTTCTCATTTTTTCCCTTCTACTGCCTTTTTGTCAGCAGCGTCGATGCCTTCCTATCGGCGAGATTTTTCCCCCCAGTGTTAGGTGCGTACTTCTAGAATGAGCAGTATTCCTTCCCCTTTTCCGATTTGATCCGACAGCGCTACCCGAAAAAGTTTTCAACCCCCCTCCTTTCCTCCTTGGCGGCCGATTGACTTTCTCTCCCTCGTGTCCACTTTCAGCAGCCCCCTGGTTCCCTGCACGCATTAATACCCCTGAGTATCCGCCTCTTCTTCTTGGCTGACCCAGTCACTTGGCCGTTACCTTTGAGTCTACCAGTATTTACCCTTCCCGGATCATTTGGGTCGGGCGCTGCCCGAAAACTCGCAGTTTTCCCTGTCGACCCCCTCCTTTCTTTCCTTCCCAGCATATTCAGTGTTTTATCAGCAAGTCTTGGGCGGACGGTTGTGGTACGTGATACGGTGATTCCACACATCTGTTACTGGTCTGAGAGCAACATTTTTGTTTTCTGCAGCGTCATTATCCCTGAAGTGGTTTTCCTTTTTCTTTATTCAGCAAGTACCCCCGGTTCAGGTTCAGAGCACGATTTCTTGCCCCATTTTTGTCTTTTTTATCGGTTGTGAAGGAAGAACGTAGTACCCCATTGATCAGATGATGTCTTTAGTCCTTCCAGATCCCTGTGAAAGGTTCGCGAAGATCCAAGTCCAGTCCTTTTCTTTATAATGTCCTTGTTGGCCGAATTTCAAATCTTGCCCCCCCTTGGTGGAGGACTGATCGTGAGTTTTATGTAGTTTCGGATATTTTGTTCTGTTTACTTGGTGATGATTTGAAATCTGACAGTCTTTTTCGTGTTTTTTGTTTTTTTTTTTTTCTTACCCTTCTCTTTCTTTTCTTTTCTTAACAGCGGCTATCAATGACTCCTCTCCCTGCAGGGAGTCCTCCCAAAAATTTTTTTCACTTCAACCCGACAACTACCTTTTGGGCCCCTCCCCTCTGGAGTGGCTTTCGTAGTGGTTCATTCTGCTTATTTCCTTTTTACCTTCTCCAGATGTGATCAACCTCCGCCGTCTCCTTTTCCATGTCATCTAAGTGGGTGGCTTCTTCGGCATAGGTTGCCTTTTTCTAGGCTAACCGGCCAGGTTGAGCCCCTCTTGCACAGTGCAGCAAGGCCTTTTTTCTCCCTAATGGTGCGGCTTGGTTCTTTAGGGTTGTAGTCTGTCTGAATTTTATTCAAAAAGAGGCTCTTCCTTTTCAACTTGTCCGAGCGGGCCGCAAAGTTCCCCCCTGAGCGGCATCATCTGTTCGCGTTCCCTTTTCTGTGGCCCCCTAGTCTTTAGCCTGACTCCTCCTTTTAGGGGTTGCCTCCGGCCTTGTCGCGGTGCTACAGTTTTACTATCTCTCTTTTCCTCCCTTTTGGTTTTTCGATTTGCTCTCTTTTTCCTCCATCAGCCCCTGCCGTGAAATTAGTATGACCCCTTCCTTTCGTACGGTTAAATATTGGCCACCATCGCCGCGCCCATTATCCCGCCACAGAACGCTGCCCCTGATCCTTGTTTTCTTGCCCCCTTCTCCCTCTCGTTAAAGCGTCGATGACTTGTGATGTTTCCGCTTTTTCCAGAAGGGACGCCCCCCGCGACAACCGCCCATAACCAAGCCACCCTTCTTTGCACGGTGCTTGGGTGGTCAACGGCAGGTTTCCTTCTACCTGGCCGAGTAGCAGATCACCTCCCCCCTCTCAGACCTATTTTTTGTAACCCCCCACCTCCTTTCCCCCCTCCTGCCGTGCCACCGTTTTGATAAGATCTTTTGAGCCCCTACACCTTTGAGAATTGACGGAATCCCGTCCCGACGCGAGCCACGCCTTTTTGCCACCAGTTTCCCCTTTTTTCTTTTCGTGGGGGGTTTACAGCTTCCTTTTGTCCCTTACGCCCCCGACAGCTACTTCTTCCAATGTTGTAGACTTAAGACCAGGCAGCCCCGATCCCCCCCCCTTTAATTGACCCAGCCCGGTATTCTTCCCCAAGAGAACTCCGAACCCCTCTTTCAGTCATCAACCTGACTTTTAAGTATCGATGATCCCGGAGCCATGACGTCTAGTTAACTTTTCTCTTCGCGGAAACAGGTTGTCCCAAAGCCTCCCCCCTCGCGCACACGCTTTTCGTGATAAGTGCGTACTACTCTTATTCACCCCCCCCGACCAATTGCCCCATTTTCTCCCCCCTCTCGGGAGCCCCTTCCAGACTCCCGCGTGTTTAAGGGCCGGACTCCCGGTCACCCCCATTCACGGCCTCTCAATGGAAAGTCCCCCAAGTTTTCTCCTCTAGACTCCCCCTAAAACGAGTTTCTCTCGAGCACCCCCCCAACGTCGGAAAAGATCGTGATATGACCCTCTCTTTCCCTTGAGACATCAACCCTCCTTGACTAACGTTTCCCGCCGGCTAGTTTGTTTTAGGCCCAATACAGAAAAACGGAGTTGCCCTCCTTGAAGAATTAATGTTTCTCTCTTCTGTTCCGAGCGGCCAGATATTCTCTCCTTGTGATCATTCTTTCTTCCCGTGGCCGGGGCCCCCAGTCTGGGGGATTATATACCCGACTTTTCCACTCTTTATAGAAAATTTTATCGAACTCAACGCATCTTCCCCCTTATGGATTTTCTTGGCAAGAAAACGTTTTCCAGATTGTCAGATGTGTTCCCCTCATGAAAACTGCCTCCCGGATGGCTACCAAGTAGTAACATCCCCCGCCTCGTTTCTCCCTCCCCCCCTTTTCCTATAATATTCCAATGCGTATCTGCACATTCACCCTAGATTCAGTAGAACCAGTTTCCCAAAATGTATCGCCCCCGCCAAGTTGTATATTAGCTCCCTCGTTAAGCTTCCTTTCTGGGAAGCCAAAAATTTTTCCCCCTCTTAATAAAAACGCCAATATTCCTTTGTCTCCGTGGTAAGTGTCGTTCTAATGGGGGACTTTGACGTACAGTTCACTGTCTGGCGTTTCCCGATTGGTACAACGGTGGGTTTTAATGGTGATTTGCGTCAAGGAATTTCAATCAACGGTCTGCCGGCCCTTCTTCCTTTGACGCACGACTTACTCGTTTCCCCCACCCGTAGGTGTAACCTGTAGCCCCCTGATACTGGGACGCTACAGTTGACCCCTCCCCCGGCGTGGCAGAGCTCATTTCACTCCCCCCTTATTTTTCTACTATAATCCGTCTAGGCATCAATATGGCATCCCCCAAGTTCTTCCTTTTTTCTTGTTCCGAGACAACCCTTTCCCGAATAGACCGGATGTGTCCGGTCCTTTTGTTATTACGCTCTAAGGTCACACTTGTTCGCTTTGGTTTTTTTACATGCCGACGTGACTCATCAACTTTGATTTTTTTGTGATTTTTCCTGTCTTTCTTCCTCGTACTCATGAAGAAATATGTGCTCCTCAGGCCGGTTTCCGTTGTTTGCCCCCTTGTGGGGATCTCCATACGGAGCTCAGAGCCTCTTCTTTTACCCCTTCATAACTTTTGTTTTTATCTTTCTTAACATATCTCATCAGTAATGATTCTCCCCCTCCCCCCCTCAAACCCCCCTTCCCATCCGTAACGTCCGGAGTACTAACTTTTTCTTCTCGGCGGATCCGCCAAACCCCCCCCCTCCCCCCCTCTCCGCGGGAGGATAGAATCTAATTGCAACCGACCGATCCGGTTACTGAAGTGGCCGTCCCACGGACCTTGACCCCCCTTCCCCTTTGACCGTTATATTCGATGAGTTCCGGGACCACCCTCTCCCCGCCCCCGTTTGTAATAGTTCAACCTGCCATCTTCATGTTTTCCCCCCCCTGACCTCGTTTCTTTTTAGGGTGCTGCGAAGAATGGTAATGCGAAAAGTTTCTTCGACCTCCCCACTTCTTCCTCAGTACATTTCCCCCCCCCCCCCCCCCTTCAGAGGTTTTTCCTTTTATGACTATTTTCTAGTTTCAGGGTTGGCTTCCTGGCTTATTCTCCCCTCCCGTTGATGACAAGTTGAAAGTCAGTCAGGTATCTCCCCGACAAAACCCACCGGCTCCCTTTTCTACAAATTCTTACATTAATTCAGGACCCTTCCTTCTTTACCCGACCAAAACATCAAGGACTGCCCTTTTGGTCTCACGCGTATTTTGCGTTGTTCTCCACCTATGAGGCCTCCTTTTTTTCGCCACAGAATGACTCTTGTCCTTGCTTCCCTAGACTCATATCCGGACGGTTTCATAGAAAGCTTAATCTTTAAACGTTCTTCGAGTAATGATGACTCCGTTGGAGGAAGGCTTTTCAAGCCTGTCTATACCCCTCATTTTGGAACGCCATGACGGAGCTGAAGGCTATCATCGTCAGGGACGTAGTTTACATTTTTACTGTTGTTCATACAGTCTCGTGTTGGCTAGATTTGCTTTATCCGTCAGCCCCCCCCTCCCCCCTCTGAACACGTTGGACATGCCCCTTTACAGAGGTGGTACATACGTGCCCCTCCCTCCTTTTCCGAAACGAGTGCCGGAGTAAATCAGAATGGTTTGCCCCCGGCCACGTGGGCCCGATTTTAAGATCCAGACTGGATTCCTTTTCCCGCGAGCCCACGCCCCCTTTTCTTTCGATGGAGGTCCCCCCCATTTCTGGCGCGGTCTAGTGTCGGTTTCTTCCCCCTATCCGGAGGAGTGATTTGAATGATTCAATCAGATCTCCTTTTTCCTCCTCGAGTAAGGTGCGAAGGTTCTTTGCCCCCTGTTTTCCTTTATTTAAACCCCTCTGGGTTGGATTCCGAGAGAACCTGTTCTTTTGCCAGGCGTTCCGTAACTTGTTTTCTACTTTTTTTCTTCTTTAAGTACACCCGCGGACCTGTCCTGGGCAGAGCTATCCCCTTGTTTCCCCCCTTGCATGGTCTTTCCTTTCCCAGAACTGTAATCCCCTTTAGGCGGTTTTCGGCCTCCCCTCCTTCCTCTTGATGGACTTAGAGCAAGATCCCGTCTCACTGATTTTCCCATTTTTCTTGTAAAGTAATCCCCCCTCCCCAGGCCACACTCCTTGGTGATTTTGAAGGTAGTTGAGTTTCTTCTTTCTCCTTTTGATGCTCATTCCCACCGCTGAAAGGCTCTGCTGGTTTACTTTTACTAAAGTGGGGACCCCCTCGCGCTTGTTCTTGCAAAAGGACGACCACAAGCCCCCTCCCACTTCTTGGGCCAAGTAGGGTGCCTCCCCCGTATTGTATTATGACACTTCCCCCTTGATAGTGCTTCCCTCCCCTTCTGTACCCCCCCCGAGGAGTTCAAAGGAATTGTTCCTTGCACGTGAGTTGCTGATAATCTGAATCGGTTATCTCTCTTTCTTTGGCATGGGTGCTTCCTTTTGGTTGTTTTGGTGCTTTTAAACTCCCCCTTTTCCTGGTCTTAAAGTGACAGCCCTGAACCCCCTCCACTTGGTGCAGTTTGGGTTTTTCTTTCTGAAGACCTTCTTATTCAAGGAGCACTATTTTCACTTTGGTCTATCAGTGTTGGCCCCCTGTAGATTCAGAACTTTGTACTGCGAGATGGCCTTTATGGTGGTCCCACCGGTATTTGCCTCCCGCCACCTCCGTTGTTTTCCCTGGTGTCTTTTTGTTGCTGATCTAGTACTCTCTCTATTTTTAATCCTCTTCTTTGTTTTTGAGGGAGGGATGCGTTCATTGTCACCCCCTCCTCTTTTCCCCTCTTTTCTGAAAAACGTAAAAATGTTTCTTCGTACGGCGTCGTCTTAAAGACCGTGCTCCTCTGAACGGACACGCTGCCCCTTTCCACTGCTTGCTATCTTGCCCTCCGCTCGAAAAATGTTCCCCTGATTGAATTTTGCCTTTGGGTTTATTTTGGACCCCATGGGGGGCCGCAGCCAAACTTTCATACAACAAGTCCCCCATAGGTGTTTCCCTCCCCCCCCTGTAGCGGTAAAAGGAACCCCCTCTCTCCCTCACACTGGCCTTTCCTCCCCAGGCCGCAGCCGCCAGCCAATCCATTGCACACCCCTCCCTTTCCACCTGCACAGAAGGCGCTCCTTCCATTCGGTTTTTTCGAGAAAGTCACTATTAGAGCCCCGAACCACGGACCGCAGTGAAGACTTCCCCTGCACAAGATCGATGCCCCCCGCTCCGTCACCCCCAGGCTTTAATTTTTCGGGTCTTTAGGTTTCCCCCCGGTTACGTCTCCTATGTGCGCCCGCACTACAGTCTAGTTATCCCTTAAAATTTTTGTTACAACCCTTGCGCAAGCCGACGTTCCGTGAACCTTGATCAACTCCCCCCTTGAGAGATATTCTCCCCAGCCTTCCCTTACCAATTGAGGGGTTCCCGTCGGCATTTCTCCAGGGGCGACATTAGGCCCAGCCCCCTGAGAATGTGATTCTCTGAACCTTGCCATGTTCGGCCCCTTTCTAGACCAGCCGACGATAAGTGTCTTCCTCCTCCCTTTTCGTCCAGTCACCCCCCCTTCCCCCCTTTTGACGCAAAGATTTAGGGTTGTTCCCCCCCTTCCTCCTATTTTTGTTAATTTCTGGCCTCCGGGGACCCAGTCCCAGGACGGATGGCCTAACCCCTTTTTCTCTCGAAATCAACCTTTACCACATTCTTTGTTCTAATTCTTCCCCCCACAAAAACTTACGAATCGACGTGATACAATGATCCCTCTTTTCCAGGCCAAATAAACTAGCATTTTCCCTCTTTTAATAAGGAGACGCTCTTTTAGAATAATTTCCCGTTTCCCTCCCGGCTAACCCCCTTTGATGAAATCGTCAGTAATTTCTTCGCTGGGCTCTCTGTCAATATCTTGAACCTTCGGCTAGCTCTCTTATCCAGCCTTGGCACCAGTAGGCTTGTAATTTTGTTCCAATTCGAGTTCTCGCCCCCCTCGAAATTAATTCCCCACTTTTGAGCCTCTGGTCGGATGCATCCCCGATGTTCGGTTTCCGCTGTCCCATTTCATAGAAATGAGCCATTTTCTTGGTAACTTCCTCCCGTTGTTTTAACATGACCGCAATAGTACGGCATCCCCTTTTTCATCGCATGCCTTAGTTCTAGGCTTCTTCCCCCTTTCCCCATCAAGGAGTTATGAAGCAAAAGCCCCCTTTCGTTTAGACTTAGCCCTAGGAGTAGTATGCTTCGCGGTCATTGAAAGTTCCACCCCCTCTTTCCTCCTATTACTACCAGATAAGAAAACCTTTTTCCTCCCTTTTTCTGGTCAGTCTTCCTTGCCTGTGAAGTTTCCCCCCTTATCATTGTTGCTTTCTCCCGATTGGTCACCCTTTTGGTGCGTTTCCCCTGCAGAGGATGTAAACCCCTGACATTCAAGGGTTTGGCCGAACCCCCAGGGACGGGACAGACACCCCGACGTACTCGGGACCGCCTCACGTTTTCCCCCCCTTTACTGAATTCTCCCTCGATTCTCTTCCCTTCCCCCTTTTTAGCTTCCTGCAGCCTACCTTTCTGCTCACGATTTTGGACCACCTGACGGAACCTTCAATTCTTTCTCCAGTAAGATGCCCAACAGTTTGACTTAGTAAGGGTGCCCCTTTACATAATGGAGTCCTTACTGGAGACCTTGCGTCTGTTTATTTCTCCATTTTTTATAAAGGGGCACGTCCCGAGTTCTCTCCCCTTCGAGATACTCCTCCTCAACTTTTTCTCGTGTATGTTGGCCATTTTGAAGACCCTTACGAGGGACAACTTTGTCTTCTTCCGGAGGTAGAGCGTTTTGGTTGCTTTCTTTGTGAGATTACTCCTCGAAC
>Ga0179593_1502373_pt1 | contig 20680 bp, 17 predicted proteins | sample CZODoug2_1_08_16_FD_185931 | JGI IMG/M metagenome (GOLD analysis project Ga0179593, IMG submission 185931) | Vadose zone soil fungal communities from Angelo Coast Range Reserve, California, USA - CZODoug2_1_08_16fungal (PacBio error correction) | ecosystem: Environmental > Terrestrial > Soil >... | reverse complement strand
CCCCGCCCTTCCCCCCTCTGATCCCCTTCACGGGCTTTTCTCTCCTTAAAGTCAGTCGGGGCTCGGCCTCTTGAACTCTTACTGTCGTAGCATTACTCTTCTCCCGCTTCCAGGAAAAAAACTTTCTCTTCGGTCTCATCTCCACGAGCCGCACGCCTCCCGTAGAGTTCGGCCTCTGTGCCACTTCCCCGATACTTTTTTTCAGCACCTTAGTCTATGAAGCCACCAGATTCTTCCCCCGTCCTATCGTGCCGAAGAAGTCTCACACGAAGACTTTTGCCTTCATTAACGCGTCTATAGTCTGTCCGCTCTACGAGGATGCCCGCTTCACCTTCTTTGGTTGGACCTTTTCCCGGCGCGGTCCGATGGAGTAGAGCTGGGTACGTTATTAAATTCGGCTTCGCTGAATCCCTTTCCCCCCCCCCCCTTTTTTACCCTGGTCGCATACCTTTGGATCCCTTTATTTTCGGGCGCCCCGATAAGGTCCTCCCTGGCGAACTTCTATAGTGTGCCATTAAGATCGGATAAGGATTCCTCGACGCCCGCTCGATTCCCGATTTTTCTCCGCATGTTCCCTGAGTGGGCGATCATCTGCGTAAGGCGGCAGTCCGCGAAACAGTGTCTGCCGTCGCCCCCCCGCCGGCCTCGCAATTTTCTCTAGTCTTCGAGACCCCCGCCTATTACTGGTGTGGGAGGGAGCTGGAAACGTGGTCTGTCTTACACCGGCCGCATGACTACTAAATCCCCCCGGCACGTCTGCGGCCCTGTTTTGCGCACAGCGTGGCTCGTCTCATTTCCACTCTCCCCGGCGCTTTCCTCCCGCCACAAGGCTCTCTTTTCCTAACGTCCCCCTGATTCAGACGCCTAAAATCCGAAGTAGCCCCCACAGCAACCGGTTTTTTTCACCCCAAACGGGCTGGTCTGACCTCGAGCGATTCCCTATTTTCGGTCCTTGCTTCCTTAAGGTCGGCGACGTCCCCAGCCGAGTGAGGATCGACAACTCTCGTCGACGACCACGCTCGTGCGCAGACCCCTCCTCCCATGTCCATGCTCTGCTCTAGTCGCGCAGTTCCCGGCTTAACCCCCCCCTCGCTTGAAGCGGACCCCCTCTATCTGAACGAGTACAGTGTTTTCTGCCCGCCAGCCTGATTCATTCAGATCAAGTTTTACCCGCACCTCGCCGACCATCAGCTCTGCTTTGTTCTTCCCTCCGTTCTATAGATGAAGCTTATAAAGTCATCTCTGCTTGGTTAGAACAAATGTTAGAGAGTAATTTGCCGGAGCGCGGCGCGCTTTCTTTTGAGAAGATTTGACCTCTCTTTCATTGGCCCCCCCCCTTGGATTTTCCCCGATTATGAGTTTTCCCCCAGTCGATTCTCTCCTCGTCCATTCAGCTGTCTTTGTGGCCGTCCTCCCGTGGTTTCAGTGCGTTGTCATAGGAAACAGCTTTTTAGTGGTATCCCTCCTTGGCGCGAATTTCCCTCCTTTCTTTCAATGGTCGGTTCCAGTTCAGCTTTTGTTTGGCCTTCTCAGCTCTTAGCCGCCACCATCTCATAGGTTTGTCAGCTTCTAGCCGCCCTCGGCCACCTTTTTCTTAAACCCCTTCCCCCGCAGTGCAGTTTTCCGGGTATCATCCTGTGCATCTCCTCAGTTTTTGAATATGTGAACTGAGCGCCGCCTTTCATATGATTTCTGCCTTCCCCTGCGTCTGAGTAGAAGACCTTCTCTCGCTTCCTTAGTGTAAGCTCCAATGCCGTCAGAGATTACTAACGAGAGTTTTAGCGGAGACGGAGGGCCGCCCCCACCCCGGGGTCCCGAGCTGTTTCGCGTTCCCTTTTATTCGCTAATGTCAGCTTTTCCCTATGGGATCAAGTTTAGCGAACTACTCTCACTGTATTCGACACGTCCTTGCTCCCTGTTTGACAGGTTCTTGGCTCTGAGCGACCCGATTTAGTTTCGCCTCGCTCTCGGGCTTGTTCCCCCGTTTGCCCCTGTCCCTTTCCCCATGAGCCTTTTCACCACTTTTGCAAAAATGAGCCGCGCATAAGGAGCTTGGGCGCCGGCTTCGTCCACCTATGCGCGTGAACACATCTTTCGGGGTTTCTTCATATTCGCTCACGGACTAAGTTAGCCTTCTCTTTTCCTTGTGCCTCTTTTTTTCCTCCTGGAAATTTTTGACGCATAACTCAGAGTCCCACTACGAACTGCCATAAACCCTTTCTTTTTTTCTGTATTTTCCATTTGCTCACCGCCTGCCTCGTCTATAGCATCTTCCCCTGTCCTGCTTTTTCTTCTGGATTGCCGTCCCCCCCTCTTTCTTTTAAACTTTTTTTCCTTTCCAAGTTCGGAACCCTGTGTAAAGGAGCAAAGGGTAAGCCACTTGATTTGACCTTGCGTGAAACCTCTTGCGTACTTTTTTATTTATTTCCTGCGTCCTCCTCTCTCCCTCATGACCGAATCACCCATGAAAGCTCAGGCGTTTTTTCTTTGGAGAGAACGTACTGGTTCCGTCCCCTTCCCCTATTCCAATTCGAGGGTCCCACCCCAGGATTCTTCCCTTTTTGTTCCGTGTCCGTCTTTCGCCCCTTGAAAGTATTTTTTTTTTATAAAGGCTTTCCATTAGAGAGTGGCGATAATCCTTTCCTTTGAGTCACCCCCGGCCCCCCATGCAGCTCTTTTTCGACGCTTTTAGACTTCTCCTGTTCCTTCCCATAGCTGTCATGAAATGATGAAGTTCCATTTGAGAGACTTTACTCTGTGTCCTATCGAAAGGCAAGGAGATATGCTCCGCTCCCGCCCTCAGGCGGCCTGTTCTCATCTGGCCCCCTCTTCTTTTCCCGTGCTGCTTCAAGGCTCGAGGCCTCCTACCCTGACTCCTCTTAATACCTCTTTTTTTTTTCTGTAGGAGAGCAAGATGGAGGAAGTAGATTCCCCTGTCGTGCCCGTGCTTCGTCCTTTCTTGGCCTCAGAGACGCAGGCATCCCTGGCATTCCTTTATTCTTATATCGCGTCCTGGTCCTGCCTTAAACTTGGTTCCCCACTAAATGTTTCCCCCCCCCCAGTATTGTCTGCAGTCTGGCCATTCGTAGCTGATCGCGAAGGGAGAGTTGGCGGCGGCGACGTGCGTGTTTCCTTTTTTTGTTGATCTTCTGCTGTTTGGAGATTTTTTCCCTCTCTTCATCCTTCGCATTGCCCTGCCCCCTCACATCTTTTCTCTCTCGGAATGCCCTGCCACCCCCTTGAATGGTGGAAAGATGCGATGTCTGCCAATTCGACGGGTTTCTCGTCCTTTTTCATCTCCTGCTGACACCTCCCCCTTTTTCCTCTGTGTCCTGCGCTACTGGTTGCTCTCCTCCAATATCTCTCTCTTGAACATTCCCCTTTTTTCTAACTTGAGGGTGATTGATCGTGCACTTCTCAATGGCTTGGTGGGTACCCGGTGGCCTTCTGTCCTGTACTGAGCCATGGTGCTGATTTTCCACTTTTGCCGGTGACCGTCGAAAAAATACCATCCCCCGGGTGTGAATCGATATCGGCATTTGTCTTTTGGGCTGGCTTGGTTTGACTTGATTAACGCCTCCCTCATCCCATCTTGGTTTTGTTCGAGTTCTTAACTCATTCCCCTGAAATTTTCTTCGTCACGGCCCTTTGAAGCACTCTCACGCTTTAGTCTTTCCTTCTCTCCTGCCCCCCAGCGTCCAGTTCCTTCGTCATTTAGCACCCTTACTGATTGTTCCCATCTTTTCTAGTTGATGCGCCGTTTACCAACAGGCTCCTTCATGCGAGGGCTTCCCTGACCATTTTCTTTTAAGCAATTCTGGGCCATGGTCCCCTCTGCGCCTGGAAACCATCTCTTCTTTCCTTGTTTTTTACCTTCCCTGACCTGAGACATGCAGAAGGTTAAGACCTTGCGGCCCCCTCTAGCCTCCCGAGACCCCTTTACCTGTCTTGAGATACCCTTCCGGTCCAGCTACCCTTTGTCCCCCCGTCACCTTCGACCTGGTTCTTCCCCGCCCACGAGAAATACGCGGGGCTCTTCCTTGCCGCGGTTTTTTTTGCTTGTCGCCGAGCCTCAGCTCCTCGATTTATTCCTTCTCATTCGTTAACGAGCTCCTTAAGAGATGGAGATCTAGGACCTCCTCCTCTTGACTTAAAGCCGGATTTCCCTCGCTTTCCTTTGTGCTTTTTTTTACCACCTTTCGTGGGCGGCGAGCGGCTGATCGACTGGACCCTGGGTTTTTTTTTTCGCTCTTCTTTCCCTAGGAGGACGTCGACTGGAAGTATCGTTGTGCTGCTGCACCCTGGATAATTTCCCCAGCTAATACTTTACCGTCCCCCTCGTTCTATGCCCTCTTCGATTCAAAGTGATAAAACCCTCCTTGAGACTTTTGCCTCTGCCACTTCTATGTAGACAAGCTGGTCCTTCCAGGCGCCGCGTTTTTGCCACTCTGCTTTATTTCGTGAGCCCGATTCTTTTTTATACCCATACACCCGTTTTCTCAATCCTCCTCTGCCTTCCCCTACTAGGCAATTAGCGCGCTCGAAAGGCCTTATACTCGGCGAGGGTGGCCCAATTACCCCCCTTTTCTTAGTTTACCTAGTGATGAGCGTCTCCTCCTCTGCTCATCTTTCTTTTTCCCGTTCCCAGGTTTTTTTTTGATTGCTTTCGTGCCCGTAGTGAAGGGAGGGGTGAGATTCACGATCATCCCCTGATTCCTTGTCAGACTGCTCGAGACGTTTTTTGTCTCCGTACCTTCCTCCTCTCAATAATCTTTATCCTTTTTCTGCTTTTTCGTCTACCGGAGTTGTCTTTTCCCTCCCTCCTCGGATTGAGTAGTCATCCCGCGACGATTTCCTTGGACTGCTCCTCCTGGCGACGTCCGCCAAGTCCTAATCGACTCGCTATATTTCAGACGTGGCACGGTGTTCTACGTCCCCCTTGGCTTTCTTCTTCTTCCTTTAGATTTTTCGCCTCCTTCCTCCAGTCTTTCCTGCCGATGTTAGGATCCTTTCATGGTGGCGGTCTGGCCCTCTTTTTTTTTCCACCTCTCTCGAATCCCGAGATTTTTTTTTTGCTTTCCTCGCCTTCTTTGTCTTATCCTCCATTGTGTAGGACCTCCCTCACAGTCTCTGCCGTCCGTTCTTTCGTGTCTTTAAATAAGACGCTGTTTTTCTGCCTTACTTTTTACTTCCCCCCCCTGGTTGAGGTTTCTTCATTACTTCCGCGTTCCTCTTATCTCCCCCCGCGCATCGGACTTTTCCTTTTTTAGTTCAAGTCTCCCTCTCCGTATTAAAGCGTATACTGATCGCCTTTCGGCGCGGCCCCTTTCCCCCCTTCATCTTTCGAGATATTTCGCGCCTACATGGCCCTTATAAATTTTCTCGACAAAGATCCTACTCTTCCTCGACGCACTTTCGACGAATGTGGAGACGATGTCCGACGCAGCTAAGGCCGTGTTTTTTCCCTTACCAACCAGATCGTCTCTTCTCTAGTCCTCTCCTCTCTATCGGTGATGGAGCTTTTTACCTTAGCAATTGTCCCCCCACACAATTATTTAGTGATGCTCCGTACGGATATTGTTTAGATCTCCCTTTTTTGGTCCATCTTCCTCTGTCCATCGCCTGACTGCAGAGGCATTGTCCTTTCCCGGACTCCCCGAAAGGAGGCTCTGGCTAGTTTTTTTTAGCTCTGAGCGGTTGCTGTACGGTCTTTTAAGTCGTACCTCTTACTGGCTAGGGGGTTTTTTTTTTTTTTTTTTACCTTCTTCTTTACCAATTTGCAAAGGAATTCGTCCGTTCTCCCTTTTCCCCCCTTCTCCGGTTGCGTTTTAATGTTCTCATCGCAGTTCTTTTGCTTTCCTCTCTTTCCCTCCCTTTTAAGTGACTTTTTTTTTTCTGATCTATCACTCTGCGCATGGAGACCCGTTTTTTCTTTTCACTCTGTGATCTGCCCTTGTTTCCTTCTTACTTCCGTGCCTTGTAAATCGAATTCGTATTTTACGTTAGCGAGATTCCATCACATACTCAAGACGCTCATTGTGCAGCGCCCCGCTAGCTCCTTTGTCGTCCTTCGGATCTTTATTTCTCATGGTACCGCTTTTCCTTGTTTGTTATGCATTTACGGCGTCCCTTCCCTCCCTTGCCCAAGTTTTTATCACTCTCCGGGCCCACCTCAGAAGTTTTCCTCTCTGGTATCCTTCAGATGATCTCCTCTCTTCACTGAATCTTGCAACCCGAAGCGGTTTCTGGTCCATAGGCTCCCCCTTTGTGGGGGGGGCGCTGGAGCGACTGTCGCCAGTTGCTTGCTGTGTTCGTCATCCCTATATCGGATCTCACTCTCACATCTAGATCTTGTTAGTAAGGACTTTTAATGGACTTTTCTGCGAGACCTATCTGCTCGTCAGACGGCTAGCCCATCTCATCCGCCGAAGGCGAGGACTTCCTTCTTCCCGACTCCGAGCGCCATTCCTTAGCTCTATGAATCCTCGGGGTGGTCATAGTCCCGCAGGGTCCTAATCATCCTCTCGCCCCTCTCGGCCTTTCCCCCCCAAGCCTCTTCTCCCCTTCTCCGGTTTGATGGCGAGCCCCTCATCGGAAGGGCGATCCGTTGACGTTTCGCTTTTGTCCCCGTTTGTTCGCGTCTTACCCCCGGCGTCAACTTCGCGTCCCTTTGCATTATAGTGCCATGTATGCTGATTTTGCTTTTCTCTCTCCTGCCACAGCCAGAGAGGAAGAAGCCCCATGAAAGCCCTCGTTTCAGCTTCCTTAAACGCCCTTTTTCTTCCGGACCTGAAAATATTCAGTAACGCCCCCCGGGCCCCTCGGCTGTACGGTCTAGAAACTGTCTTTTTTCCCCTAGTTCTCCCGCTCTCAGATGCGGCTCCCGTCCCTGTTCCTTTATTTTTTCCCCTCTTACGCTTCGTCTTGATGTTCCCAGAAAGTCATCCCCGCGTTTTTTACTACCACAAGCCGTCGTTCGCGACCAGGCCAGGACTAGTCTTTCTTAGCCGCGGTCCTTATTCCCCCCATTCGCTATCATCGCAAAAGGTAACCTATTGCCCTCTATTTCAGATCTCCCCCCTGCCATTTCACTCCTAGCGAGTCAGAGCTCCCCACACGCACCGCGCCTCCAGTCTGATTGTTTTTTTTTTTTCTCTTTTCTTTTTCCGCTCTCTCCTCTCCTTTTATCCCAGAATCCAAGATTTCCTATGGTTAGCCTGGCCCCTTTCCTCCCGTGGGCGTCGCGGTAGTGGTTCTCTCGCGAGGACCCTTCGTTGTCTTGGTCGCAAACCGTTTTGTTTTATCAGACCTGCTTCAAGGGCGGCCGTTTTCCTCTATCCTCGAGCGCCTTCTCCGGCCCATGTCCCTTAACTGGAGAACTCTCCCTACTCTCAGAGGCAACATAGTTTGAGATTTTTCCTAATGGTTTCGTATCCCTTCTTTTTTCCCTATCCTTCGCTTTGCTCCTTTACCTCTTCTCTTTTCGCATTCATTTTTTTAGCCCCCTATGATCCTCCATGTCCCCGCGGTTTTCACATTTTAGGACACGAGCTCTTTCCCCCGTCCGCCTTCTTCGTGGGTAGCCTCCTATTCCTCTTGGGCTCCCAGACAGAATTGTATTTTTGCGGACTCTTTTTTTCCTTCTGCTTGGCTCGATTCTCCCGCCGCGGATTCTGTCTAAAACTTTCCCGCCGCCTCCTTTCCCGCCCCATTTCAGGAAGGTAATCACCCTGAGTTGATTTCCTACATCTCTCATTGCCCCCCACCTTCCCCGTGTCCCTCGCCCCGCTTAATGAGAACAGGTTTCCCTTTTGACAACTTCCCAGATTCGTATCTAGGTATAAAACGCCGATTCCCGAAGAGCGTCCCTACAGTCACGTCTTCGATTTTTCTAGCGGTCTTTTCCTCTCTTATCGGCGGCGTTAGAAAGAAACTAGAGGTTCGTACCCGCCTCCTGATCTGGGCGGCTTCCCCAGCACCCCCTTGCTAGTTCCTTCCCCTCCCGTGCGGTGACGTGTCCCCTTCCAAAACCACTTCTCTTCAGTTTTTTTATTTCTTTTTCTCCTCTCTGCGATCCACCTTTCGAGAGGTGCCCCAAGTTTATCCAGATCGGTCACTCCTCTAGCATGATCTCATGTCTTGTCTCTCCATTTGAAGCTGGTTTTTTAAGATCCCTTTCCCTTCTACCCGTCACTGCAGGACATTACAAAACGATTCCGCTCTTCGTCTTTCCCTCACTCCACCAGGCCACTCGCCCATGCCCGCTAGAGTCTCTTCCACTCGAACAGTTTTTATTGTTGTTTTCTCCCAGCCTTAGGTTCCCGAAACGTAGGAATCGTCTTACAGTCTCTCAAATCCTTCGAACCCCCGCCTTCACGTTACCCCTAGCAGCCCTCAAAGAGTCACTTCTTCTTTTCTCAACCCCCCCTTCTTACCCGATATCTATTTGACCACCCAGTGACTCGTCTCCTCTTGGATGTTCCTTTGAATGCGGCCCCACTTCTCATGGGGCCTTAGCCCTCCGCTTCGATTTCCATCCTCGACGCTGTGCCACCCTCTCGGGTTCTTTGTCTGGCAGTAATGCGCCCTGGAACTGGTTTGTGCTATCACTTTTCCGAACGCGTGGCGGCCCTTTTCCGTCCAACCGCCCCCACTGCCTTCTCACTTGCTTTCCTCCTCTCCGCAGCATGGTATAGTTCGATGCGTGCCTCGTCACCGCTGATGGATCTGCGACCTCCTTTGAGGTTTCCCTTTAGGCCTGCCAGCGTTGCCCGCGAGGCTCCCTCCTTGCTTGCAAGCGGCCTTCTTTCATCAGGCCCCCGGTTCCCTTTCCTCTGCAACCGGTGTAGAAGACGAGCCCCCTCTTCCTCATTTGGTCTCTTTTTCGTTTGTGTTTTTTTCGGGATCTCTATTTTTCTCTCGGCCTTCGACTTCGTCACGTCTTTCTTATTTATCTCCTGGAAGGCTTCCTTTTTTGATAGCCTGCTCCTTCCTTGAGTAGGGAAAAATACTTCGCTAACCCTTTCTCTGGCGCTGAGCCTTTTCCTTGACTTTAGCTCCTTTCCTCTTCTGCGGCTCCTTACTCTCTTTCCTTTGTGGTGCCACGTTTTCGGTGGTCTTCTCTGATTCGCTTGACCCCGAGATCATCCTTTTTTTTTTTGCTCTCTCCCCCCCCTCCCCGATCTCGACGGAGCCCTTACACCCAACTGCTGCAGCATCGTGTCCTTTTCGCTGCTTTTTTACAGACTGATGCGCGTTCCCGCGGTCAATCTTCCCTGGTTCGCTTTCCCTAACAAACAGAAGATTCTTTTTCTTCCTGGTTTCTTCTCCGTAGGGAAGAGTGGACTCAAGGTTTCCGTATTTCGCACTCTTGGTTTTTGCTATCGGCTTTTTCCCGTACTTTTTTTTGTTGGGTTCCCGACTTCTTAAGAATAGCTTTTTCTTACCCACTAGGAAAGGACACTCCTCAAGCCCACCTACAACCCCTTTGGTCTCCCCTTTGATTTCTTCTTCCTTTGTCGGGCTGGTTGGTTGTTTCAACAAGCACGTCGCCCTTGGTTTGTCTCCTTTTACTGTGTCGCTCATTTCTCCCACCCCTTCCTTCCGGAGCGGACGATTCCAGAATGGCTTTCTTTCCTTAAGACTCGTCCCCTTTCCCTCCTATCGCGAACTAAATTGAACCGCTCTCTCGGGTGATTGCGATGCTAGCGCCACTCTCTAATGAGACTCGGCATCACTCTTTTTCAGATTTTGAGCGATCCTCTTTTCATTTCAGCTTGCGAGGCTTGACGCCAAAGCTTATCTTTTCTTTGACTGACCTCCCCCCCTATGTATCTTCTCAGGTGACGTTCTTGACCCGCGGCCACTCTCTACCTCTCCAGGGTTTTCGGGTCCATGTCTGCCCTTTTTTCGTTGCTCCCCTTCCTGCACAGAGACAGGTGATACGAACTTTAGCAGTACTTTTTTCTCTTTTCTTTTTTTCCTCTTTGCCTTCCTTGATGTGGGGCGGTCCGCTCCCTCTCAATCTGCTACTCGCTTAACGATGTTTAGGCATCCTTTTGAGGATCGTCTTTCCTTCTCCCTCTTTTCCTCTGACCTCACATCTATGGACGTCAAGAAGCAGCGGCGTTACCGGGTTTTTCGCTGCAGTCCCCTCTCTCCGGAGTTCCCTCTACGGCGCGCTGACGGCACTTGTGTTGACCTTTTAATTTTCTTGGCTTTTTTTCCCCACAGATGGAAGTGTAAGAGGAGGTGCGCCTTGTAAGAGTACTACATTTTTCCGTTACATTCATTCCCAAGATACTTCTTCCTCTCCTCAGGTCCCCCCAAAGCCTCCTCCCCGACCAGTTTCTGACACTAGAGAACCCCTTTTCTAGTGCGCACTTCTATTTCTCAACACCTTTAAAGTCTTGAACTCGCTTCGGCGATTCTATCCTAGTTTTCCCCTTTGGTCTATTCTCTTGACCACACCACCATTGGCATCCCCTCCTTGTCTCCGGATCGGACGACTCCCTGTCTTTCTCTATTACTCTTTTTCTCAGGCGTTCAAAACCATCGGTTTGAGGAAGGCTTTCCCTTATTCTTCTCTCGATACGAGCCATTGAAGAATTCAGATGTTACGGTCCGTTGCGTGGTTTGCTCGCTGCCGTATGAGTTACTGCTGCTTGTGGCGGGGCCTCAGTATTGATCTCTTTCTACATTCCTTGTGCTAGAGAAGGTGCGTCCTCCTCTTTTGGTTTTGCTATCGCCTCCTTGCTCTCCTGGAGGACCCCGTTCTCTCCTTCCGTGGTCGTCCTCCTCCTCGGCTTATAGAATTGGGGGAGTCTTGAACCCCATCACTCGCCGGCCGGGGTGTACTCCGCGACCACCCGTCACCGAAGCCCGCCATATAATCATAGTGCATTCTTACGGTTTATTGACTCCCTGTGTTCCCTCACCTCCTATTTGTGGGGTGTGGAGTAATTTCTGTAAGATTTTCTGAAGTCTCCTTTTTTTTTTTTTTTCAGTTCGTTTTGGAGATGTCAGGAATGGTTTTTAGGAATCTCGTTGCTAGTTTGACTTTTCTCTACGCCCCGCCCCCCTCTTCGCTCTTCATGTTTGCCCTCTACGTGACGCTGACCTGATGTTTTCCTGGTGTATCCCTCTCCCGCACCGGGCCCAGAATCCTTATTCATTAACTCTTTTTTTTTTCTTAGCCACATAATAATCAGGCGGTCTGTTCCTCCCGGTTTTGTGTACTTCTCCCCAGTGGGCTCTCCCGTGCGCTTTGCCTGAATCTTCCTCTCTTCCTTTGACGCCACTCCCTGCCTTCTAATGGCCCCTGGACTATCCTCTCGCTTCGCTTTCAGACGGATAGACCTATTGCCTGGCGGCCTCTCTCGTCTTTTTCAGCCTTCTTTCGAGCAGATTTTTGGGGCGCCCGGAAATGTCCATTATCCTTCGGACCCGCCCCTACGATCTTCTCCTCACGCCGGGCTGTTAAGAACCATCTCGCCGAAAGAGTCCTCGCGTTTTTCGACGATTTTCCCCAAACCCATCTAGTGGAGATCTATGTTAATGTACTCCTCTCTCTCCATAGCTCTCTTAGGATTTGACTCTCGATTCTAGTGAGCTCTGTCCCTTCCCCTCGACTTTGTCTATTCGTTGGCCTTTGAGCACCCTCTCCCGTGCTTTTCCAGTCTCTTCCTTACATCTTGAAGTGCATCCAATACTCCTTCCCTGACCACGGATTTCTCCTTTGAGACAGGAGTCTTTCTTTTTACGTATGGAAGGTACGCCGTCCTCTTCCGTTCCCAGCTTTTTCCCGGAAATCCCATTCTCCCTCAAATTCCCTTTCTCTTATACATTTTTTACGTCCCCTTGGTCTCATCGCCGCCCTGCTTCTTTTCCTTTTCCCCCTTTCTTTGTTTTTTTGCTATGACGTACTAAAGCATCTGACTCTTTCTCCCCCCTTCATTTCATAGGAGATGCCGGGTAATTTCGTCTACGTTCCTTGTCGGACAGCCCTCAGTACGTCTCACAGTTCGTCGGACTCTTTAGAAATAGCCTCCTCAGATACCTCTGCAGTAGAGCAAGATCAGATAAGCACCCTTTTCGTCTTCCCTTTTGTCAGCACGTAGTCCGATGTCTGTCATTCTACTCCCCTTCTTCTTCCTTTTATTTTCTCGAACCCCCTCGTAACCTTCTCTATCCTTTCAAAGAAGTCTCCCCGTTCTTTTCAGTTTCCTTAGACGGAAAGCGTTCTCCCCTATGCGATCGTACGAGGCACCTAATGATCCAAGAGATGTTCGGGTTGTTTTCTGCCCCTTGAGAGGCCCTCGGGAGTCGAGATTCTGTTTTCTCTCCATGTCTCTTTAGAGCTAATCTACTTTTTTTCGTCTGTTAGGTGTCCCTATCGTTACTGGACCCCCTTTCTCCTCGCAGACCTACTTCCTTCTATATTAGTACTCTTCTTGACTCCATTCCCTTTCCCTTCTCAAGGAGGTCCGAGAGAGTTTCTTTCTAGAGACGACGCTCGGGCTTGTGGGCGATTAAGATTTTCAGTCCGGCATCATGCCGCGCTCCTCAAGGAGCACACTTTTTCTAACCGTGACAGAAGGAGTTGTTGTCTATACGAAGCCTGACGTGCGTCCGGCGTGGCGTCTTGTGTGGTTATTTTTCTTCCCAGGTCCCAGAACGACTATGTTCGCCACGTCTGCTTCCCTGATGCCCCTTTTTACTTCGCCGATTAAGGCGAAGAACGATAGGCGATCCCATGACTTCCCCCTCTCCTCTTCCTGGAAATCAAGACCCTTTGAGTCCGGCCAGTACCCCTTCCCTTCCCGCAACAGTCAAGCGGCCTTTTTGTCTTAGCAGGGGAAGTTCTACCCTCCCCCCCCCTCTGACTAGGAGATTCTTTCGTCCTTTCTTTTCGTGAGTTTCTCGAGTCTCCTCCTGCGTCTTTTTCTGTTTACTCATAACCCTCGTTTCCCCCCTCCTAACCCCCTCGTGAGAAGAACAACCTCCCAGGCTCACCGTATGCTCCTTCTGATTGCCTGTTGATCCCTCTTGACCCACACACTGTCCGCAGATCATGAAACAGTCCTTTTTCCCCCTGCCCCCCCGACTCTCCAATGCCTTCATTCGTCGTCGATACCTCCTGAGACATACCCCACACAAGCTCCTCCCCCTGCCGCCCGCCAGTGAGCAGAGATATTTCCCTCCTCCCTCTATTCATCAATTTCCTTCCCTTGCTATTGGTCTCCCTCCCTTTCCGCTGACTAGCCTTTCTCGCATTTTTGATTCTTTCTTCATCTTAGCCTCTTCCCCCTTTAGGGTGTGGGAAACATGTGTGTTCGGCTTCTCGCGTTACGCCCATTTCTCCCCGCCTCATCGACGACCCTTCGGCGGCGAGGGCCTCTCACCGTTCTCGAAGCTCGATTCTCCGGGAATGGTCCTACGGTGTGATCACCCGACTCAGTTTTTCCCCGCTCTGTCTCCACTGCCCGTCGAATGGGATTCATTTCACCGACATTTCTTTGGTCTCAAGGTCGCGCCCGATTCTTCCGTTCCCTGTGCTCCTAAATTTTCCCCTCGCCCTTCCAACCTTTCCCCTGAAAGTTCACGTGCCCCCCCATTTCACTTTCCCTTTCGAGTTCCTCCCTCTCCTAAGATCTTTGCCTGCGTCACTTCCTTTCTCCCGGAGATGTGCTCTTCTTCCTTCCCAGCCTTGTTCTCTTTCGCTGCTCAACCCGTCGTCTTATCCTATAGCTCGTTGACATCCCTACCCATTGCATAATTTACCCCATCTAGAGCTGCGCGGACCGTATCTTCCTCACACCCGGTCCCTTCGACGGACATCTGATTCCCTGGTTCGTGATAAATGGTAGATAGGGATAAACGCTTTCTCTGACTCTACCATGACCCTACTACAGTTCCCCTCTTGCTCCTACTTATCGAGGTTTCCTCTCCTTTTTAGAAAACTCTCTCCTCCCCTCTGAGGTGAGATACAGCGCCACTCTTTTGTTTTTCCCCTTTCCTTTCTGCCCCCCATCCGTTCTCTGTCGCCCCCCCTTCCTGTCCACTTCGATCCTCGCGTAATGGAGCTCTTTTTTTAGAAGCAATCCCCCCGAGAGCGATTTTTTTACCAATCTTAGGGTGACCCGTTCCCCCTCCGATTCTTGCCCTGCGTGGGGCGAGCATGTACATCATGTGCTTTTCTTCCGAGCCGAGACTTTTGCGATCCATTTCCGGCGACCACGGGAAGCCGGCCGCCTCCCCAAGATGCGCATTCTTCGTTTTTCAGTCTATACCCATCTTCCCTCGCCATGCTCTTAGACTTCACCTTGTGACCTAGGGTTATTGTTTTTCTTCCAGTTTTACGACGTACCTGGTAATCTCTCACCCTTATTCGTCCCTTATCTACACGATTTCCAACACACCCCTTCAATCTTCCAAGTGAAATACTATCACTCCCACACCTTCCCCGTTATCACCGTCATTATCCCTTCTTTCTCACTACCCCCCTCTGATATATCACCATTAGGAGAATTTTGAGTTTCCTTTTTTACGCTGCCTTTGAGTAAGAGGGAAGACTTGACGTCCCCCTCCTCTTTTTCCATCCTTCAAGTTTGACCCCTCTTGCGGGCTTTTCCGGGCACGTCTTGCTCAAAATTTCAAATTTCTTTTAGGAGATGACATTCTCTCGCGAGTTAGCGAATAAGAGCAGCCAGATCCGCCCCACCAGTCCCCCCACTGTCGAAATCTCCTCCCCGAGAATCCCTTCTTGTCTTGTTTTCTTTTTTAATTCTGTCCCCTTGTTGGATTTGTGTCTGAGCATTTTTAGGTTTTGTTCTATCCTTCAGGTACTACGCTCTCTCCGCCTTTTGCTCTTGCTTCCCAATTTTTCCCCCCGGAAAAGGTTTTCCTTCTCCCGTTGACCTGACGAGGCCGCATTCAAGGAGGTCTCTCTCCTAATCTTGTCTTGTTGAGAGAGGGCTCAGTGAGGCCTTCGGCCTTTGTGACCTGTTCTCCTTTCCTTCACGGTACTTTTCTTCTCGCCCCTGCCGCATGGAACTCAGAGCAGGCGGACCTCTGCCGTCTTGCCTCTCTACGCCAACTCCATCTTCCAGTAACCCTTTCGCTTTCTTTCGCCCTGTGAGCTCCTCTACAGGCTTGGCTATCTCCTTCTGGGCGGACTTAGCTCATTTCAGTTTGGCCGTTTTTGGTTTTCTAGGCGTAACTCGCTCATCGCCGCTTGTCCACCCAACCGATCCGCTTCCTGCAGGACACACTTTTGTACCCGTTTTTCCTAGCTCTGTTTCCTTCTCCCTTCGTTAGTCTTTCGGCTCTGGGGTATTCCCAGCCTGCCCTTTTCCCGGATTCCCTTTTTCAGTTCTGACGAGAGAAGACCGACGGAGGCCCCTTCTCGACTTCTTTTTCTTTATGAGTTTCCCTCCTTTCCTTTTCTTGGTTGATTTGCTCTCATGTCGACTTGATAATTTTCCGATAATCTCTCGGAACCCCTGTGAAGAAACCATTCCCCCTCCGTCGTTCGGTTCCTGATTCTTCTTGGCACTCTTACTGCTGGGATTGTTTCTTAAACAATCCAGGACTAAACGTTTTTTCTTTATCTTTGCCTTAGTCTCTAAGGGGAGTCGTTGTCCCCCCTGCCGCTTAATACTCGCCCTTCATGATAGTACCCCTTTCCCCGCCCGCCCGTTTCCCCGATCTTTCCGACTGATTTTTCCATCGTATATCCTTTGTTTTCCGTTGCTCCGTCTCCCAAGAGCGAATCTGCGTTGTCCCTCTTTCGTCCTTTTCTGCTCCGTTGCCACCCTCCCTCTCCTCCTTTCTGGGACTCCAGACTCTTCGGAGTGGTTTGACTCTACCTCTTTGGGTTTTCTCAGTTAGTGAACGTCCTTTCCCCCCCCCCCTCAGCCCGTCATAGAGAAAGGGGTCTCCCAGGTTTTCGTTACCTCTCTCCCGTTTTCATATTTGCGACCTTTGTCCTCCCTCCAAATTGGACTCATTCGGTCTTTCTCTTTTTGCGGTTTGGCGGAAGCTAATTCCGCCCGCTATATTCTGCGTACCTCTTCCGTTATTGCTCTTCCCCTCTTTTTCTCCGATGTATGCTGCTCGTTCTTTCTTCTAATTCAAGAGAATATAGTTCCTTTCGTCGTTAACTTCCACAGATTCGCCGTTCTCTTCCCTCTCCTCTTTCTTTCTCCTTTACCACTTAATGAGGAGGAAGGGTCTAAGTTCTCTTTTCTTCTCCAGATAGCACGCTGTACCTCTCCCTCTTTGCTTTTCGCACCGCGATCACTTCACCCCCCTCGATTATGTCATTCCCTGGGCGCCTGGCTGAACGACTCCTATTTCCCGGTTGTGAAGCAACAAGCAGACTCTCCGTTTCCTTCTTCCCGTTATGACCCCCAAAGGGCTTACAGTACCCAGGTAGAAGTCTATTCAGTTCTATTCTTTTTCTTAGGAGGGCCAGTGCCTACTATTGCCCTCCACCCATTTTTTTTTCCTCAAATCGAATTCCATCCTCTAGAGAAAGAATAGAAGCATCCTTCCGGCCCCCTTCGTTTCTCTGAGTTCTCATTGAGTGCCACCCACTCTTCTCTCTTGGTTAAGATCTATCTAATTGCTTTAGACTCTATCTCAAGAGTCCCATTCTTTTTGTTTTATTTTTGTTCTCGCTATGATTGTGAGCGTTACTGTTCTTTGATTTATCTCTTACATCTCTATCCCCTGGGTCAGCTTTTCTCTACTTTGTATACTGAGCCGCTTCCCCCCTCGTCATTAAGAGACTGTTTGAGGCTTTTTCTTCTAACTTGGTTGCTACTCCTCCTATCTAGACCAATTCACGCCTAGCAGTAGGCTCTAAGACCCCTTCCCACTCCTTCAGAAGCTCATAAACGATCGTCCTAGTTCCCCCCTTCTTTTCTACTCCAATACTTCTTCGGACTGGGAGTTCAGGCCGCCGGGATGTCCTTCCCCTCCCCCGGGAGTTAGGATCAGATTTGATTCTTCCCCCTCTTGGCGATCCTCCTCTTTTTCCTCCGGGCCTCTCAGTAACAGTAGATCTCTACTGTCCTTTACTTTCCTCGTGATTTTTTTCGAGCCTTTTTTAAGGATCAACCCAAGCCCCTTTTCACTTCCTTCCGTTATGTAACTCTTCTGTTTCCACATATCTTTCATTCTTTTTTCAGATGCGTGCTTTTTTCTCCTGAAGAACAGGCCCCAGTAGGATGCTGCCTTTTCCTTGTACTATCTTATCCCGCCGCCTTGCCTGCGTCCATTTTCTCTTCCTTATACTCCTCCTCTTCCCCGTCAATCCCGGATATCCTCTCGCCTTTCTGGGACCTTTGCTGCGAGCTTCTCGAGAAGAACTCCGGTCCTCTGCCGAACCCTTGCCATTATTTTCCCGTGAGCCTGACACAAGATCGAATTCGACTTCCTATGACCCTTATCAGGTTCCTACACAGCATCTCGCCTCGGTCTTCCTTCCCTTTGTTCGTAAGCCAACCCAAGATCGTGTCGCTATTCATTTACTAGTCTATCCTCTTCTCGGAAGTGACTTTTTTCCAGGAGTGCACCTTCTTTGAGATTCTGTTCAGTATACTAAGTTTCTATTGGTGCTTTTTTTTTTCACTACCCCACATTTTCTCCTAGTTTTCTCTATAGGTCCCACATCTTTAGGTCTCCCTACAGGAAAAGCTGGGAAAGGCTGAGTATTGCTCTTGGCTCTGTCGCCCGTAGCTTTTTCTTTTTCTTCTGTTCCCCGCGTCCCCTCCGTCTAGGTACCACTTTTCTCCAATTCAAGAATGCGCCCCTAACTCTACCCATTCCTCTCTCCGAGTTTTTGAAGGCTCGCTCGATTATTATCCTTTCCCCTAAGTTGTTTTTGAGATAGTCCCCCTCCCCTTCACTAACTATGCCTCCAACGGCCACCTTCAAGTTTCTTACCGGCTGTTCCTTTCTGATTGCGTTCCCCGTTTTTAATACTTCATGCCTCTAGAATATTGGCTCTCCAGGCCATCCAGACCTCTGGTCTCTCTAACACTTAGCGCTCCTCTTCTAGGAGGTCTCTTTATTCCACTAACGGCGGATGGGCGGCCCCGCTTCCAAGCTGAGATTGACCCTGTCCCCCCCTATCCTCCCCCACTTCGAGCTATCCTCTGGACGCATCCTTCCATTTTTGCGCCTGTCTTGATCTTATATTCCCGGACGGATCGACGAGTACTCATAGATTCTCCCATCTTTTGTTCACTTCTTCTAAAACCTTCTATGAGGAAGCTGCTTTAGATGATTTCGATCATGCCTTCGTTCTAGATGATTCCGAATTCGTCCTTTTCATCGCATCGTTTGCTGTTTCCCGCTTCGTCTTCCTGATAGAGACTCTGCGACGCCTGAATACTACTTCTTCGGTGACTTCCTTCCTCAAGTTTCGGCTTTCCTCTTTTCTCTCCTCTATTGCCCCCGGTCATTGTTATTGTCTATCATAAGGACAGCCCCGCCAATGACGAGCGAAAACACTCTTATTCTGGATGCCCCCCCCTTCCTTGTCGCCCAGTACCCTAGGAGGATGGCGTATCACTTTTTATCGCCACCTGGCGTGTAGGCTGTCCCCCGTTTTGATTACCCTTTTTTTTTTTCACGCCCTCCCTAGATTTGAAGTAGATCCCTTGAGCGTCCTCAAACCCGATCTCCTTCTCGCTCCCTTTTCCACGTCTTTTTTCTGACCCCCGCCGGCGACCGCCATGAATTCCAGGACCCGTCCCTCCAAACATGGCTCCTTACCTCAATGCCCCCTATATTGCACTCACTCCCCGCGGTTTCACGGGTGTATCTCCACCCCCACGTGCCTTCTTACTCACCCCTCCCGATTTTTCGGTTCGCTGGCTGTTTTTTTTGCGGTCTTCTCTTAAAGAAAGAAGGATTTGATGTTATAGCCTTCCCCTATTCCCCACGTAGTTTCTCCCTCCCTCAGTGTTTCTCTCCCAGGAGCCCTGCGAATAGGATGAGATCCTATTATTCTCTTCTTTTCTGAGGAACCCCCCAACACGTCTCAGCATAGTCAACCTTCCCTCTCTTGAGAGATAAGCGCCCTTGCACCCCTTACTTCATTCGTCCGCTCTCTCTCCCTCCCCCGCTGGTACTACAACTCAGAATTAGTCCTTTATCCGATAGTATCTATGACTCTTTCAGCCTTCAATCGCTTCCTTCTACTCCCTCCTTCCGACTAGCCCTCGGGCTGCGGATGGAGGGATCTTTTTTCTCTGACACCTCGAGTTTTAGCGCAAAACTGGTTTTTTTCCGTTTTCTCTCCGCGGTTTCTCCCTCCTTCCTTACTTCATCTCGTTCCCCCGCCCGGTTCCTGAAATTTCCCAATCTCCTATGAGTCGGAGGACTCTTTAGAGTTATAACCTCTTTAGCCTCCCTGGCGCATCTAAACGTAGAAGGTACATTTCCTCTCGGGTGTCATCTCCCGTTTCGAAGACCCCGGATCTCTTACCCTCGGCGATCCCAGGTCTACACTTTTCCCCTCTTCCCAGGCCTGCCTTCTTCCCTTGATTACTTGCTTTAATAGTACCAAGATCTCTTTTTAATGCCGCCTCTCCGGTCACTCTTCTTCTTTTTCTTTCAGAGCGTTCGTTTCGCTTCTCCCATAAGATCTACTTCTTTTGAAATCCACCTCCTCAGGTAATCACGTTTGGAGATGTCGCCCCCCCTCACGTATCTTCCTCCCCCCCCACCCCTTCCTCCATCTCCCCGTCTTTTTTTTTCTTAGCCGGATTCTTTTTCCACCTGGCTTATTTGTCTATAGTAGCCTGTTAACCTGACCTGATAGAAGAAAGGAACTGGCTAGGTCTCCTTCTTCTGGCCGCCCGTCTGAAACCTTCTATCCTCCCCCCTCTTCGGTGTCAGTCACCAGCGCGATCTGGGCGGTAAGCCGTTTCCCAGCACTTTCAGGTTTCCTGAATTATAACAGTCGAGAATCCCCTGCCCTTATCGCTGTTTGCTAGATAAGCGCACCTCCCCCCCCCCCCTTTCTTTGACAAATTGAGCCTCGGATTTCGCGTCCCCTATGAAGCTTAATTTGATTTCATTCCGCCTTTCCCTTTGCCTATCCCCCTTTCCGCTCACCACCTCATCCTGCCATACAAAAGATGATTTTTTCTCCCTTCCTTCCTTTCTTAAAAGAAAGACCTAGCCCTTTCTCTCTCAGCTTCAACCGCCCCTCACTATTTTCTTCTGCCTTGCTTACGGTACACGTATGGTACTTTTAAATGATTACCGCTGACCCCCCAAGCCATTTGTCTACCCTCTTCCATCACCCGGTGGCCAACCTTTCCTGTAAAACTTGCTCCCAAATGTGATCTTTTTTTTTCTCCCGTCCTGGTTATTTTCAGAGACCCGCTTACGTCCTCCGACTCTCCAGCATCTTCTCTTTCATCCTCCTCCCTCTTCCCAAAGAGGACAGGGCTTTCTCCTTGCTTTCACCCTGTAGGGCGAACCTTTTTTTTTTTTGAGACTCCTTGTTTTGAGTCGACCTCGCAGAGCCTCCACCTTCCCCCATGTCTCATTTATTAACTTCTCTCTTCCTTTTCGCAGGTTCTCGCGCGCCTTCCGCCGAGCTCTTGATTTTTAGATAATTGATCTTTTTACCCCCCTTTCTCTCCGTCATTCTGCT
>Ga0179593_1337270_pt1 | contig 20681 bp, 24 predicted proteins | sample CZODoug2_1_08_16_FD_185931 | JGI IMG/M metagenome (GOLD analysis project Ga0179593, IMG submission 185931) | Vadose zone soil fungal communities from Angelo Coast Range Reserve, California, USA - CZODoug2_1_08_16fungal (PacBio error correction) | ecosystem: Environmental > Terrestrial > Soil >... | reverse complement strand
GAAACATGAGTGGGCTTCAAGTGTAGACCCCCCCCACAAAATTTGCGCACTCCCCCCCTCCGACTCACTTGCTACGGTTTGGATTACCCTTCTGAGAGACATTACGAACCTGGAGGTCCCCTCCCTTTTACTCGATTCTGGCCCCACATTTTTTTTTTATAGCTCTTGTTACCCACTTTTCATCCGACACCAACCGCCCATTTTATCACCAACATTCGGCCCCGTTTGTTCCCTCTTTGGTTAATCCGGGCAACCCCTCTGCAACTCTCCTCTATGGTTTGGAAAGTCCCAACACTCACCCCCCCCCCTCCAAACTTTGTCCCCGACCAGTCAGACCCACCTAAACATTTCTCTTTCAAGGCCTCTACCCATCACCCTAATACCCTTGCCTTGCTCCCTTCCACAAAATATGGCATTCTTTCAGGCTCCTCCCCCCCCCCCCCCTCTCCAAGTAACATTGCACAAACTTTTCTGCTGGTCCCTTTACCCTTTACTACGAATATTTTCGTTTCTGCCCTTCCCCTTCCCCCCCTGTTTTTGCTTTAAATCCCCCATATCGATACGATACCCCCCCCACATACGTGCGATGATGTGTTTTGGGGGGGTGTTGTTTTTTGTTTTTTTTTTTTTTTTTGAACCCGCGATTTTGCGGCCGTCTCCACCCCTTCCCCTGCGAGTACAACAAAGTAGCGGCTACCCCTCCCTATGGAATTTCCCCCCCTTCCACCAACTTCCTTTCAGGCCCTTCCCCCACTTGTTTGCTCTCCAAACCCTAAGGATCCCCCCACGGCGCACCCCCCACCCTGCTCCCAACTTTTACGCCCCCTTGCCGGCCCATTCTGGTCCCTTCAGGGAAAACTGTTTTTTCCACCCGAACCCCATTTGAAACGAATCTTTTTTCACACCGACACCCGCGATTTAATCCGCACTACCCCCCGCCCAAACCCTTGTTCCTTTGCGACAAAGACTTTACTTTTTCCATCGATCTTTTCTTTTTCTCCCTCAAATTATCGTAGTCGGCTTGCTGTTTCCCCCCCCCCCCACCCCACAACCCCCCCCCCCCCCCCCCACCCCCCCCAAACCCTGTATTATCCTATTTCCCGGTACTTTTTTGTGGGTTGCCCACACCCGGTCTTTTTCTTTGTACCACGGTTCTTGTTTGTCCCTTGCTTCCCATAGATGCTTTCATTCTCAATGGTGATTTGGCTTCGTGGCTTAGTTATTAGACGGGCTTCTGTTGCTTTCTCCCTAGGTTTCCTTTTTCTCCATTCTACACGGCAATCATTTTTTCTTCGAAGTTGCATCCTCCCGACCGGCCACCCCACGTTGTCTTTTCCAGTTAGCACTCTGGGAATCCCTTGGTTCACGCTACGGATTGTACTTTTCCCTGAGTGGGGTTTTTCCCCGTTTCCTGACCCCGTTGAAACGTCTTCTTTCTAAGGAACCTGCCCTTCCTTGGCTGTATTCTCCCTTCCTTTTTATTTCGCAACGGACTTTGGTTTGTGGAAACTGTCTTCACCCTCCCTTTTTGACCCATCTACCGATATCGCGGCCGCAATCTCTCTTTTGTTTTCCCCTTTGACAACATGCCAGGCATTATGTAGGGATGGTATAGTTTTTCTCGTGTGTAGGTTTTTTCTTGATCGGGTCCCACGTGGGTTTTTTTTTTGAATTTTTTTCTCAGCAGTAGAGGTGCATTTTTGTTAGCTTTTTGCCCCCCACATCGTCGGTTCGCCAAATGTAGCCCCGATCTCTTCAAGTGTGTTGCTATCTTGGTATTTTCAGTTTTCCTCTCCGTTTTTTTTTTTTCCCCCTCTGAAACAAAAACACGTGACGGACTGGCGCTTTCACCCTCTTTTAATATGATGTGACTCTGCGCTCCTTCTCCCAAACCGTCCCAGGTTGCTGTCGGTGTTCTTGCTGAGTTTGTGTTGTGTCTTGAAATTCTTCAACGCCATAAGGTTGATGGTCTCTTCCCTCCCTACACTGGGGCTTTTACGCGTAGTGCCCATTTCCTGAAAAGTAGTCATCTCCCCCGCGTTTCAAGGCTTTTCCAGGATTCCCCCCCATTCTGCTTCCCCTCCCCACAACTCCCCGTTGAAATTTTTCTCTGAATCGAACCCCCAACACGTTGCTTTTTCATTCCCAACCTTTGGTAAACTATTCCAATCGTCGGCCGTTCTGCCCCCCTCCCCCCCCCCTCCATCCAAAAGGTTTGTTACGGATTGCCATTTCTTTCCCCCTTTCTTTTAACGATGGGAGGATCACCACACGCACACTTTCCCAGGCCCACCAGTATTGTAATCATGCAGACACCCCTTCTTTCACGTTCATTGTTAGACTTGGATCAAAAACTGTTTTTTCCCTTGCCCTTCCACAAGCCCCTCCCTTTGTGTTAAGATGGAAAATGTTTCAGTTGAGTCCCTTTTTCCTGCCACGTTTCCGCCGGATCTAGCTTTTGACCACAACCCCTCACCCCCCAACTTTGACGGTCCCCCTTTATCCCCCCTCTATTTCATGAGGGACTTTTTTTCGAACACCTTTTTTATGACCCCCCCCGACACACCCGCTCAGTCCTCCCTTTTGATGTGTTACGGCACCTATTCCCACACGCTGTTTTCTCCTTGGCGAATAGCTGGATTGTGTCCCTCTTTCTGGATAACCCGTCCCCCCAGTGATTTCCCCACCCCGAGTTGTTTGATCTTTTTTGTCCAGATCACACATCGGTTCCTTATCCTATGATTTGCCCCTTTGCCCTTTCCCTGAATACCATCGTTGGACGTTGCCCTTTGCATGATCGCAACCCCTGGATGAAAGGGCTTTTGATTCCCTTCCCCACTTTTAATGAGACACTTTAACTCTGCATTCGGCGACGGCCTCCTTTTCTTTCCCGTCCCCAGTGACGTTTTCCCAATCCGTGGTTTTCCCCTTTTTCGAAAGCTAGTCCAACCGTTTTAGTTTCGTTCTGTTTTTTTTTCTCGTCCTGTCCTTGCTCTTTCTCTCTTCGCCGCAACAGTAATTACTCTCAAGACTTTTCAGACTATGTCTTCCTTCTTTCCTTTGATTAAACCAATCAGCTTCTTTTCCCCCACCCCTTTCTTCCTCTTTCGAGATATCCATCCGTTCGCGATTCCCCAAAGCATGCCGATATCTCTCTATTCCAACTCTCATTAACTTTTCTTTCCTTATTTCTTTACTACGCTGACTTACTTGTTCACCCCCCCCCCCTATGAATGGCTGTCCAAACAACGTTTAAATATACCCTATTTACACCTATCGCACTTTGATTCTGATGACCCCCTCTCCCGGACTGGTTTAAACTATCCAACATAGTGTTTAGTCCTCGTGTGACTCAGTAGTTGCGCGCTTTGGGGTCTCCGTTTATGTTAACTTTGTTTTGCGTTCCCCGGCACCTTTCTCCCATTGCCATGATTTTCCCTCCCGATCTTTTTACTAATTTGCAGGCCCAAGTTTGTTTGCCACCCCGAATTTTTACTCCCCTTTTTTTTATGATTTTCCTCCACCGGATCTTCTTTCCGCTCTAAATTGCGTTGTTTTATACAATCATATTGTTCTCCCCCCTTCCCAAGAAATTTGACACCTTCGGGGTCAAGCCTTTTTTCCTCCCCCCCTTCTTTGCAGTGATGGTTCTCCTACTAGCCACCCCAAGAATTTCACAAAGACTATAATTTTGTACCCTTTTGAACCACCCCCCCTATTTTTTTTTCGGATAACTCTTATGATTCTTGTCTGTAAAAAAAGATGATTTCACCTCCTATCGCTAGTGTTGCTTTTTTCCCCCTCTCCGTCTTTCCCCTTCCTTTTCATCTTACTCCCCTGCGGTCTGAGGATTGCATTTTTCTCCCATCCTGATTATTGTTTCCCCAGTCTGATACGCTCCAACCCCACTAGTCACCTTAGGTTTCTCCCGCTCTTCACCATATTCCTTTAATATGATTTCCCCCTTGAATTTTCTTTTTGAAGATTCCGAACGTCTCCTTTCAGATAAGGAGACTCCATGTTATCATAATTTCCTGGAGCCTTTAGGACCCTTCCCCCAGGGAATCCCTTCCTACTCTTTTCCCCCCCCCTTTTTAGATCTCTCTTTAATAAGATCCTTCCCACCCTGGCCTTTCCTCCTCCTAATAGTTGTGTTTTTTTCGTGATTTCCCGATGAAGACTTGGATCTGGTTTTGGGTTCCTTTTAAATGCCCAGTACCCCTCCCCTCCTCCCTAGATGGTACGTTGGACTCCCTACACCTCCTTTCCCTGCTTTCCCGGACGCACAGGGTTCTCGTTAGTCGCCCCGATTACTTACTTCCTATTCAGCCGAATAACTAGTTTTCTTTCCTGGCGGACCTTTTTTTTTCTGGTTTTGTATCCTCAGAGATACGGAAAAGTCCGATTTGACTGGGGTGTTGCTCCGGAGTCTCCTGGTCGCCCCCACTACTGTGGGTTTTGCATAACCTCATGTCATCGACCTCTCTGCCGAATGATCGATTCTCTGCCTTCTTTGTACACGGCCCAATCTGGGGTTTAGTGGAATACTTCCTCCTTAATGTCTGAGTGCTCTCGTATTATGAGATGCTTTTTGGGTCCTCTAACTTTATGCGAAATTTGACACATCGCCTCTGCCTCTTCTCCCCCCAAACTTCCCCCACTACACACCCCTTTACAACTCCCTAGACCCCCCCCCTTGCGTTTCCCAAACTCTTTCTCTTTCCCTCCTTCATACTATCATTTATCGCTCGTCAGTCCCCCTCTGTAAGGTCTCATGCTTTTTTTTTTCTCTTTAAACCCATTCTTTTCCACTTTTCGTCCGGCCCTGTTCTTTTTCCTCCACCCCTAGGTACCTTTTCGGTGATTTCTTTCACCTCGTGATTTTAGTCAACCCCTTTATGGTTGATACGTGGACCTCTCCCCCCTCCAATTTAGTCCCTGAGTAGGTTTAATGGACCTTTGACCCCGCTCTGCAATAAGTGTCCCTTTTTTTACCCTTGACACTCTCCCCCTCAAAGCACATCGGGTTCCATGAGACCTTAATCTCCCGAGGTTCAATCTTTCCCCCTCCGTTTTACTTTAGGTTTTACATCCGTATTTTTACATTTTCTGTGGTTTTCTCCTTCCCCCATTTACCTCCCTTAGTGCTGGAGATGCCATTGCCTGATCCCCGTCAAGTTCCCCATCTCCTAATCCTTTCTTCGCTTTTGTTTTTCTCCTCTCCCGGTAACTGTGCGCCGCTGAAGTCCCCCCGCTCCCTTTTTGAAAGTGTTTTCCTCCTTAGATCTGCTCGAGGGGTCATTTAAGAAGTCTTCCCCTTCCGCATCCCTTTTTTCCCAGCTGCGCGATGAATTCTCGCTTTCTCGCCCGGCCTTCACTAATACCAGACTGACCCAAGTCCAGTAACTTTTGAACTCACTTGTCCTTTCTTGAATTTTTATCCTTTCTAAAAAATTTTTATAAGCAGTTTTGCCGTTCCTTTCCTTTCCTGATTACGCTCATTCTGCAGTCTGATCCAGATTCTCTCTGACTTTAACCTTATTCTCCCGCCAGTGCGAGGTGGAGTTCTCCACCTTCCGGGCCGAGGGTACCCTTGCAATCTTCTTTATATTGTCCCAAGACTCCCCGTCTTTTTCTTAGTTTTATTACACACTTATTTTTTTACCCATGGCTTTCTACACAGCCCCCCCCCCTCCCCCCCCCAGTCGCCCCATTCGTTAACCCCCCAACCAGTTGTTTATAGTTTCCTTTTCCCCCGAGCCCACCGTCTTCCTTCGAACTTTTGCGTCCGATGGCCCTGCACCCCCGACCAGTCATCTTGTCCTGTCTATGTTCTACCTTGCAGTTTTTTTTACTTCCGGACTTTTTCTCTAGTTCCTACTTCAGGCCCCGTTTTTCTCCCTCCCATTTTCTACCCCCCCCTGGTGCTTGCCCCTTCCTTACCCCCCTTTGTTCCGGTACGCGCCCCCCCCTGTTTGCTCTTTACCTCGACACTCTTCACCATCCTTTCTTGGAGTATTTCCCTTCCTTCTTATTATTTTTATCACTTTTATTTAAAATTTGCTTTCCCCAGGTTATTTTATGGCCATCTTTAACCGCTGTTTTGTTTCTTTCCCTTGCCTCTCTTCTATTGGCCCCCTGGGTTTCATGCGAAACCTGGTGTTACAGCTTATTACCTCCCCTAGTTCATGGTTTGCTGGAGGCCCTTCTGGTAGAATTGATTTCATGTTTGTCCCCTTTTATCCTCTGAATTATTTCCTTTTCCCACCCCTCTTTTCAGCATCATTGCGGGGCCCCCCCCCCCCCCTAACCTTCTTTTCTGCACTTCCCCCACAGCAACGCCGTTTCTTCTTTTTCCTCATAGGTTGTTCTTCTCCTTCCTTCTGCCTTTAAATCTGGTTAAAACTTCGCTCCCAGTATGTTGCAATGTTCAGCTCTTTTTTCATCGTTAACCACTTCACGCCGTCCCCGACCTCCAATCCCCTCCGGCTTTTTTCCCCCAAGGTTATGCGGCAACCCCTTGTTCATCCGTTACAACCGCTACCTAGATTCATCATTGGGGGCCCCCTAACCCCCCAGCCCCCTCCCCTGTACGACCGATCAACCATACCCCCAGAATTCAAATCACCGCCAATACCCCTTCGTTCAATTCCCCCGGGGTAAACTCACCGTAAACAAACTTTCCTTCTAATAGGCGAGATCCTCGTTTCATGATTTCACGGATTTTGACCTTGAACCCCAATCCCTTTACATGGCTTTCACTATTTTCGTTACTTCCATACTCCCTTGCTGGAGTTCATCCCCTCTGACCTGGCTCCCTACCCACCCCCCTTTCTTCCCCCCCCCTCTACTCGCCCCCCCCCCAAACAGTGGGCCCGGTGAAATTCTATGGTTTCAGTCAGCACAGAAGACGAGGGCGAGACAACCTTATCATCTTGTCTTCTGATATCCCCCCAGTAATACCCTGAACCGAGCTTGCCTGGCCCGCCCTTCAACCCCGAGCGATCCCCCCGGTAAGCCCTCCTCCCTTCGAAGGTCCTCCCCAGAAGGCCATCCATTGCCTGTTCTCTGTTCCCGGCCATTTTCCCAACGACCCCCTCCTTAAACCGCCACTTTGTCCACCCTCCCCCCCCCCTGCCTCATTTTTCCTCCCCCCCCCCCGGACGACCACAGAAAATGTGTCCGCCCCGAATGCTCACCCACGCGAGGTGGGGACCTTGATCTTTTTTGGGTGTTTATGTCAGATCTGTGCGGTTTTCCGGCTTCTAGTAACAGTTTCGTTTGTCTTTCCCCTAGCAGGACCCCCGAGTTTAACTTTTTTTGTTGTCTTTTTCCCCCCCCCCCCCCACCCTACGTTTTGCTGTTTTTTTTTTACCAGTTTTCCTTGCTCAGTCCTCTTCCTGGCAATTGGACTATTTGGCATTGCGGTTTCTTATCTTGTATCTGTTTTTTCCCTTGTCGATACATTTTGTCGCCGTATCTACCTCTTCTTTTTTATGCGTCCTCCTTTTCACATAGACCGACCCGACCTTACCCCCTTCCCTCCTCTCCCGAGGTTGGCTTAGAGATTTTTATTTTTTCATTCCTCACCCCCCCCCCGTATTGGTTTTGGTTTCGCTTCTATTTGTTCATTCATTTTAACACACTTTTGAACGTTTGACTGACTTGTGCCCCCCCCGGCTGATTTTTCTAGGCCCCCTGTTATTTAAAAGCCATTCCCCACGTAGTTTTTCCTCAGTACAAGCAACGTGGTCACAGATATCCTTCCCTCCTTTCTCTCTTGAAGTTGCTGTAAAGCCCCCTGCAGTATTTTATTTCGGTATCGTATGTTACGGATTCTTCTCGGTGTTGTTTGATCGGGTCGTCGTAACGAAACTGGTGGATGTGTTTAACGGGTTTTTCCTCCCTCTTATCGATAGGTCTCTGGGTACCGCTACCCACCTCCCCATCTGCGTGTTTTTATAAATGATTAAGCTTCCTTTTTGTGATTATCCTATTTATTTTTCTCTCCGGTGTTTTAAACTCGACCAGAAGCACACCTTCCATACGAGTCTTTATTGTTCTCCTCCCCCTCTTGCAACTTTTCCTCGAATGATGAGTCTCCCTGCTCGAAAACCCTTCGGAAGAACCAGTTCTGACTTTCCTTCCCTTTGGGCTTTTTTTTTTTAGGCACCTTCACCGACTTTCTCTTTTTTTCATCCCTCATGCTCTTTCCTTAGTGATGTCACTCCTAGCCTCTCCCCCGTCTCCTGTCTAATTCCTCTTCTTCCTGCGTCTCAATAACAAACCAACCCTTCCGTTTCCCTCATTTTTCTAATCCTTCAAGCCCCAATTTTTCCCCCAAATCCGGGGACCAATCTAATTTCTTCCGCACCCCCCACTTTTTTTTAATAAATTTTTTCCTTCTTCCCCACCCGTTTGACCCCCCATGGTGTGGTTCACCCCCGAACTCTTGCTTTGTTTTCCCCTCCCATCCGGTAACCCCCTATCGAAAGAGATGAATCCTCAGAATTCTTGTTAAAGTGTTTCGATTTTTCAAAGAAAACCTGGCTCGGTGTACCTTTCCCCTTTTTTCTTGAACATCTGCCACTGTTTCTTAGTTTTTCTGCCCTTAACTTATAACCCTGCCTCGTCCTCTGGATCACCCATTTCCCCCCCCTTTTCTCTCCCCTGGCCTTTTTCTCTTTAGATTTTGACCGTCTTGCCGTCTTTTTTTTCTCCAACCCCGAACTGCACCCTCCCCCACCCCCTTCCGCCAGCAGTCCACCTTTTTTTTCTAGTTGTTTCTCCTCCCCCTATTACGAACTTCCTGGGTTTTTGTCTTACTCTTGTTTTTAGTTGTTTTCGTGTCCTCATTCTTGCCCATTCAACTACCCAAGTACTTGATGTTCAATCCTACCCTCGTGTTTTTATCCTGCGGTTTGACCCCTCCCCCTGGTTTCCGACTCCGTGAGCATAAGCTCCCCTTAACACCGACCATCCTTTTCTCACTCCCTTCAAGACTTCTGTTTCTTGTTCCCCCTTGCTACACATTGGCTCCTCCCCCCCTATCTGCCTCTTTCTTCCCTCCCCGTACCCTCTATTAAATTTTTCTTCCCACCCCGTCCTCTACCTCGGTGTAGTTTGCCTTCTTAGACCTTTATTGTCGTTCAATGTTTTCCTCTGGTTTCTTTTTGTCCCTCTTAGTCTCCTGCTATCTTTAGCTACCGTCGACTTCACTCCTTTTTCCAAGGCCGAAAGGGCTTCGCTTCTCCCCCTCTTTTTCCCTCTCTACTGTTCGCTTTTTTTCCAACCCTCGCTTTTAGCTCTTTCATCCGGCGACTGATCTGCTAAACCCCCTTCAGCTCTGCGTCGTTTTTCTCCCTTCGAACCATTTCTTACACCGCCGCTTTTTCCCCCGCTCAGTTACGTCTCCTTGGATTTGCACCCCATTAAAACCTTCTCCTCTTCTTCTCCCTCCTCTTTGCTTTTAGAACCTTCTCTTGAGCGTAACCCCTATTTCTCTCCCGTTTTATCCCCTCGGTGATTTAAATCTTTTTGCGTTTCTTTGGATATTTGCCTGCCACTTTTTGACCTCATTTAACTGTCCCCAGAATCGTCCCTCCCCGTGGTGTCTCTGATGTTTTTTCCGTCTTCATTTTTTTCCCCTCCCCCTTCCCCGGACTATTTGGCTTTCCCCATAAAGCTTTTTGAGTTTTACCCCCCCTCAAACATCCCTTGCTCAACTACTTCGGGTCACTAAAAGTTCATTTGACCAATTTTGCTGATGGTTTATCCTTCCTCTCCACACCCCCCGTCCTGCTCCAGTTATGTTTGCCACATTTATTCCCACCCCACCACCCCAATTTTCTCTCACCCATCTGAATAGGGCATGCAACTTAACTTCCTTTCCCCCCCTCCTCCCCCACTATTCTTTTAACTGCCATTTCTTTTCATAACTTGGATAGTTTTCCCCCTTTCTGGCACCTTTCCTTTAGTCTCTTGCATAAAGTCGTCCAGTTTGTCGCGACCCCCCCTAGATCTTTTCTTTCTAATCTTTCTCTCCCCCCCCCTCCCACCCCGTTCCCGCCGCTCGAACATCTGAATATCTTCCTCTTTCCTGACCGTCCTTGCCATTTTTATTTTTCCATAACCTTTTTTCCCTCTTTTGAGTTCTTGATTTAAAAACTGCATTTTCCTCTAGCGTCTCCTTTCCGCTTTTCGTTATCCTCCTTTACCGCCCTGTACTCCCTTCCTGCTATTTTTCTTTTTGTTTTTGAGAGAGATCCCCCCTACCCTTGGTTTGCCTTTTTGTCTTTTATCCTGAATCGGACAAGACCTCCGTCAGATGCGATATGATTCCCTCTCCTTTTCCCGTGGTTACGCCCTTCCACCCATGTGATTTTGGAAATATTTCAGGGGACGTTCTTTTTTTCTTTCGCCCTCTCCCTCTGGTCCTCTTCCCTCCTTCATAAAATATTTCTCCTTTTAACAGTTTTCATTTGTCCGACTCTCCCTTTGTCCCTTGAAATTCGTTGGCATTTTGCAGGCGGTCCCCCATTTGACCATCATTCTTTGTGTGCAATCCCCTCCCTCCATATCGAACCTAACCCGCTTAATTCTTCCTTTCCCCCGATTTTTTCCCTTAGAATTTCTTGCTTTCCCCGTTTACTTATTTTTTTCTATCGTTTCTCTTAAGAGCGACTTTGTTTTTTTTAGCCCGTTTCCCTTTCGCCGATAGTTTCTTCCTTTTTTTTGTTTCTCGTAGGTATAACCTAAATCCAACAATTTCCAGACGGCATAATTTTTCCTATTTCTTTTCTTTCCCCCCAGTCTTTTTGATTTCCCCCACCTTAGTGAGTTTTTTCCCAATCTTGTCGCGGGACTCTGTTGAAGAAATGATCCGCTTTTACGATTTTAAGTTCCACACTTGCCCCGATTCTTACGTTATGCCCTCAGTCACTTTTTTGCCTTTTTATCCGTTCCCCCGCCCCCATGTTTTCAACCCTGTTCCCTGCGGCCCCCCCGAGGAGCTCCACCTTTTAAAGATCCCTCTTGGCTTTTTTTTCTTTCCCCCCCTTCCCGGCCTTTTGCTAAGATCCTTGTTTTTAAATCCCCTTTTTTTGTGATAAGCAATGTTGCCCTTCCTGATCTTATTTCTATTTATCCAAACCTCCCGGAATTTAGTTCTTCCTTCGCCCCGCTCGCATTTCTTTTTTTCATGTTTATTAATGATGTTGATGCCGCTGAAGCCAGAAGCGTACACAGTTTTCCTTTCTCTACTTTTTTCCAGGGTCCCCTCTCACAGACTCCCTCCTTTCGAAGCCTTGTCCCGATTTGAGAGATGTGCATTCTGTTATAGATCCCCTCTCGGCCCCCAACCCGTGAACCGAAACTCCTTCCCCCCCTGCCCGTACCCTTTGGACATCCCTTAGATTTTTGACCCCACTACCTTTTCGGTTTCCCCCCTTCCCCCTTCCCTTTGAACAACCTTTTCTTGACTTTGCCCTTAACATCACGTTCTTCCCTCTCTCCTGTTAAGTGGTTCTATGAATAACGGCAGTGGCGTCTTTTCTTCTCCTCCTGTCCCTATTGAATTGATTTTTTTCCTTTTCCCTTTGCTTCATATTCTCTCACTTTATCGTACATTCTTCATCAACACGCCGTAGGCGGATGCACTTACGGTCTTCCTTCCCCCCCTCCCCCACTATTATCCACCCCCACGCTTTCCTTTCACCACACCCCTTCTTGTGTTAATTGTCCTGCCCTCTTTTTTCCACCAAATCCTCCTTTCGTTCTTCTTATCTTGTGCAATTTTTCCGCTTTCCCTTCCACCGATCTTCTCTGGACGTACATTGTTAAACGTCCCGGTTTGACTTTTGGTATGTTTTCTTGGGACCATCCTTCTTCAGGAATGACAGTTATTAAATTTTTTCGAATATCACCCTGGTTTTCCCCCTTGCCCCCCCCTTTATTCAACGTGTTCAATGCCGAGCAAAAGTTTTTTTCTTTTTTTTGGAATCAGAAACAAGTGCTTTCAATCCGAATTATTTTTTCGATATTCCCGAGAGGTTTTTCTTTCTTTTTCCTCCCAATTCTGTCTTTTTTTTTTTTGCCCCCCCTGTTTCCCCCCCCAAACTCTGGCCCCCCACCTTTTTTTCTTTTTCTTGAATCTTCCCTTTTGCTAGCCTTTATTTGGGGAAGTCGCCCCTGTTTTTTTGGTCTCCTCAGTGCCACGTTACACGTCTCTTTTGTTTTTCAGGGGATTGACTATCTTTCTCCTGCTAAGATTCAACCTGTTGCTGTGATTGCTCTCTTTGTGAAATAACTACTTCCCCTCGATCGGTCGGCTTTACCACATATGCACGGTGCCAAACCCCCCCCATCCATCCACCCCCTCCGATGAAATGGCTCCCTCCCGTGCTCATTTTTTTTTCTATTCGGACTTTCCCCCCTATTCAATGCCTTTTTTTTTCACGTTTCCCTTGGCAATTTATCTCTCCCCGTTGGCATGTCAAACCCACCTACTCTGAAGCGTAAACCAGTCCGTCGCTCCCCCCCCCCCACACGTTTTTATTTACTTCCCTTCATTTGTCTTTTTCCGCGGTCCAACGTTTTTTAAATCATCTCTTCTTTCTTTTGGCGAAGCACAAACACCCATCCACCCCTTGTCCCCCCTGACGTCCACTTTTTCCCACCCCCTACCCTCGCCTGCCAGCCTACCCCTACATACCATTTTGCATGTTCTAACTTTTGCCTCGCATTGCGCCTAGCTACCGATTTTTTCCTTTTTTCCGACATTGCACCCCGACCGATGGAGTTTTTTCCCCCCCCCCTTCCTCCTAATCACAGCCCCTTCTGTGCCTGGGCTCCTTCCTTCCAGGAGAGGTTTGATTTTCCCCAATACAAACGTTAGCCCACTCTCCCCCCCCCCCCAACCAATTTTTTTACTTTTTTTGATATCTCCCCCTCTGCCTTCCCTCCCCACGATGCGCGTCTGTAGTTTGATGACTTTCCTTTTTTTAAGGTAGTTTCACCTTCTTGCATCACCCAGTTTCCAGATGAATTTTTCGGCTACTTATAAAAATTGAGTTTACACCAACTCCAAATACCCCGCGATACCTTCAGGTGCCCCCCAGCGGCCCCTCCATTGCCCTGCAGCTCCGCGACCGTCACTGGGCAAAAAGAAACCCGCCAGTAACCAAGATAAAAAGACCCCCCCGTCTAATTTTTCAACCCCTCCCCAAACTTTTTGCCACTTACTGCTGAATGGCCCCTCCAACAACCCTCTCTTTATCTTTTTTCCCAATAATAAGGTTTTTTTAGATAGGTTGTTTTAGCCCGCGAGCAACATTTGTCTTAGGTAAGGCTTTTTAACAGTCTCGTTTTTTGCCCCCCCTTTTTTTTACACCCCCGTAATTCCGGTCAACTCGGTGTCTTTTGAGTAGTTGTCAAAAGTGAAGAGAACCCATTATCCCCGGGGCAGGTCCCCCCCCGTTCTCTCCTTATAGAGTAGGTTCCATTCCCATTGTCCTGTCCCCCCTCTCCCCTTTTTCGTATCTGAAAGAAATCTTCCGTGCTGGGTCCTCCTTTCCCCATCGCCTTCCTTCCCTCCTCACCCTCCCAGCCCTTCCCTCCGGCAGCGGGCACCTCCTTCGCCGAACCGGCTCTTTGTCCGCTTCTTAGTTTGGGCTTCGTTAAAGTTTTGAATGCGTTTCCCCCCCCCCCTGTACACCGTTTAGATGTAGAGCCCCTGCTTCCTTGCGTTGATTATACTTGGTCTTCGAACTTCCCCTTTTTGGCACGTTTTTTTTCTTTCCACTAACAAGTGAAACCTATCTAGCGAGCCCCTTCTCTTATATTTTTCCTTTTTATTTAAGACCCTTCTTTTCGATGCGGTCCTTTTTTTTTCTTGATGGATTTAGGTGTATTTGTTGATTGTCGTTAGTAAAGACCCCTTCTTTTTATTTATCCCGCCAACCAAAGTCACCCCCGGTGATATTTTTTCCCTCTTTTACCCCCCGAACGGTTCCCCGGCTGGGAGATCAGGCCCGTCTTTGTGGACTTATTTTTCCCCCCCCCGTAAGAGGTGTACCCCTTCCCACCTCGCTATAACCCTTCACCTCTGACGAGGGATTAACTCTTGTTCATAGGATTTCAGTCCATTAGGCAACCGATGCTTCTTTTTTCTTTCCCCTTCTTTTTATTCTTCTTGTTTTTTCTCCTTGTCCCCCATAAGAGTTCTTGTGTTAAGCCTACATTTTTGATTTCGTTTTCGGCAACTCCTCAGAGTTTCCCTGTGCCAGCCTCCCTATTCTTCATTCCCCTGTTTTCTCCCATGGCTCCGAAAAACCCATCTGGTTCCTATTTTTTCAATCTGCCATCGACCCCCCCAACAACTTGCTCCTTCCCCCCCCCCCGAGTCAAAAAATTATGTTTTCTCGCTTAACTAACCCCCCCTTTGCCTGCGCCCTAAGTTTTCATACTCAACGTGTCCCCACAGTACACAGGGTCCGTGATTCCCCCAACCCCCCGAACTAATCCTTCCCCCACCCTTTTTCTGCTTATATTCCTATCTACCATCGTTTAATAAAGTTTGCAAGTGCCCCATCCCAAACCCTTTGGCTGATGCCCTTTCTTTACGCCCTTTTTTTTTTACCTGGAAAACATTGATAGTTGTTGACCCTCATGCGGTACTGCCCGTGATTTCCATAGTTTCTCAGTACCACAACCTCCCCTCCACAGTTAGCCGGTAGTAACGATCGTAGCCCCCCACCGTTCTGAGCTCAGCCACCCCCCCTCGACTCCCCCCCACCATCCCCAACAATTTTTTCAATCAGAACATGTGATATTTGTTTTCTGACCCCTACTCCACGACTGGTTTTCGCTTTCAGAGCTGGAGTGGGTGTCTATCTTTTTCTTGAACTCACCCCCCCCCCTTGATGTAAAGGACCGCCCCAGGCGGTTTTCTATCTTCCCCTTTTCCATCAAACATCTTTTTCGAAGATTGCGATCAAAATTTAGCACCCTAAGTCCCTCTACACCCCCGGTCCGTCTTTTCCCGCCAACCTTCCTCAACCGTTCTTTCTGCTACCCGACAACTTACCGAGAACTTTCTTCTATTCGCGATTACGTCTCCGCTTCCGGCACCCCCGGCAAACCCCCCTCTCTTTATACGGACTTTTGTTTTTTTTTTCGCCCGTTAGATTTCTAATTAAAAAACTTGTGGTGCGGCTTCTTTGGGTTATGCTTTAGATTTCTCCCAGTTATCGCAAGGTCACTTCATCGCCTTAGATTTTAGTCCTCTAGGTGCGCGTCTTTACCCGTTTTTCCCGCTAGAGAGGACCCCCCTTAAGCTTTTCTCCTTTTCTTCATCTCTTAGTCAAAAAATTCCGCCCCCACAACCAAACTGTTTCTTTCGATCTTTTCTTTTTTAATTCTTCCCTTTCTTCCCCTTTCTCAGAGTCTCTCCAGATGCATTTCTGCACCCCCATCGCCACCGCAACCTACTGTCGTGTTTTTCCCCCGTCCCATGATCGCCGACTTCCCCCCATTCGGGTGCCACCTTTAAAACCTCGTGATGATAGTTCATTATTGCTACGCTTGTTTCTTTTAACTGCTTTTGTTGCGGTGCTGCTCAACCCCCTCCTAGTCAAGGATTCGTGACCACTGCACGGAAGAAATCTGCCACATGGTTGAGGGCGCAGCTCCCTTTAAATATCCCGCTGCAAACCTTGGATCTATCCTTTGATTTAAATCTCCCCGAATTTCGAACCTTTACCTAACCGTCCTGAAGTTTTCTTTTCCACTTTTTTGCGCTTTTTTAGGACCTTACCCTGAAAACCCAACTCACCGAACATTATGGCAAGTTCAGATCGGACCCCCCCCCAACCACCGCTTAGGCATCGTGCCATTTTTCCCCCCCAGTCTTTCACTTATTCTCCCCCTCCCCGCGAGGCTGATTTTTGAACGTCAACGAAGAGGCTTACCAAACTGTGGCTCTTTTGCGTATTTGGATATTTCCTCCCTTGTTCGCCAATTTCCGCGCCGCACATCCCTTTTCCTAACTTCCCGTTTTCACTGTACCCGACTATGAGGAGAGACACCACCACGTTTCTACCTTCCCGCCATTGACATTTTTTTTAAGCAAGACTCCCTTTCTGATCGGTCGCTTCACCTTTTGTCTTTCTAATTTCCTGCGCCCCTTTTGGGACATGCTTTCCCCGAATTTCATATTTAATCTGCATTACGAGCGAGGAGTCGTTGCCTTGTCATCAGCCCTACTTGCCATGCTCCAATCGGCTTTATCTCGTGTTCCCAGTTTTTTTTTTTTTTTATATACTCGATGGAGTGGTAGCTTTTTATGTCTGACGAACGGAAGCCTGCATCCCACTGCAGAGGAGATTTCAAGTTAAGACTACTTGGGGAAGCACTGGGTCCCCCCGATGGTTTCCCTTATGCCAGATTCCTCTCCCTAAGATTCCCTTCTCAGCTTCCCAGCCGCCATATCCCGGATTGTGATCTCGGCGGAAACCCGTAAGGGTTCTTGAACTTAGGCCCTTTCACAGTTGAACGAGCCGTGTCATGTTTGTGATTAGTGCTGTCCTTTGCGGACGTCATGTCTGGAGGATGCCCATCCTCCTACCGCAATGTCATTAACTAAAGATTCCGACGTGATCCCGTGCTTGCACCGCCCACCCTCGCGCGGGAGATTGCGAATTTACTTACCTCTTTTTTTGGACCTGGCGCGCTTTTTCAGGGATCCTCGTATTGTTGTCGGAGGGAACGGCAGATCGGTATGTAAGGTTTGTTTTTTTCTTCTTGTCTACCATCAATTTCAAATTTGAAACGGACATCTGAGGCTTGGATTTGGTTCATTCGGTGATTTCTCAAAAGCGTGATGAGCGCCCTATTCGCTTGATAGCGGAACATGAGCCTGTTGGTGACTCCACCATAGACCGATTCGTGTCTATCAATTTGAAGACGGCTTGCTTCCTTTCCATGTTCGGACGCCGCCACGCCAAAGCAGTAAATTCACCGAGGTCCCGTCTCGCAATCCTCGATTAAACACGGGTTGATACTTCCCGTCCTGTTCCATTCCGTCATGTCGAGAGTTTTAATTCCTTTTCCCGTTGAGGTTTTTTCAGCCACTTCATTGTGACTCACGGATGTATGTTCCTTGAGATTCTTTCCAAACTAAAGCATTCGAATGATGCCTCCTCCCTTTCGCACCGCTTTTGTTATCGTCGAATGTGCGGTGCGAAGCGCGACATTTGGCGCCTCTAGATCGTTTTTTAGATTGGGCTCATCTGAGTCCAACGACGCCCCTTCTCGGATGATGCGACCTGAGTCATCCCACGTCGACGTTCTCTAAAGATCGCCAGAAGCCATCAGAACCCAAGCTCCCCATCATTGAACCATTGGAATTTCTCTTTTGACCTGTTCCCCCACGACAACAGTCGATAGCCGGTTCCTGCGAGGAAAAAGATCCATATGCATCCGAATCAAGTTCTCGATTAGCATCTTTGTCTTCAATCCGTTCTCGGTTGCGATCTTCAATTTAAGGGAGTTGTAAGCTCTTTCATGCTCCCCCATACTCACAGTATTTTCTTTTTCCCCCCCAAGCCTCTAACAACGTCCGTGGATGTAGTGAAATCATCATTGTTTTTTTCCATACCAGTGAGACACATCCCCCAACTCCAAGCAGAGTCCCCATGGAGAAAATTCTTAAATTTGTCATTCCACCGATTGGACACAGCTCATCGTCAATTATTATTTTTTTATTTGTTGCGTTATCTATTTCTTGTTTTTCCACTCAAACTTTTCGAGGGCGGCTATTTTTTCTAATCCGAGTATTTGTTGATTTCATCTGGCTTCATATTCGGAATTAGTCAAGTTGGGAGGAACCGACATTGGTAGAAACTATCCAATGCTTGCACCCTAAAACGCAATGGTCACTATCAAGGGTTTTGAAACCTCTGACACCGTCATCCCCCGCGGGATGCGTGTTGAATTACATGGGTATTGGATTTCGTTTATAAGACAACTAGGGGAGTGGTCTGTGAGGTACTATGGCCGCTTTCACAACCCGTGTTGGTACTCTCTCGTGCCTGCATCCTCTCGCCTCCCCATTACCCTCTTCCCTTTGTCCCTTACGAGGAAGCCCCAAAAAACAAAAAATAACACACCACCACCCCACTCGGCTAAGGGATCGTTTTCTTTCCCCTGGAGGGAAAAAAAAACAACCCCCCCCCCCCCCGCCCACCCCCCCCCCCCCCCCCCTCCCCCCCCCCCCCCCTCCCACGGTTGCCGACTTTGATTAGAAATTACTACCGGCTTGGTTTTCTGGGTCTCATGTTCGCCCCTTTTCCTTTTCTTCGTCCTATTTTCGCTGCAATATCATTGCCAGTGGGCCCAATCAGAAACGAGCAACCGATCGGGTGCCCCGAACTTTCTTTTTAGTGTGAGCCCTCAACCACAGGGCAATCCCACGCCGACTTTTTCCTATGCTTGCGTGTTTGCCTGGATGAGGCATGCACCGTGCGCATTGGTTACCTTTTTCTTAGTAGGTGGCATGTTTTCGGTGCTTCTTCTCGCCAAACCCCTTATCACAACGCGTAAACAGTCCACGATCACCTGGGAGCCTATCGATCACGTCCTCTTTTCCCTGGAATAAAACCGGACTTATATTATCTGCTTGGGGGCGTCTCCCACAACTTCAACACCGCCCACTTTGGACCCGGTACCGTATCAGCACACACCCCCACCTTCCTTCCCCCCCCTTTACCTATAACCACAAACATACTTGCCTGGTGACTTACCTCCCTTAATCTAGCTGGAGAAGAGATACGGGTACCGTTTTCACGTGAGTTTATTGCTTCACAACCCCCTGTTTTGAAATTTATGATCCTTGTCGCTAATCACCTCCTGGCGTGGGAAGGGGCTACATATCACGCCGGTTTCCCCCTTCATCCCCCCCCTCCAAAACCCTCGCTACGACCCCAACACCAAAAGTTTTCTTTTATGCTGCATCATTCTGCCTGCGGCCTCCCCCCCGCTGCCTTCGTCTTTCTCCCCCCACCTTCCCTTTTCACTCCGGCGTCTATCCCGTCCACCCCAGCGCGATTGCTTTGTCCGGCTAATGGCGCGACATCCCATGGACAAGTCCCCCTCCTTCCCAAACAGGCTACCTCCGGACCCAACTTTTTGAATTCGGATCCTCTGAGTCCCTTGAGTACCCCCCGAAAACTTTACACCGAATTCCTTACCCCCTACCCCCCCCACTTTGAATGTACTCCGAAGACCACCCGCAATGTTTAGACTGCTGCAACAACGTTCTATACCCTCTCCCGTGTTGTTGTTTTCTTTAGAGGTTTTTTCTTTCTTGAGTAAACGTTTTTGTAGTAGGTAAGTAACTTACGGCCGTTTTGTTGTTTTCTTGGACCAAAATAATCGGGGTGTTGGTCCCCGATGGTTTTTTTGGCCCCCAGTGCCGAGGTCATCATATCTGACTTTATGTTATTCCCTTCTTTTGGTACGGATTTGGTTTGTTTCCTTCTCATCTCGGGATGTAACTTTCGGTCTAGCCCAGTTTTTATCAGAGTATACCCTTCCAAGGGTTTCGTAATGCCTTCATACAGCCGCCGGCTTATCCACCCCTTGTTCATCAGAGGTTTTTCAGCCCCTTTTGTTGAGGAATGCCTGCGAACGTCGGATTAAGCATTATAACCTTTGGTTTGTATTAGATACCCCTTTTTTTTTTACTGTTTCCCCCTGAGTGTCTTCCCCCATTTCATGCTTCCCCTTTACAATGCCCTGTATGCTGTGATCTCTCCTTGTTCTCCCCCCTCTGTCCCACTTTTGTTTTTTCCCTTCCCCCCCTCCACGTGCCCATTCCTTTCCCGATAGCGCGGCCTCCTTGTTGATTCTCTCCTTTTCTTATAGGCATTAAGTATTTAGGTTTTAATAGGATGGCCTTGTTCTATTTTGTCTGTGTTGCTCTGTTTTTTCAGACCCCCCCTTTGTCTTTTTACGTTTTCGCCCCAAGGCTCTTTCGTTGATAGATATAGCGTTTAGGGAGCCTCATCCCTCTTCCCCCCGTTCCCTCCACTCACCTCCCCCTCCTCCTCTCTGTACCCTGACCCCTCCCTCGGGCCCCTTTAATGGAATAGGCGTCCCCAGGTGTTTTCTAGCGTTGACTGTTAGTATTTTCTCTTATAGCGTTTCGTTAACCTCGTCCCCGACGAATAATTTCCACATGCCCCCCCTATTACGCTCCCGGTATGTCCCAGCTTTGCCACCAGGCTCCAGTTATGATCATCATATGCCACTCCGCCCTTATTTTTTTCCCCTTCGAGTTTTTTTTTTTTGCTGTTTTTTGAGGCACGTCATCAAGGCGTATGTTACCCGCCATTATGATCGGTTTTTTTTTCTTTATTGTCCCCTGCACAAAATCAGCAGATCCCCTATTCCCCCTTACCTTATTCTCACGCCCTTCTCAGCGTCCCCAAAACCAAATATATCTCAACAACGAATTTTTCATCGCATCGACAAACTTCTCCCTGACACACCCCCCACCTGGAACCACTAGCCCCTCGTGGGCAGACTGCACCAATCCAAAGTTTTTTTCGGGCCAGTTTTCCATCCCTCCCGGTCCCACCAACGCCAGGGCTGAAACCCTCCGACTCAGTATATGAGCTCCA
>Ga0179593_1441502_pt1 | contig 20682 bp, 19 predicted proteins | sample CZODoug2_1_08_16_FD_185931 | JGI IMG/M metagenome (GOLD analysis project Ga0179593, IMG submission 185931) | Vadose zone soil fungal communities from Angelo Coast Range Reserve, California, USA - CZODoug2_1_08_16fungal (PacBio error correction) | ecosystem: Environmental > Terrestrial > Soil >... | reverse complement strand
TTTATCCCTCTCGCTTCATCCATCTTGACCACCGTCCCGTCCCCGGCGTTTCCCTCCTTTTTTATCCTTTTTTAGAAACTATCGTTCGCCTTGCTCCCGCCTTCGTTTCTCGATTTTTTGTTGGCTGCTCAGTTTGACGGCTCGACGGGATGATCACTTTTGCCTTTTTCTTGTTGGGCCCCCTTGTCCACCCTTTTTCAAGGTACCCCTTTCTTGGCGTTTTGTCGCATGTACCCTCCCTTTTCAATCGTTTGTAGTGCGTTTTCCCCCTGAATTGCGTTGCAGCCCGAACCTTGCCTCTACGTCCCCGGGATCCTTTGTTTGGCTAAGGACTCCTTCATACCAGGCCAGTAAATTTTTGTCTTTTTGATTTGGTCCGAACTGGTGGTGGGTTTTTCAGTCCTTTCCTGTTTTTTGTCATTATTTTAGTGTTTCTAAGAGTGCGTTTCCTGGATCCTTCTAGTCCGGCCGTAGGCCGGCGTTGATAATTTTTCTAGTTTTTTGACTTGGAAGAGTTCCCCCCCCCCCTCCCTGAAGAAGTCCCCTTTTGCCTGTACTCGCTGCCGTGCTGATCCGCTGCGCGCCCCCCCCCTCCCCACGACTCCATCCGCCTGCCCGCGCTTGTGCCCCCCCGAGTCCCTCTTATTTCGGCCTGTTTCCTTCCTGGTTCAGAACATTTGGTGGATCTCTCAGAGAGATATATCCTATTTTTATCTTTTTTTTCTTCGGATATAGAGGATTTGAGAACCACCCTTCCCGATTTCTTTCTCGGTTTTTGAACCGCTCCTCGCTGTTTGAGGTGCTTTTTGTAATTGTCCCCCCCCCTCTTTTCTTGAGAGATTAGTTTTTAGGTTGGGAGGAGGCATATGGCTGTTTTCATATTCCCTGTTCAATGATTCTTCTTCCAACTACAACTCCTGCCCCTTCCCCATTTGGCCCTTCCCCCGGTCCTGACACTGATCCGTTGGATTCCCAAACGCACTACGATCTAGAGGTTGTAGTGCCCGGCGTCCGCCTTCTTTCCCCCCCCGCTGGAAAAGAGGTTACAGCAGGTACCCTGGCGACACCCCCCGTACCTACCGAATCACGAGTTGTAATTGGTTTAGGGACTGATTCCGCTTTCCTGTAGTCTTGAAGACAGGTAACCAGGACCCCCGGTACTTCTAAGGGTCCCTTGCAGTCGTCTCTTTACTTTTCACCCTTTCCCGCAACGAGCCCGACGAAGGCGGGGTTCATCCCATATACACTCCTCCTTCAGGGCGATGTTTTTCTTCCACAGAGTCCCGAGACCCCTTAGTCATCCCTGCTCTCCTTGATCTCACTTCTTGACCGCCCGGCACTTCCTTTCCAATATAGTTCCCCTAGTGAGTCGTCCTTTTCTTTTTGCTACCCTCTAAGACCGAGCTGGCCGACGGGGATTTTTTTGGCACATGATGACGGGAGTTTACCCAGACCGCCTTGCGGTTTCTTGATGAGAGGCTATCCGGCTCCCCTCCACGGTTCCCTTCCGCGAGAGAGGTTCTACCCCCTAATCGGATGGGTGATTGTCCCCTCGTCTCCACATGTCGGTGTGCCTTTGTGTTTCTCTATCCCTCTTTTGAGGACGTCCCCCTCTCCTTCTTGAGTCGAGGCTGTGACAAGGCTCCATAACGGCGTGGTTCCCACGTCCTGGCGTTGAGCCCATCGTAATCCCTCTTTTTGATAACTTGATCGTCGTCGGGTCCCCATTTTTCCCCCTCTGCTTCTGGCTAAATACCAACTTTTTGATGGATGGGTGAGGTTGTCGTAGGCCTGCGGCCCCCTTGCTCTGCTGTTAGTCCCCCCGTCTTTAATTTTTTCTCCCCCCCGTTATCCGCGTTTGTTTTTTTACCTTTCCGCCGGCGTCTTGCTATTGTTCCCTTTTTTCCTATAAAAAGATCTTTTCTAGGACCGTAGCTTTTCTTGTTTGACCTGGGTAGATGACCTCCCGCATGGCCCCCTCCCCCGTCTAGCCTGAAGTACCAGTCGGGACCCTGCTTTTTCTTCCTTTTTTCCCCGGAGGCCAACCGAAAGTTTTAGTTTCTTTGACTTTTTGAAGACGGCGATGGGAGGCTAGTCTAAACCCGTCAGCCCTTGAATAACAGTTCTTTTTTGACGGTAAGGAGGCCATCGAAAATTCTTTGGCGAGCGCACCCCCCGTTTTTCTGCCCATGGCTTCGCCAAGAGCTATTTAGATGCAGCGCAGCCGGGAATTTCCTTTTTTTTAACCCGACTGTCAAGCCATCTCACTTTTGACTGGATTGCTGACCCCGAAGACGGCGCAGCGATCCAGCCCCCTCTCAGGGACTCCAACTCCCTTCCGGTGTCCAGAACGGCTCGTCTCCTTTTTGTTGCGGGGATTTTTCTTCATCGTCATTTCCTGCAGGTCTGAGTTTGAGGACGCCCCTCTTTTTTGTGGTCTCCCCCGCCGCAAGTTTCACCTCTCCTCCTATGTAGGCTGAGGGCATCTCTTATTTTCCCTTTTCATCCCCTTTTTTTTTTTGGCCTCTTTTCCTGCCTAATACGATCTTTTAAATAGTGGCTTCACCACTCCTGAGGTTGTACCCCCTCCCCCTTTCCTTTGCTCATAAAGATAATGAATCCCAGTCCACGCATCCAGTTCCTCCAGGTCGGTCATGAAGGGAAAGCATTTTTTCAGGTCTCCTTCCTTCTTTACTTTCTTTTCCAGTAAGAACTCTTTAGTCCCCCTCTCCGTAGCAATGGCGAGATATCGGGATTGATTTACTTTTTCAACTATACCCCTTCTGAGCAGGACAATTCATGCTAGCTGATTTCCTTCATTGTTTCTTCCCGATCTGACCCCTCCCTCCCCATTCGGTTTTCGGTTTATACCTCCACTTCGAACTTTTTCCCCCAAGGTGTCCGTTTCTACGACCTGAAGTCCGTCCTCCCCGGCGGCCGCACCGGTTCTCTACGTTCCCCTCCTTAGGTGGCCCTGTTTCCCTCCCCCCCCTTGAGAAATCCCCCCCTTAAGCTTTTTCTGTCATAGTTTTTTGTCCTCTACTCGGGTCAGTTTCCCCCTCACCTGAGATCCACGTCGTGTTGAAGTCAGCAATTTTTTTAGTGGACGAAGAAGCAGTTTTTTGAAGAACTTTTTTCCCCCTCTCCCCTCGCGGAAGATTCGTCCTCCCTTAGACCCCCCCTGGGTGCAACACCATCATCAACGCTCGAAGTACTCCTGCCTCCTGCCAAATACACAGCTCATCCAAACGAACCCCACTCCATTGTTCTTCCTCCGGAAGATCTGATCGAACAGAAGTCACAGTGCTGAGTACCAGCGCGGTTCTATGTTGACAAACCGTGAATTTCTCCCTTGTTAGTTCGTCCTCAGCATCTTTTTGACCCTCCTTTGTTTTTTTTATGATGGAATACATGACTTCGGCACTCCGAAATATTCCCATTAGATTTTTTTTGGTCTCTCTCCTTCCATCTATGAGGAGAACCCCCCCTTCGACCCAAGGGATTTCCAGGCTGATTTTATTATAAGTCGAGAGCACGACTGGTTTTTTTAGAACCGGAGGTTTTTTACCTCCATAGAGCCCTCCTTCCAACCCGTTCAAGCCGGTTTTGCCTCTATCTTTTGTCGACTCGAATTTCAGAGCCTTACGGTGCCGTCTTTTTGTTGGCCTTTCTTTGAAGGGCGTTTCCGACGACGGTATGCTCTGGAGATCGGTGTTTTAAACTTCTTTTTTTGGTCTTGACCCTTTTCCGCTAAGAGACAGTCGTTTTTTCGAGCCCTGGTTTCTTTTCCTTTTCAATTAGACATACAGTTCCAGGCGAGAACTTCCGGGTTCCAATTACTCCCTCCCTCCCCCCGGGATAATGTTAGTTAATTTACGCTTTACTTCCCTCCCCTTTCCCCCGCCACTTAGTAGGTTGGTAGTGGTCGGCCAATGGGGTTTTTAGCTTGTATTTTCCCATCGGTGAATTGGGGCAGGCTTCCGCAGGTCCCCTTCCGCTAGTGATTACTCTTTTGATTTTTCGCCCGTCCCTCGCCTTTTGACTTCAGGACCGCGAGGGGCAGCCAGACACTTTCGTGGATGGGCCATCTCTTCTTTCCTCTTCTCTTTTTAAAGAAACTCCCCCCAAGCCTACGGAGGCAAGTACGAGGAACGCTTCCTCTCCCCCCAGAGCGGAGGTTGTTACGTCTAATTTTTTGAAGAAGTACGTGGTGCTCCTAATTTCGTGATCTCCCCCCTCTATCGAGTGGGTTGGTTGTTGAGATATAATCTGAGTTCTTATCACATCCCTCTTTCTCACCCTTCCAGGAAACCTCCTCCTTTTTTTCGTCCTTTGTAGGGTCTCTTTTCCTGATTCTTGGCGTCCTTCCCTGCCGCGTTTCGTGGAGTTGCGAGCATTGGGGCTCAGCCCCTATCCTCTTTCTTTTTTGCAACCTTTCGGATAAATTTTTCGGTCCCTCCCCTCCTGACCCACCGATCGTCATGTCTGGCAACGCCTTTAAGGAATTTCCTTCCCTTAGACTGAGTCAGTTGACCCTAGCTCACCCTTTAACCAAAAGGGAACTATTCACAGCCTTCCTCTTTACCCCCTTGGTAGAACCTTAGCTTTTTTTGGTGAGGGCGGTAGGGCCTAACTTGTCGGCTCCCTCTTACCATTCTTCCCTCGTCGATGATCGGGGGATCTTCGCCGTGCCTTACCTTTTAAAAGGTCATCGAAATCCCCTTGGGGTAGGCAATGTGACCCCTGATCTCCTAGCGCCCTTTGCCCTGCTGGAGTAGGCACAGGCACGAGCCAGCCCTCTTTGCACCTTCCTGTGCTCAGACCGTCTTTGCCCTTTACCGCTTTTCCAACACACGATTCCCGTAAGCGAGGAGGCGCCTTCCGTTCTTTAACTTCCTAAGACAGCTAAATTCTTGGCCCTTTAGTCCCCCTGGTGGGGCCCCCTTTATGCTCCTGTTCCCCCGCATGGGTTTGTTAAAAGAGGCGGCTCCCGTATACCCTCCCTCTCCTCATTCTTTTCTAGTTGTCGAGCCTCAGAGGCTGGCGGGCGCCGAGATTACCAGCTCAGATGTCCTGGTAGATTGGGTCCGAAGGCTCAGCCGATTGTCCCCTACTCTAACCCCTCTTTTTTAGATTGGATCTGATGCTGGATGAACGACCGGATTTTTCCCCTTTGCCCAGCAGGGGTCCATTTCTTCCGCGCACGGTTGCTCCCCCCCCCATTTTTGGAGTCCCCACCTCGCTCTTTTCGGCTAATGGCTTTGGACGTTGTGTCGGCTTTTTTCTTTCTAGTTTTTTGATTACTTTCCCTTCTTCGTTGACGGTCGAATACCGGATGTTTTTCCTTCGGGTCCCGATTCTTGCGCTTTTGGTGCCCGAAATATTCCGCGAGTTTCCAAATGCCCTGTGCCAGACTGTTCCTTCCCACCTTCCTCATCTTCCAACGTATGGCTGTTCACCGAGGTATGGACAACCTCTCCCGTCCCCGGCGAAGATCAGTTCTTTGCCTGGTGCTCCGGGTGAGCACCCGGAGGCCCCCTCACGTCTGGTCTCCAGTTCTTTTTCCAAGCCCCCCTGTTCCCTTGCCTTTGGCTTCTTTCATGCCCTTGATTCCCCATAGCAACCTTCATTCACCAGTCGTCTTTTCCCGTCCTTTTTTTTGAAGTAACCTCCCGTGGAAGGGAGGCTCGACCTTCCCCCTAACTTTTCGCAGCAAGCCCTAGCGCTTTCGGCGCGCTGGCTTCTTTGGACGATTACTTTTTCCCCCCTCCCGCTCTCGTCCATGAGGAGGGCCTGGACCGTACACTTGCCTCCAGAATCTCACGAGACAGATGCACTTTTGCCCCCCCCCCTGAATTTACGAAGTTTTTCGGACCTGGCGACTTAGGATAGGGTTAAGGGCTGCATTTCTTTCCCCTTGTCCTTTGGCCCAGTCCCATCCTCACATCCTCACCCCTCCCCCCCTCCCCTTTGCCCCCTTCCCCCCCTCACCCTCCCCTTCTCCTTCCCCCCTTGCTCTACTACCCCCCAGCACACTTCTTCCTATCCTCTCTCTTGTTTTCCCCCCTACTCCTTCTTCCCTTCCCCATCCTTCCTTTACTCACACAATTCACTATCTTTTTTCGATATCCCCATTACTCCCTCTGTCCACCACTTAGTCCTCCCCCCCATTCCCCTTTCCTCCTACTCCTCTACACTTTTTTCCGCTCCCCCTAACCCCCTACCGCCCCTTTTTCCCATTTCTCCCCCCTCCTCATTCCGCCCTTCACCACCCACCCCCCCCCCCCTTCCATCCCTTCTCCCAACTCCCCCCCCCCCCTGCCTCCATACCCACTCCCGACCCCCCACCGCCTCTAATTTACACCCTTCCTTCCTCCTGCCCCCCTTTCACCCACCCCTCTCCCCTACTCCTCCCCTCGCCCCCGCTTCCTCCACCATCACTCCACTTTCCCTACCTCCTGCCTCCACCTACTCCACTCCCAATCACACAACTCCCCCTCCCCTCCCACCCCGCTTCCCACTCCCTTTCCTTTCTCCCTTCCCCTTCCCCTCTCCCTCACCCCTCTCCATTCTCCTATTCTCAGCCCCCTTCTTCCCTTTCTCTCTTCCACACTCTCCACTCGCCTTCCCGCTCCCCGCTCCCCCCCCCACCCCTTCCCCCTTCCCCCACGACCCCAGCTCTACCCCCCCTCCCCCCCACCCTACGACTACCGCCTCCCTCTCCTCCCCCCTCCCCATTCTATCTTCCTCCTTTGTCTCCTCCTGCACCACCTCTCTCTTTCCCCCTTCCCCCTACTCCCGCCTCCCACCATCTCACCACCCCCCCCCCTCCCCTCGTCCCCCCCTCCCCCTCCCATCCACTATCTTACTACCCTTTATCCCTCCCCATCTACTCACTCCTCCACTAATCTACCCCTCCCTCCTCCACCCCACGCCCTCTCCCCCCACCTTCTCACCTCTCCTTCACCCCTCTCTTCTCTTCCCCTCATCCCCCTCCTCTCCTCCAACTCCACTTCCCCCCTTGTGCCTCTCGCTCGCTATCTTATTCCTTCCCTTCATTTCTCCCCCTCCCCTATTCACCATCCCCACCTCTCTCCCACACCCACCAAGTTCCGTCTTTCTGTCGGTTTTATTTTTTCATTTCACAGTTCCTTGTTCAGCAACACTCTTTACAAGAAGTAGTAGCTTCCCCTCCTATTGAATCTTTTCCTAATAATACGTTTTGTTGTCTTCCCTTTAACGTGTCCTAATCGTCTTTGGGTCTGCTGTCTTCCTGTACCTCTTGTTCGCTACATAACTGACCCTCCCATCCCGCCGCTCCTGAAAAACAGCCCTATCATGTTCTTTTAAGTTGATCGTCCATCCCACTATCTTTAGTTTCCCCTGATGATGGAACTTTTAGTGTTAGTACTTAACCATCCCCTTTTTCTAGATACTTTTCCTTTCCCCCTTTTCTAAGGCAAAACTTTCATTTCCCTGCTGCGCTCCTCCTATCCCCCGCTTTGGATCTGATTTGGCCGAGAATCCCCTCCTGCCCCTTTCCTTCGTTTTTTTTTATTTTTTCAACCCTAAGCCACCGGAGGTCATTTTCTCCCTTGTATTTCAAATTTTTTTACCCCCTTTGCCCCCGTTCCAAAACATGACCGAGTCCCCTTCCTCCTTCCAAAGTATTGCACTTTCTCCAGAGTTTCGGGTCCTCTTGTCCAACGCACCATTACTCACTCCTGGTACTACGTCCTTCCCTTCCTTCAATGTTTTTTTTTAATTACATAGTTTTGCCAGACCACCCCCTTCTACCCCCCCGATCTGTTGATCTCAGCCCCCCCTCCTTTTCACAGAAGCTACTATCGGACCCGTTCTCCTGAAGATCACCTCCTCTCCCGTAGGATAGCGCATGAGGAACTTGTCGCAGTAATCACGCCTCGAAGCTAGGAAGACCGGAACCTGCCCAACATCCCCACCAACCAAAAACGGAACCACAGTTGACGTAGTCCTAAGAATCTTTTAGGGCTTTCACGCAGCCCATTTGAGAAAGTAGTTCCGTGGCGCAACAATCCTGGACGTTTTAGGAACGCGGTTCTTACTCTTTTCCTTTTACGGCCTTTTTTAATCCCCCTTCCTGTCACATCGACCTTTTTCCTGTTCCGATGGGCACACGCTTATTAGTGCACCCCGCGCTTCTTCATTCCCTTTGCGACTGAGTAGCTATAGTCGAAGGCACCTGTCTTAGTAGGCCTAACAATCCCATCTCAAGGAATAGGCTATGTAATGGCTTTTCTTTTGCCTCTTCTCTTTGGGTGCACCGACCGGACCCCCCTTTCAATATTTGATCAAACATCTTCTTTAACCCACACGGTAACGTTCAAGGAGGAACCATCGGGTTTCTCTTTCTCTAGAATTACTAGTCCCCTAGACCTTCTGGTTGTCCCCCATCTCTCCGGTTCAGAGTCTTTGGATTGATAAAATGGTGCGTTTCTATCTCCCTTCTTTTTTTCTGATAGGTACTCCCCCACCTTTCCCAACTCTTCTTATATGGTGATTGTACTACCCCCCTCTTGACCTCTTTCCCTCGTTGCGTGCGGTTGCCTTTTCACAGGCGGAACCCCAGTGACTGCATCTGCCCGTTCTCCCCTTACTGGACACAGAGATTCCCGGCCATGCCATAATCTGAACAGTTCTGGCGGGCTGGTCTAACTTTTTGTGGTTGGTTAAGGCTGGGTCTACCTTTTCCCTTGTATGTCTTCATTAGGACAGCAGGGACCTCCTTTTTTATTATTATGCGTCCCGTCACTCCAAGAAATGTACGATACCCTTACTTCCCTCAGAGTTAAGGACTCTTTTTTGCTTTTTATTTTCTTCCCTCTTTTTTGTTCGTGCTGTGACCTCATGCCTACTCACTAAACCAAGGCTTCTCTACAGGTTCTCTTCTCCAGTCGTGGTGGCTTTTTCCCGAGCACCTCCCCAGCTATAGCCGGTGGTTTTTCTTTTAACCTCTTACTTTGTTCTCCTCAGACCTTCTCTCTTCTCTTTGAACTCCTTTTGTTTGTGAGCTCCGAGGAAGTTTTTTTCCCACTTTCGACTTTCTGCCCTTTTTCCTGGGAACCGACTCTTCTTTGTCTTTTCCTTTTTTGCTTTTTTTACTTGACCCCTCCCTACCCTTGCGTCCTTCCTGTGTGTTATTTCCGTTCTGGAGAAAGAGATAAAGTTTTTTTTTGTTTGTTGATTAGCGGAACCCCCCCCCCCCAACCATGACAGGATATGTGCCTAGGCTTGGAAATCATTTGATGGATTTCCCAATCCTCATTCCTTCATGGAGCCCTCTCTTCCCTTTCGGAGTTTTTTTTTTGGACCAAACCCTGGGACGATGTTCCACAGCCCGGATGAACAACCTCGTCACCCTCCCTCCTGACCCGGATTTTTTTTGTGCATGGCTTGCCAGCTGTCCTTATACGACATCGGCTTCCCGGCTGAAGGTCGAAGGGTACCGGGCTGCTTGCCTTTCCCCCCCCCCCGCACCCGTTTTACCAGCAACTCGTTCCTTTTTTAGGTTCTTCATGTTCTCGATCCACTCCTCCCCCCCAGGGCGATTTATTTATGAGAACTAGTTTTTCAGCACCTCTCATACAGGGTGATCATCCCTTGTCGGGACTCCCCTTCCCCGCTTCCACTCGAGGCACCAGGTTTGCCAGCTACCGTCTTTTTATGAACTCCTACCGAGAAGAGGGGTGCGCGCACCGCTTTTTGCTACTGGATGTAGTTCTCTCTACGGACCCCCTCTCCTTTTTTTCGATCCCTTTTGAGAGCTCTCCGTATGTATTCAGGTATTTCACGGGGCGGTCTCGGATGCTCTTTCCAGTCATGATGGCCTCTCGTAGATTTCAGCTTTAACTCTTTCGTGACTCGCGTGTACTTCAGCTGGTCCCTTGCCAGTACGGACTCTCATTATCGTGGTGAGGCTTTCACATTTTGACCTACCTACCTTTTTACGCCCCCAACGGCATTTCGCCCTCTTTTCCATACCGAGCGGCTACCCTTTCTCTTCCTGGCCACCAAGATATTAGGCAAGTAAAAACCTTTGGCTATTTTATTTAGTTTCTTTTTGCGGTTTCCTCTTCCATTCGTGAGCTGGGTAGTGGTCCCTCCTTTCCCCCCCCTTCCCTCCTTTATATATTTGAGAGCTTGGGTTTCCCCGGATTTCCGTTTCGTTATTTTTCTGTCTTCGTAAAGTTACTCGAAAACGTTTTGTTGCTTCTTACTTTTTTTCTGGTTCTCTTTCACCGACGTCAGATACGAGCCGTACCACCTTCTCATCAGCTATTTTTAGTTTTTCTTCGGTCACCACTTGCACCCCCCCCTTGGAGCGCGTCCGGAACGTTGTTTGAATCCCTTCCATCAGGGTCTCCGACCAGTTTCCCGTCGGCCCAACATTGAAGGCCTCCCCGATGTTTCTTCTGGCGACCCCGCCCCGACTTTCCTGTCCTGAGGACTTGAATTTTTTTGCCATTTGCGAAGTGGACACTGGCTTGTTCGTCGCATTGGGAAATTTCGATTTTTTCCCTCTCTCTCTTCCCCTTTCGTCCCCTGGAGGTTTTTCACGACATTTTCAGTTTCTATGCAGCGGAAACGGACTGCACATTTTGTCTCTTCACTTCCTCTTCCTAACCCTTCTTCCTGTTCTTTTCTGCATTTGCTAGGTGAATTCAGGCGTTTTGAGTCACTTTGCCTTTTTTTCCACCTCCTCCCTGTGACCGCGAATTCTAGATGGCGACTGCAATATCTCGAATATTTTTGTTGTTTTTCGAGAGATGAAACCGTCTCATACTTTTTTATGTGTTTTTTACCTGCTGATTTTCTTCACGGTCTGGTCGTCTCTTTTTGAACCACCAGACCCATCCAAAAATTTTGAACGCTAGTCACCAAGTTACTACTCCGTTCCCCAGTCCTGCCAATTTAAGCGTTCTCTAAATGGTTTTAGTTTCGTTTGAGAGTGATTGTTTTTCTCTGTCTGCCATTCCTTCCAGTACTATCATCTTTTTAGGGGTATTCCCAAAAGCGCATCGCAGGCCCCCCCAACAAATCCCTTTTTTTTCTCCCTAATATTGATGAGATTTCGCTTTTCAATGTTCCCGACTTCCTTCCGCCGCCCTTCGGTTCGGTTCTTTTCTTCCCGTAACATCTCCCGGCTCAGTGTTTAGTCGACTCGGCCGTAAATTGCATACTTCACCGGCTACTCCCTGTAACCCTTTGGTGATAATTGTGCGCTCCGTAGGTTTTCCCGCTTTTTTCCCCCCTTTACTTAAACCCCTTCCCGCCGTCCATTCCCCCGGTTTCTGTTCTTTAATCCTCCTGTTCCCTCCCCCTTCATCGTTCCTAATAAACTTTGAATCCCCTATTTCTTCCCTTTTGGGACTAGCCTGACCCTGTCGACTTCGGTTTTCTTTCACCCTCGCGAAAGACTCGGAGAGATCCCCTCTTCTACCGGGTTTACCATTTTCCAAAGCTATACTTCCCCGAAGTGTTCCTGCCACCACCTTTATCAAACGGACCAAACGTTGTATTTCGAACAGACGATAGATGTTTGTCCCGTAGCCTCCCCCTTTTGACCCCCCCCCCCGCCTTATGCCGGACTTTGCTGAAATCCGTCCCCAATTCCTTTTTTTCGCCCTCACATCGTTAGTACTTTCCGGCATCATTTCCAGATCTTTCCATTGACTATGGTGATGTTTTAACATCGTCAGTTCTCCCTTCGTCAAAGAGACTTCTCTGACCTTTGTTTTTAGGAAGTTGTACTATCGGCTCCGCATATGAGGGAAGCCTCCGCCTATTTAATTCCCGTTTTGGATCTCGGGATCGCACTCCCGATATCAGCGATAAAGCCAGCCCCGTTTTCCCCCTGCGATAATCGAGTGCCAAACTAGTAAACTTCTTCCTCTTCTCGTCTCTCCACTTTTAATAATCGCATTTCCTCCACTCCTTTGTTGGAGAGGGTAATTTCGTCTAATAGATTTTTTCTTTTCTCACCTGGAGTTCTTTTTTTCCCTTAGGGGGGCTCCCGATCTTTGACGCTAAAACGACAACCTTTCTTTTTTTTATTCCGAGTTATGGAGATTCCCTAAAACGTTCTTGCCTTGCCGTTGACGTTATTCCATTTTTATCCCACCCGGTGGGACCTTTAAGTCCTTTCTAAGAGGGGCACTCTAGTATCAGAAAGTACTCTACCATGCCTCCTTCCTTAAACTATTCCCTGCGTTTTTCTACCTGGTTGTCTTTGATTCATCTTTTGTCCTTTTCCCGTGGTCCGAATTTTATTCACGGCGTCCGAAGAGAATCTCTTTTTTGCGTTTTAAGTTTCACCTCTTCACGGTAAGGACCCTCCTTCTGGAAGGAATTTGGAGCCTTTAATTGAGTTTGACCTACTCCCTACTTTTTTAGTGTGAGAAAAGCTGCCTCTTCAATACCCAGCCTTGTTAGAAACGTTTTCGAGAGACGTCTCGGCCCCTTTCAAATCTCCCCGTCTTATCCGGTTTTCAGGAGTCTAATGAACTCATCTGATTGTTTAAATAAGAGTTGCCCCTTCTTTTACTCATCCTCCGTTTTTTTCTCTCTATTTATTTCCTCGTACGTGAGGATCCCCCTCCCTTATGATTTTCTTCCCCATATTCATTCCCCCGTTTTTTATCTGCGATCGGTAGAGGTGATGGACTCATTGAGATCGATTAGAGCATGATTGAGGGCGTCTCTGTTCGGCCTTCCCCCCTTCATCCTGAGACGCGTCCCCCCCCAGACCCTCCCGTTCTCCTTCTTTCCCTAGGATGTAAGCAAAGATAGTACGTCTGCAGGCAACTCCTTACGGCGAAGATCGAGGAGTGCAAGGCCGTTTTCTAGGACTTTCCCCCCCCCTCCACATTGTTTCCAGATTTCAACTGCATGTCGCTCGACACTCCAGGACAAAGCAGACAGACTACAAAGTTTTGCGTTTGCCTGGTAGGCGAGAATTTTTCTCAGACCCCGTTTCTCTTTCCCAACGATGGTAAGGCTGAGAGAAGGTTCCCAACCTTCATTTCTCCCAGGCAGAGCGTGTCTAAGTCTTTTTATTATTCTTACCCATTCGACGCAGCTCTTGGTAGTGTGGTTTTTTTTTTTCCCGCGCCCCTAGCCCCCAACATCCTATTACCCCCCTAGAATCCATATCAGCCTTATTCTTCCCTCCAGGTCCGATCTTCCCCCAGGCTATTCCCTTCCTTTCGTGCGGCACCTATATCTCCTCACAGTCCTCTTTCTCGGGACTTGAAGGTTTCACGTATGTATCTATTATTACTCCTGGGCGTGCTCCCCTATCTTTTTCCTCCGCTTATTTCCCATACGATCCTTTCATCCTTCTTTCTCGGTGACCTCCTGCATCATTTCCGGTCCTAGAATCTTTTCCCCACTATCCCCCTCGGAGACTCCTTGTGCCCTCCGGTTGCCCATTGCAGACGGCCCCCCCCCTCTGCCCCGATCTTGTCTCTTTCTTCCCCCGACCCCTTTTCGTCGGTTGCCGCCAATTCCCGTTGCGCCAGCCTTCGTTTTTTCCCTGTCGTCGGGTTCCTTGTTTGGTTTGTCTCTTTGTGTAGTTTGATTTTTTTTTTGGTGCATTAAATTGTTTGCGTTTTTGAGTGCGGGCTTGGTTTAGTTGTTATTTTTTGTATTTTCTTTTTTTTGGTGTCTAGGTCGCTGTATGATTACTTTCGTTTTTCATGTTCCCTAAGTCACAGTTTCATGGGAGGATTCCCCCTTCCCTTGTCTCTTGGGCTGTAATACTATTTTCTCCCGGTGTCAGTGATCGGACCTAGCTCGGCCCCTCTTTTCCAACACTCCTTTACCCAGTCTCTTTTTGCTTTGAACCTGCTTGTAGTACTCAAAGAGCATTAGATGACCCCTTTATGTCTGCTAGGCTTTCCTTCAGTTCTCTTGAGCGGTCCCCTCCAAGTGAGCAGGCTCAACACAGACTTGAATCCTGCTCATGCCTTGCCATTTCCTTAGTCCCAAGTACCTTTTTCCCTTTCAACCGGCTGGCCTACTTGCCCTACACCTAGTTTCCACTCCGGTCCGTCGGCTCCGCGTGCCAATGGAGTCAAGCCTAGTACAGCTAGCCATTTTTTTTTATCTCTTCCTGCGTTAGACTCCCTTTTCACCCTCTCTTTTGTCAAGCCCCCCCCCCCCCCCCCCCCGCTTTCTGCGTATTGAGGGCTGGACGCAACCCTGTGCCTTTATCCCCGCCGAGCCACACGATGGACCGTCCCTCCCTATTACCTTTTCCGGTTCTTTCGACCCGAGGAATTGAGTATAGGCCTTTTTTCTTTGTCAATTTCTTCCTGCGAACCCCCCCCCCCCTGTAGGTCGTCTGTATCACAGGACAGTTTTTTTCTCCGGTACTTATTTTCCAACAAGAAGTCTTCGGAGAAGGGCATCTCTATTTTACACTAAATAATTTTGTATGCTCCTCGTCCCCCCTATTCTTTTCTGACATACTAACCTTTCTCATTGTTAATATGAGTTTTCCCCCTTGTACTTTTTCAGTCTCGACGAATTGCAATTTACAGAAAGCTTCCGCTCCCCCCTAACCTCCCTCCCCGTCCCCCCTTCTGACACACGAGTGAAGACTTATATAAACTAACCCTTTTCGTGTTAGTCGCTTCATTCCTTTTGTTAGTAAAGGAACGCTAAGACGGAATGGTGGAGTGAAAGAGTTCAGATTACCCTATAAAATGAGGAGAACAATCTCCCTTCCTGAGGTCTTGTCGACCTTTGTTGAAAACTGAGCCCCTTCCCTTTTTTTTCTCTTTTTTCGGACCCCCTCCTCATTTACGTGAATTTGACCCGGTTGGTTGATGACGTTTCCCCGTTTCCAATGATCGGAAGTCATCCCTATGACCCATATCCCCCCCCCCCCTGATCTCCTTCCTCCTGATAAGACCCCTTTTTTCTACTGAGTGACTCAACCTTCCGACAAAGTCCCTGGCCGCCCCTTAACGGCATGCTTCGATCTGTTCTCTTTTTTAATTTGATTTTTCCTCTTTAGTTTAGAAATAGGTCCCTTTCTCAAAATATTTCGTAGAACCTAGGGTTTCCCAGACTATCACATATTAACCCTCATGTATATTTGGACGAGACTCCGTTTCTAACTGAGTCACAAAAAAAGACCCTCGTTGCTTTCGACCAGCTCTGAATTTTTCCATTACCCTTACTACCAATCCCTCCGGGAATCAGGAAGAAAACCCACCTCTATCAACTTCAAACATGACCGTTCGTCGTACGCGAAGAACTCTTTCGCCCCTTACACCTCTCTGGGTTAGAAAGGCGAGGGGAGGTTTGATGGAGCCACCGAGGCTGGTTTAGGCCTCCGGATTATTTTCACAAGAATAAGCCACTACGACTTGAGTGAAGTATGTTCTTCCCACTTTCCGGCTCCCTTAACCGAGGAATTGCATCTGTAGAAGCTTTGGTATATGAACTTCCCCCTCTTTTTTTGACTCCAAGAGCCGCTTAAGGGTCCCTGATCGCTGTATGACCCCTTCTTATCCGAGCTTGAACCTTTCTTTTAACTTCCCCGAGCTACAGGGCCCACTTAATTAACATGTTTCCGCTTACCTTAGGTCCGTTGTTTAGACGTACCGCCTTTTGTTTTTTTTTTTTTTTCCTTCCCGTTGTTTGGGACCTCGGCCCGTGGACGCGTTGCTTCCCCTGGATTAGTTGTTACCTTTTTTTGGACGTTTGCTAAGCCCCCCCGACCAGCGACCCCCCTCTTAGTAGTTCTTTTTGAGACATTTATGCGATTTCTTTCTCAATTGTACCACGGTGTTTACACTTTGCCTTTGAACCCCCTCTCTGAAAAAGAATTTCACGCGGGCTTTTCTTCCTGGCTTCTCACCTCTTTTTATAAACCACGTCCCCTAAAATGAAATTCTGTGCGTGGTCATTGGCCCCCGCTGGGTAGCGGTTAATGTTGTTCAATAGGTTACATGCGGACGTTGATTTTTCTCGATTCTTACGCAGTTGGGCCCTTAGTTTTTTCTTACCGTATGCGTAGCCGCCCCCCCTCCCCCCCTTCTTTGCCCCGTTCCTGTGGCTGAGGGCTGGACCATGTTAATTGGAGGGCTGCCCTATGCTCTGCTGAGCCGCCATGATCTCTCATCCACGACAAAGCGCTAGATTTCTTTATAGAGATCAATTAGCCGCGTCACGGAGTTCACTTTTAATCTTTCCCATACCTTTCCTTCTTGGTGATCTCCTCCCGATTTATATCCTCCCTTTTTTCCATTAACCCCCTTTTTTTTTGAGAGATCGAGAGATGATCCCGTCACCAACATCCTCTCTTTTCCTTGACCAGAGGCTTCCCCCCCGCTCATAGATGCGGTCGAGTCCGCTTTTTTTCCCCCTTCTTCTCCTTCGCCTTCAATCTGAGAGCTTGTGGTAGGTCCTAGCTCTTTCGTGATCCACGAGGCATTATGAGAGTCCCACCCCCCTCCGAATCCCCTGTATGACTGGAGACCGAACGATTCCGTCCGATTTTTTGCCAAAGCTTACGGTTCTCGGAATTCCTTTAGCAGTTCCCGGGACTAGGGCCCCACCCCTCGCAAAACGGAACTGCACCCTCACGAAGACCTTGACCCACACGGTCGACCCATTCAATCTTTTTTCCCCTTTTACAGAAGTGGATTGCTTTCTTTTGGTTTCCCCTCTCCGCTGTTTTTGATGCCGCCATGAACGGATCCATTGAGGAGTCCCTCGATCCCTTCCTTCTGGGTCCCGGGCTGCGGGTCCTTGTCACACTGCCCCCCCTTCAACAGACCCTTTTTCCCTGAGGGTAAGTCCCCCATGCTCACCCGCAGAGCGATGGGCGCTTTTTGCTTCCCTTCATCGCAACGGATCGGAACCACTTCCTTTTTCCCTCCCGTCCCAGGACGCCGCTCCTTGCCAAACAACCCCTCGCTGTTTCCCTCAGTGAGTGAGGCCGGCCCGATTTTCATGATGACTCCTCCTCAGGTTTGAACTGGACTATTCCCTCTGTATGTTCTCCTGTTTTTCCCCCTCTTTTCCGGAGGTTTACCTTCGCCTTTTTCCACGCACGAGCATACCCCTGATCCCTACCTCAAGAGGGGCGCTTTCGTCCTCTGCAGCTTTCCTTTCCGACGATGATTTACCAAGCGTATCCCTTTCCGGACGACCCTTTTCCGAGGACTAAGAAGATGTGCCCCCCACGCAGACTTCCAATGAGCTCCCTTTATGTCCTTCTATGCTCAGGAAGAACCGTTGCCTCCCCCTTCCAACTATTGTCGTCTTTTTGTAATCATAGAGGTTTTTTTTCCCCCCGTAGCTCGGGCGTTGCCCCACCACATTTCAACGACACCATTGTGGTCAGTTTTATTGGAGCTTTTGTCTTTGGCTTACTGCGTTCTTAGAGAGGTCCTGTCGACCCGGAAACATTCCTTCCCGTTGACTCCTCTTTTTGCGCTGGTGAAGAACTCTTTCTCCCGGTTCTTTTTCCCCCCCTCTCTCGGTTTCCGGTGGATTCCCCTACGTTACGGAACCGTTCTGGGCACAGCTTCCTGATGACCGTTTAACCTTCCCCCCCACTGATTTATGACGTACCTTTCCCCTCGTTCAAGGGTTGAGGTCAACTCTCGACGGGCCTTCAGGATACTCCCTTTTTGAATTTCTTACGTTAATGCGGACCGTCGGCAACCGCAGCACAGGGCCCCCCCCCGATGCCGTCTTTTGCAAGAACACCCCTGAGAAAAACCTCCGTGAAGGGCGGCCATGCCGCTCGCTTTCCCCCCCCATGGCGAACTGATGGCCCCCTCCTCTCCTGATTGCTTTGATCGACCCTAGGGAGATTCCAGAAGTTTGTTTCATCTCCTTGGAGCACCCCTCCAGATCTTTTCCCTTTCGTATGAGGGCCGCGTCCCACTCTCTGAATCCCTCCGCAGACCGATCCCCTTGCGAACCCCACCGTTAACTCCTTGCTTCCTGGAACGATTTTGTTATTCTCTCGAGCTGGTTTTGCAGGTATTCTTGTGCGAACCAGAGGTCCCTTTGCCTCCCCCTCCGCATTTTTTTTTCCCCCCCAGAAGAAGGAGTAGCGAAGCCTCTCTCCTCCCGTTGTTTTTTTAGGTCGAGGCCCCGTCGCCTCTAAGCCTTTTTCTAGGTTTTCCACTTCGTATTCACACCATCCCTTCTCTTTTTTTCTCATGAACAAGTCCCCCCCCTTTTTTATCCCATTTATCAGGACATAGGAATCACAAGACCCTTTCCCCCCTTTCCATAGGAAACAGAAGGAAGACGTTCTCGCAGGGGTTCCGTATTTTTTAGTCCCGATGATTTTGCTCAGCAGTTCCAGCGCCCATTTTACATATTTTTTGTGCACAGCGAAGGCCCCCAGTCTCGCGAACCCATCATGCTCAATCTCTGACGGGTGGACTCTACGGATCACTCTTCAATTCGGTTTTCTCTTTGCCCGCCTAACTTCTGCCTCTCCTTTAATGTTCGGTTGAACCGTCACTTTCGGTTCCCGGAGATCTCACCGGCGTGCTGACGTTTCCCAGGGTCTCTGGCTGTGTTTGAAGTCTAACCTCTAAAGACGGACTCCTACGTTTTTCGTTCTTCTTGTCCTTTCTTCTTCCTCCCCTTCCCTGACGGTGCCTTTTTCAAGTTTTTTTTGAAGACCTACTCCTTTCGCTCTTGGAGCTTTCAGGGGACGACGAAAGAGGTATTCACCACCCTCCTCTCCAATTTTGTGACGCCTACCCGAGTGAGAACTCTGGCCCTCGTTCCTTAGACTCGAAGTAGTTGCCCTGGGTGTTTCCTCCAACCCCCTCCTTCCAAAGACCATTCATTGGTAAATTTAGAACGCCTCTGAGGGTGCACTCCCCCGAAGTTATTCCCTTTTACTGAACAGGTCTCTCGGCTTTGGGGTTTTGGACGCTGGCGCAACCCTTTTTTTTCACGCCTTTCGTTCTCATGAAGACCAGAAAGCTCTTCGTTGCAACGTCTTCTGTCTGTTCCCTTGGTTCTTTCTCCTCGTAACAACTCTTTCCCCTTGTGGATCTATTGTGTTTGTGAGATATTTACAGAAGCATATATGATGTGATTCCCCCAAGTCCAGTACTCCGGCTCGGTTCTCATCTTGGATCAGTCTATGTGTTTTCGAAAAGACCAGTTTTGGCTACATCGGATTTTTTCATCCCGCTGGACCCCCGTCGTCCCTGTCTTAGTTAGTGTAGCCACCTCCGGATCTTAGGTTGAATTCCTTGTGGGGTGTCCCTAGAGGGTTCTTGCCATCTTGGCCTGAGCAACTGCGTGTTTTTCTTCCTAGGCGGTGGCTATGGTGGCAAAAAGAACTCTCCTTTCTCTTTTTCTGTAGTCGGTGAGAAGTCCCTACAAGTCCCCTCTTGATTTCGTTGAGGTGACGTTGAACTTCACATTTTTGAGGGACCATTCGCCTTCATCCCGGATCTGAATCGACATCTCTCGGCTACCCCCTATTAGGATTGGTTTCTTTGACATTTTTGTAGCCGGTTCCTGCTGGGTTCCCTGGTTTCCTTTTTGTTTTGGGAATTAAGATGGCAGGAAGGACGTTAAGATTTTCCTACAGTATGGCTTGCTAACATGACTTTTTCTTTTCTGTAGTGAAGATTTACCATTATCCTTTCATTGGTGATTGGGCCTGTCATTCCATTGCTTCGTTTGAATTTAAAGCTGTCGCCCTCCACATCCTTTTTTTTTTTTTCTTTTCGGTCAGAGGCCCAGTACGAGGTCCGACCGTTCCCCCCCCTCCGATTTTTTTTAAGAGTGAAGGAGATTTTCTATAGAGGGTTGCTCTCATCGACGAGGATATTTCTCTTTTTTTTTGTGAGATTGATCTCGTCGAGGGGACTTGGTTCTCTCCGCCTCCTCGCTGCGGGCGAGGCCGCCCGGCTGGTCCCTCGACCTCCCTCATCGTCACGAGCATGCGGTGTAGTTTTCTTCCCTTGCATCTTTCTTCTTCCGCACGAGCAGAGGACGAGGACCCTCCCAGACTCTTCCATCGGCGTTCTGACCGCAATTTTGCGGCCCTTCTACGGAAGGAAGCCTCGCATCGTGCAGTGCCGGCCGCCTGGATAAACATCCCGTCTTTTCACTCTTTCCAAGAAGGACCGTGCTTGACCCACACGGGACTTTAGTGGACAATGGCTGCTTCCCTCTTTCTACTCCTTTCGTATGCCTCCATTAAGGTCACCGGCGTCGCCCTGAAGGAGAATCACTACGGGCTCGCCCGTTTGTCACTTTGGCACGGCAAAGAACGACTCGGCGGTGGATATCAAGGCTTCTGAAGATAATGGCCCGCTTATTTTAGGCGACGCATCTATACCCCCCCTTTCTTTCAGAACCCGAGATCAAGGTGAGCACACGTCCCCCGCCCGTTCCCCCTGGCGAGCCACGAACTTTGGAGCATTTCGCCCGAGCGAGAACTGGCCTACCTTTAAGATTCGTTGAATCGGACTTTTTCCAAGTGGATGATCTCGATTGTTCCCGACGGCGGTGCTCAACGAGTCGGATCTTTTCTCTCAAGCGAGCGAGTCCTCAAGGCTGGGCGATTGATCCTTACACATCTGCTTTCGGAGCGAGTCTTACCCGTATCTTCTGCGAGCAGGACTCGTTATG
>Ga0179593_1262705_pt1 | contig 20685 bp, 26 predicted proteins | sample CZODoug2_1_08_16_FD_185931 | JGI IMG/M metagenome (GOLD analysis project Ga0179593, IMG submission 185931) | Vadose zone soil fungal communities from Angelo Coast Range Reserve, California, USA - CZODoug2_1_08_16fungal (PacBio error correction) | ecosystem: Environmental > Terrestrial > Soil >... | reverse complement strand
TGAGTCTCAAGATCACCCTTTATCACTACCTTGGATGTTCTTCATGAGTCTTCTATTTCGGTTGCCTTCGATATCCTCAGTCATGCGAGCCTCTTTCTAATCACCAGAACTCATTGTACATTTGAACGAGGTTCCTTCTCCTTTAATTTCAACATTCATGTTTTTTTAAATTACTCCCGGATACTTTACTTTGCCTCTTCAGGTTGGGTTGTCCGTACCCTCTCCCGCTCCTACCACTAGGGTATCAACTCCCTTTTGCCTTCCCCCTTTTCCGATCCTCCACGATTTGTTTTCTTCTCATGAGATCCGGAAACGGTCGATCCTCCGGCCCCCTTTTTGTGCAGAGTCCATAGCCCCCAATTCCTCCTTATTAAGCCCTTCTCCTCCCGAATTTGTACGTCATCTCTCTCCCTAGCGTCCTTGCGGGGATATTCTTGTCAAAATCTCCTTTCCCAGGTTACGAATCGATGTTCCGCAACTCTCCCCTCATTTTGCATTTTGCCTTTGAGAAGCAGTTCTTGGTCTCTCGCGTTCCCAAGAAAAGCTTAGTAAAAGCTCATTTCCTCCGATGAAATCCTTGCGAATTCCATGCCTCCACCTCCGTCACCTCCCTCTTTTTTCTATTCGGTTTTGCATTCCCAAATGGACTCCGCCCCCCCCAAAAGCCCTCGACTGTTCCATCCCTCTTCTTCCGGGTAAAGGAGTTTACCTTATGCTGTTCGCCCTTTCACTTTCTTATCCGAACCTTCTGATCCACACTTTGTTGTTGTTATTTTTCAAGCTACTTTAACCAAGGAGCGCGCTCAATCCATCCCATTTCCGGAATCTCGTCTATTCTCACAGGTCTCGGTATTCTGTTGGATCCTCACGCTTCACCGTTGCCTTCAGAAAACACCAGCCTTGTCATATGTCGTATTTTCGTTTTCGTTTCTTCGAGAATAGGTTTTCTGGCGTAGCTGTTCAGCTCGAATTCTCCCACATCCCTGCCTCCACGGACTTTTGCACCCTCATTGTCTTTAGGCCCAGGCCGGATACCTTCCAGTTTGTTGAACGCTCCTTTGATTGTATCCCATATCCTCCTCTCCTTCTCTGCACTCTTTTGATGCAGACACCTTACGCGCCTGTTTCACTTTAATTAGAGTCTTCTTCTTACGCTCTACATGAGTTCCCCTCGATAGGAGACATTTTCTCTCTTTGATAATTGCCCCCCTTTGTTCCTCCTTCCCCAACCCCTAGGTAGATAAGCACGGGTCGGTATCGTTACTTTCGTTCCCCTTCCTAGAAGCCATCAATTCTCGTCCACGACAGCTGTCTCCCCTTGACACCGAGATTTCCCCCCCTGTCAACCCAGGTAAAGTCCTTTCTTCTTCTTCTTCAGAATTGCGCTGTTCCTTTTTCTTCCTCCCCCCCAATGCAGTCTTGGAGGGCCTTCTTTCTTCCCCCCCTAAGACCGCGAACTTTTTTTTTAGACTCCCGGCGATTATTGACAAAGGCCCCGCCTTTGCTTTTCCTTTCGTTCCCTTTTAGTCACCCTCCCGGACTCGTACTCTCCATGTGCTTTCCCACTGCTTTCTTTTCCCTGAGTCCCTCTCTACATAGTTTCTTGTTGCCCTACCGTCAGGCTAGGACCTCCTGGTCAGTTCCGCTTAGTCACCTTTTCTTCTTTCTTACCCCGTCACAGCAGGGAACTTTCCTTCTCGGTATTTACCCGAATTAATAAAATCACGACTCCTTTTTCCCGCTCCCACGATTTCGATAGATTTTTCGTTCTCTGCTTGGATAGACATTTCTTCCCAGTCATCGACTGGAATGAAGTGCAAGTCTCGTACCCCTTCCACCCCTTGCTTCGTTCACTGTTGCCACTTCTGTCTCTCACCTTCAGTTTGGACCTCAAACCGCGTAGGTTCTGAAACTAGCTCAGCCTCCTCCTGAGTTTCTCCAATTTCTTTTTTTTTCTTTCCCATTGTTATCTCTCGCTTCGCCTAAAAACTTTCCGTTTATATATCACGATCTTACCCCCTCCTGGCTGTACTCTGAGTACAGCTTATACCCCCCTTTCTTTCTTTTTTTTTTTTAGTTTCGTTTACCGTCTTTTAGCTATTACACATTCTTATTGTTTCACTGATTCTCCACCTTCCCTTGCTTTAGGGCAAAGCACCTATTCGTCTCTGGTTGCTAACAACCTTCTGCTTTTTCCCTATACTTTGCTGTGAGCAGATCTTGTTTCCTGATTCTTGTGCCCCCGGCTCCCAAGCTTCACTCAACCTGGGCGGTCACACAGTGACCGAGCCGTAAGATTTCTCTTTTGTGTCTTTATTCACCGGCAAGAGTAGAGGTCATCCACCTGTATTCGTCGATTCCCTCTCTCAATTCGCCCTAGTCTCCATTTCGACGCCGTGTGGATTTACCCCCTCCACAGGGGAACCTTTCTCTTTCTTTTCATGTAACTATTTGACCCTTTTCGAACCCTCTCATCTATCCCGCTGTTAATTACTATGAGAAGGCCCCGGTTCCAGCTCCTAGCCACCTTCCCTTCCGACCTTGCTGATTTGAAGTTCGTTTCCTTCTTTCGGTTTTCTCCTTTGACCTTTTTCATCCATTTGTTTCTCGCTTTATGTCCATCTTGAACCAATTTTATGTCATGTTCATTGCTTATCCCCCTTTTGTTCTTCTGTCTCCCCCAGTTCTTGGTGGGGTTGATGTACGTTCTGACGCCAATTGCGGTTTTCCTTTTCTTACCCTGTAGACTTCCCTTACTTCGGGTCTTCCTTGCCGGTTGTTTCTATTATCTCTCTTTATTCCCCTGTCCTTTACTTCTTTAACTTCAAACTTGCTACCTTTTTAACCTCCGCCCAGGCCTTAACTTTTTCCCGTGTTCACATTTCACCCCCCTTAAAATCTATTTGAATCTCCGTTTTTTGAGTAGATTTTTACCGGTTGCCCCTCCTCGTCCCTTACGTACAGTACAAAGTTCTTTTCTTTCCAGCGTTTCCTCACCTTTCTAAGTTCCTAGTAAGTTAGTAAATTTTCCCCGTTTAAAACACCTGAATTCTCCTTCCCATGTTTTGTCTTCAAAATTAACTCTCTCTTTTTCCATCCTGAAACTCCGCGCGCTATTTTACACCACCCCCTCCACCCTAATTCAATCCCAAAGAGTTATACCCTGATTTGTCCCCCCTCTCTAACACTTTTTGTGCAAGCATTCGTGTGAAGTTTCATTGGATTTCTTTCCTTCCCAAAACCCGCCTATCCGTCCCCTACTGATCCCCCCATCCTGCAATTTTACCCCTTTTTTCTTGATTGTCTTTCCTCTCTGATGCAAACTTATTACATTTTTTTTTTTTTTTTTTCTTGCCCCCTCAATATTTCGGGACCCATCACTTCCGCTTCTCTTTCTTTTTTTTTTCTTTCTTCCCTTCCCTTCGCTGCCTCCTACAGAGTTCCTCTGTTAGACGGGTCAAGGACGCCTCGCAGATGGATGCCTCTTTGAACACCCTTCTTTTGCCTACGATTTTTCTCTTACGACCTGCCTTCATTTGTTCTTTTTCCTTGTGGATAGGTCTGTGTAAGCGGTTTTCTGAGTCCCAGCGTTCCGCATCTTTCTTTTATCACCATGCCCAAAGAATTGTATATCGCCTCGCCCCTTTTCTCAGGCCACCTCGACGAGATACACTTTTCTTTCCCGTACCTGCCCTCCGGTTTTTCCCAATTTCCCAACCTCTGTACAAGTGGTAATCCGCTCGCTCGGGCCCGTGACCACTCCTTATTCACAGCCAGGTGAGAACGAATGAATTTCCTCCCGCCCACCTCCATTCTTTAAGTCAAACTCCTAATCGTTTTGAGCCGACCATTTGAACAATCCCATTTTCCCAAACTCCCCGTTTTCTACCCTTTCTTCAAGTCTTTAGCTATGTTCGATCTTTGCTCTCCCATCCTGGATTTCATTCCGGATGATTTTTCCCGTGCACTGAGACTTCGGCTCTTCTTCGCCCATGCTTATACGAGTCGCTTCGATCCTACTACTTCCCGTCCCCTCTATTGCAGAATATTCGAGCCACCTTTAGTTCACAGGGCTTCGTCCGTTTCTTTGGATATATCCTTGCATTCATTTCTCCCAATGCGAACCCGTTCCCTGCATTCGTGACCGACCTGACCATTATCGCGTTTATTGCAGCCATTTTCTAATCCATTCCTGCTCTTTGATAGAGAATCAGCCTCTGTCATTCTTTTCTACCCAACGTACTTTCTTTCAAAACCAGTTTCCTGAAGTTCGGATTCCCCGTTTGCACCTGATCCATCCCCCCCATCCAAGTCTTACTTTTCTTCAACTTTTTCAATTGTAAAGATCGCGCTACTTCCGAATAGTTCTTCCGGTGGTGACCTGATGACTATCCTGCAAATCTTCTGCCCTGCGTCTCGCCACAAACTTCCAGCAGTTGAGTAATACAATGAGCCTTTCTTTCTTTTTCAGCAAATTTATGTTCTTAATCGTTTAAAGGCGATATTCGTGTCGTTTAAGCCCGTTTCTGTCGTTATGCGATGCTTTGCATTCCCTTTTGCCCCCTTTGATTTTCCACCCCCCACCTATTTAGACTCATTGGATTGCTTCGGACGACTCCGTCCACGGCGAGCCTTCTTCCCTTATTCCGATGTGGTCACTCCGTCCCCTTCAATCTTTTTCTTTATCTCCCAGCGGCAGTTCCTCCCTGAATTTTTCAGGCCATCGATGTTGGAAGTTCCTTTCTTTTTCTTTGCTGGGGAACCTTTTGTCAACTTCTTCCAGATCTTGTACGGTGGATCCCGATTTTCCTCACCTTGCACCCCCCTTTCCCTGTTTTTTCTCCTGCTTTGGGGACTTCATATTAAGACCCTTCTCTCTTCACCGTAGCTCGAAGATGAACATATGCCCTCTGCCCTCGCGCAACCTCTTTGTAAAAAAGCGCCCCTGCCCTTTTTGTCTGAAGCAATGACTGTTGTGTGCCTCCAAATCTCTGTGACTGTTCACCACTTGATTAACGTTTTTGAAATGAATGATGCCGTCTCTTTGATCCCTCATTCTCGTTACTTTTTTTCTGAGAGAGGGCAACTGAGAGAAATCAGTTCCTTCGTACCGTTTTCCTTCTCTCTCTCCCGTCTCTTTTATCTAGTACTTTGTCCACGCCCTGGAAGATTTTTCGAAATTCATTTCGCTTCTCTTTCCCTCTTCGCTCTATCAGCTTTGTTAGCTGTATTTACCTCGAACTTCCAACCTCCAGGCCTTCTCACTCATGTGCAACAATTGACTTGTCCTTACGATATGTCAGTTCAGCCCTTCTCTATTTGCCCCCCTATCGTTCACGAGACCTCGGCCCGCCCTGATGGTTGCTCAGACGTCAATCTCTCGTTTCCTTTTCCCTCCTTTTGTAGCATTTGCTTTGTTCCCGCTCGTCTCCTTGGTCTGATTAGACGTTACCTTCCCTTCTTAGGGCCTTCTCTCTCGTTCTTCCTTCCTCTGAATCCAACCAGTCGTTAGCTCCGCAAGTTGTGTTCGTTATCCTGTAAATATTGACTACTACACTATACCACCGGCGCGTTGTATAACTACAGATAGCAGAACCCGGAACGAGCTTGGTACACCCCACCTTTTCACCGGAGAAGCCACGACGCTCTTCTTCTTTCCTCCACTGTTGCGTTTTACGTTTTGGCTCTAAAACTGTCTCTTCTTTTTTTTGTAGCCCCATCTGTCGCCACCGAAGAAAGCCCCTCTTTCCCTACCTCACCTCCTTCACGGTGCAGTTCGGATGGCTTTTTCTTCTTTCTCTTTACACATCTCCTTCCCTTCCACCCAATCAGTCTCAACTGCCGTAGTTCTCGCAGTACCAGAGCTTTCTTGCTTTCCTCTTCGCCCTAACGCATCGGTATTGGGCCAGTTCTGGCGCTACCAGTTCCTTTATGCTTCCAACAGTTGCCGGTGAAACTTTTCGCTTTTATTAAATCCCGAATACCCAAACCGGACGAACCTTCTACCAGGTGCCCATCTCTTGTATGCAGCATATACTGCCTCCGTGGCGAGTCTTCTCTGTCTTTCCCTCTGAAAACGAGCTATTTCCCCTTCTGCCCTTGGCCAAAACCTCGTTACGACTTTCAACGGCGTGCGTTTTCAAGCGTAGGTTCGAAACTAGAACTCCCCCTTCGTCATCAGCTTTCCCCACCGGTATTAGAAGTGTCTATTACTAGTTCCCTTTCCCCCTCCCCCCTACAACAACTGTAGTAACGATTTGCTTATCCCTGGATTTTTGGCAAGTTATGATACCTCTTCTTTCCAACCCCCTTCCTTTAAGAATTTAGTTTGTCACGAGCTATAGGGTGTTAGCCCCCCCTCATTTTCAGATTTACGCAATTTCGGCTAGACGGCCAGTTTTCCAATTTTCTTGTTTGTTGTTGCGAAAAACGCTCTTTCTAGATCCCACCTACTATTCTGTTTACATTGCTGCAGCGTCTCCAGCTTCTGCTCGACCCTTGCACTCAAGTTCCAACACCTTATACCCCCGACCTGCCTTAGGATCCCAGTTTTACCTTTTGTTAGCTCTTATTAACCGTGCCCTTGCCCCAGTTTGTTGGGCTCACAGAGGAATTCTTTTCCGTCGAGTCCCTCAAGTCCCGAACTTGATATTTTCCTTTTAAGCTCGTCTTTCAGACTTTTCCTTCATACCAGACCTGAAAGCGTCTCGTAGTTTTCCCTGGCCCTCCAAATATTCTTGACCCCCTTTCAAAGTCTCCCCCTCATGTTTCATCTCAATAGTCTTTTTTTCCCCAATATATTTCTTCTGTGGTTAGCCTCCCACCAATGCCCCGCTTTTTTGTCCGCTTTTTCCCCTCTTCTTGGTCATCATTTTTGGATTAATATCCTCCGTCCCCTTTCTTGACCTCCGCCACTGCAGGAATGTTTTATCGCACCTTTTCCTCATGACAAGTCGGATCTCATTTTTGTCTGCACTTGTTTCGGAGACTCGTGGTAATCCCGAGTCCCCTCCTCCTTGGGCTGTCTTCTTTCCAACTACATTTATCTCCTCATTTAGGCGGTCAAGGCAATTGCCCCAGGTTTTTTCTTTTCTTTGTTTAGATATATCCATATTTACACTCCGTCGCTCCGTTTCATTTTCCGCCTCTTGCAGACTAAAGAACGTGTGCCCTGAAACTCGCTTTGCTAACAACCCCCCAATCGCTATCTTCTCCTCATTCCTTTTTTGTTTTCTTTAGCTTTTATTGGGTTTTCGATTGTGCAATCGACGTTCATTACATTCCCACAACCTTTTCTCTTTATGTTGCCCCAAGCGTGCATCCAAATGTCCAGTTAACGCCGTATCAATAGAAACTTTCTCCGTCTTAAAACATTTCCGGTCAAGGCAGTCCCTGACCTCCCTTTACATAAAGTGTGGAAGCGATGTCCCTTGCCTTTTCCAATACCCCAAACCAGGACAACCTTTTATTTGCGTACCTCTCCCCCCCTGATGTACTCCCCCCAAATTCCCCAGGACCCCAGAGCTTTTTTTTTTTTTTTTGGGTTCCTCCATTCCCCCCTCCCCCTCTGTCACCATGGACACCCTTTTGCGCTAATGAGCCGCTTGGCGGAGAGTCCGGCTTCCGGAATTCAGTTCCAAAAATGATGAAACTCCCCCCTGAGTTGTGCACTCATCCAATATATTCCTTTTTTTTACTAGTTTGCCTCTTTAAAATATGTGCCACAACTCTGATAAGCCAAGTCGTTCCATTTGGTCCCTAACCATCCCCCCTTAAAGTTTTCAGCAGCCACCTCGCGAAGGTCAGGTTTATTAGAAAGTCTTCCCCTCCCCTTGCGCATCTATCTCATTGGGGACTTGAGTTAGGACGGTTCTCTACGTATACAGCCTTCCTTTTTGACCCCCCCACTGTTGAATACATTCGGCCAGGTCCCCCCTTTTCTCGATCAGGCCGTTGAGATTTTTTATAATCGGTCTGGTACTGCCTGTCCTCTTCTGACCCGCCCCCATTTCGTCCCGCCCCAAAGGCAAAAATTTTCTCGCGAGGTTTTTGCACCCCTTGCCGCCAAGATTTTTACACCTTTTCGCCCGATACTTTCATCTGTCCCTCCTGTAAATGACCAACCTAGCGGTCATCGCGCCCCCCCATCTCGGGACGTATCCAACTCCTTCTTCCCAGTAAGGTTTCACCGTAAGACTGTATCCTCCTCCCCCATCCTTTCCGTTTTCAGAATCCACATGTTATATGAGTCTTTCTTAGAGCCATTCCGTGGGAATTCCCCCCCTTTCCCACATCCTCTCAAATCTTGATGACAGATTGTCCTGCTTTTCTACTACGATGGTTTTCTCATCTGATAGGTGAGATTTTGCTATTCCTGAGGAAGAAGTGCCCTCTCTGCTTGCCCTGCGATCCGTGCTATTCTTCTTTTCCCCCCGAATTTCCCCGAACGCTCGAGATCCGCCTTAATCTCTTAGCGCACCTTAGCCCTTTTCTTCTTGTTTGCTTTTATATCGATTCGTGACGACAAACCCTCCACGTTCCCTGCCTTTTGGTTCGAGAAAACAGAAGAACTGCTGTTCCTCCATTGCCTTGAAATTACATACTGTCGTTCTGGAATCACCGTCCCCTTCGAACCACTCCACTGGTAGTTTTCCCAACCTTCCATGACATTGAATGTACTTGAATTGTGTTTTTCCCTCGTCGCAGCACGTAAGCCACATGGTACCCTTTCCATCTTGCTCTGTCCCTTACTTTCGTCTTTATTTTGGTGGGAGTTATAGCGCCTTTTCTCAATCGGTGCATGTTGATTCCGTTCAACTCCCGCTTTTATGAATAACGATTGGGCCCCCCTTCTTCCCTCAATTGACCCCCTTCATGTGGTTCCCAATCGATTTCGGGCGGGTTCTCCCTTCTTATTGGCGTCAGCATCGTTCTGGTGCTGTCGCCTCGATACTACACACCATTGTTCTCCCGGTATTGTTTGACGATTTTCCACGAGGAGAGTCATCTCCCTATCGATTTCTGTAGGTCTACTAGTTTAAAACTCTGGTCTTTTTTTCTGTCCAAGAGGGCGACCTGTCTTCTGAACCCTGCGCAAGTCGAAGGAACTTTTGCATCCCCCCTATTCTTCTCGATCTCTTGGGGTTATTCGTTTGTTTAAAATATAGTCCCATGGCCCCAAATGTAAGTTTCTTGACGCAAATCCTTATTCGTGGTTGAGACTGTGCCTTTTTTTTCTCCTCTCGCGAAGCCCCCCCCGCTCTGCAGGAAAAGCTTCTCGAATATCAATCCCTAGAATTCATCGGCAATCCTTGAAAAAGTTTTCCAGCGGCGTGTTGACATTGCCTTCTGCGACTCCAACAGATCGACTTTCTCCATCTCTGAGACCCGGGTGACCTTCCCTGATTGATTCATTTTATTCATTTTCCTACAATAGTGAGAGAGCTCCTTTTTTCCCCCAATTCATCCTTGCCATAAGCTTTCCTGTACCGTGTCTTTAGATTATTCCCACAGTTCCGGTTCGTTTTAGCTCCTTTTAGACCTTCCCCCCACCCCGCAGTTTCCGAGATTTTTACACGCTTTTTCCTTACCTTTCGCTGCGTACCCTTAGAGAAGCTCTTCCTTTCGCTGAGATTGTTCCTCTGTAATCTCCACTCACAGCCTTTTTTCCCCCCCCCCCCTTGCCCTGTATTTGATTTCGTCCCTCACCAATTCCTCACGTTGTGGACCCGCATTCTTAATTTCCCCCAACGCCAAATATACCCATCCCCCTCGCCCTCGGCTTTAGCACAGTCTGGATGGTTTTCCTCTTTCAATATTAGAATGGCGTTGGTCTGCCTCTTCCAGTAGAATTGCTATGGCGACTATACAAGCACCAGTGTTGCCTTGAGCATTCAGTAAGCCTACTTCCGTCAATTCCTTGGTTGTGATTACTTTTTTATCATCCTCGTTGACTGATTTCACGCCCGCTGTTATCAGTACCCCTTTTTTTGTCGTAGGGAAGAGCTTTTCCGAAGCAATTCCTCCTCCATCCCCCCGGCGTCTTTGCTCGCCACTCCCTCTCGGTCTTTAACCTACCCTCCACTCGAATGGACCTACTTCTGTCAAATTCACTCTGCAGTCCAATGACTCTTTTCTCTTCAGAACTGTATGTCCTGTGAAGGCGTCACCGACTCATTGTCGTCTCGAGCGCACTCCATGCCCCCACTCCCGTCAAAGAACATCCCTACCTTCACCTCGGCCTTTTATGCCAATCTCTCAGACTTTGTGTGGTTCGTCTGTATTTATAGGCACCCACCCCAGTGGACGTCTGACCCCTCCCTTCTGGGGTCCCCCATGACCTTCGTGGTTTCGGCGAGTTGTACCCCGAGGACTCCTGATTCGCTCTTCCCCCGTCCTTGGGTTTGGGCCTGGAATTTACCAAGCTTTCTGTCTGTGGTCAAATGTTACCCTGCGTGCTGTACATCGTGTCCGATTTCTCGTCGAAGCCTACCCTCACAACAGGCGTTCCTGCCCGTCTTAATAGTTGAAGCCTTCCCCTCTCTGCGGATCTCGCTGCTTTCATATACCTCCTTATTCTCTAATGGCAGCTTGAAAGCCGATCACCTTGGCACCTCTTCGAGAATCTTTCACAATTCGTTTCGTCCTCCGCCTTCCCTTTTGCTCCCGGCATTAGTTTTCGAACACCAACTTACCACTCTGTCTCAGTGTTTAGCCACCGGATTTTTTTGCTTGACCACTGTTATATGCCGGTTTAGGCTCATCACACGTACGGCCCCATCGTGATTCCACCATTTTTGTCTTGAGGTGAACATTATTTCGTTACCTTATTTCTCTTTAGTTTGCTTCGGTCCTAGCCGTCCCCAATATTTATCTGCATCTTCGCATATTTCTGTCGTCGTTAAATCCTTTAATTCGGCTTTTTTTTGCAAAACCCGGCGCTATCAATTATGCCTGCTGTGAGCATACTGTCCTGCGTTCTTTTCTTTTCCTTACCAACGGCGTACCACTACCTATCCAACAGTTGTCAACGGCCGATGAGAGCCGGGCTTCAGTTTCTACCTTTTGTCCAATAGTACAAAGTGAACCGTCTGTTCACTACCGGGCCATCCAATATGGCCTTAATCTTATCTTTCCCGATTCCTTCTCACATCCCCAAGATATCTTTCTCCCCATTAAGGATTTCCTAACTTCCAGCCCCCATTCTACCCATTTTTCTCGAGAGTTTTCCTTTCTAAACATTTTCCCTTTTAAAACAACTCCAAAGAATTTATTCTAATACGGTTGGCCCATATATATTCCTCCTTTCCCCCTACAAAGCTCTCCCAAGGTGACATGAAAATGCTATTTTATTTCAGTGGGTACGTCTAGGGTTCATTTTTCCTTAACCTCCATCCCTATTACCTGCCCAGAGGTCCACTTTTTATGCTCCACATTTGTCTTCTTTCTGTTTCAAGTCATGGATTCGATTGGGGGCTTGCAATTATGTTGATTACTACGTAATTGGCCTTCTTGTTTTTTCTTTACTCTCGCCATTCGCTCCTTTTATCAAGTTAGGCTTTCAAGGAATGCCCCATTTCTTTTCAGTATTAGAGATTTCTAATACCTTCGTACTTTTGTGCTTTACGGCCCACGCGCGCCCATAATCGAAGTGTGCTGTAATGACAATACCTTTTTGCACCTGTAACCCCAACTTACCCATATTATCTCATATTCATCGTTTTTGTTGTTGATTGATTAGATTTTAATTGGGTGCAGCCCTTGGCCCTCGTCATCAACCACGGTTTTATTCCGGACCTCCGTTGGCCGTTCGTTAAAACACATCGAAAGTACTCCGTTCCTGTGTAAAGAAAGATCTATAATAAGTTCCCAACACTAGACCTGTGGCATCCTTCCCGCTCTTATGATGGGGAATGTTGACCCTGATATAGTTCCCCTCAAGGCACAATGGCCGTTTTACGACCTTTCTACCACGAGTCCTCCACCCCCTTTTAAAATTGTCAAATACCACTCACCCATTCTCTTATCAGCAAATTTTTACAGCTATGATTCCGTCCTGGCTTCATTCCCGGGATGGACGGACCTTCGTTCAAAATATTGTACCCCCACTCTGTAAGGCTGTCCCGTCATTTATTAGATCCCTGTTGCAATTGCTAAAGGGCCTCTCTCAATATATGATGCCATCAGATATAAGCTACTTTTTTTCCCCTTTCCCGCCCCAGTACAATATTCCTCATGGACCCCCAGACCTCTAGAAGCGGTTCCATTTTTACTTCAAGGCCTCCAAATCTTTTCTTGCAAATCCCTCCTGGGCTTAGTAAGTGAATCTGACTTGGATCCGGCTCTCTTTCTTCGAGGACATCCTACCACCGGGCCTCACTGAACATACGGCCCCCCACACTTATACGCCCGGCTACGTCCCTCCTCGTGGCCTGTTGACGTTCTTGTGTCCAAGCCGGGTGAGAGCTGCTTGCCCGCTTTCCCCTGATGTCTCGCTCAATCACCAACTTTCAAGAATGATCCCTCTCCGTCGTCCAAACCTTCTTTGCTGACATTTCTTGCCGATACTTTCCTACAAAGCCTTCCCTACATCTGGCACACTAATACTGTGCACCCTCCTTTGTCCTCGCCTAGCGGATCGGTCCGTCCTCATAACGCCTTACAGTTCCATTTTGGTTTCCCTCACTCACGGTATACCAGCCACTCCACACTACAGCTTATTTTTTCAGTCTACCCCAATCGATATATGACGTACGTTTTATAGAGAGCATTAACCCTTTCCTCTGCCCCCCCGTTTTCAAATTCATTTCGTCTCCTCTGTCCTTCGGCTATTTCTCACCTATGCTGTGCGGCTCCAACCTCTTGAATGCGATCCTCCATTTTAGAGGTTTCTCTCCGAACGGAAGACAGAAGTTGCCGTCCGTTTTTTCCTGTGCCCTCCGTCTCCCCTTTTCGTTCTATCTGAATTATCTGTCCCTCCATTCTAGATCAGTCCTCCTAGCCCCTCTCTTTCGCACCGTACTGTGTCGTTCCTCTTCTGTCATTCGTTTCTCCGAAATCGAACACGCTTCCTTTCATCTTGTGTACCCAGAACAGAAGTATCTTTCCTCCAGGCCGGCCCATGCCCATGGATGAACCCCCCCTATTACCTTTTCTATTCGGAATCAATTGAACTTTTCAGCTCCATCCCCCACCTACTGTCTTTCAACAATACACCTAAATGACTCTTCGCCGTCTCCCCACTTGGGCATCCATATGGACAGCCCCATCACCCTCTTACCCCTCTCACCGTTTGTTCTCCCATACTGCCTCTTCGTACCTACTAGGTTCTGTCCTTCCTTTGGTTGCTGAACATTCCCTCGTTCCAATTCTGTCCATTTGTCATCCACTTCCAGCATCTTTCGCGTCCTGACCTAGTTTTGTGATCCACTTGCAATGAAAATCATGTGTTTCCCCATTCCGGGCTCGATCGTAGTGCGACACCCTGCAGGCGTTTTGTCCCTATGTTATCGGCATCTTCCGAGACCGCCACACATGATTCTCTACGCTCTTATTTTAATTCCTTTCCTACCTTTCCCGAGATAAGCCTCCCCTATGCTGATATGTTCCTGGAAAGGTCCTCTTCCCACAGGAACAACCACTTTGGCGGGAGATGAGTCCCCCCTTCCCTCATTCCAACGGCTTTCCCAGTGGTTACCCCCTTTCTCTCCTCTTAGAGAGTAGTCCTTTCTTGATATTAGGAGGTCCCATCTGGTCCCCCTTTAAAGTGGGATACATGTTTCTTCCTGCAAATATCACTGCCTCCTTTGAACCCTTTTCACGTGTTTGCTGACGTAGATTTCAAGAACCTCGCTAAAAGCTTTCCCTCGATTCCCCTTTTCTCGCATGAATCTCCCGCAAACCGTCCTACCCTCCGCTTTCGCTCGTTGAGGACTCAAGTGGAGCCGTTTCCCCCGGCCTCTTCCCTTTTCATCTCCCCTCTCCTGTGGTTTTTTTTGGGTTTTTTCTTTTGAAAAAAACTTGTTCCTGTCATTTCGACGCGATTAATGATTCTTGCCCGCCTCTCTACTTTTAACTCCTTCCTTTGTTTTTTGCTCACTATGCTTTCTCACCAGACTGCCTTCCGCTAAGCCTTTCTTTACCCTGTCCCGCAGATGAGCACTTAGTGAGAGACGACAGTCCCCCTTGCTCAGCACCCTCCCGCGTTTTTCTTCAGTTTTTAACTGCTTTTTTCCGACGTTTTTCGAGAAATTCATTCTGGTTTTAGATGACTAGTCTTTTCGCTCATCTTGTCTTTTCTCAATCCCACCCCCCCCCATCCAATTTTACCTCCCCAAGGCCCGGCCACTTATTTTTCGATTTTGCGTCAGACCACGCGCTCTCTTACCTCGGAACGCATTTGTCCTCACCTTTTTCCCAACCCCCCCTAAATCCCCAAGCACTTTAACTTTTTCATAAAGGATCTGCGACCCCTTTTTCCAACTTCTTCATTCTCAGGGTCTCCCTGAGTCTCCTTTTCTGGACGATCCCTCACTCGGTGGACGTTTTTTATATACGTTTCCCTATCATCTCCTCTCTTTCCTTCTTCGATCGTGGGGTTAACTGCAGCAAAATCCCTCTGGGTAGAGTGTCCCAATGGTGGGTACTTTATCTGGCTAGAGTTTATTCCTCTCCCCTCAACCCACACCCCATTCTTTCTCGACACCCCCCCTTTTCTCCCTCCGGAAACGTAGATTCTGTCGACACCCCACATTATTCAAATTAAAGGAGATCCAAGGTTCCTATAGTTTTCCTAAAACTGCTGTGTGAAGTCTCGTATGCCTTGCCTTCTCATCTACTCGATCTTTTATGAACTACCACACGTCCGAAATCGACCCTTTTCGCCCCCTCCCAGCCCCTAGAGATTTGTATTGAAGGGGAGCCCGTTCAGTCCCTTTTTTTGGTGGTAGTAAGATTTAGCTACCCTTTTCTCCCTATTTTCTTTTCACCAATTTTTGTCTTCTGGAATTCCCGTTTTTGGTTTCTATTCCCTTTTAAAAGATTTGAGCCCCCTCTTAGCCCTCATGTCATCGGACTCATTTTTTTTGTAGCCCATGATACGTTTTTCTGCTTCTTCTCCTTCCTGTGAAACGTGTCGTTAAGTACCTCATTAGAAATCCGAGTATCCAATGATCAACTCCCCTGTGATCCCTTTACTCTTGTGCTAAATATCCTGATCCGATTCTTTCCGCCTGAGTCCCGATACGGCTCCCGAGGACCGTCTATTTGCATCTGTACCCTCTTGAGTCTTCTGCCCTTTTTATTTTTTCAACCTTCTCCTTTCTCGCTCCTTGTTTTTCCGCTTCCTTAGAACATCTACAACAAATCTGTTTCCTCTAGGTTCTACAACCGGCTTTGGGAAAGTGGTGCTATTCCGTATTCTCCATTCCTACAAAAAGTACGCTCTACTCTTCCTTATCACCCCTTCCTCTTTGGCATGCTTCCCGTCCGTTAACCCCACCTTTTTAAGCCTTTCGTTGATAGGGTCCCCCGGGTTCGGCGCTCAAAATAGCGTACCACGTTTATTATTGTTTCCAGATTAGCAATTATTTGGGTATAGTATAGGCAGTCCTTTAATCTTTCTTCTTTCGTGTTGCCGGCCTAGATTCCATCCTTGCTTTTGCCTTTCTCCGATTCCTGCGGACGAGGCTTCTTCCTTTCTCCTCCCTATTCAGTTCTAACAGGAGTTTATCCCTGTGATCGCTCTTTCGTCGGTTATACCTTTACGATTCTCCCGGGCAAATCCTTTGCCTCTGGTCCCCCTGAGTTCTTTGTATCGTCATTCCCTCCCCCCCTTTCCCCACTCATAGATATCGTTACTTACTATTCCCATCCTTCTACTCCCCCAGCAACAGTGAAGCGAGAGAGTTGACATACCTATTTTTGACCATTGTTTTCGTTCCCCCCTGTCCCCCCACTCATTATTAGTTGGCTCCCCCTGCCTCTATCCCGTCTAATGTTCCCCCAAGATACTTATATTTACACTCTGATTTTGATCAGGTTTGAGTTTGTTTTACCTTTGCACTAAATCTCCCCCCCTCTTCCTATCCCTTTATTAGCTGCACCCTCTTCTCTTGTTCACTTTATTGGACACGGTGGGCTTTCAATCTGGTGTATCCTTTTCTTGGTAATCCCGGTCGGAAAGATCCCTTGGGCTGTTGATTCCACTATTCTCGTCCAAACTTTTTTAGTTTCCCATTTCATTCTCAGGCGGTCAACCTTTCGTTTCTTTCTTGTTTACTTTATTTACCCTTTTAGTCTTACCGTTGTTAATTTTTTGTTTTCATTTATACGGCCAACGCTTTGCCGTAATCCCCTCTCATTGGTTGTGCCCTCCCTTGTCGGTAGTTCACAATTAGCAAAACCAATTAAAACTTCTTCTTCCTCCAGTTGTTGTGTTGTAGTTCCTTTTTGTTGCACATTTCCCTACGTCCTTCCCTCCCGTTCGCTCTCTTGTTCCGTTAAACCAATTCCCTCCCCTACCTCGGTACGGTAAATAATCCCTATGCCCCCCCCTCATTCCCTTTTCCTTGCGCCCCTTCTTCTCCCATGTGGAAGGTAACATTCTACCCTCTCCCTTTAACAGTCCCCCCTTACCTGGAGCTTCCTCCGCCCCCACGTCTTCACAGCCATACCCCACGAGTTTTCCCTCTTTTTTTAACATGAAGCCCATTGTCTTCACCCTGATCTTCGGTGGCTTCTCATTCATAACTGTGATGTGGATTTCTCCGTCCAAGTTGTCAACCCCAACAATCCTCCTACGTCCAAATCTCCCCAATCATCCTGGGGCTCCTCGCTCCCTTCCTTTCTGTCACTAATTGATCCCACCCCTAGTAGACCCATTCTGTGGACCTGTCCCTCAAAAGGTCCAAATTTTCGCCATTTTCCCTGAAATCGCGGCGTCCTTTCTTGGATTCTCACCTTCCCCCCCCGGGTCTCCATATAATATTCTTCGTATTAGTTCTTTACTCGACTCTTCACTCCCGTCATGTTCCTCTTTACAAATTATTTGCCTGGGAATCGATCCTTGCACAAAGGTATACTCTATCACCTTCCCGCTCCCTTTTTTTTGTCTGTGTGGATAGAGGCTTTTAATCGTCTTCCTTCCCTGAGACAGCCGTTTCCTCACTCTCTTCCACAGAAAAGGCAAAGATGAGCAGCACTGTTTTTCGTCCCAAGTCCTCCTGAGCTCAATTTCCTTGCATATACCAGATCCCGCCCCTCCTCCCCCCGAATTCTGTTCCCCCCCCTTCTAAGCATTGGCTCAGCGCCTCCCTCTTTGCTCGGGACCGGAATTCCAACGACCAAATAATCCGTTTGACGAGAGACTTCCTCTCCCTTCCCCCCAATCCTCCGTTTATTGAGCCCAAATATCTTGACGACGTTTTGTAGGTCGTCCGATCCATAATCAGCGAATATCCCCAACGTTTCACCCCGTTTTGTAGGACAACTCTTCTTCAGATTTTTCTCCTTTTTTCTTCCACTACGATTATCTCCCTACTCTTCTTTCTCTAGAGCTTTTGCCCGATGTCTGAACGTGAATATTTCCTCGTATGGCTTTCAGCTCCATTCGACCCTCTGTCCCCCCCCAACTCGTGTTATTATGCCCCCTACGTACCCCCGCATCTCGTGATCTCCTTTTCTTTATGCGCCCTAGAGGCGACGCACCGGTTCTTTCGTTTGATTATATCGGTATGCTTTCTTCTAGAACCTCGAACCAATTCGGTCCCAGAACCATAATTTGTACTACCGAGTCACTGCCCAGGCTTTCGAGCGTGTCTCCTTCACCCTCTGCCTAAATTCGTCCGTCACCACGACCTTCATTTTTCAACTCCCCAGAAATTTGATCCGGAGTCCCTTGTGCCTCGACACCAGCAAAGTCTGCCCTGCCCTTCCCCTACCTTGATGGTACGGTCGGACGAGGTGCTTTTCGGTGGTGGCTGAGCAGATATCGCCTTCTCATTCTCCAACACGCTCGCCTTGTGCTGCAACCCTTTTCTTGACCGAATCAAGACGAGTCTTGGACTTCGCTTTTCTTCCTGTGGTTTTCCCCATTCGAGTCTTTAGGTTTCTAGACCCTTTCTTGGCGTTGACGCGCCTTTTATGGTCTTCCCTCTTCGTGACAACTCTTCCCTACGTACACACACCGTCGTCTTAGAATTGATTGCCCGTCCCTCCGTCACCTTTCTGCGCCCATCCTCTCTATGTAAGCTTTGGGAACGGTTGTACCAGTCAACGGCCAACCTGGAGCCAAGAGGCCGGGCCGGACAGTGACACGCTCCCAATTTTGTCTTCTGTCTTCCTTGCTCTCTCGGTCGCGTGTTTGGATATTCTGTTTTGTCCCATATCGGGACAATTAACGGTTCTCCTTGCCGCAACCATCTCCTGGTTGCCCTTGCCGTGGTGAAGGACGTGGCTTTTTGGCATCTAGATCTCCTCACCAGCTCGCGCAGTTGCCCCACGCTTATCTCGAAGTATGAAATCCGTCCCAGCTATTTATTTGCGAACACCCAATCGAGTCCTCTTCGTGTCGCTGAAGCAAGTGGTCTCCTTTCGATCCCATATCTCCTTTTTTGTCCTCTCCCTTCGACCGTGTTCAAGGAAGAACTTGCGTGATACATTACTTTATTAGACGCATATCCCTCTATTCCTCGTTTTGGTTTGTTTCTATACGATGCTGGTAAACCATCTTCTTTCGGCTGCATCATTTCCGTACCCGGTCTCTTATCGAAACAGTCGAGGCTGTGGGGCGACGTCCCCCTTTTCCTCACACGCCTCAGGGTGGTTCCCTTTTTTCGACTTTTCCTCTTCTTTAGCGCGCTTTATCTTCGTAGACTAGGCGGCGTCTTTTCATCTCTCGAATCTCCCCAAACGCCTTCTTATAAACGGACCTTATTTTCCGCTTGGCGCAGAACCCCCAGATATAGTCCACATGACCTCTTCCCTCCTGATATTTGTCCCACACCCAAGATCCCCATCACGCCGCAAGCGGATTTAAGCAGCGGGATTGAGAGCACTCCAAATTCGACTGTGAGCCTGTTATTCCTCCGAGTGCCCCTTGCTTTCTTTCCGCCCCTTGCAGTGCGCGACCGTTTTTCGAATCTTCATAATTCCCCCTTCCTTGGACGTGATTCGTAACCTCCGGCAAAACCGCTCTCGCAATTTTTGGTGTCGGAGAAGCGTTATGCGATCCTTTCCCGACCAAATATTTTCCGTTTCCGCTGCAACCCTACAGATAGTTACACTCGTCCTCTTTAAACCTTGATTTGTCAATCCAGGCTCCTCCGACCGCTCTTATTTTTACCATTCATTCTGTGTATCTTTTTGCTTATCACCCCCGCCGGCATTGTCGAAGCCTATGTCTGCTCAGCCCCCACGAAAGATTCCTTTATACCTTACCCTACATCCGTGATATTCGACCCATGTCGCGTTCTGTTGTTTCTTTCGTATCTTTGCTTTTTTTGCACCCCCAGTGGACTAGTAACTCCTCATTCTGAGTTTGTCCACACTTTTCCTTGTTTCGAGCGCCGTGCCCTATGCTCTTGACCGTCCTCTATCTTCTCCTGTTCCACTATACACCCTCTCCTGAGGACCCGCTCCTCTTATTTCTTAAACGAATTCCCTTTTTTCCTTTCTAGTCAGAATATCCCTCCGATATACTCCAAACGATCACGTTGCCTTAGGGTCCCCTCTTCGCGATCTCTATTCGGTCCATTAAGCGAAGTATGTTTTCGTTAGCATGTCTGCTGAACTCCCTCTCAAAGTATTACCTTTTCTCGTTCTTGTCACTTTTCTCTTTCGTCAACTGTATGGCCACCATCGGAGTTCTCGCCATCTAAGCAATCTGTACCTCATTTATTTTTACCCCCGGATTTGGAAAACGTGTGCTCATTCTTACTTCTCCTACAACGTACATCTCCTTTTCTACAAAGGCCTTCTTTTTTTTTTGCTCCGTCCTTTCGTTTTCCCCATTACTTTAGAGCCCTTCGTGATACTTCCATCGATTCTGCTCTTTCTTTGCGCTTTTCCCCTTCCTTGTAGATTCTTCCATTCTTCTGGCTGCTAGGTACACAAAGTTTACTGGCTGTGGGGTTGCGCCAAACCCTTTCAGCTTCCATTTTCTTTTTGCTTTGATGTGATTATTTCTCCCTCTCTTACTCTCAGGAACTATACCAAACTGCCCCCCACCTTGCGTCCACCGGCCACAGTTATCTAGAGGGCGTAAGGTCTCCCTTTGGTTCCCGTTATTCACAATGGGCCTTTTCCCTCTTTCCTCGCCCGTAACCGTCTCCCTTGCCCTGCACAGATATTTAGACGTCCTCTTAGGAAGACCTCCCCCAGCCACACTTCCCCGCGTCTCTTCGAGTCTTGTACATGGACGAACTCTTCCTTTTTTCCACCCCTTCCCACACCTATCCCCTGCCATATTGAAGTAGGCCCGTTCCCAAAAGATCCTTAGAAACAAGGAGATATGAACCTTTTCCCCTGGGTAATTAGGGTTCTTTATTTTAGAGTATATACTACACCATGACGCCACGCCGCTGTATATTAGCTTTAACAATGTAGTCTTATTTAAACATCTTTCTCCAACTCTTTGTTTTTATTTTTCTAGTGGTACCGGTAGGACCCTGCGCATTTTTTTTTTCT
>Ga0179593_1495647_pt1 | contig 20690 bp, 30 predicted proteins | sample CZODoug2_1_08_16_FD_185931 | JGI IMG/M metagenome (GOLD analysis project Ga0179593, IMG submission 185931) | Vadose zone soil fungal communities from Angelo Coast Range Reserve, California, USA - CZODoug2_1_08_16fungal (PacBio error correction) | ecosystem: Environmental > Terrestrial > Soil >... | reverse complement strand
TTTCTCTTTTCCATTCCTTGCTTCCCCTTTTTGAAGGGACCAAAACCCCCCAAGAAAAAAATTTTGGCGGGTGTTTGTTGCCCTCCCGATTCCCCATCCTTTTTCGCGTTTCCGTGGCCGTTGCCGTGTCGCCGTTTTTTTTTTTTTTTGGTCTTTTTTTACCAATCCTCTTTACAGTCACCGTAACAATGTGCCGTTTTTTCTCTCTCCCCTTTCCCAAGAGGTTGTCGAGGTTCGCGGCTTCGAATCCCCCTGCATCACGTTCCCCCGTTGCCTTGCCTTCTCCATATTTGGAGTTTTTTAGTTTGTTCCGGCCGAACACTTCACGGGCGAACAACAATTTTCGGACGAGTCGGATGGGGCCACGCCCCATTTTTCAACTGGATTTTTCTCTTCCCGGGTTTTTCACTTCTTTTTTCGGGAATCAGTTGAGAACTGTCCCCCCGGTCCCCCTCCCGGTTGCGAAATCTTTTCTTGTTAGGCAGTGGTATCCAACTCCGCTTTTTTTCCTGAAGCGTTTACCTTGTTTGTTCCCCTGCCGGAGTGTTTTTTTGAATGTTCACAGGAGCGCGTTTTTGCGGTTTTCATTTCCCCCGGTTTTTTCCGCCTTTCTTTCCCTGAGTTTAGGCTCGTTTTTTTTTTTCTCCCATTACGGCTTCCCCCAGGCGGGGGTCTGGTGTTTTCGTTCCTTTTCTCCCTTTAATTCTTTGGACCCCATTTGGCGCCGGCCATTTTCCTTGCTGCCTGGAAGTTTACTTTTCTGCGCCCCCTTTTCTGGTCCCCCCCCCTTGCTTTTGGAACCCAAAAAAGTTACCCTGCACGGGTCGTTTACCCACGTTTTTTCCTTCGCCGCGAATCCTACATCTGCTATTGTCTTTGGTTGCACCGCCGTTTTTTTTTGCAGCGGTGACCTCCCTGGTTGCCGGTTTATTTTCTCCTTTCCCTACGGCATCTTCTTAAGTACCTTTCGTTTCTTCAGTTCATCTTTTTGGTGTTTTCTCTGACTCGCCCCGCCATCCGCCTGCCAGCGAACTCCCCTTCGCCATCCAGGCTGTTCGGCTTCCCTATCCTTTTATCGCCGGCCCGTTTGGTTCCGTTTGCCCGGAATTCTTTGCGTTGGTTTTTTCAGTCCTTTTTTCTTGATCCTTGGATTTAGTCGGCCTTTATCATTATTCATAATTTCCCCTTGTTAGTTTCTCTGGTTCCAGGAGCCCCATTGATTCCTTTCGCTGGTTGATAGATTTACTCCTCGCTTTTGTCAATGATTGGCCGTCTTCTACTTATTTTTTTTTTTGGCTCTTCCCCCTCTTTCTTTCCCCCCAGTGTATCCCCTTTGCTCGCTTCGGACCGAGAAACTGACTGGCGCGGGTTTTGAATGTGCGCCCCCTTCGTTTTTTTCGTCCACCATTCTCCTCTTGTTGCCTTTTTCTTTTCTTTTACTCGCCGAAATTGTTTTCTTGTTTTGCTGGACTGGAGCCTCACGGCCGCCCACCTACCCAGCACCTTTTTCCCTCCCCGGTGTATCCCCCCCAGTTTCCATCGTGCGGATCCCATACTTTTTTTTTGCTCAACATCCGCATCTGATAAACGAAGAGTTCCTTATTTCTCCCTTTCCTGGGGATTCTCCTTGTGTTTTGTTTTGCTGGGACCAGGACTTTCTTTTGAGGGTTTTGTGCGGGTCTCCCTTCCCCGCACCCCCCTGGCCCCCCTTTTTTCCACCCCTGGTTTTCTTCTGAGACTTTTTTTTTTGGTTGTGGCGTGTTTGTTTGTCACTACTTTTTTGACCTAACATGATTTCGCCGAGCCCCCCCCCACACCCACAGATTTGGTCTTTGTTGAATTTTTTTTATTTTCTTTTTTCCGGTTTTGATTTTTTACCCCTTTTTGGCGTGACTTTTCTTTTTTTCTTTTTTTCTGTGGGTTTTTCTTTGGGTATTGGTTCTTTCCGGACTTCTCTTTGTGAGCGAGCCCTTGGACTTCCCTGATTAGGCTGAATTCCATTTGACTTCCCCGTTTCTCACGAAGCTGATCGCCTTTTTTTCCGGTTTTTTAACTTGATTTTTTTGTCTTGTGCTCGTGATTCTTTTTCGTGGTTTGGCTTTGGCTGCTTGTGTTAACGCGTTCCCGTTTTCGGACTCCGATCCCCTTGACATCGGATTCGCCTTTGGAGTACAACTTTTTTTGTTCTTTCCCCCCCATTTACCCGATGGTTCTGGGGGACCATTACATGAACCAGTTTTTTTGGGTTCTGTTCTGAGGTTTCACAGACCCTTCCCCTGGGAGTCGTATTCTGTTCTTTTTTCTTTCCGTCTTTTCACTTTCAAAAACCAGCTTGTTGGGGTTTCTTTTCCCCCCCTTCAGCCCCATGAAGGGCCCGTAAATCCGGCCCCCACTTTCCGTTTGTGGGTTTTTCACGCTCCACGTTTTCGTGGTCTCCGTTTCGTAGCTTTTCGTTTTTCCCTTAATAAGTTTTCACTTTTTGCGGTCAACCCACACCTTCGACCAGCTGATCTGGTGTTTTTGTTTTTCGTTGTTTTTTTTTTTTACCGGTTCCTTTTATGTTCCGTTGACGTTCCCTTTTTGGTGGATTTTTTCTTTTGGCTCCCGTTTTCCTCCCCCCTTGCATGGATTGTTTGTCTACGGACACCGTTTTTCCCTTTTTTTTACTGCGCTCCCGCCTTTGAGTCGCTTCCCCCCCACTCTCCCCTTTTTCCTTCTTTCGCGGTTTTTTTGTTGGCACCGGTATCCAAAAGGTTTGTTGTTCTTTTTTTTTGGTGCCTGGCCCTTTTTTTTTCCCCCCTCGGCCCAACAACATCCTTCGTTCTCCAATCTGGGGACTGCGTTTGCGCTGTTTTTCTTGGTACGGCTTTTTTCGTTTGTCGCTGCTCTCGTTTTTTCCCCCCCCCCTCGGAACCCTTTCCCAATACGAGTTTTTTCTTGGTGGGGATCGTTTCCTTTTGTTTGGTTCCTCCCCCTGGACTCCTCTACTTTTCTTTCCCCTTGAGAGGTTTTGGCACTTTTTGGGACCAAGCCCTTTTCCCGGTAGTCCCAGTTATTTTCTTCTTTCTTTTTTTCATTATGTAGGACGCTCTTCCCCTCACTTCTGTTTAAACCATTTGTTGCGCCTTTTCAGTCTAGCCCGTTTGCGTTTCCCGGGTTTGTTCTTTCTGTCCATTTGGACGCTTACTCTTCTTCTCGGGCCTTTTCGGACCCCATTCCCTTTTTACTCCAACCGCTCTTTATTCAGTTGACTTTTTTGTTTGTTTGAACTCGCGCTACCTGTTTGTTCTTTGCTTGGATTCGGTTTTTTTTTTTTTTTTTCGCGTCCAAAGCAGGTGCTAGCCCGTTTTTTCCTTTACTGACCTCCCCTTTGGCGCACTACCCATTCTTCTTCCCAGTTTTCCCTCTTGTTTACCGTGTTTGTTTTGTGTTGTGTAAAGTTTCCTTTTTCGAGCCCCGCCAGCTACTGCCCTGCAACCGTTTTTGCTCCCCCGTCTTTCGTTCTTTTTTAAGGTGTTGGCCCCCCGTTCCTGTCCTTTTTTTGCGTGGTTCCCAACCTTAGTCCCCCTGGGGGGGAACTTTCGGGTGGTAATTACCTTTTGTTCACCCCCTTTTTCCTTTGTTTTTCCCCCCCCCTTCTCTTTTTTTTGTTTGTTTGAATCCACTTGCTCGCCCACTGTTTCCATACTGCCGCGCAGGTTCGTCTCCCAATCATTTTTTTTTCCCCATTCCCCCCTTTTAGTTGTGCACGACCCTTTTTGATTCCACGGCTGACTGCCGTGGTTTTCGGCCATTTTTCCTTTTTGAGGCTTCCCCTGTTGCCTTCTTTTTTCTCTTGTTTTCGTTCGCCCCCGGCCCTTTTTTTTTTTCCCTATCTCTCCTCTTTTTCCCTCCCGTTTTTTTTTTGTTGCCTCCCTTTTTTTCGATGTTTCTCTTTTTTTTTGCGGGGGGGGTTGGGGGGTTTTTGCGCTCCCTGTTTCCCACCCCTTTCCCTGGATTGGCCACCTTTTGTATGCGGCTGCTGACCGGCCCTTCCCTTTTTCATCCCCTTTTGCCCATCCCTCCTGAGATTTTTCCCTGGCACCTCGCTTTTTTACGGTCCGGCCTTTTTTTATTGACCAAGTGCAGGTTGGACCTTTGCAGTTTGTATCGCTCGAGTTCTTTTTTTTATAGGGCCTTTTTTGATTTTACTACTTTTTATGACCCCCCTTGATGGCCCCCTACTTGGGGTTGATTCCCTTTCTGCCGTTTTTTTGTTCGGTTGGCCCACGGACCTTTTCTGCGGCTTTGACCCCTTTTGGAGCTGTTTTTCCCCGTTTGACTATCCCGCTGTCCGTGTCCCTTGGCACCTTTTTGCGTTACCCCCCCCCACCCCTTGGTCATTTACCGGCGTGGTAGTTTCACGGGATTTGCGGTTTTCTCCTCCTTTCTTCGTTTGTTTGGCGGACCACCCTCCCTGACCTCCCAGTCAACTGTCCTGAGCCCCAACACCTGATTTTTCGCGTCCACCCCACACGACCTTTCCCCTTCATCCCGTTTCCCCTCGATTTTTTTTTCTTTAGATTTCGGGGTCTGAATTTCACGTGTCCCGTAGACGTACGGAAGTTTCCTCTTTTTGCGCCTCTATCTTTCCACATACCGCCCAATCTTTTTTTTTAACCCCTCACCTGTCCCCTAGACTCACTTTCCACTACCAGCCGAGATGTTTTTTCTGATCTCGAGTACTTCCGTTCCTCCTGTTTTCCCATTGCGTTTTTTTTTTGCGTCATTCCGTTTCTTGGTATCATGTGCCTCTGAAATCCCTCGGGGTCTGTTTTTCTTTAACCAGCCCGAGTTTTCCTTTTCAGAGTTTTCTGTTTGTCCTCTTTGTGTCCCCCCCCCCTGATTATGTTTTCAGACTTTAGGCCCCCCGAAAAAGCTTGTCAACTCCCCCCCCCCTTTCAGCAGTTGGTTTGCTTTTGCCTTGGATTTTCCTCACTTCAGTTACGCAAACCCAACCCCTCCCCCTACCGGTTTCCCACCCCTTGCCTTTTTTTCCAATTTTCCCCTTCGTAGTGAGTTCGCGTGGGGGTTTCTCGTTTTTCCCCGTTTTTCCCACAAACAGTCCGTTTTACAGTCCGTCCCCGTGGTCCCGGCCGTTTCCATCCCCCCCTCCCCCCCCAGGACCCGTCTTTCCAAGGGCACGTTCTCACGCACATCGAACACCCCTTGCTTTAGCATGCGATAATGTTGTGCCAGCCTTTTTTTGTTGTGAGTTATGTCCTAGGTACGGTTTCCTTTGCCTTAGATGTTTCCCCCCATCTTTTGCTTTGTTTTTTTTTTTTTTCCCCTTGTCCTTGTTCGTGTCGGTTTTCCTTGCCGTTTTGGTTGATATTGGTTAAGCTTTTGTTTTTACTCCACATTTGTTTCATGTCTGTTGATTTTGCCCGCCCCCCTCCGACTTACCTCCACCATAAGGGCGTTTTTAGAACCGCCCCCCTCATTCCTTGTTTATTATACCCCTCAACCCAATCGGAATGGGCGGTGGTGTACCATTTTTTGGATTGATGCGATTCGTGTGTCTTTTGACATCCACGTTTTGTCTTATTGCATTTTTTTCTCTCCCTTTTTCCCCCAGAAACAGAGCAAACTGGTCACCCTTCTCTTTTTGGCACCTGCGCGATACTCGGGTTTTTGTGGCGACCTGCTCCCCTGGTCCGTCCATTAAGCCCCTTCGTTTTTGCCCCGCGTCTTGCACGACGAGTCACGATGCCTTTTGCACCACCCTTTCCTTTGACCCTCTTTCGGTTCTGAACCCTATTTCAATCACCCAGTTTTCACCCGAACCATCCCCCCCTCCACCCTTGTTTGTGGATCGGTCTTTCCCTCTTTCCAGATTTTTTTTCTGTTTGCTTCCCCCCCCCCTTCCCGGGCTCGCACCGACCTGTTTGTGTCAAGTTGTTTTGCCCATTTTTTTGAGTTGTCCCCGTCTCTTTCCGATTCCTTGATTCCAGTTTTTTTTTCCCCACACACGTTGAGTTTCCAGGTTTTTCTTACCCGGTTGCTTTTTATGATAACCAAGAACCTTTTCCCTGATTTTTTTTTTTTCGCGGTTTGAGCCCCTTTTCAAGGAGCCTTTATCCCCCCCAGCAGGATGGTACGTTGTCCCGGCATTTGCGATGTTCGGGTCCCCCCCCCCTTTTCCCCCCAAAGTCCAGCTCGAACCCCTTTCGCGAGGTCATCCCTCGACTTCGCTGTTTTTTCATACCCGCCGAGGTGACTTTCGTTTCAACCCTTTGCGCTTTTTTTTGTTTTTTCCGCGGCTCCCCTTGTTTATCTTTTTTTTTTTTAGTTATGGCTTGAGTTTTCCACGCCGACCGGTGCACTACGCTCCTTTTGAATTTCCCCTTCCCCAAATCCCTTCCTGTCGCATTCGCGGCCGACCCCCCCCCCAGTCTCCCTTTCTTCTCCCCCTTGATGCCTTTCCTTTACGAGTTTTCCCCCGACCCGCCGTTCCTTTCCCTGACTTTGTGTGTTATTGGCGGCTCACGTCAGGCCGTTTCTGAGCCATTTGTGTCTCCCCGAATTTCTATTGACTTGACCGTATCTGATCTTTCTGATTCTGGCTTTCTCCATTTCGTCCCGCCCCCCGCCCTTGCGATTCCACTCTTTGACGGAAAGTCCCAATGATTCATTTTGATTGTTCTTTCATTCTTTATACTTACGAGGGTTTTTCCCTATGCACATCCCTTAACCCCATCACCGTGATGTTAGTCCTGTTTTTCGTGCCGGATCGATCTTTCTTTTGGTCCCGCATTTTTTTATTTTTCCAATTGATTTAAGCCGGAGGCGGAGGTAACAAAAACGCGTCCCTTTTAAAGTCTCCCCCCCGTGGCTTTTCGGCCTTTCCCGTTCTCACGACGTTTTCCCCTTTTTTATCTCCTTTGCGTCATGTGTTTTTTTCGTTTCACTTCGAGGCCCAGATCACTCTTGCCAGTGTGCCCCCCTCCTACCCTCGCGCAATGCTTTTTTTTTCCGTCATTCGTTTTTGCGAGGCAGGGGAATGTTTTTCTTCCCTCTCCCCCTCTTCCCAACCAGCGTTTTCTTGTTTTTTGATTTTCAGTCCTCCCCCGGGCCCCCACCCCATTCCCGTTTGAGTCCGCCAATGCCCAGGTGAGTCTCCCTGCTTCCTCTCGTTTCCCCCTCCCTGTGAAGTTTTAAGCTTCCATTGTATCGTCTTTGAGCCCGAGATTCCGGTGTTTTCGGACCCCCGTCATCCTCCGCTACACTTTCTCCCCCCTGCTTTTTACCCTGGGCACGTGTTGGTGGTCCCCTGCGTGCTTTTTTTTACGGATCGTCAACGGCGCTCCCTTCGCCAAGCTGTTTTATGTCCTTCCAGCTTCCGTCACTTTCGGTCTTTTATCGTGCTTGTCCCCTCTTTTCACTTTTTTTTTTTTTTTACAAAAAAGGTTCAAGACGTACTGCTTTTGCTTTTTTTCCCCAATTGGGTCCCTGTCTTCTTTTTTTTCCACCTCGCTTCTTCCTTCCCCCCCTGCTTTCGACGTCGTGCCATTCAGTTTATGGGCTTGACATGTCCCACGCTCGAGCTGATTCGTTTTCCTATTTTTTTTGAGGTATTCCCCGTTCGGGTTCCCCCCACACACTTCGCTTGTTCTGACTGCCCCGTTTTTTTTGATGCTGCGTGAATTACTGCCTTGAATTTTCTGCCAGCAACATGACTTTTGGGTGCCCCTTTTTTCTTTTTTTTTGACATTCCGACATCACCCCCCGGTATTTTGTTTTCCCCAATCGGCTTCCAGACCGTGAAGCCAGTCACCATCCTCTTCTTTTTGTCATTTTTCCCATTCCCCTTTTTTACGTCTTCTTTTCTCTCGTTTTTTCTCGGTCGTTATTCGCGTTTTCCCTGAATTCCCTTTTTCCTACTCACCCCCCCCGTTTGTTTTTGTGTTGAGGTCTCCCTTGTGCCTCTTCACCCCCTTAGACCCCCTCTTCAGTTGCGATTGGAAGGTAGTTTTCTTTTTAACGTATTCTGGTTCATCTCCTTTTTCCGGACGTTGCTTTCCTTGGTGTTGATCTTTTCTACTTCCTATTTTTGACCTGTCGGCCTTAGGGCCCAACCCCCCTCACTGTCCACCCATCCAATTTTTTTTTTTTTTTCCGTCGTACACTTCGGGCATTCTTGTTGCCGAATATTCCCAGCCTTTTAATACCCCCCAATCGTAAGAGCCAGAAGTGGGGTACCCCCCCCGGTTTTCCTTTTCCCCCACCCTCACCACCTTCTCATTCGCCGGGATGCGTAATTCTCGTTTTCCATTTTTCCTTTTTTTGACACCTTTTTCATTCGACCCTCCTGGCTTGGACGGCTTTTCCCCAAAAAACCTCTTTTTTTTTTTGTGTTGCTCCTTTCGTACAGCCCCCCAAGCACTTTCCCCAGCGCCTTTTAGTGTCCGGAACGGGAGTACCAAATGTTTTTTTTTTCCCGTTTTTTTCCGGCGCCCAACTTCCCACGCTTTACTTTTTTGCATTAAGGCTGTCTCCCATTCACACCGGCTTTTGTGTCGATCGCCGGTTGGTTGAATCTCGTCACGCTTTGCTGGCTTGCTTTCATCCCTTTTTTTTGGTTTTCCGAGCCAAATATGATCGACCACCCCCCCTTTGACCTGACGGTGCGACCCCCAAGCCGGAGCCCCCGTTTCGGAGGTCTCACGCCGACTGTGAAATGTTCCCTCTTTTTTGTTTGGATTCCAACTGGCGGTTGTAAACAGCCTTTTGGGTGTTGGACTCTTGCAATTTCGTTTTAACTCGGCGTTCGAATTTTTTTTTTTTTTGGGAGTTGATTTTTGCACCCACCCCTCCCCTCTTTTTGACCATGAAAGCTTTTGGTACCGCTGTCATTGCTGTTGCTTTTGCGACGTCCTTTTTTCCCCACGGTTTTTCTTCGAGTGTTTCTCAGTTGTGCCATGGTTCGCCCTTGGCTTAGATTTTGCTTCGCGTTTTTCGCACACTGGACGGATCCTTTTGGTTTAGTCTTTACGTTCTTTTGACTCTCTTTTAATGATCCCAGGCCAATGTTTGATGCCCCTGTTACGCTTTTCTTGCTGCGAGCTGTCCTCTCCGGGGATCCCCTTTTTTTGCACTTTTGTTTACCACTCCCTTCCCTGAGCCCGCCTAAACACTTTCTACTCTCGCAGCGACTCCCGCTGGTTGTTTTCCCTTGTCGCCTTTGGAATAGCCGCGTGGCGGTTTGTTTTTTTTTATTCTTACCCTCCATGACTCCTTCCCCCCACTGATTCTTTCATTCCCCTGTCTTCTTATGTTGATGGGGACCCCCTTTTTTGGGCTGGTTCATTGCCTTGCTATCAGCCGTCCCTCAGCTTGGCCACGACAGAATTTTATTTTCCCCTATCAGTTTCCCTGTTTTCCCGTCTTTGATCTCGTTCCTTTTGTTCTTCCAACCTCGTCACTCCCCGAGGCCTGGTACTCCTTCATGGTGGGCCCCGTGTCTGATTGGGCTACAGGATTTGCGCCTGATCAATTCTTCTTCAGGTTTCCTTGGAAGAGTTTTCGTGGTTTCAACTTTTTTCCCCGGCTCCTTCGGCAATTTGTACTGGGTCGGTGCGCGATTTTCCTTCCCGGGCCGATCTTTTTTGTATTCGTTCTGGATGTAATTCTTTTTCTGGTACTTTCTCATTCGGGTGGTCTGCGGGCGATCGTGGGCACCCGCGTACAATTACCCCCCCCTCTCCCCTTTTTTTCCCTGTCCCAGTTGCTGGGGTTTGTACCCCTTTTAAAACATGCCGAGTGATGACTTTTTTTAAATTTGCTTTTTTTTTCTTCGGTGTTTTTCTTCCCCCTCCCGAAGTAAATTTTGTCTCTTCAGCTTTTGCCCTTTTTTGGATGCCCTCCCCCAGTGCATTCCGCATGGTCCGGTCATCGTTTTCATCTAACATTGGCTGGTCTTCCGAGTTTCTATACTGAAGCCCCGGCAGTCTTTCTCATTCTTACTTTGGCCATTCCTCCGCTCTGTTGTGCTTTTACTCAATGCCGTCGGGTGGTCGCGGCTCCCCCCCGTCCCCCAAAACCAAACTGGTCCCCCCAAGTGCCAAAACGCCCGTCTCGAGCACTTTCGTTTTTTTCTCGGCCTTTTGCATTTCACTTTTCCCGGACTTTGACTTCCGCACGAGCCCCCAACCCACCTGATGGGATTATGGACTTTTTTGGTTTTCGGCTGGGTGATGTGACTGACTCGGTTTCCCGCATAGGGCTACTTGGTTTTGCACTTTTCTCGGTTCAGGTTAATTTGACGCATTTTTTTTCCGTTTTCCTGGCTCGTGGAACTGTCCGCCCTTTTTTTTTTCTCCAGTGCTTCGCCGTCGGTGTTCCCACTCTTTTTGATTTTGGCCGTTTGCGTGATTCCTTCCCCCCTGGGTGGCTTCTGTTCTGATTAGGCGCTGGGACTTCGGTTTTCCACGGGGGATTTTCCCCGATCCTCCAAGGCTCCCTTGCCCACCAGCCGGTGAACAAGATGTTTGCTTTGGCCTCCCACTGCACGGTTTTTTGTGTCCTCTTGTTTTTTTTTTTTTCTCCCGCCCCCTGTCCTTTGCCTTCGTTCATGGTTGCAGTGCGTCGACGGTAAGTCCTTCAACATGTTTTGTGCCCACCTAAGAAAATATCAGCCACATATTTTGCCCTTTGGACAGACTCCATTTCGTTCCACTGCGCGTTGCGGTTTTTTTTTTTTTTTTTTTTTTCACTGCAGTTGACCCATTGCTCAGATCCAAGACGTATCTGTCCTGCCCGCCCCAAGTCTTTCCTCCAACCCCATTTTTTTGCTCTTGGGCCGCTTGTCCGCTTCTCTTTTCTCTGTCTTTAAGCACGTTTTTTCTTACGAGGTACGTTCCTTGTTTTTTCGTTTGATCGTTCCGCCTTCGGCCACCCACGGGTGTATGCAATGGTACGCGTCAAGGGGCCGTTCTTGTCGACGGACAGTTCACCCCGACGAGCTTGTTCAAACGGCTTCTCCCTGTTTAGTTTGGCCTCCTTCGGCTTTTTCCCCCCCGGATTCAACTTTGGGCTAGTTTTTTCTGGTGCTTTTTGAATTTTTCTCTCCCCCCCCCCCCACCCGAAATGGCGCCAACCTCTTTGGCTGCGCTGTCCCGGTGGAACCGGCTTTTTCTTTCTCAGACTTTCATTCTCCGGCTTTAAACCGCGTGGACCACCACTAACTAGTTGTCTCGTGATTTTTCCCCCCTGTCTCCTGGATTCAACTGTTGTCACCAGCTTTGTAACCCCACGGACCCGGTTTTTTCTTCTCTCCCATTGGGCTTTCGTCTTACGATCCTTTTTTTTTCTTTTTCACCTTTTTATCTTTTTTCTTTTTCAATTTGGCACGGATATGAGTCTCTGATTTTCACATGTGGGTTATTTTTTTATACTCCTCTTTTGACGATCACTTATTTCTTCTCCCATGGTATTTCGTGCCCCGCCCTATACCCAGTATCCGATATGTTTTTTGGACAACGTTGGACTTTTTTTCTGTGTTGGTGGGCCTCTGAGTTGCCTACTGTTTGTTGTGAGTACTTTCTTTTTGTGTTTTTTTCAGCGCCAAGAATCTGAACTAACCCTTCCCATTCTATAATAATCCCACCCCCACTTTTTCCACTCAGCTTTCCAGGTTTTTGGGGTGTTTCAAGCCTTTCGTGCGCAGCGTCTCTTCGTGTCAAAACCTTCCAGGATCTTTCTAGTGAGTGCCAGTGTTTACCTTGCCCCGGCCCTTGTACCAGAAGCAGGCCCCCTATTTCCTCCCCTGTCCCCCCTTTAGGTCAGTTTTTTTCCCAGGTCCACCCCGTTCCGGATTTCTGTTCCATTTCTTCCTAGCGGTAATTCACCGACTCGCTCCCAACCTTCTTTCCCTCCACCCAGGGCTGCTGCCTTACAGGGATCCGTTTTGCCCTTCTCCTCCTATGCTGATGTGTAACTGGATTGCTTTGAAACCTGAGGCCTTTTATTTTAAAGGGGCAGTGAAGAGAAGGGTGAATGACCGTCTTTATCTGGTTTCGTGCAGCGACCGGCTTTTACGGATCTCTTTCCTCCTCCTGAGGTTTTTTTTTTTGACGGTCTACTTTTTTCGCTTTTCGTGGCTGCCCGATCTCCCCCCCTTCTCTCGGCTTCTTCTCCACTTTTTTCTCCGGCGTTCATTTCCAGTTTTTTCCCCCATTTTTGACGGATCCGGGCACCCCTCTCTTTCCGCCGCGCTGATCATTTGACATGACATCTGCCGTTTCTTTTTCCCCCTCCGATGTCCTCTTCCCCTTTGGCAATTTTTCTCCTACCCTAAGGATTCCCCAGGCCAACCTGGGTGGGAACCCCCCTCACGCGTCCCCCCCTTGTTCCCACGGACCCCTCGTTTAGACCTTTCTGGTGCTTTTCCCTCTTCTTCTCTTCGTCTCTCTCCCTCAGTCCTGTCGTTACCCCCCCCCCCCCTTGTGCAAATGGTGTTTTTCCGTCATGGATTTCCCCGTGATGGGATTTATATCTTTTTTCACGGGCTTTTTTTTCTCGCCCACCCCCCCCTTCTGCCCACAGGGCATCCCTTGAAACCCAACCCACCCCCGGTAGGGCGTCTTTCCCCACAGACCTTTTCCGCCCCTCTTTTTTTTTTCATTCTTTTTTTCTAGCCCGGCCGTACCCTTTCCCCTGCCTCGTCATCTGCATGATAGATCACCATTTCCCCTCCAATTGTTCACCCGCAAGTCTACCTCTTGAGACCATTCCCCCCTCCGATTTATTTTTCTTGATCGTCTCCTTCCGCTGCACACGGCAGAGCTTTCACCGTGTCCGCTTGACCTTTGACCATTTTTCCTTTCCTCTTCTTCATTTCGGCTTTGTCAACCAAGAGCCGCTCCTTCATTCGGTCTTTCAGTTTTGTACCTGCTCTCACTCCCCCCCCCTTGAAACGCGTCCCCCTTCCGACCTTTTGCTCTCCCATTTTTCTTATAGGACTTTTCACAACCCCGCCCCCTTGATAACGGGTGCACCCCGCCGCCTTTGTGCTGTGCAAACGTGGTTCCCTTCTGGCGTGCCCCGGTTGTATTTTCTAACATGTTACATAGCCGTCCTTTGATTTTTGTTCAACTTAGACATACCTGGAATTCCTCTCACATCTTCAGTTTACTGTAACCTGAGTGACAAATCTTAATCCCTTCCGCCCTGAACCCTCTTTTTGGCTGGAGTATTGCTAGGGCTAGTCTATCCCCGTGGTCCTTGACTTGGATTCTTCCCCCCAGCGCAGGGTTATTTTTCCCTTCGTCTTTTCCCAGTGCTGATCTGGTATGGGGTAGAGGTCTCGTACACCTTGGTGCAACCAGTTTTTGTCGTCCCCTTCCCTCCAACCTCCTCCATTTCATGTGAAGGTTGATGGTGACCACGGGCAAGTGTGTGTTTTGGTAAATCCCCCCTGCAAATTCTGCTAGGTTATTTTTATCCGGGATGGCACGTTCTCTTGTAATTTCGCCCTAATCCAGTACGCCTTGCGTTATTTCCTGGCCTTCCCCCCTCCCTCTTTTTTCCCACAGATCAATGGATATGGCCTTTCTTTCACACTCCCCCCGGCGACTCGTTGCCTGACCCTGTTCCCCTTATGGCCCTGTCTTCCCATGGCTCCCTCGTGCCCCGGTCCAGCCATCCGTGTCCCCCCCATAGCGACGCTCTTGTTGCCACCCACTGTCCCATCCCCCCCAGCACAACCCCTTTCCCCCCTGTTTTTTGGCTCTTCCTCCATGATTCCAGGAGGTTGGACCCCCTTTTCACCTTTTTTTTTTGACCAGGGTCCTAGTTTTTTGGTTGTTCCCCACCGTTGTGTTTTGCCAGTTTTGCGTGGAGCCCCGCTCACCCGGCCGTCCCCTTTCTGGAGTTCCCCCCATGTGGCAACACTTTCGCGTTTTTCAGGACCACCCCGGACCCTATTGTTGCTTCCCACAGCAACTGCTTTATATCTGGCTTCTTTTGATCCCCTTTTCACGTTCCTCTTTCTCTTTCCCCGCACTGATTTTTCGTTTTTGCACAAGGGCGCTTTTTGCCGCCTTTTTTTGAAAGCTCCGCCCCCCCCCAAGTTTGCCACCCCGGCTTCCCTCCCCCATTTTTCGAAGTTGCACCCCCCTCGCTCAGCTTATATTTTTCTGTTGTTCACCGAAAGGGTTGATCGCGTTCCTCCCCGGGGAGTCTTCTCTTTGACAGTCCTTCTCTTAGGGACGGTCTCTTTCGACGGCGCGTCGTTTTCACCCGTATGTAAGCCCGGGTGGCCCCTAAGACCCCGCATTACCCTCCCCCCGCCTTTTTCTCCTCCTCCCCCCCCAAGAACTGGTTCCCTCCCCGTTTTTCCTTTTTACGTCCCCTTTGCGACCGCCGCCATCCCGATGATTTTTTTTCGTGCGCCCCCACTCTTTTTTCGCGTAGGATAAACGTGGCCCGGCCGTTTTCGATACCCATGAGTTGGTCCTGACCGTCCCGGAGGGAACACCCCTGTCCAACAAAGTGGCGTCTTCTCTCTGCTGCTTGTCCCTGTCTTCGTATAGGCCCCCCCCTCCCATCCGATGACGGCCCTGACGGCCCCGATCGTCCATGCTCGGTGTCTTGTGTTTCTCGAGACCCCGTCCCCCTTGTCACTTGTTCCTTTTTGTTGATTTCTCGGCCCCTCACTTTCTGTAGTGTGGGTAACGCTGTTCGCGCCTAGTCCGGTGTGTAACCTCCCCTCCGTAGTATATTCCTCCCTTTACGGCAGTCATGCCCCAAGTAATGCAGTGACATGTGTCCAGTTATTCCCCCCGTGGGGCAGCGTACTTTGCCCTGGCTTCTGGCGGTCACGGTACTCTCCTTGGAGTTTCCTTTGTTGCGCAGACCCGTTTATTTTGTGTTCTGCTGAACATTCACACTCTGCCCCTGTTGGCCGGGGTCCCCGGCCCGGACCACCTGACCCCCGGCTCCCGTCTTCAAATTTTCTTGCGCGTTCCTCAAACAGGGCCCCAGAGGTCAGCTTCCCCAGTCGAGTATTTCCTTCCCACTGGATCTCCCCCCCGAGCTTGAGTCCTGGGCCTGCCCAGCGCTTTTAACCCCGTCCCCGCGTTAACTTTCACCTGAAATGTCCCTTGGAGCGGCCCTTCTCTGTCACCGTTGTGACGCTTTTTTTTTTTTTCTCTAGTTTTCGCACCTTCATTTCGACCTCTTGCCCACATTACGACATTTTTCGACCGGCACCGCCAGGCAGGTGTTAGGGTCAGTGATCTTTCACGAAGCACTTGAGCCCTCTTGTTTTTCGTGGTCCTCTGTTTGCTTCTGTTCGGGTCTTCTCGGTATTTTCTTCCTTTCCCACGCGTGTGCAAACCATTACGCCGGCTGGCTCGCTGAAATCTGGACCCGTTCTCACCCCTTGCTTTTATTGCCCCGTCCCTTTGTCTTTTTGCCTTTGGTTTGTCAGAGATGGGAACGCAAACTTTTTGTTTTTTCGTTCCTTTTATCATCGCATAGTTTTGGTGTCGTTATGTCCAGTCGTGGTTCCCCTTCCCGCATCCTGTTTTTCCCTCTTGTTTACTGATTTTTTTTCCCCCTCTTTGTCTGCCTGTTCACATTACTTTGCCCTTTTCAGTTTTTGTTTTTTGCACTCAACTCTGTTTGCGGTGTGTTGTTTCAGACTTCTTTCCCCGGCACCTCACAGCTTCCCCTGACGTTTGGCTTCAGTTCCTGTCAGTCCTTCTTGAGTTTCTTCCTCTGAGTTTCGACCAGATCGTTTCTTACGTTCTTGTCCCTGGCCCTCCGATTGAGTGCGCTTTCGACCGAGTCAGTACCCGCGTTTCATCTCTCTTTCCCTTTTTTTCCCGTCTCCGTTGTTGTTTTTTTTTATTTTTTTGAGAGTTACTTATTTTCACCTACGTTAACCCTTTTTTCTGGTAACTCGAGTGCTTTCCGTCGCGTTTCACGGTACTTTTTTTTTCTTTGTTTTTTCCCACAAGAACTCACATTTTTTGCAGGCGACGGCCTTGGACTTTTTGTCCGTACTCTGTTTTTTGACCCCCCCTTTCTTCCCTTTGGATCATTGGTTTACTGCAGCCACCCCCCGGCAAATCCTTTGTGACACTTCTTCTGCGCGGGCAGACGTCTTTTTTCTCTTTCTGGAGTCATTTCGGTCCCCCTTCCCTGACCCCCCGTAGGTCAATACCACCACGTTTTCCAGTTCCATAGTTGAACTTTAGAAGGTTTTTCCCAAATCGTTATCCTTACTCCTGACCTCTCTTGATTCGGTAATTTTCCTCCGTTTTACTCCCTTTGCGCCCTCATCGTCATTTGGGTCTTTGTTAGGACTCCCAACCCCTCCGCCAGCGGTGAAGACCCTCCCCCAGCGTGTTTCTTTTTTTTTTTTTTGTGCTCTCACGACGTCCCATGTCCATTCCCTGGTCGTTTTTTCTGCCTTGATGCTTTTAGCCGGCGTACTCGTTCGGCAGATTTTTCAAGTCTTTTCCCTACTGATTTTTTCTTCTCCTCACATCCCAACCCCCCGGATCATGGCAGTCTTGGACAATGTTTCCCATTTAGGTTTTCCGCCGGCTCGGTGTTTTTACTCTCCTTTTTGGCTCCCCCCTCTCTTTTTTTTGCGTCGTTGTTCCCTTCTTCATACCGAGGGGAACCTTCCCCCTAAATTGATTGTGTTGGATGGGCGACACGCCCGCTGTGTACTATTGTTTGTACGGCTAGATCTCTTCTGGTTGCCCTTTGTTCCCGCGATGCAAACACCACCTTTGCCCCGTTCTTACCTTTCCCTGGATTTCCTTTGAGCTTGAAAATCCCCGGGGTTCTCTGATTTTGTCCCCACATCTACATTTTTACTTCCGTCTTTTCTTTTTTTTCAGAATGTCTTTTCTTGTGGCTTTGACACGATTTGCCATTTTTATTATGTTGGATCGCTCATTTTTTTTTTTCCCCCCTCATGGACGGGCGATGCTGGTTTCCCACATTGACAGTTTTTTTTTGCGCGCTTGGACCCCTGCCACCTTGCTTTTTGTGTTGGGGTGATGGTTGTCTGTACGTTTTTCCCTTTCTTTCCCACCGTTTCGCCACGGGCCCTATAATGAGTCGCTTTGATCGCGTTCTGTGCTTGACGCAAAAGAAGTGTTATCCAGTTGTTTATTTACCATGGTCGTTTTTTCGTGAAATTCTCTTATTCCCCCAGTTCCGCGGATGTTCCACTTACTCTTCCCAGTCTATGTCCCTCTGTTTGGACCGGCTTTTTTTTTTACGCCCGTTTTTCTTTAAGCCTTATTTCCTCCCCCTTATTTCAGTTGAATTAATTCCCAACCTCCTTTTACTACCTCTCCCTTACCCCCCTCTCATGGTTTTTCCCCTTGGTTTTGCTCGTGTTTGATTAACGGGGCGCAATATCCTTTTATTTTGAGGTTGGGGCCCCATGGTTGTTGCCCCTTTCTGATCGCCTTTTCCCGGTTTTCTGTGTTTTTTTGTTTGCACACTTTAAAAATCCATATCATGATTTTCTACCCCTCTCGTCTTTTATATCCAGTGATGGCTTTTCCCTGTCTCGCGCCTTTTGTGGCGTGGTCGCATGGTCCTGAGCCCCGTCCTTTATCATACCCGCTATATTTTTTTTTTTTTGTACCGCCCCTAATTACAAGATAGTCCGACTCATTTCCGTATTTCCGTTATTGTTCCGGTCTTATCTCCTTTGTTGTAGCTTGTGTTTATTTCGCGTCCTTTGTTGTTCATTCTTTTGACTTTCCTATGCGCATGCAATTTTCGGCCTTTCACGTACTGCAATATTGCCAATCGATCGCTATTCTTGTTTTCTGGTTTTTCCGTTGTCGTATCCGTATCGCACGTTAACACTTGTTACTGTTTTCCTCCCTTTGGTTACGACGGCCCGCCAGTGATTTATTGTCTAAGGGTTGAGACGGCGGGGGCCGCTCGCCCTGTGCTTTAGCTGCAGCCCCCCTTTGCTTTTTTTCTTTTTCTAATAGTAGGTTTCTCTGCGTCCATGGCTGTTCGATTATTTACCTCTCTCACGTTCTGTCATCGCGACAATAGACTTTGTCTGTTACATCCTCCTTAGTTGATCTTACTGAACTTGCCGTGCTTTGATCTACGACCGATTCGGTTTTTGCCCACAGCCGTCAGTGTCCACGTATTTTTCATCTGTCCCGTCGCGGTTTCAAACATTTTAGTCTCGAAGATTCACGATTTCGTTTATGGCCAACTAATTTCTTTCCAACCTCTCTGTTCGCGTATCTGTTCCTTCCTTGTGCTGTCTCGTCGAGAACTCACGTACTTGTTGTTCGGAGCTTTTTTTGGTCCTTGATAGATCCTTGTCGCTTTCGCCGGCCCAACGCCACAATGAGTGCTCCCGAGCCTCTGTATTTGGTCTTTCCACTCTGATTCTATCTGCTGATTCTCAAATGGTTCACCCCTGTTCTCTTGGCCAGGTTTCCCTGCCTCCACATTCCGATTCCCGCAACTGGTCCCCTCATGTCCCTTTCTTTTTATGGTGCTCTTCACCGCCTTTCCTTCATGTCCCGCTCTGTGCTGTTGTTTAAGCGGGGGTCAGCACTGTTGGGAGTTGAAGCATCGGTGCCTTGCTATTTTTTTAGCTGGTAGTTGTTCATAAGCCCTGTCCACCACATACTTGGGTGGAGACCGTTTTTGCCCCACTTCGCAACACACTCCGTTGTGTCTCTCGAGGCCGGTGGTTGGCTTGTCTTTTTCTTGTACACTCCTGGACAATCGTGGGACCCCTCCCTTCCCGAGCCACAAAACCGTGGGTTGTATTGAGGTGGTTCTGGCCCTTTTCACTCGGCCTCATGACCCTTACGGTCCACCGTGTATACGCGATAGGGAACATTCTGGTATGTGAGCTCCCCCACGGATCCACCATTTTCCCTTGGTCTTTTTTTGGAACCGTTGACCCATTTCGTCAGTATTGACCAACGGCCCGCCATGCGCGACGTGCCCGACCCCCTTGTCATGTATGCTTCATGTGCACACAGATGGCACAGCGCGACACGCACTTAGTCTTCGCATTTAGACGCGTATAACTTTGATTCGACGGCTTTTTGTTTTGCCCCCCTGGCTGTCAACTCACCTGCATTGGATGCCTCGGTTATTTGTTTGTTATTTCTAGGTATTGATTTGTTGCCTCTATGGACTTCCTCCATTTCTTCTTTGTTTTTCCTTTGGAATGAAACCCTTATTTCGTCCCAGAGTATACTGGGCCCAGCAGCCGGAGTACAAAAATAGTCGATTTTTTTTTCCTCTTTTCTGTTCGGTTTTGCATTTACTGCCCAACGTTGTGGTGTCTGCTTGTCGGGGTTTTTTTCCAAAAAGCCTTGAGATTTCGAGTTAAGTGTTCATGTCAACGGGCTGTGCGCCAATCCGTAAGGGCCCGTTCAACAGCCTGTGGGCCCCTTACCTACCATATTTTTTAATAACCCAATCACCTCCACTGTTGCCCCAGTCCGGTGCCCCCTACCTTAAGCTTTTTTAAAGATGCCCCCTTTTGTCTTCGGTTATCACTACAGTAGCCTCCAGTCAGCTTTTTCACCAGGGGGCTCCCCACCTATCTTTTTTATGACACCAATCACCCCTTTCTTCTCTGTACATTGTTGTACTGCCAGCTTTTTGGCGATTTTTTGTATAGGTTCCTCCTTTGTTCAGGCCGGATACCCAGAACCCTTTTTTTACAATTTTTTTTTTTTCTTGTTTACTTTCTTTCCTCCTCCACCCACGGGTGGGTCCTCAAGATGTGGAGTCCTACTTGTCCATAAATTCCCCGGGAACGAGCCCCACTTGTTCCTAATTTCATTTTTCCTTTAGTTCCTGTGTTCCCCGCGCTTTGATGACATGTTTACCCCCGGCTTGTACCACCACGGGAAGGTTTATTTTTTTTCTGGATCCGGTCCTGATTTTCACCCGTTCATCCCACCTCCGCCCCCCTGAATCGCTCTTCACTTCTGGCCTTCTGTCTGTTTCATTCCAGGGGGAATCCATGCTATTTTTTTTTTTTTGGACCTGTTTGCCTCCATTACTTTTTGGTCCCCTCTTTTTAGAACGAGTTGCCCTCCCGTACCTGACGGAGGAAATTCGGCTGGTTCACCTTCCCGGATCATCTTTGCATTCGTTCCTTTGTGTGACCTTCTTCTTTGGATCGCACTTCTCCCCCGGGTCTCTTTCCGTCTGTCTCCGACCCGAGTATTTTCCCCCCCCAATACCAGAGGATGCTTTGTATTCTAAATTGGCGCCTTCTCTCTTTCCTTTAGGTCTTTGCCCAGTTTATTTTTGCCCTGGTCTGGTTCTCGATAATCGGCTTCCGAGACGCGTCTGTCGTCTCTGCCCATCTTGAGCTTTTCCTATGACCAACACTCTATCCACAGGAAATGGTCTGGTATTCAGGTTATAATTACCGTTACGATAGTCTGTTCGTCCTTCGCTTTTTTAATTCCGGTTGGTTCTCTTAGTGCACGCTTACCAGGACTCCCTGGATGGTCTCCCCTCCTCCACTTTGCCTCTCGCGTTTTGCTTCTTGAGTTCCAGGAGCCTTTCAGCATACTAGGTCCATGCGTAGAAATGTCACATTGTTTGTCCATTCCATTCGATCCCACCGTTTTGTACAGCGCCCTTCCCAGTTTTTTTGGTGGGGT
>Ga0179593_1293524_pt1 | contig 20690 bp, 32 predicted proteins | sample CZODoug2_1_08_16_FD_185931 | JGI IMG/M metagenome (GOLD analysis project Ga0179593, IMG submission 185931) | Vadose zone soil fungal communities from Angelo Coast Range Reserve, California, USA - CZODoug2_1_08_16fungal (PacBio error correction) | ecosystem: Environmental > Terrestrial > Soil >... | reverse complement strand
GTTTTTTTTCTTCGGAGTTTCGCCTTCCTTCCTCTTCCCCCGGAAACTTTGGGCGGGGATCTTGTGTATTTCCGGGGTGCTGCCCCGGTTCTTGATGCGACGGGGCCTGGTTTTCTTTAGGTACATACTTTCGTTTAATACAGGCCCCCTCTTTGCACCTCTTTTTTTAGTCCTTTTATTTGTGAGTTCTCATGAGTAACCCATGTTTTTTATCGCCTACACATCCGGCCCCCTTTCGTTTGAAGACACTTGGCACGTTTCCCCACATTTCAGTTTTTTTTTTTCTTTTTCGTTCTTTTTTTTTCTGTATCAAGGTGGTCCCCTTCTCGGTTTGTTACTTCTTTACCCTGAACACATTTCAGGCGAAGTTACCTCCCCCCTTTCGTTCCCCAAGAAGTGCGTGTTGGTTTTTCTGAGTTCGCGTATTTTGGGAGGACCTCGCTTTTCTTAGGAGACCACAGTGTCCTCCTTCATGTCCCCCCAACTTATCCGCCTTGACCCTCCACGCGCTTCCCAGCGAAGCACCCTCCGACTATGACCCGGCTTGCGATTTTTCCAACTCCGTTTTTTTTGAGCAGCCGGGCTTTTCGTTCCCATACCCTCGAAATCCGCGGCGACTTGTTTTCTCTCGTTTTCCACCTTCCCTTCTTCCTCCCGCATTTCCCTGAGGTGCACGAACTCCCCGTCGAGTCCGCCTCCCCCTCGCTGATGCCGTGGCTAGTTAGCGCCCCGTCGCTTTTTTTTTTTGGTTTGCCCTAAATTTTCGTGATCCCATTTTTATTACATTGAGTAAGGTTCATTTCCTTCGCTCTTTTTTCTTTTTTCCCTTTTTTTTGGAGTCTTTCCGGTCTCTTGCGGTAAATTCTATCCATTCTCCCCCCTGGTTTTGTTCGGGATCAACCCCCACCCCCTCAATTTCACTTCTCCTCAGACCAGGTATTTTTCATCTGCCTGAACGAGTTGACCCCGCCGTCCTGGCCCATGTCTTCCGGGCGAGGTGCTAGCGTCTCAGGTGTTAGTGCCTTTTGTCTGGGTCCCTCAGGACATCTTCGGTTGTGCTCATATGTTACATCCTCCACGGCACGTTTTCTACCAAAGTTCCCCCCCTGTTCCTTAAATTTTTCTTTTTTTCTTAGGTGCCAAGATTTTCTTGACTGTCCCAACCGTATTTGGTTGCATATAGAGTACCCCTTGGTAGGAGCAGGTTTCCTTTTTTTTCTTTTTCTGGATGGAGAGGGGTTTTTCCCACCCCCCTTTTTTCCACTTGTCGCCCAACCCTTTCACCCGCGTCTTCTTTCTTGAATGGCCCCCCACAGGCCGTTTCCCCACTGGTAGTTTCTCGACGCTTAGGGTGACACCTTGGACCGGACTTCCCTTTTTTTTCTTTGGGGGGTCGAGGAGCAATTTGTTTCCTCCTTTCCCTTTTTCGAGTTTTTTTGCTTCAGGTTTCTGCCAAATGCCATTTTCGTCACCCTTTAGGCCGTGCCTTCCCCCTCCCCCGTTTTATTAAACTTAGGCTTTGCGAACGGGGTCCTGTTGTTTTGGTCGTTGCGCGAGTGTGAAATCCCAACCCGCCCACTTGACGGCTCGGCGTGCATTCTCGGGTCCCTTCTGTTACACCCGTCGGTCTCCGTCTGACAAGTTTTTTTACACTTTTTTTTCCCCATTTGCCCCCCCCCTCCCTCACTCGATGCGTTTGTCTGGTGCCCAGGTATTAGTCTTTTAGCAGACTTTCTTCCACCTTTACAGGGTTTCCAGCCTTTCTTTGGACCCCCTCTTAATTGGCCACTATGTTGCCTTGTCACCTCTGAAGTAAATTGCGGTCGCCCAATTCCGCCCCAGCAGGTCGCTTTTGTAAATCTTTTTTCCTTTTCCCCTTGCAACTATGTGTTCTGCTTTAGTTTGTGGGTGCGATGTGCCCTCTTGCCACTCCCCATTTCAACCTGATGTTATTGCCGGCAAGTAAACTGCCCTGATTGTCGGCATAAGAGGCGTTTTCCACCCCGACCGATGGCCACCTTTGATTTACTTCCCTTTTTTTTTGTTTCCTCCCCCCTTTCACTCTTTCCGCCGAACAACCCGCCCTTGTGGCATTGCTGGGTTGATTACTTCGGGACCCCCTTTTTTTCATTGCTTGTTGCGATACGTTTGTTCCCCCCTTCACATTATTGTTGTCACACTTCTGACATGTTGCCCAAGGAGTCATCAGTTGCAACCGTGAGCGTGGTACCCCCCCTTGAAGTTTTAGCCGTTCCCACCTTTTTGTTTTTTTTCAATCGAGCCGTCTTACAGGTTTTCCGTCCCCTTCTGTCCCCAAAGAATGGATGCCCTTCTTGAAGGTGTTTTTTTGTGATCCCACCTTTTTTCCCCAGTTCGTGGTCAAGGTTGTTTTTCCCCAATTTGACCGCAGCAGAAACCCCCTTTTTCTTCTTGATTAACTGGCCTGCGCCTCCTTTCTCTACGTGGGTCGATTTGTTATGTTCGAGTTGTGATCTTTGACGTTTTTTGCCCCCCCCCCCCCCCCCTGACCCAGACATTGTCCCCATTACCGTCATCTGGCAAGTTATATTGTTAATTGTATCATTGTTTTTTTTCGGGGTTAAAACTTGTTTTATTAACCTTTTTGCTTGTCGCGTTTCCCTCTCTTGGAGTCCTGTTTGTTTTTTTTTTCCGACACACCATTACACGGTTTGACTGCCTCCCTTCCTCTTTTTTTGCACCTAGTCACCGGATTTACTTTTGCCTTTTGTATCCCTCTGTCATTGGCGGTAAGCGCGTCCCCCCGTGGCCCTTTTTTCGCCTTTGTGTATTTCCCATGGCCGGCTGGGGAAGTCTTTTCCACCCCCCATTACCCCCCAACCCAGTTTTTCCCCCAACTATCCCCTATTTTTAATCATCCTTAAGTTGTTGTTTGACGATGCCCTCGACCCCATCTTGTTGTCGATGTTTCAGCGGCCTTCCGTGACCTTTTAACAAAATTTTACCCTGTTGCACCTTTACTTTTCCCCCCGCGTCTTCCCCGCCAGCAGTTAGATCTGCTTCGTCGAGTCGCCCCTGTTAAAACTATTGTGCCCCGGTCAAGGGAATCTCCGATTTCCTACCTTAGTTTTGCTCCCAACAGGCAACCACTTTTCTCTGGCCCTCGAACACACACGGTTAATGTTTGCGTTTTGGCCCTGGCGTCGCCAATCTGACCCCTTTTCTTCCCCCCCCAAAGCTACTTGCCATGATTCCCGTCCCCCACTTTTGGTCAGATTTTGGCTTGGTGACATGGTAGGGCCCTTCACGCTCCGTCCACTCCCACCACCACCCTTTCCATATCACTGACAGGAGACCTCCCGGCCCTAATCTTACCTTGTCCAAAGTGTTTTTTTTTTGCGCTAGTACCTTCACCCACCCAACCCCCTTTCCACGATTTTTTCACCCCCTTTTTCTTTCCCCGCATACGTCCCCCCTATAACTTTTTGGTCTCACATCTTTTTGGGGACCTCCTGTCCCTGCACCGTTTCCGTGATCGGTGCTTTCTTTCCATTGCCCCCCTACCACCCAAACCACCTTTTGCATTCCCGGTTCCTTCCTTCCTTCGTGTCCCTTACCGCTCACTTTTTTTCAGTTGATAGGGACAAACCCTTTTCGTTTTACCACCCCCAATCTTTCCTCCTTTTGACCCGTCCAAAAGTTTTTTTTCACTCGCCATCAGGCATGTGGTCCCACCTCCGCCCAATCACCAGCCATACCCTTTTTTTTCCTTTTCCGATTCCCTTGATTGTTTTCGAAAAACCACAATTACCCCCTCCAGCCTTTTTCCCCATGTCTTGCTGGGTGCGCCCAATTCTTGCCCTCCTTTTTTTCCCCTTTTTTTTTACTGCAGTCATTAAACACTGTTAGGTGGGCGTGTCCTATGTGTTTCATCCACGCCCCCAAGGGTTGCCTCACGTTTTCTTTTTTTCCATCTTCCCCTTTTCCCGTGACCTACCAACCTGGTTCCACCCGATTCCCCCCCTTTGGTATGGGTTAACCTTTGCCCCCCTGAACCCGCCCTTTGACTTCCTCTTCCGGCTTTTCCCAAGTATTCGCCTGTTTGTCTTTCCCTGTGAGGGTTTTCAGTTCGATTGCGTTTGACGCGGATGTTCCACTCACTGACTTGGGCACCCCTACCCAACGATTCCTTTCGGCTGGTTTTTCCCCCCCCTGTGACCCACGTTATTGCCGTTCCTCCTCGTTTAGGTTACCTAACAAACCGCGCGTTTTTTTTTGATTTTCGTACACCGGATTTTCCCCGAGACTGGCCTCCATGCTTCCGGTTTACCATTTTTTCCTTTTTCTTTTCCGCGCCCAAACCACCACTGCCGAGTTTTCGTGAGTCTCCCCTTTATTACCGTCGGTTAATTAAAAGTTACTTACGCCCTACTAATTTGTCCCTTCCATGGCCGTTTTTTTCGTTCAGAACTCCGTTCTTTGGCTCCTCTCCGCCGTTCTTTATGAACGGTGATCCCTTTTAGCCAACTCTGCCCCCATTGGAAGTCGGGTTTTCTCCCCTTTTTTTTTTTACCTTTCGTTCTCTCACCGACTTTTGGTTGCCCGGGTGATTGTTCCCTTTTTCCCGTTTCCATAGAAGGTCCTCTTTGTGGCCTAAATTTTTTTTTGTCCCTCTTTCCCCACTTCCCCTTTCCCCCCAATCCTGCTGCTACCCCTTTGTTTACTTTATTTTATGCCCCCCCAAATACGTGTTCCGGCCGACAAATCTGGTTGCCTCCCCCCCCCGACAGCTTTCTTGATCGCCTCCCCTCTGGTCTCTTTTAGTTTTTTTCCTTGTTATTACCCATATGGACTCCCCCCAAACCTCCAGTTTTCCTTTGTTCTTTTTTGACCCTCTGACTATTTTCCCCCCCTTCCTTACGAAGATAATTCCTGCCCTTGCATCATTGCCTTGACGGGCTTTTTGAGTCACCGTGTTCAGTTCTATGCAGACGCCCCTTTCTTTCTCTGAACTCATTTCTTGAGTTTTTTTGTGTTCTTTACGCCCTGGGTAGCGATGGGATTGTTACCGACGCCTTCCCCCTCCCCCACCCCCCTCCCTGGTTACTTTCCTCGATAACTTGGCGCGACCTCTCTCTATGACCGGGCTTTTACAATTGTCGGGTTTTCCACAACAGCTTTGCTGCCTCCCTCCGTTAGTACTTCAATCTTAACTTCATTTCAGCGGGCTGTTTGAGTTGAATCTTTCGGATCGTTCCCCCCTCTTGCAACCTTCCTTGCGGTTCTTGTCATCTTCTTTTCCCCTTTCCCCCAATGTGCGCGGATAGTCTTCCTTTTTTTACACACGTAAACGCCATGGTTTTTCTACCGGCTTCGTTCCCCACTGCAAGCTTCTTTTTTTTCTCCGCGACCTTTGATTTCTTCTTGTCGCTTCGAGTATACTGTTTTCGTCATAATTGATATTTTTTTTTTTTTCCCTGTAGTGATTCCCACTTTTGTCGCGGACCCGCATAATGAAGTCCCCCCCCCCCCAGCCACCCAAACACTTTTTTCTTTCCCCCTTCCCGCCCACAAATCCGAAGTTCCTTTTCTTTCCGCAAGGGTTAATTCTCCTGATTTTTGTTCTTATTAGGTTTATTCATCCTTTTCCCCAGGACCTGAAACACCCCCCCGAAAAAACCTTCCAACCCCTTTTTTGAAATGTAGCTTTCCAAAAGTGTTTGAGTATTCCCCCCCTGTCATTTCTTTGATTTTCGGCCTCTTCCCTCTAGTTCGGGATGCCTACCTACACTCCCCCTGTACTAGTTTCTGCCCCATGCTTTCGTTCCGCTTACCCACCTGGGAAAGCGTATGTAACCAATTCTCTGGGCAGTTTTTCCTCCCCGCCCCGTTTCCCCCCCTTTGCACACCTCCAAGGATGAATCCCCGCCCCTGTTCCGTTCTCCCCCGTCGTCCGATTTTACTGCTTTCCTCACTCCGCCTTTTTCAACATCGACTAGTCCCGCGGCCGACCCCTAAAAGAGGCGGCCCCTTCACTTCGACCCCCGCGGCCCACAATGTTTTTTGTTTTCCCACAACCCAAAAAGCAGACCAAAGCTTCGTGCCAATTCAAACCCCCACCAGCGTTTTAGTCCATCGTTATCATCCAAATCCCCCCCCCTCCTGGGCCCAGCCAGCCGGCTTTCGCTTTGCAGCCACATCCCACCCCCCATTTCGCCCTCAAACTCCTTGTAAATACACAAACCAATTTGTTGTTGTTAAAAGATTATTCTTCCAGATTTCTTTCTTTTTTTTTTTTTCGCTCTGGCGTTTTTTTCAGGTGGTGTTTTTCTTTTTTCCATGGTTGCTGGACTGAGTGTGGCGCGTTCCTACCTTCCGTGCAAATTGCTGTTTCCCCGGCAATCGCTAGTGTGTCCAGTCGTGTCTTTTTTTTCTCGCAATGGTCTTCTTCTTGGCCTTAACAAATCGTGCCGCCCCCAGCCCCAAGGTTTTTCGCAGGATCGCGCCACGTGGAAGACAAGGAGTTTTGATTCCCCCACCTGTTTGTCTTTCCCTACGCCAGCGCCCCCCCAACCACTTTCCACGTTTGGTCCTCCGTAGTCACTTTTTTTTGCCCCCTTCGTGAGACCCCAACCTGTTGCCGGCCAAAAAACTTCTACCTTTTCAGGGTTTCCCGTTTTTTGACCCACTGTTCCCTTGGGCTTTTTTTTTTTTTCCCCTCGACCATATCCGCTTTTTCAGGCCGTTCCTACGTACTCTTCTTCCCCTATCCGCAAATACCCTCCGCCGTAAAATCCTCCCCTTCCCCTCTTCCCTTCTTCCGAAAACTCGGGGAAGCGCCCCCCCTAAATTCCCGTCCCTTGAACTTTCCCTGCGACCTTTTCTCAGCTCAGTCGTGGAACCTTCCCCCCCCACTTCGAACCCTCCCTGAATCGCAACAAACGCCCCGAAGAAACCCCACTAGGTTCACTCCACTCCAGGCAACGCACCCTTATTACACTCATTCGCATTCTGATCACCCGGACCCCACCATTTCTTTGGCGTTTTCCTGTCCATATTCGAAAGGGTCCTTTTTTTTTATCTTGTCTGGAACCCGCGGTTCCTGGGCGGTCATCCCAGTTGTAATTAGCTGTATCTGTCTTCACATCGGGTGGTTGAAGGGTTTTTTTGTTAGCGTTTCCGTCAAAAGTGAGCGTCCCAATTTCCCACCCCTCTTACAGCCCTGTCTCGATTTTCCGGTAGATTATTGCGTTGTATTCGGCGCATTGCTCGGAGGGCCCTTTGGTTCTTTTTCTCCCCCCTTTCCTTTCCTTTGTTGTTGGCTCTCACACCTGAAGACGGCCCTTATCCCCCCCCGCAGTTTTGACAGCTAAGTTCCATCCCGCGGTTGCTTCCAAGACGTATAGGATCTATTTTGTTGTGCATCCGTCTTTCCTTGGCCACCACTCCGTTTACCCCGGCCCCCCCCCTGACATTTTTTTCCGACCCGATCCTCTAATTCACACTCCCCTTTGCCCCATCCCTTGCTTTTTCGCACCATTTTTTTCTTCTCTCCCACAGCGTGCACACACGGTAAGACTAGTGTCCTTGGAGCTTGTTCTGTTCTGCTAATAATATTATTTACTTTTTTTCCCTTGTCTTTGATTTTCTTTTCTTTGTCGCTGTTTTAGATTTGAGGGGTCGAATTTTTTTTGTGATTGCTCTTCCCTGTATGGCTTCCGAACCTCTCTTCTTTTTTTGTCTTTTTTGACCCCGTATTCGGGTGCCCCTTCTGGCGTTTTTCTTTTGTTGGATTTTCTTTTTTTTTTGAGGGAATATTCTTGCGGATTTCGGCGAATTGATTCCCTGCGTTTTTGAGAGATTTTTTTCGTATCCGTCTTCCTTTCAATGCTTTCAGTTGGACCCATTTGTCCCTCTATTAAGTTCTCTTCCCCCCTGTCATGGGACCGGGGATTTTGCTATGTCCGGCTGCTTTGGCGACCGAATTCCTTACTGTCGGTTCCCCCCACCCACTGAACATGTTTTTGGCGGCGTGGAAGCCAACGTTTTGTGCCCTCCCCCCGCTTTTTGTTTTGGGGCTTTTCCCTTTCGCGCCCTTTCCCTTCTTCCAGGGGAGGTGATCTCGAGGGCGTCCGCGCCTTTTTTATCCTTTTTAAGGCCTTTCCGCGTCAACCCTTACGCTTCCAGTCCCCCCTCGGCCATTGTCTAACCATTTGGGTGGCGGAATTCGTTTTGACCTCAAGGCACACCACCTGGTTAGACGTTTCACTTCCCACCTTTTCAGACCCCCCCTGACGTTTTTTCCCGAGCGCAAAAAAGAGTTGCAGCCCCTCTTCGCCCCCACCCCCACCCCCCCTTTTTTTTTTTCTTCTGCCACCTTCGTACCCGCCCCAAGCTGGTTGTTTTGCCCTTTTTCTATTGGATTTCCTTTCCCTTTCGACCGATGTGTCCCGTCTTTTTTTTCGGTTGCTTTTTCTCCCCCCCAACCACCAGTTTGTGGCAACTCTTTTCGAGTCGTTTTTTAATTGGGCTTTCCTCTTTTTTCTTTCTCTGTGAACTTTTTGCGGGTTTAGCTGATTCCCCTGCTATATTTACCCGTACGGGACCCCCGCCCTTTGAGTGTCTTTCGGCCTTTTTCTTCTTTTTTCTGTCCCCTGGGTCTTTCATGTCCCTCGGCACCTTAGATTATTTTTTTTTCTCACTTTCCGTCTCTTTTTAATCTCCCTTCAAGGCCCCCAACGTGATAGAGTCTTGTTTTTTCGTTATTTTTTACCCCCCCCCGACAGTCGTGTTTATCGACCATAAACTCCCCCGTCCAAGTTTTTCTGGATTACCACCCTTTTTTTGCAGTGCTTACATTTTCCAGTTCTTCTGTTTGATAGGTGTTTTTATGGTTGTTTTAGGCCTTTTTCCCCTTTTTTATCGGTAGTCTTTATGAACTTAGTTTATGAAGGAACACGCCTCCTCCGTGTACCCAAGGACTTTCAGATTTTGTTGGTGGAAGTTTAGTGTGTTGGTGGCGTAGTGGTCTTTTTCCCGGTTTGCTTCGTATTTTCTTGCGCAAACCATCTTCCATCCTAATGGCAAAAAATATGCGCGGACCTTAATAGTCTCCCCGTACACTTTTTTTTTTTTTCGAATCACCAGTCGAGTGAAGATTGTTTTTTTTTTCGTTCATTCTTTTTTTCCCGAATTTTCCTGTCTTCTCTTTTTTCTTTCAATCCCCTTTTCCCCTAAGTAGGAGATTGGGTTCCCATGTTTGAAAATTTTCGGATAAACCCTATTTACGTTCCTTAGGCCCACCTGGCACGAGTCTTTGCCCCGAATCTGATTTGAGGAATCTTTAATTCGACCCTTTCGCAGGGCATCTTTGCCTCCCTAGAGCCCGTTTAGGACGTGAAGTCGTTTCCCCTCCTCCACCTTTTTTCCCTGATGTCAGAGTTGTTTATTCTTGGCCTATTCTGCGCCCATCGCCAGCTGACCCCCCGGGCGGGCTGTACCACCCCCCCCCAACCCCCCTACCTCCCTTCTCCGCTGAAAGAAAGTTCATGGCGTCGAATAGGACAATTTCCCAGTCGACCTGCCCGTTTCTTGCCAATGTAGGCAAGTTTTTTAATTTTTCAGTTATAAGGGTTTTTTTTTCCCTGGGCCACTGGCGTCGGTTCCTCCTTTGAATTCGTGTGTTTTCCTATGTATCGCCCGGAAAAACCTGGCTACACAGCGTGACCCCCGGAGCGACTAACCTTTTGAGTTTGTCTCTCCTCCACAATGGAATTGTAGTCGGTACACGTATTTGGCCCCTACCCTTCCTTTCCCTTTTGCTTTTCTTTGTCGGTCTGTTCGTGTTTTCTTTTTGGGTTGACACCGCATTGAGGCCCCCTGACCCGCGGTATGACCCACCCCGGGCCCCTCCGCTGCACACACAAGTTTCCCCCTTCGACCCCCGCCCGCCCCATTCCCCCCCCCGCCGCCCCCCCCCCCCCCCCCCCCCCCCCCCCCCCCCCTACTGTTCCACCCAGTCTTGCCACCTCCCCCGTCCCCGCACTTTTTTTTACCAAGCCCGTCCCCCCTTACCCCTGGATGTTTAACAAAGGAGTTCGGCTGTGGTTGCGCGGAGCACCACAGTCCTTCCGACGTTCATAGATTCGCTCTTTTTCTCCAAGCCCCGGGTCGTCCCCACAAATTTATGTTCCACGCCCGCACTTTCCTTTTTTGTTTCTTCCCCTGTTAGCAGCTTCCCTCCCCTGTCGGTCATTGTTGGGGGAGATGCCTTTCAACCCACCCCTGACAAATTTGACCTGTTTCCCGTTTGCTTGTCAGTGATGAGGGTTTTTCACACTCCTTTCTTACCCCCCCTCTCGGTTGTACCCGATGCCCCCGGCTTTTGGTTTTTCCCCGTTTGCCCAACCTTCCCTGATTATTTTTTTTTTCCCTTTCCTTTTTCTTGTTTGCAAAGTTTTCCCCCCTTCGCTTGGACCCAGTTTCAGCTCCCTCCCCCGGCAAGCGTTCCTTGACCATTTATGAACCTGCTTCAGAAATTTTTTTACCTGGGTTTTCCTTTTTTGAAGCTGAAAGATTGGTCTCCACAAATTCGCCATCCCGGTCGCGGTACACACCTTTTTTTTTCTTTTTCCCCACGGCCGGCCTGATTTTTCTCCCCCTTTGTGTGCCGTTGGATTCTGACATCGGGTAACCCCCTTCGGCCCCAGGATGTTAATTTTGACGGCCCCTCCCCACTGTCCACGTTTTTTTTCTGGCACTTTGATTCTCCCCCCCTCCGATTTTGGCAACGCCCGCTTTGTGCCCTTTTTGTTGCTTAGTTCCGCTTTCCGAACCACCGCCTGGGTGCCTGTTTGTGGAATGTTTTAGTCCTTTTTCTCCCCCACTTTTTGAATTTTCCTGGTGCGGATACGTTTTTTCCCCCCCCGGTTCTCATTGTTTTTCAAAGGATTGGCCCTTTGAAAGAGTCCTGCCATTCCCACTGTGTGAGCTCTTCTTTTGTAATCTTCAACTATGAGTTCTCCCCTCCCACTTTGTTGTTGTAATTCGCTCATGCTCCTTCACTGGGCCGCCCTTGTCCAAAAAGATGGACTTTCCATTTTTTTGTGTGATTTATGTTGTCCTTTCTTCGTCCTTCCAACCCCCTTTTCCCTTTTGCCAACATGGTTGGTTGTTGACCTCCTCTTCCGCCCACCCCCCCACACCTTTGCGTTAGTTTGCCGGTATTGTCCATCTCCTGCCTCAAGTTGGTCGATGTTGGATTTTTTTTCCCGAGAAGCGTCTTTTTTCCCTGTTGATACGTACCCCGCCATCGACAGCCTCCCTCATTGGCAAACTTTTCCTATTTTTCCCTTTTTATGCGCCCCCCAAGTGACCCTGACCCCACGCCCTTTTTTTAAATCCCCCCTTGGTGTTAGAGGCCAGACTCAGTTTTTTTCTTTTTGAAGGTGGCCCCGTCACATCTTAACCCCCGGTTTTTTTATGACCTTCGTCCTTTTTCCTGTTTGCAATCTTTACCGATACTGACCCCCCCTGAAAACTTTTCCCCCGATTTCTTTTGATGGTTTCGTTTTTAAAGGACCTCTTCTCCTTTCCCATTTTGGCGTTTATTTCAATACTTGCTGCTGACCGCGGCATCGACACACAACCCGTTTCCCCTCCCTATCTCATTTTCCTCCTGTTGTTTTCTGCTATCCGTCCCGTACGCAGGATTGCCCCACCTTGTTTTTTAGAGGCACAGGGTCCCCAGGGCCTTTTTTATTGAAAATACCCCTCCCCCCCCAATGGTCCCCACTTCCTCTTTGATTAACTCCTCACGAGTCGTCTTTTTTCGTTTACATTTCAGGTGCGAGGAGCTGTACCCCCCTGCACCCGTACCTTCCTTATCTCCAGACCCCAGCGTGCGTTCCCCCTCTCAGCACAGGTATTTTCCCGCGACAACCCCCGTTTACCCCTTGCGTTCTTCCCCTGGCGCCAACCACCTTTTCTTCCCCCCCATTTTTCACCATATCACTTGCCATTGATTTCGTCCCTTTTCGTATTTTTTTGCTGTTTCCTTGACTGCAAAAACTTTTTACGATTGTCTTGTTTTGAAACCCAACCCTCTTACCCGTTATCTCCTGGACTTCTTTTCATCCGGCGTAGTCCCCTGGTGTTTTGTTTTGCCTACATTTATTCACAACCCCAACCCAACTCACCGGATTTGCCCCCATTGGGCTCCTTCATTCAATTTTCACACACCGATCCCACTTTTTCCTTTGTCCACCATTCTCTGGGGGTTTTCCAGATTTGTCGCACCGTTCGAGTCCCCTTGCGAGGTTCCCACCCCAACCCCTATTCCGGTACTTCCTTTTACTGGGAGGTCATCGGTGACTTCCTCCACGGTCCCTTCAGGACCCCCCACCAACCTTGCCCTGTTAACTTTCTACCGTGACCCCCCCCCCCCCTCTTTCTCCGATTTTTGGGTTACCCCTATTCTCCCCCCCCATTCTTAGGTGTTGGATCAACCGCGACTCCCTCAACCCCATTTATGGGAACAGGTCTTTTTTATTCTCTGCTTTTCCGGGAAACTTACGATTTAACCCCCCAATTTCCACCAATCAATTGTTTGCCCTTCGTTTCTTTTTCCAATATATCTTCCTCACAATCAGTTGTTCCGTTTACCTGACTTTTTTCAATCACCTTTCCGGGAGGTTGTTTGGGGGATCTGGGGTCCTTTTTCTTCAACGATGTTAAAGTCCCCCTCCCCCCCCCTTTTCCCCTACGTCACCTCTTTTGAAGGGTACGTTGAAATCCAACGTTTAACCCCTTTTCGCCCATCTCTTTGTCCCGGCGGACAATTTTGTGTGCTGACCTCCTTGCCTCTTTTTCAAGCTTCAAAGGTCAATTCTTTCCTTTTCCTCTTTTTTTATCAAAATGGGCATGGGGCCTTGCCCGTTGATCTTTTTCTCTTTCCCCCCGCTCATTCCTGGCCACACCACTGAAACCTGAACCTTAATTCGGTTTCGTTTCTTGTTTGGTGCACCTTTTCCCACACGTAGAAGGGGCAAGTCTTTCGCTGTTTACCAAATCAGCCGGTGTTGTCTCTGCTTTTTTTTTTTCTTTTCTCACACGGGATTTTGTCAAAAAGAAGATGGCCTCGATTGCACATTACCCCACTTTTGTAGGTTCTTTCCAGAGCCCCACCCCACCTCCCAAAGATTTTCGCTCTCCTTCTAAATTTTTATATTTTGGAACCCCGGTGGTCCCCCCCCTTACACCCCCAAATTGTCCCCCCCCTTCTCCTGGGTCCTGTTTCGATACACACTCTTTTTTCCCGGATGACCTTTTTTTTTCCTTTCCACCCAAAGGGTTCACTTGGAATATCCCTTTCCCCTTTAACCTACTCCCCGTCTAGCCCTACCGAACCATGGTTGGGCCTCCCTGCTGGTCCCTTCCCCCCCCGTGACACTCGCCCTTCTTATTTCATTTTGGGCTCACCCTTTTCCCAGACAATAGCCCAACTCCCTCCCCTGCTTCCCCCTTTCTTCCCTCTACTCGAAAATTTCCCCTTTTGTTCTGCCTTTCACCCCCCCCCTTTGATGTCCCACTCTGACCCCCCCACGATCTTTCATTGCTCGCTGTTTTTCCGTCTTGTCAGGTGTAATTTGCTTATAAATGCTATTCACAATGCCAAGTTCCTGGCTTTCTTGTTCATTTCCAGGCATTTTCCCTACCTTATCAACGGATACGACCCTTAGAAATTGCCTCCTTTGGCACATTGAACGGTCCCGGGCCTTTCGTTAAAGGTCCTATTCCTCTTTACCTCCTGACTCTCTTTGGATTATCTATATCATTTTTGAGTTAGGTTTTTAGTTTGTTTTTTCTGATCCCGGTCGCTGGCCCCGATCTTTTTCGTTCGCCCCGTTCTTCTTAATTCCTGCAATTCGGCCTATGCTAAGACCTTCGATAACTTGTTGCTTCTGACTCCTTTTTGACCCCTGTGCTTTCTTTTTGACCCAAATTTTCTTTCCCCTGACTGGTCGTCTCCGCCGCAAGGCCCTCAGCGTGCCTTTTTGATGTCTTTCTTTTGCTGTTAATCTAGTCTTCCCCTTGCATCTTTCCCCTGGCGGTGGAGGATTCCTGACCACCCCCTGCACACCACTTTCCTCCCGCGTTGATCTTGCTATTGTTTTGTTAACACGTCCAAAACCGTCTTTGCCCTGCGCTCCCGGCTTCTTTTCAAAAACCCCAAAACACCAGTCGCCCAACCGATTTCCTTTCTTTTTCTGTTTAGCCTTAACATTGTACTTTTTGAAGGGCGTAAGTGGCCCTTTTGATTCCTCGCGTAGGGTCTGCTTGGTCTGCGCCCTCTTTCTGTAAGGAGTAGATACTTTTTTTTTTGCCAATGAGTTCGCAACTTTGCCCTCGGAGGAGGTATTGGAATTCGGGAGTTGATGGGCTCATACCTTGAAGTTTTTTCCAACCCCCCTCTCCACACTTTTGCACCACCTCCTTAGCCGTGCTTTCCTGCCAAAAGGGGTCTTGTCCCCCTTCCCTTCTGATGTTTTCCCTTCTTCCGTGATACCTACACGTTTTACCCCCGGTTCAGAAAAACCCACAACGAAAAACTTTTTCCAACCCCCCCCCCCCCCCAACCTTTCAAGAGCCTTGCCCAAACTGTTTTTTTTTCGATCTTCCACGGTGCCGGATTTTTTCCTCCCCCTGATTTTCCGCGAACCCGTTCGATGCCTTACGACCCACTTCCCTTTTCCTCATCCCTCTTTTGCCCCTGGAGTTTTTTTGCCGAGTTTTTTTCCCCACCTGGCCGTCGTCTGGACCTAATTCCCCCTAATTTCCCGTCCCTCCCGTCCCATCCGCCCCCCCGTCTTCCATCAACACGCACATCCACTGTCTTCTCCCCCCCGTCTCCCACTTTTTTCCGTGTCGATAGCCCGAATTTTCCCCTCGAACCCCCCCATCGATATTTCCCTTCCTGCCCCCCTCCCACAAGGAGTTGTTTCCACTCCCGAAACCCACGCGTAACAAAAGTTGTTTTGTGTCTTCTTTCTTGTTGGAAAACGTCAGCTTGAACACCACCCCCCAACCAACAACACCAACCCCTGGGGTTCCCCCCCCCCCCGGTAAGTTCCCTTTCTGTGACGAATGTCAAAATGCAAATTGCCCCAGGACCGTACCAGCCGCTTACATTAAGTTACCCCCCACCTTTGTCAACCCATCCTGAAACCCAGTAGAACCTGTCCCAACCCCGGTGTGTTGGTTTCTGCTAATGGCTTCGATTAGTGGGTTTTCTTTTTTTTTTTTGCTTCTGGATTAAGGTTTATTTTACCCCTCTTTGCCCGTCCCGTTATGAGAGTTGGACCTTTCTTTTCCCCAATTTTCCATTGACCCGAGTTTTCCCAGCAATTCTGCTCTGTGAAGGTCCCCTTGGGGTTACTTCGCGATTTGTCCTTTTTCTTTCTTCACAAAATCGCTTTCCTGACATCTGACTCCAATCAACTCCTCCTTTTTTGTCCTTCTCACCCCGCTTTTTCCCTTACCAATCTGTTCGACCCCCACCATTGTTTGGATTTCAGTGTCCCCCGTGCCCCAACCACTTTTAAAGTTTTCAGGACCCCTTCCTTTTCGCCCCCCAAATTTAGTGAAGTTTTTTGACCCACCCTCGCCCGTCCGCCCCTGTGTTCCCGCACTGAACCATTTATTTCCCCCTAGCGCATTTTTTCTCGACCATCCTCCGCTGTCTGGTTGATACCTCTTCTCTCCCACAAGAATGCCCCTGGCCACCTTTCGCCGTTTTCCATTTTTTTCCCTGCCCTGTAATCACTCCTTTTCACTTGACAGAGTTCACACCAGACCTCTTTTACAGAACTCCAAATTTTCCTCCCGATTCTAGCGCAAATCCCTTTTTGCCTTCCCTTTTTTTAACGTTTGCATACAACCGTTTTCAGAGGCCAACATCCCCTGCCCTTCCTCCCCCCCCCGCCCTTTCCTAGCACCACCACAATCTCCCCCCCCCCCCCCGAACATCCCCCCAGTTGCCCTCCCGGCCATCTTATTTTGAGTGCAACTCCCACCAGTGCTCATTCATCTTTTCCTTCCGGTGAAATCCTTTCAGCATTTTGTCGTTCACCCCCCACCGTGGTTGGTGGGTTTCTTCGTTGGCGTGCTGCTTGTGTTTTTCCTTTTTTCTCGATATCGGTTTTTTTTTCAAATTCCGTTTGGTTCCCGGTGTTTTTCGGGCGTTTTTTCTTGGAAATAGCGACTCAGCCCTTCCAATGCCTTCTTCGTTGCTTTTTCTCAGTGCTGATATGGTCCTTGAATTTTCTTCTTTTTTCCTTGTGCTCCTTTATTGCGAGGAAGCTGCGTCGGCTTAATGGTGTGGGTTCTTCTCTTTTTCTCCTTTTTTTCCTTTCCTATCCTTTTTTTGTCTTTGTCTGAGATCCCACGGGACGTCCCCCGCCGAGCCACTGCCGATCTCGCCTCATTCTTTGAGGCACTCTATGGTCCTTCTTTCCCTCCTTGCTTTATTTCTTCCTTCGTTTCCACCGCGACCCCGGCCAACCCCCGTCAATTTCCAGGTCCCGATTTAAGATAACCTTGTGACCCCCCACTTTTCTCTTCTTTTTCCCGCCAAGGACCCCCCGCCTGTTTTCGCCAACTCTGTTTGCCGTTATTCCCTTCCGTAGTTTGCATTCGTCCTGGGTTTTTCATGGCTCATACAAATCTCCCCTTTCTGCCCCTGGCGGGGATTCTTTTCTTTTGGCCTTTTTTCCTCGCTGCGGGTCGACGTTTTGTTTAGTGGTCCCCGAAAATTTATTGCTTTTTTTGCTTTGAAATCCTTTCATTTTGACAGATCGGGACACTTTTTCTTTGCGCTGTGGTGCGCTTTTTTAGTAGTAGTAGAATTAATTGTCTTCATTTTTTCACTTTTGTTTCTTCCTTTTTGTTCTGTTCTGTTGTAGAGTCGTATTCCGGATCCAGCTTGGTTTATATGTTCACGCAGGAATGCTCCCTGTTGAAGTCAGTTCCTCAGGGACCCCGGATGTTTTTCGTTTTTGTTTTCCCCTGCATCCCCTATTTTTTTTCCTGAACCGAATTCCACTGCTTTCCGCCCGTGAAAAACTTTGGACATTTGTTTTGCCTTCGGGCCTCCCCCCATGGTTTGTTCCTCCCAGTTTTTTTGCTTGACATTGGCGCGACTGCTGCTTTCCTTGATTTTTTATTGAGGCGCAAAACGCTATTTATCTCCCTGCCAGGTCACTCCTCGTCCTCCCCACTTACCCCGCCTCAACCTATCTCCCCTTGTTTGGTGGGTTTTGTTTTTTGACCCCCCAGGCTGTTTTTTCCTTGATTGCCCCTTTGTCACCTCCCCACACCCATTTACGGGCCCCCCCTGGTCACCTTTTAAAGACAAACAACCCCCCCCCTGCCCCCTTCCCATTGAGCCGCCAAAATATGGCATCCGTTTTCCCTTGATTATCCCCCCCCAACCCACCTTGTTTTTCTTGTCCCCCTCGTACCCAGCCCCCCTTTCTGGACGGGCCTGTATTTGCTGGGGCAGGTGTCAGAGTCCTCCGTCCTCACTCTTTTGCCCCCTCTCTTCTTTTGCTTTTTTTTTTTCCCACAACCCCCATGGGGTTTTGCCCCTCTTTGTTTTCCGCATGGGTGCATGGGAAGCCCCTCTTGGGGTCGCTTTTGGAAAATATAGCTGTTTTTTTCGTTTTCTTTTTGTTATGCATCTTCTGCCCAAGTCTCACCTGCAATGGCGTGGGGTCCCTCCAGTTTGCCGATTTTGATTTTTTTTCGGTGCTGCAGGCTTATTACTCCTTCTTTTATTAGGTTCATCCTCTTCCGTTTTTTTTCCTTTAAACCTTCCCCATTTGTGAAATTTCTTCTGCTTTCTTTCTTATTGCATTTTAGAACCTGTTTCCGGTTTCTCGCCCCCCCATCCCCCCGGAACTGTCAACCTGTGCCCACCAGACCTTTTTGCCCGGCTCCCCCCTCTTACGGGGGTGGTGTTTCTTGTTTTTTCTTGGTTTGTTCACCGTTTTTACCCTTGTTGATCGTTCTCCTCCCTCATGAACTCAGTATTAATGTTACAGACCCTTTTTTTCCTTCCACAAACCATTTACTGTCCTCGGTATGTTTTTGCTTTTTTTTTTTTTGAGTGTTAGGGGTTTTCTTCCCTTTTTTACTTACTTTCGCGGTTTTTACCCCATTTCTCACTCATGTACCCCACCAATTTATTTTTTTTCCCCGTGTGGTCAGTACCCGCCGCCCCGGTTCTTCCTGCAAATTTTGCCCGAATACGCTTTTCGGACTTCTTAACCCCGTCAACGCAGTCTCGCTTATTGGCTTTTTTGTTCCACATCACCATTGCCACCTCGCTTCTTTGGTTCCTGGTTTCCAATTCGGATAACGTCCCCTGCCACTTGTTTTTGGTTTGCCCTAAATCCCGTAACGTCATGCCCATCCCACCATACCTCCCCTATGTATTGAATGGCAACCTTGGTAGTCATTAACACTGTTAGTCGGGCCTGGATTTGTCCCAGTCTTCCCCCTTTTCGTCATCCCCTTTTCATTCACTACTCCTCTAGAAACATTTTTCCGCTTGACTCAGTCTCGTGCGAGTGTCCTATTGGCAGCCTCTCCGTTTTGACCCCCTCCCAATCTGTCCCAGGTTCAGGAGACCCTCACCCCACACTAAACTACAACTTTTCTTCTGAGCTTGCCCAGGTCGTCTTCTTGAATTTTTATGAAACTTCCCGGACGTCGACACTTTTTTATGGCCCCCAATGGATGGACCCGGTTTTGAGCCTGACCCCTTTAATACCATTAGTTCCCCCCCCCCTTCGTGGATTGGGCCAAGCCGGTCCCTTCGGTTAGGCCCATTTTTCTAAGTTGACACCCCCCTCTTTGAAAACCCTGGGGCTACCCCCCAGCGACGCTCTTTTTGATCAACCCCCCCCCACCCCCACACCACCCAGATGCGTTTGTCCCTTGCGTCCCCCCCAGCTTGCCTGCTTCCCCCACTATTTTTTTTTTTCTCATATTTTTCTTAACAACTTTCTTAGAAGACTGGAGGTTCAAGGGAGTGTCTTTTTAGTGCGGGACCGCCATTTGACGCCCCAACTTCACTTCCGCTTTTTTCTTTTTGTTTCCCTGGACCCACAGGCGTGGCACACATGAGGTCGGGTCAGATACCGCTTCGAGGGTTCTTTTTCAAAATTTGTACCGACGTTTCCCCTTTTTTCCTTGTTGGGTTTCGGTCGTAAGAAACTTTCATTAGTGGGTTTCTTCCTAGATGGGCGAGTTGGGTCAGCCCCCCACGCCCCCCCCCAGTCGGAAAAATTAGTTCCGTTGATCCCCTCCAGGTATTTTCGCTCCAGCAAGTTGTCCAGTTTGTTTGTGTCTGCGGAAACCTCCCCCGGTTGCACCCCACTTTTTTCTCGCCCCCGCATTGCGAATTGGGGTCACATACTTTCAAACCATTTCGTGGTAGGTTGTTTTCCACCCATCTGCCCCCCCCGGTATCCCCCTTGGGTTTAAATTTTCCCCACCCTACCTCAGAGCCCCCCCTGAGGTTTTTCGTGTTGCCACTGTCACTTCCGCTTTCCTGTCAGAATTAGTGAACAATTTGTCAAAGCGGACACCTGCACCCCCTTGATCCCACTCCCCTTTGACGCAATCCAGCCCATGACGTTCAGTCCCTTTGGACTGTTCGCCTCCCCCCCCCATGGCTGCCCCGCAGTTTCCCGCCCGGTTTTTCACCCCTTTTGTTTAGTTTTCAAGCCGGGCCAGCTTGTGAGCGTAGTGACCCTTTGTGAGGGCTGACAGTGGAAATCCCCCCCTCAACTTTGTCTGTTCTTGCACCTGCATGGAAACTTTTGACACTGTTATTGTCGTGCTCTATTTGTGCCTGCAAACCTTACCACTACTTGCCACAGTGAATTGATGGCTTAATGTCTTTTCGTTTTTTTGAAAGCCTCTTCCTAACCCTGCCCCCTGGTCCTATTTGTGTTTCCTATTGTACTCCGTCTTGCCACCACCTTGGTTGAATTTGATGGTTGGCCTATTCTTGTTGGTAGACAAGGGCGCTCCCTTGTTGCCCCCGTATGGACATGTGTGCCACGGTCGTTCCCCCTGCATTTACAGTTTGAGCGGTACTCCCCTTCCCTCCTAAAGTTCGCCCCCTCCCAACAGTTTTGTTGTCAATTCCGCCTTCCTTTCGTACACGTGTTTGGATATTCTGTCCCCAAAGATGGATCTTCTTCCATACCTTTTCTATCTGTTTTCCTTTTCGGGGTTGCGAATCCCCTTGGAAAAATGTGGGACATTTTTGTTCTTGTGAACCTATAGCTGACACCCCCTGCCGTACGGCGAATTTGTTATTCTACCTCCCCCCCTCTTTTGTCCCCGTTTGTAGGATGTTTGAGTCTTTCGATCCTCAGTTCATTTTCTTGCTCCCTGTCCCCCCCCCTCCATTTTCCCAGGACCCCCCGCATCATTTTTTGAAAGATACTGTTCCATTTTAAGCTTTCGTCCCAAGTTGCCCCGCAACCCAAGCATTCCCCCCCCGTTGTGTCTCGGGCCCCATTTCCTGTTTCTCTATTTGGGTTTCCAACATTTCCCAAAGTTTCTGACTAGTCCCGATTCCTGTACGGTTTTCACTAGTTAAGCTTCCCCTCCCTGATTTCGGACTCGTACGGAAG
>Ga0179593_1419314_pt1 | contig 20691 bp, 26 predicted proteins | sample CZODoug2_1_08_16_FD_185931 | JGI IMG/M metagenome (GOLD analysis project Ga0179593, IMG submission 185931) | Vadose zone soil fungal communities from Angelo Coast Range Reserve, California, USA - CZODoug2_1_08_16fungal (PacBio error correction) | ecosystem: Environmental > Terrestrial > Soil >... | reverse complement strand
TTATATGCCTCATTCGCCCACACCAGTTTGCATCTCTCTGTAGTTGTGATTTCGCGCTCTACTTACACAGTCCGGTTGCCTTCTTCTTCAAACCCTTAAATGGCCGCCACTGCAAAGGTCTAGAACGTAGTCCGGTTTTCTCCTCGCTCCCCAGTTTGTCGGGGTTCTTGCTGTTGCTGGCGTTGTCCAACCCTCCCCGATTTATGACCGTTTCATCCTCCCCCTACTAAAATTGCAATCTCATTTTCGCCCTCCGTAGAAATTTTCCGGTCCCTCACAGCGAGCGGCCGTGTTTTCCCTCCCCCGGTCCCAAGGTTTGCTCCTCTCGTGTCTCATTGCATCTCGTTATTTTTGCTCCCCAGGTGGCAAGCTTCTTTGTATTTTACCTCCGGTTGTGTGTCCCAGCCCCTTGCGCCCCGTCTTTCGTTCCCCCCCCCCTTTACCCCAAGTTCAAGTCGGACGGAGCACACCCGTCCTTTTCTCCTTGCCCGCTCTCTTCCTACCGTTTCGCTTTCCCGGATTTACCGTCTTTGATTTGTTTTTTCCCCCCCAGTCGCTTGCCCACGGGCCCTGCCTTCCGGGCGCAAGATTTACACCCAAGACCGTTAACAGGAAATTTTCCCCGTTCTTGGCCAAACCTCCTACCACCGCGTGATGACTCTTCACCCCCCCCTTTCGAGCCGTTTATTTACAGCCTCCGTTCGTGACAATCTCCTTCCTGGATGAGCTTTAGGCCACCTCCTTATACTCTCTTCCTTCCCCCCCCTTTTGTTGAGTCGTTGCCTGCCGCCCCCCCAGGAGACTCTTATTTCGCACTCTTTGGTTGCGTCTATACCCGCTCTTTTCCTCCCCTAACAGGCAAAGGGCCGTCCCGTTTGCCATTCTTTGAGTCCAATGGTCTTCCGGGCGTGGAAATTTCTTCTTGACGCTTTTTGCATCCCTAGTTCATGTCTGACGAGGCTCGGACAAATTGTTTCATCCCTTTGATAAAGGTAGAAGCGACCTTCTCCCTAGCTGCCTGTTTGCAAATCCTGTCCCCCCCTCCTCCCCCCCCTGTGGTATTCCGCCTTTGTTTAGTCCGATTTCTGTTGCCGAGATGTTCAGTCAATCTGATAACCCCCCTTGACGCGTGACTATAGTGACTCCTTTCTAAATTCCTCGTGATTTCCCTTAAAATTCGCCATCTCCTTTTACGTTGCCCGTTCTGCAAGATGGCCGTTTCTCTTTTCTCTGAGGCAACACGGTCACTTTTTTTTCGTACGGATACCCCCCCTAACTTGGTATCGTCGCATTTTTCAAATGTCACTGAACCTGAAAAAATCTATTCTCTCCCTTTCCGACCTATCTAACGGCCAGTCGTCACTTTTCATGGGAAACGAATTTCGTTTGAAACAGGAAAGGTCATCGATCTTATATTTCAGAAAATTGGAAGATCTACCCTTTTAGGTAGGTCCCCCTTCCTCTTGTGTTCCCAGGAAGTCCCTTGATCGTCAAAGGCTCTTACTTTCGTCTCCTTCTGTTCTTTTTTTTGCTGACTTCTTCCCGCTGTGTCTTTTTCCGAGCTTAGGTCTCCCCTTCTTTAACTCCAAACGCCATTCTCTTTTCTCTGCCACCGTTGTCTACCTCCTGGTGGGATCATGTTTCACCTGTCTAGGTTCCTGTCCCGATACATTTTTGCCGTCCCTCCGTTTCTTACGGATTTATCTTTGTCCTTCGGCTTAACCGACCCAAAAAGCTGTTGAGTTTGAATTTTCACAAGTAGTTTCATAAGTTCTTCCCTGTTTTTTCTTTTTTCCCCCTCTCCCCGAGATCATGCTACCTTTCTTTTCGGCATTGCCCGAGTAATACGCGTTTTTTTTTTTTTTTTTTTGACCGTTACCGAACTTCCCGTCTGCCAAAGTATGGAGTCCTCTCCCCCCCCGGCCACTTGCCCTTTCGATTTCTGACAGTCCCCTCTCCCTTATATCACTGTTCCATGTATTATATTTGATCTCCTTGGCACTAACGATTATGTCCCCCCGGCCGAGGAGAGCTATTTCGCATAGTCCAGCTCCTCCCCTGTTACAGTATATTGTTCAGGCTACATCGTGATTTACGATTTTAATGTCTGGTTCTAGGGTTGATGTTTCTATTAATGAGTGCTTTGTAATTTTCATTCCCCCCCTCTCCTTTAAATGACACCTTCTTTATGTTTGCATTTTATCTCCCCTCCTTCCTTGGGCGATTTTTCCAGCACTTGATACTAATTTGGATGTGTGGGTACTCCTGTCGGAATGTGGTTCCTCGATGCCGAACTCTTTCCTCCTTGGCGATCCCCCTTCGTTTTTTCCGTCCCTCCCTTTCCTTTTGTTCCTCTTTTTTTGGACTTTCTCCTCGATGGTAATTTCCCTCCTCATCGTGAATTTTTCCCCCGCCTTTCGACACTTCCCTTTCCTTGTGACACCGTCTATCCGTGTTTTTTTTTTCTCGATTCAATGATTGGCACGCCTCTTCCTTCTTTTGCCGCACATTTTGTACCTAAGACAGCGCTGAGCATTCTGCCACTTGCGGCTGCGTGCCCGCCCTGAACTGTCCTTTCCCCTTTCTCTTCTGGGTGGCGTACTCGGTTTTCTTCCCTCCTTGTTTTTTTGGTTTAGATCCGCTGTCCGGCTTCCAGCCGCGACCCACAGATTAATCCCCGCGCTTTGTCCAGCGCAACCTACAAGTGTCCGAGGACCGTTTTTTGCAGCCATCGTTGTTCTCATATATCGTCTCTTTTGTTTCTCCTTCTTTTTTCCTGATCGCATACCTGCTCTCTTGATAAGTTTGGTGCGAATCCCCCCGTTTTTCCAAATTCGTCGCTGCCCCCCTTAGGGACTTCAAGCCCATCCCCACTTTACACAACACCTCCGGCCAGAACCCCCTTTCAATCAGCTCCATTGTTACCCCCCCTCTCCCTCCTAGTATTTCTGTTTTTGCTCCCTAGCGCGTGCTTGCTCTTCTGCATTTTCGCTCATCCTCTGCCCCCGTTTTTTTCGTCCTTTTGAGAAGTCGAGTTAGCTCCCCTCTTTCCTCCGACCAATTTCGTCGAAGGGGACCATCACCTCTTTTCAAACGGGTCCTGTCACGTTCTCTTCCTTTCATTCTAAGTCTGTTCCACCCGTTTTATTTTGTCCGTAGTGCTCTCTGCATTTTCGGTTTCCTCGCCCGCTTCTCTTGGTCCTACCACTATCCCCGAGATCCCCCTTTTCTTTCCCGGGAGTGCTCCTTTACCCTCGACGTAACCTCCCCTTCCCCCTTTTTACGACCCTCTTTTTCCAGCTGTTTAGTAGTTTTCCTTCGCGCTCTGAGTTGCACCCCTCTTGAACCTGTAGTCTCTCCTTTCTTGCTTTTTCCGAATCTAAGAACCGGTTCACCTTTTTTTTCCCAGTTTCTTTTCGACCCAGAGTGCACAGTGTTCCCATGTTTGAGTTTTTACTTCCTTGTATGAGATTGTTCTTCCTTTTTTCTATGACTAATGTGGGTACCCTCATCGCTTTAAACCCTTTGATGTGTCAAGCTGCACTATTTTTATTGACCATTTTGGCCAAGCGCTGTCCTCACCAGTTCACCTCGCCCGGGGCCTTTTCCCCCCCCCTCCGAGCATCCCCAGAGAGTTGCCTTTTATTAAATCTCCCTCTTTTCAGACGCATGGTCCGAAAATCTCCTTTCCTTTGTTGTTTTCTTCTTTCTGTTGCCTTCCAGACCCTGCGCTCTTTCCCTCCCCTCAGCATCTCTCTGCCAAAGAGATGTTGGCAGGCTATTTTCGTGGTGATTTGAACCCTTTTTTAGAGGTTTCCTGGGTATGAGCTGTTGGTTTTCTTCCTTTCACTGTCACTGTGCAAGTTCCCGACTCGTGACCCCCTACCCCGTTGAACTTGCCGATAGCGTTTATTGCCCCCTTCCCCTTTTCTCGATTTTTGACTCTTCATAGGCTTCCTTTCCTTTCCCCTTTCTCAACAGACATATGTTTCTGGAACAACCTTCATTTTATTTCTTCTTCCCCGGCGCACTTCCGTCCTTCCACGCCTGTTCATGCTTTTTCACGAGAAGCCGAGCAAGATGACGACCTGCCTCGATACTAATTGTTCCCGGCCTATGTATTTTTTTACTTCTTTAGCTTTCTCCATCCCAGGGCTGGTCCTCCTTTTCTCTTTTCCCCCCCAAAACCTTTCGGGCGGTCGGAGGTCCACGAGTCCTTTCCTCGACGATCCTTTCCTATGATACCCTGGACCCCCATTCCCTCCCCAAAAAGAGTTTTCCCACCGACTTATTCATTCTCTTAACCAATATTGTGACGCGATGACCCCCCTTTTTTCCCTTTTTTCTCACTTGACTCCTTTTTCGTCGCAGTCCTTGCTTGCCTTTTTTCCCCCAACCGTTTTTCCACCAATTCAGTGCTAAGATAGTAAAGATATGTCGCTATTGCTTCCCCCATTGCCTATATTCGATGCATTTCCACTGAATTGTATGCATGTCTTTCCCCCCCCCCCCCCGCTGTTTCTCTTTTGATTTGCTATTTTGTTCTTCCTTATGACGCCGATCCGGTTTTGGCCCTCTTCGCCCCCGGGCACTGATACTTCTTCTTTTTTGCCCCACCCTTGATCCCAGAGATCCCTTATCTTCCTAAGAGATAAAGAAGAGCCTGCGTGGAAAGGATCCTCCTTTTTTTTTCTCCTGTCCACTTCCAATTTTTCTCTTTCCTTTTCGGTATGACGACTCCTTTCTTATAGGTTCTGTTTGAAGCCCCCTTTTTCCCCCACTTCCTAGACGCGTCCCCTCCCTGCTACCCATATCTCCCTTTTTACGGACACCCCTTCTCCGCCAATCCTCTCCTTGTACTTATCCCCCTCGCCGGTTTTTTTCCCCGCCCCCACCCCTCTGTTGCTTCACGTAGCTCGTGCCACATCCGCGTCCGTCCGGAATATGCAGTTTTTTTTACGACCCGGACTGTCCTTAGCGGAAGCCCAGAGGGTCTTTCCTATGGCGACCAGCTGTTTACAACCCAAATTAGGGCCCCCCGGCGTGCGTTCTTGTCCTTCCTCCCTGTTGATCCGTTGAGGTATATCTTTCTCTACCGTCCGGGCATTCCCCCTCCGGCTCAAGTCTTGGAGGCTTGTGGTGATTCCCGCCCAAGGGGCGGACTCCCCCTTTCTCCATAGCCCTTGTCCTTTTGCTCTTTAAGTTTTTTTCCCCTGTTACCCGCTTTCCCCCTATCGACACCCCCCCCTCGCGCACCCCCCTCTGTCCCTTTTTCCCTTTTGTAGGGAATCGGTACCTGCTTTTAGTCCTCGCGATTCGTCGTGTGCCCGATCGGTTCCTTTCCTTTCAATTCTCCGGCGCCATTTGGATCCGTTGCTTCTCTCTTCCCCCCACTTCCCCGCGCTGGTTTCTCCTATACCCAGTTCTTCCCGGACTCGTCCGTCCTTTTCCCAGAGTCCAATGTACGGAATTCCCTTCCCCCGAAGTAAGCGAATACTCTTTCATGACATGCTTTGGCCCCCCTCCACTGGGTTCAGTTCTCTCCTGACTAATGGCCTGCAACATCCCGTTTTCTTGACCCAGGTCACAAGTGGAAGGTTTGCCACTTTCTTTTTTCTTGCGTCTATTGTGAGTTCCCCTTCTCTTCAGCCCACAACCCCCCCTGGACGCGGACGTCCCACTTTTCGAGTTGCCTGGTTGATTAACATCGCTTACTCTAGACTTTTTTTTTCCCTTGCCAAGTGCGCTTTTTTAGTCCGCCGCTCTTTCGCCACCAAAAAGTGTTTCTTCCTTTTTTAGCGGCCAGTCCCTTTGTTAATGACAACTTCCTTCTTTTCCCACCAATGAAGGTCCCCGCATAGTAAGAGATTTGATCTCCCTACCCCTTTCTTTCGTCAATCCCCATTGAAGTCTCGTTTCCCCGACGACCTTCCTTTCCCCTCCTCCGGTGTGAGAGATATCGATATTGTTTCTTTTCGTTTTTCGATCGACTCTCTGGGTTACGCCTGGCAGTGAAAGCGCGACAAAGGATCTACGATTTTCCTCGGTTTTTGTGACTTTCCTTGTTTCCACTTATTCGTCTCCCCGGTCCCTGTTGCTGACCGAGCTCCCTTCTGTGTGGATCCTCGTCCTCCCTCCAAGAAGCAAGCTTTCCTCACGCTGCACCCACGGTTCTATTGCTGAGAATGTTTTTTTTTTTCTCCTGCCACTTCGTCACCTTCTCACGATTTAGGCAGAATCTCTTCCCATGTGTTGTCATTTTTCTGAAGGCCCTCTCTTTCACCCCCTTCTCCCCCTCCAAAATCTTCGCCCTTCCCCACTTGGTCGCGGTCATCCCGGTTTTTTTTTCCGTTTTACGTTTCCCTCTTATTGTCTCGCTTTTACCGTTTTCCCCCCCCCCAAAAATGGGTGTGGGTTGCGTTCAACTGGATGTGGCCGTGCGTCCGTTTGCTCTTTATGCTGGACCTGACCCTCGCCCCGTCCCTTCGCAACTTTTCAATTTCCTGGCGGTGATTTCTCCATGGTTCTACCATAAGCGCGATGACAGTTCCCTCTCAGGCCACCTTCTGTCGCCTTTTGCTATTGTGCGTCGTCCCAACGATCTTGTACCCCAGGACGTTCTCGCTTAAAGTGTCCCTCCTTCCCTGGGTATGTAAGCGATACATTTTCCCTTCTTCCTTCGGTTTGCGTGTCGAGCGAATGTGGCACTCTTGTAGATTTTGTAGGTTTCCCCTCCCTTTTCCCGAGCACATTTCGGTCTTTTTTGTGAATAGTGCGCGCCCGGTTTCCTTAATGTTCCCATACACGCTTGACCCTCCTGATCCGTTTCTTTCCGTGCAGTGTTGTTCCTTCCTCCTGCTTTTGCGCGATACAATTCGTGCGTGTCTCCTTACTGGTCCTGATATTTTCGCCTGCTTACATAAAGTAATTATTTCCTCTTCTGGTCCTTCCGTGCCAACCCGATCCCTTCTTCCCTAGATGGCCGTCTGGCACCGTCTTTCTTCCTCCCCGCAATTTTTGTTGAGGGCAACAAGTCCGCGCTTTTTCCCTTTACACTGGTTTCTTGCGATTGCGCCATTCAGTTTTACAAGATTGATTTGTTACTGCGTTTTTTCCTTTTCAGCGACCATCTCGGTATCTTTCTCTCCCGCTGCCCCCCGCTACGCCTCTCCTTTTTTTCACGTGAGGTCGAGACGTGGCGTTCTCCTTTCTCGATTTGTCTGTATTCTGGGTTAGAGAGGTTTTATCGATACAAGGCTTTTTTTTATCCACTTGTGGTTCGCCCCTTATCGTGCAAACTGCCTACGGTCTTTCTCCGGATCTTTGTTTTTCATTATGCCCTCCCAACGGTCCCCATCCCCTCCCCACATGGTCCCCTCCCATTTGTCCGCTCCTTAAGTAGTTTCATGCTCAGCGATTCCTTTTTTCCACATAGCGTCGAACGATCCCCCCCCTTCTTCTGGTAATCGCTTCTTCTCCGTTGATAATTTTTTAGGCTTTTTTCCCCCTTCCCCCTGAAAAACTGTTAGTGCGTTTGGCACATCCGTTTCAAAGGGGCCCTACATTTGCTCCATCACCTTAAGTATTTCCCCCCGTCTTGGAGTTTTCGTCTACTCCCTTTCGACGCTCTTTTCCGACCTCTGTGGGACCCCTCCGTCTGTCACTTACTGTTAAGTTTTTTTTTGACGGCTGCTTTGAGGAACCCTTCCAACCCCTCGACCAGATTTTTTTACGTCGTCCTCTTTCCAGTCGTTTGTTTTTTCATCGTGTGCCCCATTTTTCAGTTTCTCTAGGTCCTTTTCTACTCCGTTGACGTTAACTGACCTCCCTCGTTAAGCGATCTACGCAGTCGTCCTTCGTTTTTTATGAAGCCGCCTATGTTGTCGGATTCTTTGCGATCTAATTTCTCTCTCGGAAACTCTTTGGTTTTTTTCCCCCCCCCCCCCCCCCCCTTGTTCCCCCTCCCCGTGACCGCCTTTTCACCGTACCTTTTTAGCCCATTTCCCCTCCTCTTTTCAACCTTTCCGTGGTCATCCCAAGCCTTCGACCGCCCCTCCGCTTCAGACCTTCAAGCGGCCCGATCCAATTTTCCTCCCCGGTTCTGGCCGGCCTTTTTCTCCCGGTGTTGTTGATATCTTTGACGGCGCCCTTTCTCTATTTTCTTACACATCGCCGCCCTTTATCGGCCTGGGGGGCTTTTTATCTTTCTTTTTTTTTTCCCGTCCTTGAGCTTTTACTGGTTGCTTCGTTTGTTACGTTTCCCCCTTTTCGTCCCCCTTGCAATAATGCTGTTGACAACATTCCCCCCTTCCTGACTTGCCGATATGTCCCTTCGCTGCCCCCCTCCCTCGGGCGCCCCTTCAACTCAACATGTTCAGCTTTCCTTATTATCTTGGCAACCCGGGATAATTCTCGTCTTTTCTTCCGCCCCTTCTTCCGGACCCGGACCTTTCTCTCCTTGGGGACCACCCCGCTTTTGGTATCTTGCAAAATTATTTCACCCATCTGTTATTCAGGAGTTCAATCTTGACACTGCCCTCTTTTCCCCGCTGTTTTCCTCCCCCACCTTTTGAATAATGCGGAGCCAATTGTGTCCTTTGACCACATCTTGTTTCTATTGCCAACGCTTTTCTGTCTCCGACTCTGTTCTACTTCGAACTCCCCCTCCACCCCTCGCCCTCCCTCATCGACTTGCAGTTCCCCCCCCCTTTTCGCGTTTCAGGTGGAAAGCTTGGTCCCCCCACCCCTCTTCACTGGTTCGAGAGTGCCAATGTGTTTATACTTTTCTTTCGTATCACCTTCTCCGGTTTCCCAGATTATGATTTGCCTGTTTCCCTCGATCGGTATCTCCTTTTTTTTCCCCCTGACCTACCTCTTGATAGTAGTGAATACCTTACTATGCCACTTGGTCCTGGAAAAAGGTCCGTTCTTTTGTCTCAACGGGCGTATGTCCCCCTTCTCGGTTTGGGAGATTTTCCCGGAGTCGTTACTCTATTCCTGGATTCCCCCCTTTCAAACCCCCCCTAGACCATCCTGTATACTGTGATCCCGTTCCGCTCCGCTACAAGCGAAGGATTCTGGCAATCACGATTAGACCCTCTCCTTCGCACTGTCCTGCAACTTCTCCCTTTTTCTCACTTCCTGCGTCGGTGCGCGAATGAATTTCAGTTGAGTGGTTCGGTCGCTGTTTTAGGAATCTTTATTTCCACTCCCCTGATTAGTTGAGTTTCCCGCCGCCTACACTACTATCCCCCCTTTCCTTGCGCCCCATTATCCGCGCAGTTAAATAATGACATGAAGGCTCCACTTCACATCGTGCTGCTTCCGTGTGTCTTTTTTTCTTTTTTTGGTTGTTGTTGGTTTCTGTTGTTGTGTGTTTTGTGGGTCCATGCCCCATATTTTTCCGCGGGTCAGTTTCTGCTTTTCTGACCCGCATTTCTCGTAAAGTCCTCGGTGCCTGCCGACTGAATTTTATCGTTTCGCGATCCTTCCGTTGAGTCTTGCCGCCTCACAGATTGTTCGTCCCCCCACTTTTCCCCCCCACCCAAGAAGGCGCACCCCCTTTCCCTCACACTTGGCTCCCGGCGATCTTTTTTTTTCCTACCACACGGTCGTTCGTACCCTCCAACGGTCAGTTCTTTGTTTTTGTCTCTTGGAGTTACCTCTCTTGTCCGTTTTGTCTCTGGGCTCCACGAATGCCCCAATCCCAATGGCCCGCTCGAGTTCAGTTCGGTTTTTTTTGAATAAACGATCTACAACGTTGCAAACCCTTTCTTTTCCCCACCCATCTTGTGCCAATTTCCATACGATGTTCCACCCCGATCCCGTTCCTTGACTTTAGATCTATGTTCCACTCCAAAGCTCTCGGCTTTTTGTCCCCCTTCTTTTTTTTGGGCCGCCAATTCTAAGGCAGATCGACTTGGTCCTATCAGGCTGAGTTTCATTCCTCTCGCTTTAGATACACTTTGCAAAGTTGCCTTCCTCTTGCCAAGGCATGCCCTCTTTCCAATGTTGTAGACGGGAGGTCCCCCTTTTTTTTTTGAAACGTTCCGAGTCAACGCGCCCCTTCCTGAAATGACTCTTTGCCTTCCCCCCCCAAATACTTGTGAGCAGTCTTCCCTTTTCAGAATCTTCCAGATGTGCGGCGTCAACTAAGTTTTTTTCTTTTACCCGGCTACACCCTTGGGAAGACGGACGCCCTGTATTTTCGTCGACTTTTGTTATGCCGAGTTCTTTACACCGCTTCCTTCCGAACCAAGTCGAGGACCGTACCTTTCCTCCCATGTGGTGCCACTGTGGTGTTTCTATGATCCACCAGAGGTAGTTCCTGCCCCCTAGACTGTTTTGCTTTTTTTTAAGGAGCTTTTGCTTTTTTTTTCTAGTAGTTCCGCTTGAGCCCCCACTGCCATTTGAGCTCTGTCCTGCGAGTCCCCACCCCGTGTTCCACAGCCCGACAATCTCTTCCTTGACACCCCATTTGAAGCAAAACCCCCCGCGCCTCCTCTCTCCTATGATCGGCCGGCCCGGTGTTTTCCCTAACATGGAATTTTTAGATCCTTCGCTGTGTTGACCCCGACGTGTGAACAAAAGGTTCCCTCTTCCTTTCCTAATCCTTTGTGTTGTTGACGACTCTTACTGTTGTTTGTAGGGTTTCAACCTTCTTCCTATCTTCGTCCATGGTATTTGGGTGATCTTCGCTTTCTTCTCTTATTTCCGCGGTTCCTGTGATGTAATGTTGACCCCCTTTGGATTCGCTTACACAAGTTTCTCTGGGGTTTTTAAAGCACCAACTTCTTTCCGCGTTTTACTTTATAGCCCCCCAGTTGCCCCTCCCCTTCTTGAAGATAACCTGTCTTTGGGGCTTGTGGTACCCTTGCGCACCTGCCCCCTCCTCATCCTCTTCCACGTTTTTTCTCCCGTTTTTCTGAAGGTCCTCCTATCGTCCTTCCCTCTTATACGCACATAACCCACAGTGCTTTTGCCTGACTTCCATTTTGTTTTTCCCTCAACGGTTTTCGCGCCTCCTTCTCCTGTCTTCCTACATGGACCACTTTCGCCACCCCTTTGGATTGGAAGCTTCGCGTCTTATCCTTTTTTTAGAGGGCCCTTCCTTCGGACGTTTTCCAAATGTACTACCCTTTGACCATTTTTCCTTCCTGCTGATATGGACTTTGTGGTTGGTTTTGTCTCTGTTTTCCCCCCTCGAGTTGTAATTCTACCTCCTCAACCTGTATATATATTAGCCTTCCCCCCCTCTTGCCATTTCCCTTTTCGGCCCCTCTCAGAGGGTTGCTCCTGCTTTTCTAGCGAGTCCCCCCTTCCTTTCTCTTCTTCAGCGAAATCTTCTTTACGATTTCGCGTTTGTGTTTTCCTCTTTTATTTGGCCCCCTCTTTTTCTCTTCTTGTCACTTTTTTAACTCGAGTACTGCCCCCTCTTTTAGGATGACCTTTAGTGTTCCCTTCTACTATCTGGCATTCCGTTTTAAGTCCTCTTCCGATAAAGCAATTTTCCTCCGGTGTCTCGCTTCTGGTCTCGATCGGACCCTCCTTCCGCCCTAGCGGAGATCCCCTTCTTGATGCGTCGTGCCCCTATTTTTGTGTGCGTCGCCTATCTGTTCGCAACTGATCCACTATTGCATCCATCCCCCCCCCCACCCAGGTTCTGTTCCCCCCCTGCTGTCCCGTTCAATTTCGTTACGCTGTCAAATGCTCGGGAAACTGAGAGTAGCCCCAATGTGTTGAGGTTTCCCGTACCTCAATTTCAGTTTGAGCAGTGCTACTGACTTCTGTGGGATATAGCACTTCCTTTGTATGGGTAATTGGACCAAGCGGCCTAGTCGACATGATGTCTTCACTTTTCCGATTCCCGCCTCCCGAACCCTCCTTCCCCGAAACCTGAGTCTTACGGTACACCGGCCAGGCCCGCGATTTTTGCGTTTAGTATGAAATTTATATCTATTGGTTTTTCTTTCGTACCCTTCGTCTTTTCTTCCCTAGCGTCAGAATACATTCTCTGACCTTGTGCGCCCCTGAGCTCTTGGAACACATTCTCTATACGAGGGATGCAAGTTCTTGCAGACCCCCCTCCCAGGGCTTTTCCCACCCTTCAACTCGAGACACAGTGTCCCCGCCGTGGATTCCTTCCCATTCGCTTCATCCCCCTATCAGCGTAATTGGGTCTAACTCAGCCCGAATTTTGACTTTGGAAGAAACTGCTGATTCCTTGCTGCAACCGTCTGAAGTGTGAGACTTCCGTTCCTCGCACTCCCTTGGCCTCTCGACACCAGCTAGTTTTACATCCGCTTTCCCCGGTATCTCCTTCCCCCCCCCTTTTTTTTAGCGAAGCAAGTTTGACTTCTGTACCCTTTTTCGGCTTGTCGTAGCCTTCTATTCCCTTTTTCCAGATCGGCGTTTTCCGCCTTTTTTTTTTCCCTCTCCCGACGAAGCGTCCTTTTTGTCCCACACCTTGCTTCTCCGCCCTGGCTGGCTGCCCCCCTGGGTCGAGTCCCCCCCGTCCTTGATCACCAGATAGGCCTTTCGCCACCTCTACTCCCTCCCTTATTTCATAGATTGCCCGATTCCCCTTCGTTGGATTGTCCTCGCTTGTTTTTCCCCCCGATTGAACAGGGGGCGGCCTCCTCCGTTGCGCGGATAACGGAAATTTTTTTCACTCCCCTATTCCGATTCCGCTTATAGCCCAATTGTCCAATGTTGTAGGTCTTGAGCGACGCGGTGTTTCCTTCACTCGTTGTCTTCTTTAGCTGGAAGGTTGGGCACCGTCCAGACGATATCGCAAAGACATGCCGTGGGTATGGTTCCCCGCAGAGCTGCCTTGTCACGCAGTCTAAAATGTCCACCCTCTTTACGTCCCTGTCACGCTTATACACCCGCGATTGGCAATCCCCCCAACCTCCCAACGTCGCACTCCAAATCTTTGCCCTAGATCCTTTTGTTCGGTCACTACGAGGGCCCCGGTTTTTCTTTGCTGAAACATATCCTTTCCTCTGTTTTGTTGTGGCTCAGTATTTGTGCCTTCCCTCTTTTTCTGCTTTTGCCCTCAGTCGATCCTTAATCTCTTGAAAATTTATGGGGGCATTGGTTTGTGTTTCTTGACCCCACTGGTTCCGTGTTTTTCTTTTCTTTCTTTGTGTTTTTTTTTTGGTGATTTGGCCCATGCATGGAATGTGTTCTCGCCGTAACCCCCCCGTCTTCCTTTTCCCCGATGCGTCTCCTTTTTACCCTTTCCAGTCGAGAGACCTGCCCCCCTCCTCAGACCCCTCTTCACAACGCAAATGAGAAATAATTACTCTTTCTCTGCACTTTTTTAACGTTACCTTTTATTAGTCCTTCCTCCTAAATCTTCGCCAAGGCCTGTTCCTTTTTTTTTTCCACCATCTGATTATCGTCTGTACGTCACCCGATTACGAAACTTCTCTAACAGTAACTTTTTTCACGGTATTTTCTTATTAATATTTGAATAGGACTCCATCCGTTGGAGACCCTTCCGGGTTAGGGCGCTGTCTCTTTTTAGTCCCACATGAAGATTAGGTGTTGATTTCCCACCACCCCCCCTTTTTCTTTCTAATAGATATATACCTGATTCTATTCAGGACCCCCCTCTCAAACCCTTGGCACCTGACGCCCTCCTTTCCCTGTTTTTCCCTCTGAACACCTTCGCTATGACATTTGACCAATGCGTGATTCCCCACAGTCCGAAATTTGGTTCTCGAGGCAAGTTCTTCCCCTCGGCGGTTGGGTTTCTCAACTCTCTGTTGTTTTTGTCCATTTCAGGCACCCGTCTTCCGCTCTTTCCTATTTCCTCCTCCTTCTGTGGATTTGACCTACTACTACGCGTTATCGGTTACTCGTCCTTTAGCTTTCCCCTGGCTTGGACCTGTTTTTTGTGTCTTTGAGAACGGTTGGTGGTTCCGTCTGCCCAACGACTTCTTTTTGTTCCCCTCCTCCTACCTTGGTAGCTCCCGTTGCACCCCTGTGTTCTCCACCGTTGTATCAAGAGCGTATCTATAGGGCTATCGACTTTACCTGGCAGTTGCTTCATTTCATCTCCCTTTTTCCTCCCCTTCCTCTTATGAAAATGGAGTTTGAAACGCCCCTCTTGATTTGTCTTTTTTCGCAATGCGCTACTTTTAGTTAGCTGTCTCGGCTGTGATCTTTACTTTTCCTCACAATTTTTCCAAAACTCAGCTTATCTAGGCATCGCTCCTCACTATCCCTCTTTGACCTTTTTCCCTCCTCCTCATCCGCCGCTTTGTAATTCTCCCTTCTCACATCCTCGGACCGTAGCCACACTAGGTGCGTGGTTCAACAGCACTTGCTCTCCTGTGCCCCGATAATTGTCACATACTCCGTGAATCCGCAGCTTGGACTCCCCGCTCCCCTTTTATAGTCTCTCTTTCGCGTTGGTCGGGAAGTGGTTTTTTGTTTCCCCTCCCTTGTCTGCGCCCAAAAACTTGTGTCCCCACAACGGCCTTGCTGACGGAAGTTTTCACCTCCTTGGATTCCGACCTTCATCTCTCATGTCCCTCCCCACCCTTTTTAGAGTCTTTCCCAAGGCCCCCCTGATAAATTGGTATGGCTGTCGCTGAGCTAAAACTGTACCCCCGTTTTTCTTGCTGTCCTCACGATGTTCCCCTCATACCACGGAATCCATTTTGCTGTTCTCTGGACCCCACGATTAACAATTGCCACATTCGCTCGCACCCCACCCCCTCCATTCAAATCGTCCTCCCCCTCCTTCTTGGAAGATCCGGTGGTATTAGTTGTCACTTTTTACTCGCCCATATATCTCCGCGTGACGGTTGACCCGATCGTTTGCTGCCTCACCACCATAGCTCCGTCGTCGGATACAGTTTTCGTCTGAGTTCATTTTCTCGCTTTGGTCAGATTTACAATTTGCGACCCTTTTTTGTCTTTCGGTCCGCCCGGCATGAAGTTTTCCCAATGGTTCTTTACGTGTCTGGAATTTGGAGTGTGAGTTTTTCCACCCTCTCCCTTTCCTCCCTCCGGCCGCCGGCAATCCAGGGGAATGCCATTCTCCCCAGTTTTTCCCCAGACCTCTTTCCCTCGGCAATGCGAGCGGGTCCCCCCCCCCCCCGTTCGGGGACCCCAGTGGGCAGGGGATCTTTCCTTTTTCCCCTCTATAGTGCCGAGATCGGCTCCTCCCTTAACGCTTTTCGTACCACACAGTTCCCCCTTGTCGTACTTCCCTCCCTCCTTTGCCAGGTACGGTGATCGATCACCCAGTTTTATTCAGTTTTTGGCACGTCTTCCAAGAGAATTTTCTTCTTTTCTAGTTGCCCTCTCTGAGCCACATGTGATCTCGGTTTTTGAGACCCAGCTTTTTCTTTTACCAGCCCGCATCTCCTTGTGTCTGCCATGACAGCAAAATGAACCGCTGACATATAGTAAGACTGATCCCGCACCCCCCCCGGCTTTCTTCCCCAAATGCTCCTCTTTCGCGATTGTTGCCCGACTCAACACATGTTACCCCTCCCTCCACCTCCCCCTAGTTTTCGAGACGATACCCCACGGTCTTTACCCTTTCTCTATATTGTTACATGGTTCTTTCCAGACATGGCCGTTTTGAGAGTCATATAGAGTCGCTTGTTTAGTTCCTTTTTTTTCACCTTAATCGAGATTTTCTTTTACCCATTGCTGTGGTATATAGCAAGATCAAATTTCAGTGTGGCTCTTGGCGTAACTTCACCTTGTCCCCTTCTCTGAAGAAAGACACCCCCCCCCCCCCCCCCCCCCCCCCCCCCCCCCCCCCCCCCCCGCCCCCCCCCCCCCCCCCCCCTCCCCCCCCCCCCCCCCCTCCCCCCCCCAACAAAAAAAAGAAACCACCCCCCCACCCCCCCTCCCCCCCCCCCCCCCGCCCCCCCCCCCCCCCCCCCAAAACACAACCCCCCCCCCCCCCCCCCCCCCCCCCCCCCCAACACCCCCCCCCCCCCCCCCCCACCCCCCCCCCCACCCCCCCCCCCCCCCCCCCCCCACCCCCCCCCCCCCCCCCCCCACCCCCCCACCCCCCCCCCCCACCCCCCCCCCCACCCCCCCCCCCCACTTCCCCGCTGGTGTGTGACCCGGTTCCCGAGGTATTCACCAAGACGACTCCCTCGTTTCACCTGTTAGCCGTTTTTCCCTGCTTTTTCTTCCGTTTTTTTTGCTCCTTCTACTATATCGGTGCGCACCAAGACCCGATGTCAACCTGTGTGGGTCCTCCTTTTGTTGATCCCCCTCCTTCCCTTTTTCGATTTTTTCCTGGATCCCACTTTCCCTGATGTTTTCCCTTGTCCTTTTATTTGAAACGAGTTATGTACTTGACTTTCCCGGAAAAAACCAAAAACAAAAAAACCCCAAACCCCCCAACCAACATTTCCTCCCCCTTTCATTTTCGACACATATTCCGTTGGTGGACGACGGTTTTCAACCTTTTCCCAATGGTCCTGTCTGCCAAGGCTCGATGAACTTTCTTATGACTGCCCCTTATCCCCAAATATGCGACTTCCTCCTGTCCCCCTATTTTCTTTCCCCGCTTTTGGGGAAGATAGTCGCCTATTTCGAGTTCTAGCGTCAGTTCTTCTTTATTTCCACGTGATTTAGCCTTATTTACTCTTTTTCTCTTGGTGTTTGAGATCGTAATGTGGCCAGATCGTGTCTTTTCCCCCAACTAAATGTACTCGCTTTCATGGTCTTTCTTTGTCTTTGTCTGGTTCATTCTGAGACCCGCGCGCCCCTTGGCACTCCTCCCCTTTAGCATTCCCTCCCTCACCCTCCTTTGTCCTGTGGTCTGGCTGCGACGGGTGGTCGGGCTCTACCACTCTCGCGTTGCGACTCTCCAAAGTCCTTAAGTGTCCTCACTTCTTGTCCGATGGTTTTGCCTTCTTACAAACAGAATGGCCTGCTATCGACGTATTGAATCACGATCACATTTCAGTTTAGGGTGACACCGCTTGTTCCCTCTTTCCGTGTCCTATCTGTCCAATGTATCTTGAACGGCGCAGTGACCCTCCATATTTTTTCGGGTTACCTCCCTCCGTTTCTGTGACCTTCTCCTACAATGGTGACTGCTGCGTTTAGTTGCCGTGACCCAAGCTGTTCAAGTCTTCTTTTCTTGGTAGACTCGAGTTTTGAAACTTTGCTTTCCCTCTGTCAGATTTTCCTCCAACCCCGATTATCCAGCAATTTTATTTTTGTTTTGACCCTGACTTTACTTGTTTCCGTTTAGTAGCCCGGCGACTTTGTCTTTTTTTCCCTTTCCCTTTTTTTCCTCCCCTTTTTCTTTCGATAACCCCGATACCTTCTCTCTATTCGGTAATCCCTTCATCTTGTGCAAACGTCCCTCCGTTTCTCTCTCCACCGCCTGATTTGAAGTCAGAAGTCCCATCCCGGCCCCCCTCAACGTCACCTGGCCAAGCCCCCCACTTGGTAAGAATAACCCCTTCGATTCAAGAACTCATCTAATCGTATTTGGATTTTGCCCCTTTTCGCGACTCGACGTGAAGATGGTCTTTTTCTTAGATTCCAATCCCCCGCCGAGTGTTTGTCTCTGTAGACCACTCCGCTCTAACCCTTTCCTAGTATTGGGGACAATCAAGCTTTCAACCTTGTCATCGTGGTAGCTGCAGCCCTCTTTCTTCTCCTTTCCTTGGTTGGAGGGATTAAGTAGTCCTCCGTCTACACCCGTTCTTCGAGCCGGTTTAGAACGACCTTTTTGCCCTCTCTACGATGCGTGTAGACACTAAACTGGAGCCCTTCCTCCCTTGAGGCTTCCCCCCCGGATTTCCTTACAACGTCATCTACACATCTCCTTGTCTTTACAGTCTTCAAGTAGTTCCTATGTCAGTATGTATCTCCCTCGCGTTTCCCCCCCCCTCCAGATTTTGACCAGGGGTACTTGTTCCCCCTCCAGGTTAGGAACTCACTTTTTAAAGAAAGCTGTTTTACGCTCCCCGCCCCTATAGTCCCTTCCCCCTTGTTTCCCTTGAGTGGACCTCCGTGATGGTGATATTTTTTTCTGCTACTGTTAATGTGTCCCGCAGCCACGGAAAACTTCTACTTTGCTTTGCCATTGCATTCACCTGAGTTCCGGCCCCACTACAGACGCGCGTCTTTCACCCGCGATCAACAAGGTTGTCCCCAAACTGCACTCTTGCCCTGACCACTTCGATTTTTCTTAGTTTTCTTTTCCTTTCGGCCTTTCCAGTGCTTTCAGGTTTATGAAGGCATCTATCTCTTTTATCTGTTTTGTGTTGAGCGCTATGTTTCGGCCAGACATTTGAGGCTTTAGCTGAAATCGCCCGCCTTCCATCTCTTTTACTCCTTATTTTTTCCTTTTGTATCTTTCTTGGCCAGGAAACGGGTTGTCGATCCCTGGGCGACCTTGCATTGGTTAGTTTTCCCCCCTGCCTTTGCCATTCCAATGATTCCCTTCGAGCCTGCAGACCCCACCTTTTATTTTGCCCTATTTTTGCTTTACCACCAATGACTTTCTGACTCAATTTCCCATTTTCTCCCCCATAACCCTGTTGCCCTGTTCACATCCGCGGTCACCCAGGGCTTCAATTGTCTTTCTCTAAGTCGGCAATTCAGGGACACTGTTCCCACTTATTCACCGGTGTTTCCATGCTTTCTCGGACCTCAACGATTCTCCATGTCTACGAAGTGCCTGAGTAGTCACCCTTTCACTTCCTCTTTTGTCTTTTTCTGTATCGGCCCCACCCTGGGGATTACCCCTCCGGCTTCGCAGGTGATAGTCCCAATGACGCTTCGTTGCTTGTCTTGTTCCCCAATAGGCTGCCCCCCTCGCTCTTCTTCTTTCATGATAAGTGAACCTTCCAACCCTTGGAAACGCCCCCTCTTGCCTCTAAAAAATTGTCCGCGCTTGAAACAGGTTTGTTTCTTTGTGCCCAGTGATTCCCTTTTAACCCTCCATTTCCTCGGAAAAGGTGCTTTCCCAACGGTTTTCTCCCCCCCGGTTTTGCTCCTTTGCAAGTTTATCAGACTCTTCAAGGATATGCGCTTTTTTCTCACGTCCCCATCACCTACTTCTCTTGATCCGGTGTGCCTATTGCCGATCTATGCCAAAAACTTTTGCTTGGACCGGTTTTTAGTCGCTTTGTCTTTTGGTTGTTTTTATGCAAGATCCGAGTTTTACGGCGTTTCTTCAGTTTTCATGACTTGTCCCTGCCCCCCCCCTTTTCTCCTATGCGAATGTGGATCGCGTCCCGCGCGATCCCACTTGAAATTTCGCCTACGACTCGTCAAAGAGATCTGACATGGCTCCTGCAACGTTTGCCAGTTGCTTCCCGTTAGAGTCCTGTCGCGCAATGTTTCCTTGAGTGATCATTATGTCACAATTGACGCGATTGCCCCCCACCCCCGATGGCCTCAGCTTTCCAGCAAGAATTACCTCCCGATTCCGTTCCCTCGAGGTCCCCCCCGTCCGCCAGTTTCCTTGTCCTTTTTTCCCCCCCCTTCGCCTTCCCGTGTTGCAAACACCTTGTGAGGGGTGGTTGTTTCCTCGTAGCCATATCATATTGTTACGTCATCCGGCAGCAGGTGGTTACCTCTTAACTTCCTGTGATCTTTACCGAGGTCCTTGGCGGTCCCCCTGTCGACCTATTGTTCTTGTTCCTCGTTGCCACAAACCGGAAGTGCTGCATTTTGAAATCACGATTTCTCTTCCCAGTCGAGCTCCTTTTTGTTCCGCCCCCCCCCGGTCCATTTTTGTTTTCAAAATTACCGGATAAGGCGTGCGGGCTGTTTTTAGTTGTTGTTGAACAGTCCTCTCCCCTTGGCCTACCTTTTAGCTAGAACATTCCCAAACTCCCCTGTGTGGAACCTTTCCATGCTTTCGCTTCACCAATCGTTTTTCCTCCAGAGGCTCCCCCTTTTTTCCCCATTCCAACACCCCTCTCGACCCTACTTTAGTCACTCACTATGCACTCTCTTCCCGGGGGTACTAGGACCCATCTCCCATAGCTATCTGCCCCTTTTTTTCCCCGCCCCTTTCTTGCGAGAAATGCCTTGCATCCATCCTGGTTTTTTCACTTTTTTATCCCCTTTTTCATGATAGATTTCCATCGCGCTTTTTAAGATAAACTTGCGCCCTCGACGGCCCTCCGGACTTTCCACTTTCACGTCTGGAAGTTTGTGATTCCAACTGGCGAAGTTTGCGCATAAGTTTTGGCCGCCCCCGGGCCCCCTTCCCCTGGTGAAGTGATCCCGGGTCGAAGCTTCTAGAGTTCTGCGTTCCTAACCCTCGGAGACACAGGCGCCCCCCTTGGTTCCCTTAACGTATTTTTTTGTCGTCGAGATCTTCTCCGTTTCTCTCCGTCATCGATGAAGGTCCTCCACGTTTGAAAACCATTTTTTCTTCCCTTCATAATTAGTCCCTTGAGTTTTTTTCTCCCCCCACCCTCCCTTATGCCTCCTAGTCCTCGCCATTTTCTTAACTTTAGCATTTCTCGCCGTTTGCCCACACGTGCCTGATTTTTTCCTGAGTTCCCCCAGCACCTTGGTTACTTCCAGTCCCCGAAATCCCCTCCCTTTTTTCCACCACACCCTCCCCAGGGAACCCCCTCCCTTTTAGTAGAGACCCCCTTTGATTTATCCCCCAATTTTGTCACTTCCCCCATGTTGAACGCAGATTGACGAAACCCCGACCGACAC
>Ga0179593_1535168_pt1 | contig 20694 bp, 18 predicted proteins | sample CZODoug2_1_08_16_FD_185931 | JGI IMG/M metagenome (GOLD analysis project Ga0179593, IMG submission 185931) | Vadose zone soil fungal communities from Angelo Coast Range Reserve, California, USA - CZODoug2_1_08_16fungal (PacBio error correction) | ecosystem: Environmental > Terrestrial > Soil >... | reverse complement strand
CCGATTTTTGTGATGACGTCTTTCTTTTACCCCTTCTTCCGTCAATATTAATTGGCCCTAGCTTGCCCCCCATCGTTTGTTCCAACCAGCCGTCTTTCTTCATTTACAGATGATGTGGCCCCCCTACTCTCGCCGAGACTCTCTCCTGTTCGCCGCTGGTTCTCCCCCCCCCTCTCGTTTAGGCGTGTCACTACGCGCCCCGACAATAAGCGCTGGCCGGTTTTGTCGTTTTTTGCCGTTCTTCTTTCGTATCGCTTTATTTTGCGTTTTTCGCTGATGTTTTTTCGAGCGAAACTTCCTGGTCTTCTGATGGCTCCCCTTTCCCACCCCCATCTCCTCCCCCATCCTAGGTCCCCAACGCATTTTCCACCCGTGTAGGTGACTGCTCCTGGGATGGAATCCAGTCTCCCTTGTCTTCTCTATTCCAACTTCACATCCTAGTCCCTTTTGCTCTATGTTTCCTCTTTCCCTTTCACGTTTATCTGAGGCGGGCCCGGAAGTTTACGAGGATTGGGGATGGACCAGCATTTGCGAAGGCCCTTTAGCACAGCGTCCCCCGGTTAGCTTCCTTTTTGCTGCTTCTTCCAACATCGTACACCAATTCATCTCAAGATGCCTCCTTATACGCGGGAGACCGATTGTACGACTAATCTGCCCCACGTTTCCCCTCGGCTGATGTTTGTCAGTTTATTTCTTCCCTCTTGTTTCCGTTCTGCAATCTTTCCCATTGATCTTCCACCCCCTTTCACGGTTCGTACGCTCCCTTCCCTGGTAATTATATTGTGGTGACCCACTCAAGGGACGCGTAGAAAGCACTCATGCTTGCCTTTTTTGCACCCCCTTCGCTATCTTGTTTTGAGCGAACCTATTTGAACCTCTCTTTGAGGCCTTCCTTTTTCGAAAACCGCATGTTATTCCAAGGGCTGACTATGAACACACCAGCCGCACAGTTTTTGTCGCCTTTTTTTTCCTTCTCCGTCGACAATGCCCCTTGTATGGGTAGCACCGATACGTTTTTCTCTCTTTACCTGAGCGTCCCCTTTGGATTTTCTTTCAGCTGGAAATTTAACTCCTATACCACGATGCTGACCGACCCATCTTCCTCCTTTCCTCATGCGTCCCTCCCTTCCCCTTTGGGATGATCAAGATGGGTACATTTCGGTGGACGGACTTATCCGCGCGAGTGTCTGAAACCCCAGCAGACCACTTTCCCACACTGCCCCGCTTCAAGCAATCCAGTTCTGCAGTTGGGTTTCGCCCTTGTCCTTCCTTCCCGTTCTCTTTTTCCCCCGCGAGTTGTGCTTCCCTTTCTCTTGGATTCAAAAATGTGCCTTTGGCCACCCCGCAGCCATACAAATACTCTTCCCCTCTTTTCCTTTTTACCTGATGCCATTGTAGCGCCTTCTTGTCAATTCAAGAACTTCCCTTGAACGGCCTCCTGCCCCTCGGCCTCCCGCTTTCAGTCACAGTTGAGTTCCGAAGCCCTACCCTCCCCTGCATTCCCAGTCTCTCTTTCGAACCTCAGACGCTCCCCTCTTATTTCCACATGGACCCCTCGATCCTTTTTTGCTTCTCATATGTCATTACCCATTTAACCCAGGCCCCGGAAGCAAGCCCCTCCGCCACCGTCTACAATCTCTCCCAGCAGGTCAGTGTCACAGTTTTTTTCTCCCCCTCCTCCTCTATGCGCCTTCTCCCCCACGCTCGTAATGCCACTGTACGCTATTAACCCACAATGCGAATGAGTGCGCAAGTCCCAGCCAATAAGACGTTCTTCCTCACGGACGTTTTACTGTTCCTGACCCTCTTTGCTTTGCTTTCGCCGTGACTATCGTCTTCCTTTATCCCGCTTGGGATGAGCGGTTCCCCCCGGGCGGCGTGGCGGCTGTGTACCACACCCGTGCCGCTCGTTCTATACGTACCCCTTCTCTTAATTCTGCTCTCCTTAAGGCTCTTCTTCTACCTATGTTTTCACCGTTTCTTAAGAACCCTCCCCCCCTTAGCTATACAACTGGTGAACACAACATGTCCATCCTGAAAGACACTTTTGTTCCAGTCATGATTTTCTATACCGTCTTCCGCTCGAGACCGATTCCCTCTACTTCTTTGCCGCATCCATTTGAATGTCTTTCCCTCCTCCACTTCCTTTCTTTTTTGCACCATTACCCGCTGAGTTCCACTACGGTAATAGGAAGTCTCCCGAACCTTAGGACCGGTGCTTTTCCCCCATAGATCTCCATTTCCTCCCTCCTTTCATTTGATTCCTTTCTTTCTTTTTTTGCACCTACCTTCTACATGTTCGTAGTTTTTTTTTTTAGCCTCCCTAGCCGCCCCCTAGTGGGTGGTTCTGCTCCTTCCTGTAACCGCTGTGGATTTTTCCCTTTTCATCATGTTCCCCATCCCCGCCTTCATCACACCTTCCCTTTCACACCTAGTGTCCGATTCTATCGATACGGCCTTGCGTTTTGCCAAAGGTTCCTTTCGACTGTTGTTCGCTTCCTTCCCAATCTATCGGTATTTTTCTAACTCCCTATCACAACAACCTTCTTGTAGATCTTCAATTCTCTACCCCTCTGAGTTTTGATTCCCCTCCCTCCCTACCTTATCTACCTGTTCTCGTCAATGGGATTGCTGTGAATTTGACCTATTCCACCTCACTGTTGCTATCCTTTTTATATCACGTTTTTCCGTAGCGTTTCCCTTTGTCTTAATCTTTCCTAATATGTACTTCTTGTTGTTTATTCTTGGACCGCACGCCCCGAGATTCGAGGTATGTGATGGAAAACCGTGAATGAACCATCTCTTTTTAAAAAGTATTAATTCGATGATCGTTTTTCCCCAAATTTTCCGTCTCCGGTTCCATTCTCATTCCCCCCCCGCGTGCAATCTCCTTTTTTTGCAATGACCCCTTTCCCGCCACCCCTTTGCATGCCCCACTGTAGACCGCCATCACGCAAGACTTATTCACTAATAGTACAGTCCTTTTCCAGAGGTTATCAAGTCCTCTTCTTTTAGCAGCTCCTTCGGCCTCTTTTCCTATATTGGTTCCAGACCCCTCCCTCGCTTTGAGTGAATACAAAAACACACTTTCTCAGGCCCTTTTTCCCCTTCTCTGCTTGAGGAGCTCCTTCTTTCCTGGATTCTCACACCCTTCCCCATTAGTCTTCGATTTAGGAAGGTGTAAGGTTCGTGACAGACCCCGTGCCCCTTGGGACGTACACATCACACCACTCTTCTTCCTTCGGGACCTATCCCGTTGAACTTCCCCTACATGTTCCCCTTCTTCTGCCTAAGTGGAATGTTATCACTGTTAACAATCCGACCCCTACTTGCCCCGTATGAGTTACGACCATTACTTAACTTCCCTGGCATAGCGTTTTCCTCGACCTCTCCGGCTTTCACCCCTGCCCACCGTGCCAGTAGCCTAAAGCTTTGCCCGTCTATTTGGCTCATTTTCCCCTTTTCCTAATCGCGTAACTTTCCCTTTTCCTTTCCCGGCCCCCCTTTCTTTCGTTTGTGTTTCCCCTCCAATTCGGCATACTCGAACTTCGAAGTTTCCACAGTGTGTTTTCGTCTATTTTAATCGGCCTTCCCGATTCTTTTAAACAAGATTTGTTTTGCCCCCCTCATTTCTGCTGTTTTCGAAGCCGGCTCTGTCCCTGACTTCTCTGGTCCTACTAAAGTGTGCTTATGTGTGTAATTTCTTTTTTTTCTGGGCGGTCCAGATTCCTTGTGCGGTTCTTCCCTCGCAGCCCTTCCTGGCACCGGGGTGGACCCCCTTTTTCTCTCGGTGTCCTAAAAAGATGTAACTCAACGCTGTCTTTCTTTTCTCCTGTTTCCCTTCCCGGTAGTCTTCTGGTCCATTTATTACTCACTCTCCCCCCACCTCGTGTTTTTTCTTGAGTACCTTCTTCATACAATGTCTTGTGTTTGCTGGAGAGCCCCTCTTTCCGTATTATCGTCTGGCCTGATCTTAAATGACGACTTCTGCTTTTTCTGTACCTGTTCTGTTTTTCGCCCCTTTTTCTTTCAATTCCTTGGTAGTGGTTTTTTTAATCTCACACTACTCCTGTCGCTCGTAACCCCTATCTCCGTTTCGTCCGTATTCCCTGAAAGCTAATCGTTTCAGTACCCCCCCCCCCCCTCTCTTCTTTCTCCCCCTCCTAGGATCTTGTTAGAGTCTAGCGGGATTTGAGCCCCCGATAGGCTGTTCCGCATTTTCATATACCCCCGCCTGTTGTAGGGAGCTGCTTTTTGAGCATCTTCACATTATACTACTTTGTGGTCATCTTTCCCCCTTCTCTTGCGTCTCTTTTCCGCTCTTCCATATTCCCCCAACCCATTGTTGCCGCATACCGGCATACCCATATGCCTTTGCCGACGCATTTGATGATGTTCGCCAGTACGTTGTTAGACATATTCCTATTTATGATAGTTCACGCTTTCTATTTCTCGTTTCGATTCAGCAGGTGCAATTTCGCGCTTTTTTTTCCTTTGCCCCACACACACAAACTTTCATGACCCCTAGGCATTATGGCCGATTGCGATCGGGACCTCCCCGGGGTCCGCGGAGCCACTCCTTTTGTTTCCTCTACCCTCCCCGGCACCCGATATCGTTTTCCCGACGCACTCGCGCATGTACCCCCCCATCACGCCCACCTTCCACCGTAACCCCTTCTCTTTTTCCCTTTCTCCCCTTCATGACGCTTCCCATCTCTCTATGTGGGACCTACCTCAGCCCAGCTAGCGCGGTGACTGATCTCGTATTTGACGATGGTCCTGAGTCTAACGACTTCCCCCCCCTTTTTGGTTGCATTTTCCCAGCCCCCTTACTTCCCTCAGTTCGTCTTTTTGCGGGTAACAGCAGTGATTTTTTCCCCCACCCGCTTCTTCTTCCTCCGTGACACGATTCTCCCGAACCTAGTCATTCCTTGTTTCGCCCTAAACTGACATTTCGACCCCCCTTCCTGCCATTCTCCTCAGTGCTCCCCCGTCAAAACCTTAACCGTTTTTCTACCTAGGATTTCTACCACACTTCCCTTCCCTTGGTGTATTCCTTCCCACTAATGTGGCTCCATCGGCCCACATCGGGTCCTGACTGCAACGTAATCAATATGGATTTTTTGTCCCGCTCGATGTCCCCCCCCCCCACACAATTTCACTTCTTCTCTCCGTCCCTTGTTGAATTCCGTCTGCCTCTTGCTTTTGGTCACACTGTTTTTCATCTTAATAGGTCTGTTCTTTGTGTTTAGATCTTCCCCTCTTGGCGTTTTTGTATGATGGGCCGCCGAACTCCCTTTCTTAATTGCTCACGTTGCTAACCGCAATTTCTCTCTGTCTCCTTTCTCTGGGCTTCATCCAGACCTTCCTCATCCCTTCTTTCCTGCATAAATTATACAGACTCCCAAAATGAGACTTTATTCCTGATGACTTTTCCACGCCCCTGATGTCTCCTGTTCGGACTTCTTATTGTTCTCGTCCTCCTTTCCGATGCCTTATCCCCCCGTATGTAGACTAGCCTCTCTCACACGTATAAACTTTGCCCCTGTATGCGTTTCAATGTCCCCCTTTCATCATCGTCACGGAAACTGTTCTTTAACACTGGTGGAAATTCCCTCCCCCTCACAGCTTTGTCGCCATTGCACTTTTTGGTTCGATACCGTCGATGACTGCGGAGTATGATACCCCCCCTCCGGTTTTCCTCGTACGCTCTTTTTTCCTCATTGAGAGATTACCTTCTTTCCCTGTTCGTCTTTCCCCTCCTACATAGCCCTCCTTTCAGCCTTCCCCTTTTGACCGATTTTTACACCTGCCTCCCTGTCCCCCCCCCCACAGATTTTCTTCAAAACACCCTGACCCTTTTTTTTTTCCTCCCCCTGTCACACCATTCCCTTCCCTCCCATACAGCACCTCACCCCACCCTCCCCCCTTTTTTTGGTCACACACACCCCAGCCTGACCTTATTCCTGTCTCCCCAGTGTGCAGATGATTGGTAATGTCAACCACCTGCCGGTCAGTTTTTTGCAGTATCTTTTTTTGCGAGGTATAGGAACTCCTTGCCAACATCTCCCCGTATTTTTCTATGAGCTGACTCCTCCATATTTTCCTGGTTTTCTGCACTTGGATTTTCTTGGTCCACCCTCCCCCATAGGCTCTTACCTCGTCCACGTCATTGAGAGCAGTCTTCAGTTTTGAACTTTATCAAGCCCCCGTAGACAATCAGCCCGCGTTCTTCGGCGTCGTCTGAGGCTCAGTAAATCCCCTCCAGGTTCATTTATCCTCCCCCCCTCATGTGCCTAGTCCATCTTGGCGACTTAGATACCCCTCCTCTTATGTGCTGAGTCCCTCATAGTCGTTATAGCCTACTCTTTTGCCAGAATTGGCTTTTCGGCCGTTACCTCCTGGAGGGTTGTTGCTCCGCCTTCCCCCCACCTCTTCTCGACTACAAACTTGGGCCGTGGTCCAAACACTATTAGGTTTTTCACCCTTGGCATTTGTTTGCTCTGCCTTAAGTCACCCCTTTTCTCCTCCTTTTTACACCCTCCCAGCGTAATGCCCCTCCCCCCCTCCTACCCTTATTTCCCCCCTAAATCCAGCGGAATAAACAACACAATAGCACAACGTCAGGCGTATTAGTTAGCCGTCTTTGTTTGGTAGGCGTTGGTTCTGTTAATTTCAGGCCCCCCTCCCCCTTTCTTCCACCTTCTCGCTATAATTTCCTATCCGAGGTACCACTATATTAGTGTATCTAAGAGCCGTCCTGCCTTAGTACTCTTTTCCACGAATTTCTTTTTAGTCCCTCCCGCGTCGACATCCATTTTTCTTTCCGAGGCTTTTTTCCATTCTGTTTGGGTACCATCTTCCGGTCTTTTTTTTCCCCCCCCACTATATTTGGTTAATTATCTTTATCCTCGTCCGACACTACCGCTTTCCCTTGAATCGCACTGCATCCTTTCAACGGGCCGCATTTCCTACCATCTCCCCCCTACCTCCCCTTCCTCCTTCCTGCCGCACGGTTTCCAGGACCCGCATCCGCGCTCCCTTGTTTCAGCGTTTTACCTCTTTTCCCGCCATGCGACAGTTCTAACACCTCAGGCCCTCGCTCTCCTTCCTGCTTGTCTCGAGCATTTTTCCCTGACGATACATCCTTCTACCTGCGTGAATTTTGAGAAAACATCATCGTGTTCGCCCTGTTGTCTTTTCCCGAGTAAACCACCCCTTTGACCCTGCTTTGTGCTTACTTCCTCTTTTTTTTTTTTCCTGTTGATCTTGAGCACTGACATATAGGCTACGGTGGTTGCTTAAATTGGCCCTACTGTCTTTCTTTGATTGTTTCTTTTCTGCCTCGAACCGTTGTTGTTTCAAGTTCTTTCACCTAGCTTCGCGCACAGGGTTTTTTACGATTTGCAGTTTGGACAAGCACAGTCTCGCGGACTGTGTACGGTTTCACCCTTCGGGCCGGTATAGCGATGTAACTCCGCCCCCCCCTCCCCCTTGTTTCGCGCGCTCCTTTTTGACGTATCCTGTTGTTCATAGTTTCCCCCCCCCGTTTAAGTCGGTAGGGTCGATGTCAAGTTGTACCTGCGATTTCCTCCCCTTCTCCAATCCGTCTGAGGCTTCTTGTCACCACTTTGGCAGCCCAGCAGCCTCGACCTCCCTAGACCTCCTTTTTCACCAGTATCTCCTTTTTTTGGAACCTGCTTTTTTCTATTCCCCTATCGAGAAACAGAATTCCCCAGTCCCCTGTGCCCCATTTTTCCTCTTGTTACCCCCTGTCCCGCGTGAAACACACCCTTCGTCCCTCCCCGCCATCATGACAGTTTCCCCCCCCGTATGGCTGGTTTTGCTTTTCAAGGCGTCCTCACGGATTTCCCCCTGACTAGTCCTCAGACGCTTTCCGCCACTATGCGAGTACCTCCTCCCCGAGACACAACGAAGGCTTCGGGTGCTTCTTGATTGTCCCCCTCTCTCTCCGCCGTACGTTCTGAGGGGTGATGTTCCCCGCCACTTTCCAGTGGACTTCATGGTACTCGACAGGACCCCCATTTATTTTTTTGTTTTTTTACACTCCGTCCCCCCAGCCCCCCTTCTTTGTGCCCCTTGTTTTTCCACGTTTTGTGACCCTTTTTTTCTCTAAATCCACCCCCCCCCCTCCCCGCGTGCACGCATGCCCCCTCGCTTATTACCGGCCAAGACTGTATCCGTAGTTTACACGCTCCTTCCGCACTCACCGATCGCCCGGAACGATTCCTTCGCCCGCGCTTTTTTTTAGTTTTCATCTCTAACAGCCTTAGAGAGCCTTTTTTTTACCCAGCCCCCTCCCCAGTCAGCCTCATTTCTCTCTTTCCCCGACTTTTTGGTCGGGGACTGACAACTGTGGCTCGACCTGCTCTGTAGCCCCCCCCCCCCCCCCCGCGGGCCCCCTCTCCGGACGCCGATTTTTTTGCTTTTTTTCCGATCCCCCTCTTTCTGCCTTCTTACATCCCTTTCCTAATTGTGACTATTGGTATCCTTCAGTTGCATATTTTTTTGTCCTCTCTCCCGTATTGTTGTCTCCCTTAACTTTAACTCCACCCCTTTTTCTTCTCCGTACTCGTGCAGGGTCTTGTTTTTTTGTTTCCGCCCCGCTTTTTCCTCAGGCAACCCCCCGAGCTGTTGCTTGGCGGGGCACCCGCCCTTTCCTTCCGATCCTTTTCTACTGGCCAGAAATTTCGCGAATCCCGAAGGATCCTTTCTCCTCTCACTGCCTTCCCCTTGTTTCCCGTATTGACAGATCGTTCCCTATTTACATCGGGTCCCGTGTCAGGTAGCCGCCGCTGTTCGACGCCTGAACGCTGCCCGACCCCCCCTTTCAACCCCGCATTTTCGGCGATAATTACATCGCGCCTCTTCTTTCTAACGCCCCGATATTGAGAACACTTTTGTCCCTGTCGCCCCCCACATTTCCTTCCCATCCAGCCACGACTTAAATGTATTGTATCCTTTGTGAACTTACACGTGGCAAACGTTCCCCCCTCTTCCCGTCATACTCGAGACCCCATTTTCCTTGTTCCCCCTCAAGTTTCCCTTCCCGCTTTGATGATATTTTTTCTCCCTGTTTCCGTGAGTTTTCCTGCCACTGACCCCCCGTCTGCTTTCCTTTTTCATTCCATACGTCTTGTCCTCTTCTTCGCCACTTTTTTAGGCCTCCATTAGTTCCGCTAGTACGGCGTTTCCCCGACTCTTATTTTCGCACTTCGCTCACATTGCGTTGGTTTTTATGTTCCCCTTCCCCCTGGTCAGGGGTGTATGCACACCGTCCCCACCGGGGCCCGGGTACGTGACCCTTCTTGTTCCCCGCCCCTTTTTCACGAGTTGCCTCTTTGACTACTTCTTCCACCCCCCCTCGGGGTTTTTTTTTTCCCATGACTGCTGCTTCCCGGTTACGTGATCTTCTTGTTTACCCAGGACTCATTCCCCTCCCGTTTTACTCCTGGCGAGGTCCCACGACTTTTGGCGCGCTGAGCAACCTTGTTCTCCAGCTGGGTGGCGCGGTCTCTATTTTTTTTTCTTTCTTTGTAGAGTGCCCTTTTTTTTTTGCCTTACCCCTTCTTAGAGCTTGCTCTCTGTGTGTCCCTTTTCCCAGTGTCTGGGTCTATGCATCTGGTTCGACTATTTGCACCCTCATCACCTCAGCTCTCTTTACCCTTTCCTTTTTTTGATGCTCTTGTCTGTCTTCCCTTATGTTATCCTCCCCCTTCCTTTTTTTCTGCGCACTCACCGTTTTTTCTTACCCTCGCGACGTACGACCTCCCCTCTCCCCTCCCTAGCCGAGTAGGCCTCTCCCTCACCTTCTACCGAAAAAGTTTTTCTATTGCTCCGATTGATCGGTGTCTTTACCAGTTTTGGGCACCACCACGGCCAGCTCCTAGGGAGGTTCTCGAAGGCCCCAAACACTTTGTACTTTCCCCCCTTCTTATTCCCACAGTCTTCTTTTTTGCCCTATCCCAGCCACTCTTTTTCTTTCACAGGTTCACCTGAATTTACCTTACTGAGACGTACCATGACGTCCGGGATGCCCTACATGGTCTCGATCCGTTATGATCACTTGCAGGGACACAACTTTTGACGTGTAGGTTTTGCACACCGGGTCCTGCCTGGTCTACGTCCCCCCTTCTCTTTTACCCTCTTTATGTGATAGTTCCCGTCAGCTAGCATTTGTCCCCCAGCACTCTATCCCCATACGGAGGTACGACGTAACCGTCTCCATCCCGGGAGCCGTTACCGCCGGCCCCCCACCCCACCCTTTTCTTTAGGCTCCCCTTCGACCGTACAGGCTCCACTTGACCGTCGGACACTTCTCCCCTTCTACCACCACGGCCAACCTCCTTCTTTCCCGTCACGCCTCTTCCCACCTTCCCCAGGACGGCTGGCCACCCCGCACCTTTCTGATGCGCGCGGACACTTTTTCTTCTTTGATACCCAGATTATTTATCCTTGGTTACTTGCGCAGGCCACCCCCCCCCCCCATGTTAACTACCCTTCCCTTTGCGTTTTCTCCCGTTCACCGTGTTATGTGGCTCCAGTCTGTCAGTCCTCTTCCAGTGCTGAGCGCCATTGAGTCTCCACACACACATTTCTACTGGTCAGGCCAATAGAGTGTCTTTTTCAAGATGTTTAGTTTGACCGCAGTTTAGCCCCCTTCTACCTCTCATTTTGACCCTCCTGCTTGCACTTCAATGAAACCGTACCTGTCTTGTATGCAGACCATCCTTATCCTAATTAGCGACGGCTTTTTCGCTTACTTTTCAGCGGATCCTTTCTGCCCTTTCACCCGCACACTGTACATCTCTTTTCCTTGGAAAGCTGGCGCCCTCCTGCACTTTCTTTCTGTGCCACCCCCCCCCTCCCCTGGTTGTGAGTCGTTTGAGTTCTGATATAGACTTTTTCAATCTTGGCCTTTTGGTGCCCCTGAGTTGCTATCTTGTTGTTTCTTTTTCAAGCTCCCCCCCCGGTTGACCGTTCCTCTCTTGCCAACGCCTCACTTTCTCCTCCAACGTACCCTCCCAATTGTATTTTTTTGTTTTTAGGGAGCACACACTATCACATTCATTTGTTCTGTGCGTTTTAGGCGCACCCTGGTGGTATCCCCCTTTCCTATACTGTTTCTGTCGTCGATTGCGGACGCTATTTTCTTCCCTATAGACCTTTTTCTCCCTATTCATACAGTTTCTTCCCTTTTCGTATTCTGTTGTTGAAGTTTTGTGAAACTTCCCCCTTCGACTTGCTGGATTTCTAGGCCAGTGTCCCACCTTGTCGCTTCGGCGTCTTTTTTTTCCGTGTTACGTCTACCCGTTGGTTAGGCAGCACGTCCTTCCTCACCATCTTAGTTTTCCCCTTGTTCTCTTCCTTCCTCCTTCCCCTCACTCGTGGGGCATCCTCCTTGGTTTTACACATCCCCCCTTGTTGCCTCCAGACTGATCGTCTTCCCCGTAATTAAAGCCTTCACTTCCGCACCTTTCGGGTTGGTTCTTCCTCAGCCGTTCCAGACTTTTCCGCCGTAGGCCCCTACGGAGGTCCCGCAGACCCCCCTCTTTGAACTGTTTACCCTTTTCATCCCATGAAAACTAGGGACACCTTATGCCAAAAATCTAGAATAATCCCTCTGATCTCGTTTCTCCACCCCCGATTGAGAATTTCTTAGAATTTTATCCCCCCTCAGTTTGCCTCTTCCCATGGCTAATACCTGCGGTGTATGCTCTCACACTTTACCCGGTCCTTCGGTTTTTCTCCTCCCCTGACCTCCTCCATGTCCCTTCATCATGAACTCCAGGTATAACATTCCTGTCTCATAGCCTCTTTCAGGTTAGTTCCTTGACCCACATTAACGCTTTTCCTTTGTTTACAGGATTTGATCGTAACCTTTCCGAGTAAACTGACAACCCCCCCCCCATACTCACCCATTACCCGGATTCAGCAATGTTTTGTCCTAAGCGTCGCCTTTTCTTGGGGTAACAGATTATAGCCCTATCGAAAGAAACCTTACCTCTTTTTCCTTCGATTGACCAGAGTTCTAGCTGGGACTTCGATCAATATAACGATGATTCTGACCCCATCGACAACATCACTTTTTTTCTCCCGCCCCCCAGCACGGACCCCATTCTATTCATTCTTTTGTCAATTTGCCTCTTTGCTGGTACTGGAGGCTTGCGATTTTCTACCCAGAGAACACTCAGCAACGACACTCCTCCTGTGCATCGGATCTACTGTGACATTCTTTTTTTTAGGCCTTTCTTTCTTCTGTGCTCCTTCGCGAGGTTTCCTTCAACCAGCAGCCCTCGCTTTTGGTGGGACGGAGTCTTGACCACTCTTTGGCCGTGTACCCATCACGTTTTATAGCAGTGATCGGCGCCCCTCCCTGAGCTTGCGCTCTGAATTTTCCCCCTTTAGTTACCGACCCCTTTCTTTCTTCGTGGTTGTTGATTCACGAGTCGCTTTTTCTTATTTTTTTTTTTTTTTCTATACCGAGAATGGCTTTCACCTATTTATGTCTGCACAACAAGTCCTCACCCTTCCCGGTCGTTTTCTCGGTAAAGGATATAGTCCGTATATCATCTTTTTCTTTCACGGTAGTATTTTCCTCTTCCTAGCACACCCCATCCCCCCCCCCCGTTATGGTACTCCGGACCTGAAGGGCTCCGGTAGCAAGACAAGTACGATACTACCTACGAAACCCCACTCTCCCTCGTTCAGATACTCTAACCTCTTTTGACTCTTTTCCCTACCGCCCCGAAGTCCCCCTTCCCGGCCCCAACTTCCAGAGGGGGTGTATCGCGAATTTGTTTTTCGTTCGCCGCCGAGACCGGCGTTCCCTCCCCCCCCCCCCCCCCTCCTTGGTCGCACCCCGCGTCTTTCCCCTCCTTCGTTCCTTCCTTAAACCCATTTTGTACCCGCACCCCATTTGGTTGTTCGAGCATTAATTCTTGACCACTAGCTCCATTCACCCCCTGGAGCTAAGTATGACTGCTAAAGGAAGTTCCGGACCTTTAAGCGTGGGACATCTGTTTGATATCAAGCAGACCGACGCTTCCTTTTCGCGGACTTGTTTCGTATATGTTTCCTTTTCGTTTACTCTCGACAGCAACGTGCACCTATGATCGACCTAACTTTTCCGATCCCCCCCGTTTGTCAAAGAAGTGCTCAGTTCTTCCTGGATTATTTTTTAAGTTTTTTTTTTTTTTTTTTTAGCCTTTTTTCCTGAACATTGTTTCAAGCATAGGCAGAGACGTCCTTCTCGCTCGTACCTTTCGTGCCCCTCTTGGTCCGCCTTCTCTTATACGGTTTCGGAGGCCGGCAAGGACCAAAACCTCTTTGAGAAAAACTCCCTTCCCCCTTTCTACCCTCTACCGACACCACCGGACCCCCATCCCCTTTCCCCCCCTTCCTGCAAACATTTTCCGCCCCCTTCCAACTTGTTTCCCTTTTTACACAGTGGAAAATGCGTACCCGAGATTTATTTCCCTTTTTTTTGACACGACGATCTGCGGTTGCTGAATTAATGGATCTCCTAATATTTCTCTTTTTTTATTTCAAGAATCCTTTCGATTAGTAGTCAACAAGATATATCTATACAGCAGGTGTTCCCTTTTTTCTCCTATCCCCCCCAATTTCCCCCTTGCTCCCCCTGGGAAAGATGGTTACTTGTTTTCCTTTGATGCTTTTTTATCGTTGTTCAGGTCCTTTCCTCCTTTTCCTTTGGAATGTTTCCTTTTATTGTTTTTCCTTTTATTGAACTTCCTCCGGAGAGTACGCCCTTTCCCGGTGAGGTACTGCGCGGACCAGACTCGAGAGAGAGTCTTCTAGGCCTCACCTTTTCATTTGGCCAGGCTGGTTCTTCAACCCCCTTAGGGAGGCCTTCCCCACTCGATCAGTCGCCTTGCGGTGACAATTGTGACAAATGTTGGTTCTGAACGTGCGTTTCTATAAGTCTTCTTGATCTTTCTTGACGGATTCCCTCCCCCCTCTCACGGATTAAACGTCTATGAAACAACAATTTTCCCTGCCGAGGACTTTATTTGGACTTGTTCCTTCAAATCTAGGACCCATTCTCCCCACTCTTTCTTAAGCTCGTTTCCTGGACTACGATACTTCCCCTCGTTTTATTCCCCTCATCGGTGGTTGGGGTTGTAACCCTTCGTTGTAGTTATTCTACCTTTGCTTTTTTTTCTTTATCTTTCTTTAGGTTATCGGTCCGCTTGATGTAGGATGGCCTCCACTTGTCCACAACCTTTTTCCCTTCCTCCCCCCCCTTGGTTATAGGTGTCCGAATCTTTTTTTTTCTACTATGTTCCCTCGTTGAAATAATCCCAAAATTGGATGAGTCCGGACTTTGTCTGGTTTCGCTTGGTTCCCTCTCGAGCCCCGTAACCAGTCGACGCCACGCGAGATCCCCCTTTTCCCTGTACCTTCCGTCTTTGCTTTGGATACCTCTCCCCAGCCCCCTCCCCCCTTGAAAAAGCTCCCTTTTTTCTTACAATGATTCCATATGTCGAAACCAGTAAGTGACTGCAATTTCGTCCGATGCAAGAACTTTCTTTGCTGCCGATCTGCCCCCCCCCCCCAGAAAAGATGTACCGCCCCCCCCATTTTCCATTTAACTCAGGACCGCAGTTAGCCGCTTCTCTGCCCCGGAATCAGGATCAGATTTCCTTTTTTTTTTTAAAGCAGACCCTCCGTTTTCCCCTCAGGCTTGTCCCCCTCCGTACTTCCCTTTCCCTCACGTGACCCTCAGTAACGCTGCCCCTGCCGCGGCAGCGCTCCTTTCTCCCTAGGGCTTCACGTTCTCGGGTTTTCGGATTGGGCATCCGAAAATCTCTTTCACTGCCACTCCCCAACGACCCCCTTTTTCTATCGTTTCCTCCCACGTCTTTTTTTCAGGTTCACCCTTCATTTCTAGCCCAACTAGTTAAGAAAGACTCGCGCTTTTAATTTCCGATCCCGCTTTGTTCCCCCCCCCCCCCCCCCCTTGATTTCGGGCGACTCTAACTTCTTGTTTTGGCGAATCTATTGCACAAAGCACCCTCCTTATGCCGTTACAATGCCGCTGGAATCTCGGATTTCCAATTCCTCCCACACCGCTCTTTTGGCGCATGCTACTCGGTCGACGGACGGAGTGAGAATTAGGACCCCCTTCTTTCCCTAATAACCCCCCCCTCTCTTTCCGCAGGTCAGATGAGGGAGTCTTCGCGATAGTAGTGAACACCCTTCTCTCGGATAAATTACTTCCTTTGCTCCCTTCCCTCAGTTCTCGTGATTCCTTCCCTAAACCCCCTTCAGTCTAACTCACCTGTATTGTCGTAAAACTGTTCAAACTTTGCGAAGTCTTTTGAAAGATCATAATTCTCCTATCCCGTTTTTTTCTTTTCTTATATTGCTTTTACTCTACGTTGGGACGGTTCCCCTACCTGAAACGCTTTCCTCCCCCCTGTAGATACGTAGTTTTCTTCCTTTGGGTTTTTTTCTCAACCCACCCTCCCCCTAAACTCCTGTAAGCCCCATAAGATAGTTAGTCGCCGTTCGCCCCCCTTTTCCTGAAATTTTTGGTGATGCACCCTGCAGGCTTTGCAAGTCCTGCATTTTTCTCTGGCACCCCCCTACTGTCCATAAGGTATATACCATCGCATGAAAATTACTAGTTTTTCTTCTCAGTTGCTTTTTTCATTGTAACGTTAGCTTTTTTTAACGTCCCAGCCCCCTTCTTTCTCCTTTAATGATGTTGGGGCCCCTCGAATTCCAAGAGGAGGCAGTTTTATCGGTTTGGCGACACCGTATCCCCGAATATGATTATTTTTATCCCTCGTTCATCCTCTTTTATTCTCTCTTCTTTTTTTCCCCCCCCCCTCCTTTTTGTTTCTCTGATGTTGTATAAGAAACCGCATCAGGACACAGTTTTTGTATGCAAGCTCCGTACCCACGGCCCCCCTCTTCCTCCCCCCCCTTGCCTCATAGCGCCCCCCCCCTACACTTCCTTCCAGGTAGCAAAGCACCCAGGTCCAAAGGTTACCTCTGCCTTCTTCTTGCCGCCATCTACAGGACTGATACTTTCTAGAGGCTTCCCCCTGACTTTTCCCTCTGACATAATAGTACCGTATGCCCGGGAACCGAAAAATGCTTACTCTTTCCCAGCCGCATGTGCCCTGTGAGTTTCCCCTTTCCCCCCCAATTTCTCCTTTTTCGAATTTTTTTCAATGTCTCTTTTTCCGACCGTGGAGTGAGAAGTCCGACTGCTTTGGGTGTTGTTTTTTTTTGTTTGGTCCAAATTGAAAAAAGACTTTTCCATCGTTTCCCTTTAACCTCTTTTCCTCCCCCCCCAGAGTTTGCACAGAACTATAACCCCACGATGGAAAAGATCCCTATTCCCCCCAATATCCCCCATGCTTAGCATATTCTCGCCCTTTTTTTTTGAACCCTTAAATCAGAGTGAGACTGCCTTTTAATTTTTTCAGGTTTCAACATAGAATCCTCATTGTCCTGAATTTCTCCTTTTCTTACCCCTAGAGGATGTCCTGCCAGAGTGTCCATTCTTTAACCTTCACCTGCTCTCGCAGAAGATTACCGCCCCCTATTATTGAGGGATCCCCCCCTTTATGTCCCCCTTTCTTTTCCCTTCGATCTTTTCAACTAGCCTCCAGACTTCCCTGCGATTGAGATTTTTACACTATTCCCAGAGTCCCACGGAGGTGACATTTAATTTAAGGCTTTTTCAGATCTTTTCTGACACTCTCTAGAGAAACTCTCCTCTGATGAAAGGTTCATCGGGAGTGTTTATATTATCAACCCCCCCGATATTCTGCCTCGCAGATTCTTTTCTGACTCCTCCCCCCCTTCTTCCTACCCCCTGACGTGTAGCGGTCTTGTAAAAAGATTATCTCCTTGATGGATGTATTGGTTTTCCTTTTGCCGTGGGAGATTCCTGTTTTTCCCCTCGTCCCCCTTCTTCATTCTTCATTGCTTCCGAGTTTACTTACGTCAGAATTATTTAACTGGCGGTAGTGTTTTTTGGCAATTATTTAAGGGCTTTTCCGATCCACCCTTGCAGTTTTTTTCTTTTTTTAACCTCTTACTGATTGCCGAGAACTCGGCTACCCAATGGCTGGCCGCCCTGTCGCTTGTCCTTTCCTTGCAACTTCTGGGCTTCTCCTTTTTACTTTGATTGCTCCCCCCCTTAAACTGTTTTCCTGAGTGGTAAAAGTAATGTTCGTACACTTCCCTGTCGTTTTGCTTCTTTTTTTCCTAGTTTTATTTTCAGCGGTTCGTTCCCTCCCCACTTCCCCTCGGCGAAGAATCAGGTCTATTTGATTCTCTAGTCTGGCTTTCGGTCTCCCTTCGTTTTACACCAGCCCGATGCTATCTCTTTTCGCCCCCTCCCTTCTTAAAATTTTTTCTTTTTACAGTTCTCCCTTTTTAGTGGGTCCTCCAGCAGAAAGCAATATATCCTACTCAATCCTCTTCCGGTTGTTCCGGAAACACCTACACCCCAGATTGGGCTTCAGTGACCTTTTTCCCGTTCGGCCCGCGATGACCATTAACGACACCATCCTAACATGGTTTCTTTAGAAAGAGACCCCCTCTATCTTGAGTTCCTCCCAACCCACCAAATTTTCTCCCGCCTTTCCAAAGAACCTTAGTCTTCAAATAGTAGGATATCTCCTACCCGGCCAAGTCTCCCCGACTTCCCTTTTTGACGGTTTCTCCTTTCCCTCTTTTTTGCAATCTCTCCTTCCCCGCAGGGGCTCCTATTGAATTGAGAGAGGCTTATATGACGGGTTTGAATGCCAGTTCTGCGTTAGTAATCCCCGACTCATTTTCCTCCTTCCTATTTAAGTTTCCCTCTTGGGTCAACTAAGGAGTCGAGAAGGCTAGACCTGATTCCCTTGGCCTTCCTTTCTAAGGAAGAACTCGGGGTATTCCAAATATTCCCCCAGAGCTCCTGAATCCCCCCAGACTAGCCGGAGATCGATAAAGCGGCTTTTCTGCCGCCTACTTTTGGATATCGATGTTATTGGTTCTTTCATGCCCTTCCTTCCCCCCCCCTATTTCTCCCTCCCAAATCTCTAAACAGAACAAAATCCCGCCCTTCACAGAATCAACCCAATTCTGGCACACCCCTGAGTGGAAGAAATCTTTTCCATCTTTTTTCACCCCTCTTACCAGCTTATTTAATCCCCCATCGATTATCTTGCGAAGCTAGCCTTTTATTTCTTTTTCCTTGATCCCCCCCCCCTGGACCCCTCCTAAGTTGTTGTTGTTTTAGTACATTTAATTTGATCACTCCAGGAAAGCTGTCCCTCTTATGTAGTTTACGACTTATCCTTCTCTAACTCTTTTGTCACCCTTTTCTCTCTGAACACTGTCCTGCCCCTCGGCGCAGCAAGAAGAAGGGTGTCCCCTCGTAATTTTGCTTTTTGTTTTTTCTTGTTGAATATTTTAACAGGCATTTGCTGGTTTCCTCGGTTAATCTTGCAGGTCCTTCACCCCCCCCCTCAGACCCTACCCCTGTCCTTCCCGTTTCTTTTTTTCCCAGCCCTTTCCTTCGGCTCGGGTGAGAGCACAGTTGGTAAGGTTAATCCTATGCCAGACAGTCCGTCCTCTCCGGATTCCCTTCTTGCTCACTCCCCGTCCGGCTCCATTCTTCAATACCGGGAATATCCCGGCTAGGAGAACTTCTTTCCTGGGTCGGCGGACCGTTTGCCTATAAGCTCTTTTGCTGCTGTGGACCCCTTCGTTGAAGAACTTTTCACAGGGCATTCCAGTACATATACTCCCCCAGTAGCGACCCCTCTTCTTTCCCGATGTTCCCCTCTACTTCTCGTTAGATCTCCTCCCCTTTGACAGTCCCCCCCAGTTTTCCTCTGAAATAGCCTGAGCGTAGACCTAAGCTGTCCGAAAGGGCGTGGACTTTTTCAATAATAGGTTACGAACCCCTTTTTTTTTCTTATAGATTTTTTCCCCCTGATTATTCCTTTATTCTCCCCATTTCTCTGATTTTTGACTGTCGTCCACGAACCACTTTCTGATTTTCCCGTACTCCCTTCGATTCCTGTGGGTTATATTGTTGTCCCCGGACCCTCCATCGGAAATTTTGTGGATCTAAATTGTCCCCGCCTCTTTCCTCCCCAATTCTCCTTTTTTTTAAGGTTGTAATGTTTTAGGCGTCCGTAGAGGATTTGGTGGCCTTGCCCCCTTGCAACGAGTCGTGATCTTCCGAGATGGCTGTTTTTTTCCCAACCCCCCCGCCTGCATCATTCCCCCTTGTCATCCTCCCCTTTATTTTTTTCCCCCTCTAGGCCAGCCCCCCCGGCTCTAAAAAGAAGCCCCGCCGTGCCCCCCCCTGATTTTTATGGCCTTTGAACATTACTCAGAATATTTTCGCATTTTTTTTGCCGATTCAAGAGACAGAAATAGGAGGAAGACGGCCACAAAAAAGATTCCTGTTACAAAGCAAATTAACCTTTACCAGGCAAATCCCTTTAGACCTAGTCCCCGACCTTTGGTTCCCATCCCCCAACGGGTCATTCAGAAGATTTAATTTTTCCAGAAGTTCCCCAAACTTCCAATTTTGATCCCGCCCATTACCGGGCAGCATTGCCGCGCATCGTCTACTTTCTCCTTCCAGCGTTTTGCAGTCTCATTGTGCACTCTGTTGCAACCCCCTTCCCAAGCTCTCCCCTCTCACTGTTCTTCTCCATCCGGTTCCCTACGCTACCGCGGGTCAGGTTTTCCCCCTGGTGGGCGAAAGGCTCATTCAACCCTTCCTTCTCTGTCCTTGCGGACGGGTACCGCCTGATTGTTGTGACGTCTCCCCCAAAAACCCTCCCCCTGACCTCTTCCTTCTGCGATTTTTTTTCTATCACTTTTCGAATCCTCCCCACTACTGAGGGCGAGTAAAAAATTGCACGCAGGCCTTGGATTTTGGCTCTTCTGCAGACCATCAGCCGACTCCGCCTGGCGAAGTTTCCTCGGCTGCCTCGACTCTTAGGACATCCCAGGCTCTTGAGCCGCCATACCGGCGGTCTGCGACATTTGCGGTTCTGATAGCCCTTCCTCCTCCTCTTTCGATCTAAAGGACACATGTAATAATGTTTTCCGAAATTAGATTCCCTTCGTATGTATCTTTTTTCCCCCCTGCTTTTTCCTTAACAATGTATTGTTTTTATTTCCCCCCGTTGCCAACGTTCTTTCCTTGAAAGAACAACTATTCTTTTGTTTTGACCCCTGGGTGTTCTTCTGTTTTTTTTGGGAGGTTTGCCACTACCTGCACACGCTGTTACTAACTTCCCCCCCCCACGAGGAGATAGTTTCTCCCGCCTCCTCCCTCCACCTCGAGTCCTCCCGGAGCAGGTTTCGCCGGGCTAATTTTGCGAAATGTTTTGGTTGATTTTCCATTTTTTCCGCTCCCCTTTTCCTTTGTCAACCCCCCCTGGATCTTAGTAAAATCAATCCACCTGTACGGGTCTCAGTCTGAGCTGCTGACCCATCTTCTTGATTCGTTGACCCTCTTTGCATCAGATGTTCCTTCCTGAGATCCTGCTGTTTTTTTGGCCGGTAAAAAGATGATGATTGCCTTAGAATTAACTAGTCTTCCCTTTTAGAGTATTTTCACGTTCCACTCTTACCCCTCTTGTTCTACTTTCCTTTGTTCATCTGCCAGTTTTT